>Ga0209401_1000161_pt1 | contig 45343 bp, 33 predicted proteins | sample M_140807_MF_Meta_FD_187318 | JGI IMG/M metagenome (GOLD analysis project Ga0209401, IMG submission 187318) | Freshwater microbial communities from Lake Montjoie, Canada to study carbon cycling - M_140807_MF_MetaG (SPAdes) (version 2) | ecosystem: Environmental > Aquatic > Freshwater > Lake...
CCGTCGACGACTCGACGGCGAGACGATTCACCGTCATGCGGTCGCCGGCGGACCCCCGCGGGCAGGTCACCTCCGCGACGAGCGTCGCCCGCGGCTCGCTCCACAGGGCCGCGCCAGCACCGCCGGCAAAAGATCCAGCGCCACCGGCAAAAGACCCGGCGCCGCCGGCCGCCGCCGCCGCACCGCCGGCAGCAGCCTCGTCGCCCCGGCCGCGTCCGGCGGGCCGGCTCGCGAGCGACAGCTGGCTCCCGGTGGCCTCCACGAGCACGTTGAGTCCCAGCGGCGTGTCGACGAGCTCCGCCGTGCCCCATCCCCGCCCGCCGACCGGCCAGCGGTCCGCCACGGTCGTCGGCAGCAGCCAGCGTTCGATCCGCCCCAGGTCGCACTGCCACTGCACCTTGCCGCGAAGCCGGTCGACGAACGCATCGACGGCACCGGTCGCTCCCAGCCGGCCGCTGGCGGGCAGGAGGGTGCATCCACCAGTGCGCACCGAGAGCGTCGCGGTGAGGAATTCGGCCGAGGAGATCTCGACCGCGCCGTTGCCAGCGTTCCAGCGGCCGGCGGCCGTGGCCACGACGCGCGGCTCGACGATCCTGCGGTCAGCGACCCGCACCGACAGCTTTTCGATCTCGCCGCCGGCCCGTGTGATCTGCCAGGCATCGCCCTGCGCCGTGAGGACTGCCTGCGCCTTCAGGCGGCCGGCCACCTCCACGTCGCCGAGGCCACCGCGCGGGCCCATGACTGCCGCCCAGCGCGGGCACCACCGCGACAGCTCTCCCGTGAGCGAGCAGTCTGCGGCCAGCGGTTCTGCGCCGGGAGCCGCCCGCAGCCACGGCATGCCGCGGCCCGCGGCCTCCCCGCCGAGCCAGGGATTGATCAGGGCCCCTCCGGTGAGCGTCACCTCGAGCGAATCGTCGGCGGCAGAGAGGAGGGCATGCCCGCGATCGACCAGGACGGCGGCGCCGGCCATGCCCCCCGAGCCCTCGGCCACGAGCGTCAGCTCGGGATCCCGCCACGAGGCCGCCCCGGGTCTGGTGAACTCGAACTCGGTCAGGCTGGCCGACAGCTTCACTCGCGAGGTGGCCGCGTTCGCCACGCGGTCGACGTCGATGCGGCCGCGGGCGCTGCCCTGCAGCCGCGCGCCCGCGAGGTCGATCACCTCCGCCGCCTCGGCGGCCAGCCCGCCGAGGTCGATCGTCCACTGCACCGCTGCGGATGCGGCGGTGCCGGCGGCCGAGACCTCGATCGCCGGCGACGCCAGCCGCGCCTCCTCGATCCGCAGCCGATCGCCCCGGGCTGGCCCGCGCCGGCCGCGCAGCCACCCGGTGAACGGCTCACTCCACCGCAGGAGACGCTCCTCGACGGCCGCGCCGGTGGCCTGCTGCTCGGGTGCCGCCGGAACGGTCTGGATGGCCGCGACGTCCCGCGACGACGTCCTGACCTCGAGCACCCTGTCGTGGCCGTCCGCCCGGGACGCCGCGGTCAGCTGCACCTGGCCGCCGGTGACACGCACGTCCGGACGCACGGCCAGCCCCGCGGGCATGGCCCGCGCCGCCGCGGCCAGATCGACGTCCACTGCCACCGCGAAATCCTCGGTCACGAGCGCCTCTGCCCAGTCCCACGAATCTCCGACCGGCAGGCGGATGCGGCCCGACGCCTCGGCGCTGAACAGCCGCGACGACACCGCGAGCGACCTGACGACCACCCGCTCCCCCTCGACCGAGATGTCCAGCGGCATCTCGGCGCGGTCGAGCGTCACGATCTCGGCGAGCGTGTCTGCCCCGCAGAAGGCCAGCTTCGTGCCCGACACGACCCCCGACACGCCCAGGCCCGTCGACGGGGGACGCCGGCCCGGATTCGTCAGTCCGCCGCCTGCGGCGCCGCCAGAGGACGACGGCAGCGAGATGTCGAGCCGCACGTCGACGAGGCCATCGAGCACGTGCGTCCACGCGAACCTGGTGGCGGCGACGCTCGTCACGCCCAACGGCAGCCGGGTGGCGGCCACCGCCAGCGACCGCGGAACGGCGGCCGCCTCCGCCGCGGTCACTGGCACGTCGGGAGAAGACACCGACCAGCCGCCATCGCGCGCGAGGATGGCCGTCGCGCCCGCCGCCACCGTGGTGCGATCGAGCCGCGCAGAGGATGACGCGGTGTCGACGGCAGGCTGCCCGCCCGGCCCGGCGGAATGCCGCGCGCGATCGGAGGCGACACGGTTCGCCGCCGCGGCGAGATCCCGCAGCGGCTCGCCCGCGTACCGCGCCCTGCCGGAGATGGTCCAGCCGGCCAGCGTGGCGTCGGGCCGCACCGTGCCGGCGGCCAGGATATCGGTGATCCGCCACGCATCGTCGCGGGCGAGGTCGACGAGCTCGACGGCGGCATCGACCACCTCCAGCTCGAACGATGGCGGCGACACGGTGGACTGGCTGGCGGACGCCAGCCACGGGGCGAGCACGTCCTCGATCGAGCTGCCGCCGGGGCGGACCTCGACGAGCACCTCGCCCCCCACCAGCCGCACGGTGCCCAGGTCCCGCGGCCTGACGAGCAGCCCGGCGAGCCCGCGATCGATCACCAGCCGCGGCACCGCCACGAGCGGCCGCCCCTGCCGGTCGCAGAGCGTCACGTCGCGATATTCGATGCCGCCCCACCAGCGCCACACGGCGGCGCGGCTGGCGACGTGTCCGTCGATGCCGGCCAGCGCCATCTCCAGCGGCCGATCGCGCAGCCGCGTGAGCACCGCGACCGCCGGCGCGAACCACACGGCCGCCGCCAGGGTGGCCAGTCCCACGAGCCAGACGAGCGGCCGCCGCCGCGGCCGGCCGCCGGCAGTTCTCGAGTGTCGCGAGCGCATGCCGGGAGTATAGGAAGAGGGGGTGCCTGCCGCGAAGCCGAATATCGCAGCCGGTCGCGGCGCACTCAGCTCGATGCGAGCCGCCGGAGATCCTCAGGCGTGTCGACGTCCATGAACGACGCCAGCGTCGGGTCGGCCGTCGCCAGCCGGGGCTCGTCGACCAGCCGCACCGCGGACGGCTCGTCGGCGAGCAGGCTCGTGGCCAGGCCGCGCGGGTCGCGGCGGCCCGCCGCCAGCCAGGACTCCAGCCGCGAAAGCATCCGCACGTCGAACACCGACACGAGCACCTGCAGGTGGCCGTGCGCGACCGGCAGGGTCCAGAGGACGTCCGCGCCGGTCGGTGCTGCCGCCCCCTTCTCCCCGCCCACGCCCTCACTAGCCACGCCCTCACCGCCCACGCCCTCACGCGCGGCCTGCAGGAGCAGCCGGATCATTTCCCGGCGCACCAGCGGCACGTCGCAGGAGACCACGACGAACCGCCGGGGTGGTGGCGAGGTCGCCACGACCGCGGCGCGGATGCCGTCGCGGATTGCCGCGAGCGGCCCCGCAGCCGGCACGGTGTCGCGGACCACCGTGGCCCCGGCCACCGTGGGCAGATCGGCTCCGTCGGCCGCCACCACCACGACCGCCGCGACCTCCGGTGAGAGAGCCGCACACACCCGCTCGAGGAATGTCCGCCCGTCGAGCTCGAGCCATGCCTTGCCGGACGCCGCCACGGCCCCGAGCCGCGTCGCCCTGCCGCCCGCCAGCACGATGCCCACCGCCTCCGGATCGGGCCGCCCCTCCGCTCGCTCCACGCTCGTCTCCTCTCGAGGATGCAGACACGGGTGTCCGGCCACGACGAGCCGGACTCGCATGGCCAGACATGCACGGTCAGGCATGACGAGGGGCGATGCCGTTGGTGCGGCCGCCGGGCCGTGCGGCACCGTATACTGCCGCGAGCCGCGCCACCCGCGCGTCGTCCCGGCCGTTCGTCACTCCCCAGGGATTCCTCCCATGTCCACGCCCGCCCGCTGCAAAGCCCGGCAAGCCGCCGGAACATCCTACCCCGCCGCCGCATGGCGTGGCCTGGCCGCGCCGGCCGTCTTCGTGGCCGCCCTGTGCTTCGCAGCCGGTGCGGAAGCCCAGGTGCCGCCGACCGCGAGCCTGCCGCCGATCTTCAACGGCCGGGATTTCTCCGGCTGGACGCTGCCGGAGGAGCCCTACTGGAAGGTCGTGGACGGCGTGATCGTCGGGCAGAGCGACGAGCAGAAGAAGGGCTCGATGCTCTACACCGAAAAGTCGTACGGCGACGTGATCGTGGAAGGTGAGGTGCGGTTCACGGGCGAGATCGACAGCGGCTTCATGCTGCGGAAGCCCGAGGTGCAGGTGCAGATCGGGGTGTCGCGGAGCCTGAAGCGCGACATGACCTGCTCGTTCTACGTCGGCACCTATCCGGAAGAGGCACAGGCACCCCGGGCGGCGGAGCTCCTCAAGCCCGGCGAGTGGAACAGGATCCGCGTCGAGGCGAAGGGCGACACCTTCACCGTCTGGCTCAACGGCGAGAACGTCTCGCAGTACACCAATCCGAAGTACAAGGACCCGGGCCCGATCGGCCTGCAGATCCACGGCGGCCTCGTGATGAAGGTCGAGTTCCGCGACCTGCGGGCTCTGCCGCTTTAGCCTTCACGTTCCACAAGCCATCCATGGCCCCCGGCCGAAATGGCCGGCTCAATCAGCAGACTGGCAGCAGACTGGCAGCAGACTGGCGTCTGCGGCGGTGTGCTACCGCAAGAACCGCTCGATCCGGTCGAGACCCTCGGCGAGCTTCTCCTCCGAGGCCGCGAACGACATCCTCACGTGCCCTTCGGCACCGAAGGCACTGCCGGCCACCAGGGCGACGTGCTCCTTCTCCAGGAGCGCCTCGCACCACTGCATGCTGGTCGTGATGCCGTCGCGGCCTTTCCGCAGGTGCTGACCGATGTCGAAGAAGGCGTAGAAGGCGCCCCCGATCGCGGGCAGTCGGATGCCGGGCATCGCGGCGAGCCGCGCGGCGACGAGGTCACGGCGACGCTGGAACGCCCGGCACATCTCGGCCACGCACTCCTGCGGCCCGGTGAGGGCCGCCACGGCCGCGTGCTGGCTGACGCTGCACGGGTTGCTCGTCTCCTGGCTCTGCAGGTTGCCGATCGCCTTCGCGAGCGGCTCCGGGCAGATCGTCCAGCCGATCCGCCAGCCCGTCATCGAGTAGGTCTTGCTGACGCCAGCGACCACGACGGTCCGCTGCTCGAGTCCGGGCCGCAGGGTCGGGAACGACACGGCCGAGCGGCCGTCGAAGACGAGCTGGTCGTAGATCTCGTCCGACACCACCGCGAGGTCGGCCTCGATGGCGATGTCGGCCAGCTGCCGCAGCTCGTCGGCCGTGTAGACCACGCCGGTCGGGTTGCTCGGCGTGCACACAAGGAGCATCCGCGTGGCGGGCGTGAGCGCCGCCCGCAGCGCCTCGGGCCGCAGCTTGAAGTCGTCCTCGATGCGGGTCGACACGAGCACCGGCTTCGCGCCCGAGAGCTTGATGAGCTCCGCGTAGCTGACCCAGTAGGGGGTGGGCACGATCACCTCGTCGCCATCGTCGAGCAGCGCGGTAAACGCGTTGTGGAGCGAGTGCTTCGCCCCGTTGGACACGACCACCTGGGCCGGCGTGACCGCCAGGCCGGTGCGGCGGGTGTAGTCGGCTGCCACGGCCTGCTTGAGCGCCGGGATGCCGGCGGCGGGGGTGTACTTGGTGCGGCCGGCCCGGATCGCAGCCTCGGCGGCCTGGCAGATGTGGAGCGGAGTGGGGAAGTCGGGCTCACCCACCGACAGATCCACCACGTCCACGCCGGCGGCGGTCATGGCCGCGGCACGGGCGGCCATCGCCAGCGTGGCCGAGGGCTCGAGCGCCCGCATGCGGCGGGCCAGATGGAGGCTGTCGGTGGACGCGTGGGGCACTGCCTTCGTCTCGGGAGCCATGCGGTCTTCGTGCCGCGGGCCTTCATGCCCGCCTCCTTTGCGTGGTGCTTTTCTCCGTGAGAAGATGATGATACCAAGGGCCGTGTCGATTCCCAGTTGCCGGCGTCCCCGGCGGCCCGCGGCCCTCCGTCCGGAAAGTCGACCTCATGCCAGGCAGCCGCATCGGTCTGTGGCTCATCGGAGCCAAGGGTGGCGTCGCCACCACCGTGATGACGGGGCTGGCGAACCTCGCCCGCAACGCGATCGCTCCCGTCGGCCTCGTGACCGAGCTCGAGCCCTTCACGACGCTCGATCTCGTCGGCTTCGACGACATCGTGGTGGGGGGGCACGACATCCGTCCCGGCGGGCTGGCCGACGAGGCCCGGCGGATGTGGACGGACAGCCGCGCGATCCTGCCTGAGCTGATCGACCATGCCGACGACTTCCTTGCCGAGGTCGAGTCGCGGCTGCGGCCGGGCACGGTGGTGGCGGCGGGGGACAAGATCCGCGAGCTGGCCGACGCCGCGATCGTGGCCCGCGTGGAGACGCCTCGGCAGGCGATCGACCGGGTGCGGGCCGACATCCTCGCCTTCGCCGCCGCCGAGAAGCTCGGCCACGTCGTCGTGGTGAACCTCGCCTCCACCGAGCCCCCCGCATCGCTGCCGATCCCGCGCGACCTCCGGGACCTCGACCCGCTGCTCGACGATCCCACCGCCTGCCCGCTCCCCGCCAGCAGCCTCTACGCGCTGGCCGCCTTTGGCGCCGGCGCGTCCTACATCAACTTCACCCCGTCGACGGGCGCCACGCCGGCGGCCCTGCAGGAGGCGGCCCTGGAGCGGAGGATCGCCCATGCCGGCTGCGACGGAAAGACCGGGGAAACGCTGCTCAAGAGCGTGCTCGCGCCGATGTTCGCCGCCCGCCACCTGGAGGTGATGAGCTGGGTCGGTCACAACATCTTCGGCAACATGGACGGCAAGGTGCTCGACGACCCCCGGAACAAGGCGACCAAGGTGCGGAGCAAGGACCACCTGCTCGCCGGCATTCTCGGCTACCCGCCCCAGACGCACGTCTCGATCGAATACATCCGGAGCCTCGGCGACTGGAAGACCGCCTGGGACCACATCCATTTCCGCGGGTTCCTCGGCACGCCGATGACCATGCAGTTCACCTGGCAGGGCTGCGACTCGATCCTCGCCGCACCGCTGGTGCTCGATCTGGTGCGGCTGGTGGACCGGGCCCGGCGGGCCGGCGAATACGGCGCCATCCCCTGGCTGGCCTGCTTCTTCAAGAGCCCGATCGGCGTCACGGAGCAGGCCTTCGCTGCGCAGTTCGCGATGCTCGTCGACTGGGCCAGTGCGCATGCGAGCGGCCGCGGCGACGCCACGAGCGCGACACGCGCGTGACACGTGCGTGACGCCCGACGACGGTCCGGCACCGCTCTCCACCGCGTCATGCCGGGGTGTTGCCGCCGAAAAAATCGAAAAAAGTTGGTGGATTTCTCTTGACAGTTTTCGCATCCATCCTTCACAACAACGCTCGCGATGTCACGAAACGCCGTCATGCAACGCAGCAATGCGTTGCCGACGACGCGATGGGACGGAGCGAAACGTCGGCCTTTCCCCTCCACGAGAGCACCCGGGGGAATGGCCGTGTGAAGCGTGCGGGTGCTCATGGCAAGGAGCCATCACAATGGCGAAGAAGAAGAAGAAGGCTGCCAAGAAGGTCGCCAAGAAGAAGAAGGGCCACGGCTGAGCAGGTGGTCGAGCAGGCACCTTCGGGTGCTCGCTCGGCCGGGCGAAACGGAGTTTCGCCAACCATTGCCAGTCTTCTTGGACTGCCTTCCACGGGTCCGGCGTGTCGCCTCGTGCGGCACGCTTGGCCCGCAGCTCGGCATCCTTCTTTCGCTTCGGCGAGATAAGAGTCGGGCCGTTCCACGTTCAGACGAGAAAGGCCGGCCCGGGCCCTTGGGCGCCCGGGCCGGCCTGATTTTTTGACCTGCCGGCCTGATTTTTTGACCTGATGGGTGACCTCGTTTTTTGCGGCGGTCCGGCCATTTTTCAGATGCTAGGATGGCGGCCATGCACCCGCCGCCCTCGGCTCCAGACTCCCTGCCGGGTGGCGGGAAACACCCCGCCCCCCGCATCCGCGGCGTCTTCCTGTTGGCGACCTGCCAGGGAGGGGCGGAGGCGGCGCTCTGCGAGCGTCAGCAGGCGGTTGTGCCACAGGCCTCCAAGGCGGCCTGGCGCCGGGGCGTGGTCACCTTCAAGCTCACGGACTTCGATCCACCCGACGACTTCTTCCCCGATCTCGTCTATGCGCGGGCGCTGATCCGTTCGCTCGGTCAGGTGGCGGCCCCGTCCCAGCCGGAGCAGGTCACCGTCCTCCGGGAGCTGGTGGCCCACTCGCAATGGGACAACGTGCATGTCTGGTGCCGCGATCCCCGGGCCGAGGCCGACCCGGTCGCGGTGCGCGGTGCGCTGCTGGCGGCACACGAGCTGCCGGTGGCGCTCCCCCCGACGGCCGCCCCCGGCGATCTCGTGCTCGACTGCGTGATCGACACTCCCGAACGGTGGTGGGTGGGCTGGCATCGGGCGGGAACGCCCGCGAGCCGGCATGCCGGCGGCATGCATCCGGTCGCACTCGCCGCCGACAAGGTCTCGCGGGCCTGGCTGAAGCTCGACGAGGCGATCGAGACGTTTGCGATTCCGCTCGCGCGCGGCCAGCGGGCGATCGAGCTGGGTTGCGCGCCAGGCGGCGCGTGCCAGCGGCTTCTCGAGGCCGGCCTCGACGTCGTGGGCGTCGACCCGGCGGTCGTCGATCCGCGGGTGGCCGCGCATCCCCGGTTCACGCAGTGGCGGATGCGGGCCCGCGAGGTGAAGCTGCGGGACTTCCGCGGCTGCGACTGGATCGTGGCCGACATGAACATCGATCCCAAAAGCACGCTCGAATCGATCGGCCGGGCCGTGACAGCCCCCGGCGTGCGGCCCGCCGGCGTCATCGCCACCCTCAAGCTTCCCGACTGGTCGCGGGCCGCGGAGCTGCCGGGGTGGCTGGAGCTGTTCGAGGCCTGGGGCTTCACGCCGCGGGCCAGGCAGCTCTCCACGGGCGGCCGGGAGGTGTGCGTGGTGGCGGTGCGGCGGCGCCGCCGCTGACCGACATCACTCCCCAGGCCAGACGTGGTCCGGATCGGTGAGGCTGCCCGAGCCGAAGAGCCTGCGGCCATGAGGCGTGTCGACCACCAGGCTACCGTCGGCCGCGATGCCGCGGCAGATGCCCGCGACCCTCTCCGCACCCTGAAACACCGTGACCGGATGGCCGTCGAGGCCGCACCGCGCCCGATACCGCTCCACGAACGCCGCGGGGCTCGCGGCCGTCTGCGTCAGGAGCGCGAAGAGCCGGGGCAGGAACGCCAGGAGCAGATCCTGCCGCGACAGCCCGCGGCCCGTGAGGTCGGGCAGCGTGATGAGCCGCCGCTGCAGCGCAGGAGGTGCATCCCGACTCGAACCGGCCGTGTTCACGCCGACGCCGAAGATCGCTCTGCCTCCCGCCGGCGCCTCGACCAGGATGCCGGCGAGCTTTCTGCCTTCGACCTCGACGTCGTTGGGCCAGCGGACCGTCGGCTCGACGCCGGGAACGGCCGCGGCGACCGCCTCGGCGAGCGCCACACCGCAGGCCAACGACCAGACCGCGGGCGGCGCCGCGCGTGCCGGCCCGGCGTCGACGACTACGCTCACCGCGAGGCTCGCGTCGGCCTGCCACCAGCCCGCCCCACGGCGGCCGCGTCCGGCCGACTGGCGATCGGCGACGACGACGGCCGGCAGCGGGCAGCGTGGATCAAGGGCGAATTCCCGCGCCCGCTCCATCGTCGAGTCGATCGCGGCCAGATGCTCGAACCGCGCCAGGCCCGTGCCGGCGACGAGTGACGCGGCGTCGATCGGGTCGGAGTCGGGCAGGGAAGGCGCGGCCATGACGACCGAGTATCGACGCCGCCGGCTCCACGGACCACTGGTGCCGCGCACGATTCCGCATGGGAACCGCGCCGCCGCACCAGCCGGCGGCGGGGTCGGGCAGCGGTCTTCACCCCCCGGGCATCACCACGGCCGCCCCGGTCCGCGGCGGTCCCAGCCATCCACGCCGAAAGTGCAGGATGGGAAGCCTGCGCAGGCACGGCCGCGGCAGCCGGGGCAAGGGCGGCAGGTGGCCCCGATCCGCCGCCAGGGGCCGCCCCGCTGCGACCTTGACCCTCGCCGCTCACGCGCGGTACCCCCCTTGCATTGGCGACAGTCTGCCCGCCCGTGCCGGGCCGGACGGCCGGGCTCTGCTTCGTCGCCCACGATCCACGCTAAGGATGCGGTCTCGCGTGCGCTCCGGCCGTCTCCATCTCCCGACGCTCATCCTCGCGCAGGCGCTTGCGTGCGCGGCAACCGCGCTTCCCCGCGACGCCCTGGCGCAGACGGTGGCGCTGCCCCCACCGGCCGTATCGTCACTCGATCGGATCGCGCAGGCGCCGGCGCTGCCGCCGCCGCCGCCCGGCTGGGATGCCTACGCGCCACAGGCCTCGCAGCTCTTTCCCGCGCCGGCCGCTGCGCCCGGCGGCTCGACCTGGGCGCCCTCGGCGATCAGCGGACAGCCGGGCTATCCCGGCTATTCGACCGCGGCGCCCTCGCTGACGCCGACCCAGGGTCCGCCGCCGATGAGCGGCTCGCTCTTTCCTCCCGGCTACCCGTCACAGAACTCCACCTTCCAGCAGACGATGCGGCTCTACCAGGGCGCCCGTGGCAGCTGGGCCTACCTCTTCGGCAACGGGCAGGGCACGAGCGTCGGCGTCAACGAGCTCGACACGACGGCCACGTTCGCCGTGCCGTTCTTCCACAACTCGCCGGCGAACCTCAACCACGCGCCGCTCTTGATCACACCCGGCTTCGGCCTGCAGCTCTGGGACGGCCCGCAGACGACGCCATCGATGACGGCCGACCTGCCGCCGAGCACCTACGACGTCTTCATCGACGGCGCCTGGAACCCCCAGTTCACGCCGCTCTTCGGCGCGGAGCTCGGCCTGCGGGTCGGCATCTTCACCAACTGGGACGTCTTCGTCTGGCAGAGCTGGCGACTCATGGGCCGGGCGATCGGCACGCTGCAGCTCACCCCCACCATGCAGGCCAAGGCGGGCATCGTCTACCTCGACCGCAACCTGGTGAAGCTCCTGCCGGCGTTCGGCGTCGTCTGGACCCCGGACGCGAACACCCGCTACGACATCTTCTTTCCGGCGCCGCGGGTCGCCCGCCGGCTCACGACGATGGCCAACCGCAACGTCTGGGGCTACGTCGCCGGCGAGTACGGCGGCGGCGCGTGGACATTCCGCCGCAGCACCTACAACTCCGACGGAAGCCAGTACACCGGCATCTCGCCATTCGACTACAACGACATTCGCATCACACTGGGCACGGAATTCATCCCGATCACCGGGACCGGGCTCGCGGGCAACATGGAGGTGGGCTACGTCTTCGCCCGCCAGCTCTTCTACGTCGACGGCCCGCCTTCGGGGCAGTATCAGAACCTGAACGACACGCTCATGCTGCGGGTCGGCCTGGCCTACTAGATGGCGTGGAAAAAGCCCTCCCTGGACTTTTTCCACGAGGGCGAACGGCAAAAAGTAGAGGTTTTTCGCCGCTCGCTGCCGCCGCCTCCAGCGGCGGACAACTGTATCCACGGCCTCCCAGCCCTCCGTGCGTGCATGACCGGCGGGCCACGATCTCTTGGCACAGGGTGAGGACCGGCAGACGTGGCTGATCGCAGACGCACACCGCCGCGGGGCCCAACAGCCGCAGGACAAACGTTCGCCCGACTGTCGGCCTGCCGCGACGGCGACCTGCTGCCGTGCCTGGTCGCATGCCTGCTCGCCGCCCGACTGCTGGCGGCCACCGCCGCCCACGCCGACGCGCCGGACATCCCCAACACGCCGCCGGAAGCGGTCGTCGTCGACGCGGATCGCATCCGGCCGCTGCCGCCGATCGATGAACGGCCAAAGACGCTCTTCGACCAGATCCGGCTGGCGGCGCTGGGCGACCCGCAGGACCTCGAGGAGCCGCTCATGCCCGACGACCTGGCGCCGCCGGGCCAGCCGCGGCAGGAGTTCGAACCGCCGGCGGGCCGCAAGCTGCCGCCGGGCGCGAAGCCTGGCATCCTGCAGCAGGCGCTCTACATGGCCACGGAACTGCCGAAGCTCAATGCGAACGGCCTCGGCCTGACGACCCTCGAGAAGACGATCACGCTGGGGCTGCCCTGTCCGACGGTGCAGTCGCCGCTGTTGGTCACGACCGGTTTCGTCGGCACGCTCACCGACATCCCCGCGGGCGCCGACATCCCGGGCGAGCTGTTCGAGGGCTACGTCCAGGCGCGGTGGCTCAAGAAGCTGAACGAGCGGGTGGGGATCGACCTGGCGGTCTCGCCGGGCTGGTACAGCGACTTCCACAACGACTCGCCCCAGGCGATGCGGATCACGGGCCACGGCTTCACGGCCTGGGAGGCCCACGAGGACCTGCGGGTGATCGCGGGCCTCATCTACCTCGACCGCTACGACGTCGACTTCCTGCCAGCCGGCGGCCTGCTCTGGACGCCCGCCGACGACAAGCGATTCGAGCTCATCTTTCCGCGGCCGCGGCTGGCCTGGCGGATCGCCGAGCGGCCGCGGGCGAGCCATTGGCTCTATCTGGCGGCGGAGTTCGGCGGCAACCAGTGGGCCATGCAGTCGGTCACCGGCCCGACGAAGGGGCAGGACCAGATCATCGTCATCCGCGACTACCGGCTTCTGGCGGGCTGGGAGCGCAGGCCCGCGGATCTCGGCCTCTCGTGGAAGTTCGAGGCTGGCTGGGTCACCGGCCGCTCGGTGCAGTACTACCTCACCGACCAGCCCTGGCTCTATCCGTCCGACACGTTCCTCGTCCGTGCGGGCGTCTGGTATTAGTTAGAACGCTTCGTGTGTTCGTGGAACACGATCCGTCCGGAGCGATCACCGCCGGCCCGGCTGCCCGTGCTCGGCAGGATTCCGAGCGCAGCACCGGCGTGCGGATGCCCGCCAAGCGAAAACCGCAGGATGCGGTGTTTCGCGTGCAGCCGGCCCGGCAGCAGTGGCGTCAGGGTCCAAACGGCGCCGCCGGCAGGCCGAGCTGTTTGCGACGGCCCTCGATCGCGGCCATGTATTCCGTGATCCGCGACCGCTGCGCCGGGGTGGTCCTGTCGATGACGCTCTTCCGCCAGCGGTTGCGGTCGTCCTGCGATCCGCCGGGCCCGTTGCCGGGGGCCGCCTTCGCCGGGTCCGCGCCGCGGCCGCCGACGCCCGCCCACTTCAGCGCCGTCTTCCCGGCCTCGAAGGCCTTGCGCATGAGTTCTCCCTGCCTGATCTCCGCGTCGAGAAACGCCTGCCGGTCGGCGGCGGGCAGGGCGAAGTAGGCCTGCGCCTTGCCATCCACGATGCGGAGCATCGCATCGCGGCCCGACTGGATCGCCTGCGGCCGCAGCTCGGGGGGCAGTGCCTGCACCTTCAGCATGAAGCCGCCGATCGCCGCCGCGCGTTCCGCCGCCTCAACGAGCGACTGCGGGCCCCGCTCGGGAGGATACCGGCGGATGAGGTCCTCCTGGAGCAGACGCATCTCGGTGATCCGCGGATCCTCGTGCGGCCCGAACCAGCCCGCCCACCAGCCGCCCGCCGCGGTCGCCGTGAGCGCCGCCACGACGCCGGCGATCACGGCGGCCCGCTTCTGTCGACGTGTCATCGCCATGATCGTCACGTGGGTTCGTGGACGGGGGACCGCCCGCTTTTCGGGCTGGTCACTTCGTCGGCGGCGCTGCGCCGGGAATGGCCGTCTCCTGATAGAAGATCTCGAGCCACTTGCCGTCGCGGCGCACGTAGAGCGACGACGACTCGACGGTGGTCTGCGCGAGCCGCTTCCCCTTGTGGACCCCCTCGAAGCTGGCCCGGTAGAGCACCAGCGCCGCGTCCGCGTTGATCCGCATCATGCTCACGTCCCCCATGGAGTACGTGACGAGGTGGAAGTCGTCCATGGTGCGGAGAAATTCCTCCCGGCCGGCCACCGTGCCGTCGGCGAAGAAGCCCTTGAACTCGGGCGCCATGTAGCCGCGGAAAAACTCCTTGTCATCGCGGACCGTGGCCTCCCAGCTGGCCCGCTCGAGCGCCGTCAGCTCCGCGAGCAGCGGCGCGTCGCTCTGGACCTGGTTCTGGACCTGGTTCTGGACCTGGGCCTCGGCCGAGGCGGCGGCGGGGACCACGGCCGAGACCACGCACGCACACACGAGCAGGACACGGCTGACAGACCTCATGGAGACCTCCTGGGCAAGAACGAGCGCGGAACGAGCGCGGAAAAGCCGCAGACGGAAAGCAGACGGAACACACAGACGCAACGGAGGGCCCCGGGTGGCGATCGGCAGTGCGAGGCGGCACCCGGAGCGGCGCATTCTCCGGCGGCGGTCCGACAGGGTCAAAGGGGCGCACGACCCGGACCACCCGACCGGCGGCGGCCGAGGTGCCGTCGGCCCTCGTTTCCCGTATTCTCACGGGTTCCATGCTCCGAAGAGCCCGACACCTCCGCCTGATCGCGGCCGTGGCCGCCGGCTGGCTCTGCGCCGCCGTCGCGACCGCCACGTCGCCGCGGCCAAACGTGCTCGTCATCGTCGCCGACGACGCCGGCTGGGGCGACTACTCGTTCGTCGGCAACACAAACCTCGCCACGCCCGCGATCGACTCGCTCGCCCGCGACGGCGCGGTCCTCGAGCGGTTCTGCGTGCAGCCGGTCTGCTCCCCCACCCGGGCCGAGCTGCTCACCGGCCGCTACCATCCGCGCAGCGGCGTCCGCGGCGTCACGCTCGGCGAGGAGCGGATGGAACCCGCGGAGCGGACGCTCGCCGAGGTCTTCCGCGACACGGGCCACGCCACCGGCTGCTTCGGCAAGTGGCACAACGGCACCCAGTGGCCCTACCATCCGCTGGCCCGTGGCTTCGACACCTTCTACGGCTTCACCGAAGGGCACTGGGGCGACTCTTTCGATCCGCCCCTGGAGCACGACGGCCGGTTCGTCCGCGGCAGGGGCTACATCGCCGACGACATCGCCGCCCACGCCGGCGGCTTCATCGAACGTGCGGCCGCGGCCGGCCGGCCGTTCCTCTGCTACGTCGCCTTCAACACGCCGCACTCGCCGATGTGCGTGCCCGACGAGGAATGGAACCGGTTCCGCGACCGGCCGATCGACCTGCGGGGCGCCGACGGCGACCGCGAGGAACTCCCCTTCACCCGCGCCGCCCTGGCGATGATGGAAAACCTCGACACGAATGTGGCGCGGCTGCTCGCGACGCTTGACCGCGCCGGCGCGGCCCGCGACACGATCGTCGTCTATGTGTCCGACAACGGCGCCAACAGCACCCGCTGGTGCGGCGGCATGCGGGGCCGCAAGGGCACGACCGACGACGGCGGCGTGCGGAGCGTCTGCTGCGTCCGCTGGCCAACGCGGATCGCCGCCGGCACCGTCGTGCCACAGCTCGCCGGCGCAATCGATCTGTTGCCCACGCTCGCCGGTCTGGCCGGCGTCGACCTCGGGCCGGTCAAGCCGCTCGACGGCATCGACCTCGCGCCGCTGCTGCTCGATCTCCCGTCGGCGGGGTCCGTCGCGTCGCGGGCGGCAGAGCGCACGATCGTCGCGAGCTTCGGGGGCAAGGTGAGCGTCCGCAGCCCGACCCACCGGCTCGACGCCCAGGGCCGGCTCTACGATCTCGTCGCCGATCCCGGCCAGACCCGCGACATCGCCGGCGTCGCCCCGGAGGAAGCCGCGCGACTCGCTGGCATCGCTGCCGACTGGCGGAAGACCGTGCTGGCCGCGGTGCCCGTGCCGGCCGAGGAGCGGTTTCCGGTGGGGTTCCCGGGCAGCCCGCACACGGAGCTGCCGGCCCGCGACGGCCGACCGCACGGCGGCGTCGCGCGGAATGCCAAGGCGCCCAACTGCTCCCACTTCGTCCAGTGGACGAAGACCGACGACTCGATCACCTGGACGGTCGACGTGCTGACCGCCGGCACCTACAAGGCGGTGCTCTGGTACACATGCCCCGCGGCCGACGCCGGGGCGAGCGTGAGGCTCTCCTGCGGCGACGCGTCGGTTGCAGCGACGATCCAGCCCGGCTGGGATCCGCCGCTCAACCGCGGCGAGGACCGGGTCGAGCGCCGCAACGGCGAGGGATTCGACAAGGAGTTCCGGCCGCTGTCGCTGGGCACGATCGATCTGGCGAAGGGGCCGGCCACGCTCGCGCTCGCAGCCACGACGATTCCGGGCGCGACCGTCGCCGACGTCCGCCGGCTGGTGCTCGTGCCGGTCGCCCGCTGACCCACACCCGATCGGTTCGAACACCCGCAGACACCCGCACCCCGAAAGAGCACGCCGATGACTGCCGAAGCACCCGTGGAAATCTCCGCCGCCGAAGCGAAAACACTCCTCTGGGAGTCGCACCCCGGCGAGATGCTCCTGCTCGACTGCCGCACGCCCGAGGAGCATGCGACGGCCAGGATCACGGGCGCCGTGCTGCTGCCGATGCAGGAGCTGGCGGAGCGGATCGACGAGCTCGAGCAGTGGCGGAGCAAGCCGATCATCGTGCACTGCCACCACGGTGTCCGCAGCCTGCGGGTGACCCACTGGCTCCGCGAGAAGGGCTTTCAGCTCGTGTCGAGCATGCGGGGCGGCATCGACGCCTGGAGCGCCGAGGTCGATCCGAATGTCTTACGCTATTGACCAGGTCGTCAGCCAAGCCTGACCGCCGCGTCACGTCCACACAGACTCCGAGACCTCGAAGACACCTCCTCCATGCACGTGCGGCTCCCGCTCTCCGTGCTCGCTGCGCTCACGCTGACCGCCTGCGTGCCGCCCGTCGCCCGCGGGCTCGACTACGCCTACACGACGCCCGAGCCGCAGAAGACCGGCTGGCCGCTCTCATCCGCGGAGGAGGCCTATGTGCTCAGGCCCGAGCACGAGCGGCGACCGGGCGCCGAGGTCACGAAGCACCTGCCGCATCTCTGGCCCGTCGTTCCCTCGGCGGGGTTCTGGGGAGGCCGCAGCTGGCTCGACATGCACGCCGGCCTCGTGAAGACGGTCGAGGCCGCGAAGGGACCGATCGACGTGCTGCTCGTCGGCGACTCGATCACGATGCAGTGGGGCGCAGCGTGGCCGAAGCACTTCGGCACGCTCAAGACGGTCAACATCGGCATCGGCGGCGACAAGACGCAGAACGTGCTCTGGCGGCTCGATCACGGCGGCGTTGAGGGGCTCGAGCCACGGGCCGTCGTGCTCCTGGTCGGCAACAACAACATGTTCTTCACGCCAGAGACCGGCATCGAGCCCGTCGCCCGGGGCATCGAGGCCTGCGCGAAGCATCTCCGCGAGAAGTTCCCACGGACGCCGCTCGTGGTGGTGAAGGTGTTTCCCGCGCACGCCCCCGGCAACCCGTTCTACGAGGACATCAAGAAGGTGAACGCGGCCCTCGACACCCTGAAGCTCGACGCCGACCCGCTCGTGCACGTGCTCGACATCTCGGGCGAGATGGTCGACGCCGACGGCAGGCTCAAGGACGGCCTCTTCGCGCCCGACACGATCCACCTCACGCAGGAGGGCGGCTACGCCTTCTTCGCGAGCCGTCTCAAGCCGCTGCTCGAGCGGCTGCTGACCCGCTGAGCCCGCGTGTGCGGCGCACCACGGGCCGGCGCGCCACGGGCCGGCGCACTTCGGGCCGGGGGCCGGCGCGCCCGTGCAGCGCGGTCACGCCGCTCTGCTGCCGCATTCACCGCCGGCCGATCCAGGGCACCAGGATCTCCGCCCACGCCGCGGCATGGGCCTTGATTCCCGCGTCGCTGAAGTGCACGCCGGTGCCACCGCGCTCGCGCAATGGTCCCTTGAGCGCGTCGGTGTCGGGGCCGGCCAGGGCGACGCCGTCGCTCACGACCGCCACCTGGGCCGCGCGGATGTCGGGTGACGACTCGTCACCCGGCACGTGGTAGGTCGCCTGTGCGACGAACCAATCGGCGTCCCAGCCGATGTCGGCCCGCGACCGGCGGATGATCGTCTCGAGATACTCGCGGTAGAGGTGGCCCGGAAGCGTGCGGGAGGGGTCCTGCTGGTTTGCGTCGCTCTCCCCCTGGTGCCAGAGCACGGCGCGGAAGCCGCGCGGCCCGAGCTCTTTCATGCGCGCGACGAGCGTGACGTAGGCCCGGCCGTCGCTCTCCCAGCCGCCATCGGCCAGCCGCCGCACGCGGCGCTCGACCGTGGGCGGGCTGAGAAACCGCGCGCCCTCCGGCAGCCACTCCCGCACGCTCGTCCCGCCGAGGCCACAGGCGACGAATCCGACGGGCACGTCGAACGCGGCGACGAGGGCATCGCCCAGCGGCGGCATGAAGCTGCCGCCCGAGCCGCCGGCGGCCGGCTGCGGGTCGCGGGCGACCTGCCACCGCCCGCCAGCCCGGGCCACGACCCGACCCGAGCGGGGTGCCTGCCGTGTCTCGCCGTAGTTGGCCGAGTTCGACTGGCCGGCCACGACGAAGATCTCGCCGACGCCGACACGGGGGACGACCGCCTCGGCGACCACGCCACCTGAGCGGGCGGCACGCACCTCCAGTCGATACCAGCCGCCTGCAGGAGCCCGCAGGCCGCCGGCGAAGCCGTCGTCCCGCTGGGCCAACGGCTGCCAGGCCGCCGCGTCGCCCGCCGCGCCGGCCAGCCGCGCCTCCACGAGCGTCCCGGCCGCGTCCACGCCGGAGAGCCGGCCCGCGAGCTGCACCACTCCCTCGCCGTCGGCGTCGCGCTGCACGACCTCGAGGTCGGCCGGCGTTGTGAGCACGATCGCCGGCGCACGGTGCAGGCAGGCCAGCAGCAGGCAGGCGGGCACGACGGTACCACACACGCGAAGCGGAACCATCATGCGCATCCGGCGGGCCGCCCGGCCTCATTCGCAGTTTTCGCAGGTGCCCTTGAGCAGCACCTCCGTGACCGCCGGAACCGATCTCTTCCCGGCACGGGACTTCCGCGGGCCGGGCCGCGGCGTGATCGCCACGTCGACGCCGTCGAGGCACGACACCTCGCCACACGTCGTGCAGACGAAGTGCGGATGATCTCCACCGTGGCCGGCGCCGCCGTCGTCGTGCCGCCGCAGCTCGAACCGCCAGACGTGATCGCCGAGGTCGACGCGGGTGACGAGCCGGGCCTCGGTCAGTTCGGTGAGGTTGCGGTAGATCGTCGCCCGGTCGAACCCGCGGTGGTCGAGCGCCTGCGACACCTCGGCGTGGGTCTGCGGGCCCGCCGCCGCGACCATGTGCTGCATCACCGCGAGCCGGGCGGCGGTGCACCGCAGGCCCGCCCCGCGGACGAGGGCCCTGATCGCGTCGGTTTCCGGCGGCTGTGGTGTTCCCACGACATCAATCCTACACGACGTTACCCGGTGGCCACCGCCGCCAGCATCTCGACGATCGCCGCCATGAAGGCCGGCAGGTCGGCGGGCTTGCGGCTCGAGACGAAGTGCCTGTCGACCACGACCGGCGCGTCCTCCCAGATCGCACCGGCGTTCACCAGGTCGTCCTTGATGCCGAGGCTGCCCGTGACCCGCACGCCCCGGTACACGCCAGCTGAAATCGCGATCCAGCCGCCATGACAGATCGCCGCCACCAGCTTGCCCGTCGCGGCGCACTCCCGCACGAGATCGAGCACCCGCTCGTCCCGGCGGAGCCTGTCGGGCATCCAGCCACCGGGCAGCACGATGCCGTGAAAGTCGGCGGCCTCCATGTCGGCAAGCCCCGCGTCGCTGGCGCAGGGGTAGCCGTGCTTGCCGGAGTAGGTGCGGCCCGGCAGCTCTCCGGCCACCGTCACGTGGCCCCCGGCCTCCTCGATCCGCAGTTTCGGGTACCAGAGCTCCAGATCCTCGTAGTCGTCGCCGACCAGCGCGAGGATGCGCACGCCCGCGAGCGGCCGGAGGGCGCCGCCGGCCGGGGAAACGCTGGTCTGATGAATACTGTCGGTGCGACGCGGCACGCGGCTGGTCATGAGCGAATCTCCGTGGCGAGAAGGAACATCCATGCGACACCGCGGCGAGCGTCGGTCGGCGTCCTTGATTCCGGCCCCGGCACCGGGGCTCCGCACGCTGCAATTGTCGCGGCCCGAGCCCGCGCAGGCGAGGGCCGCATGGCGGCCCGCCGGAAAACCCCCACAACGAGTGGATTGAGCCACTTTCCCCTGGACTGCCAGCGCGGCCGGGAAACACCCGTTTTCGGGGGCGTTTTTACCGGGCCTGGAAAGTCGCTTGACTCCCCGAGCGCTCACGCTACATTCACGCCCCGGCCCACAGGAAGTGGTCACCTGGCCGACCGCCACAACATCTTGCGATAGCATGCAGAAGGAGCTGCTTTCTCGTCATCGCCGCCTCCCGGCCCGGCCAGCCGGCTGATCGACTCATGGTTGCCCCGTTCCCGGCCGATACTGGCTGGAACGAGACATATACGGAAGTATACTAGAGACTCCCTTTTCATTCCGCCCCTTTTCATCACGCCCAGGAGCACCACCCCATGGCAGCTTTCGACGCCTCCGCCCCGATCGCCGGCACCGCCACCGCCGCCGGACAGCTCGAGTCCGGCCATGCCGAGGCAGGCGGGCGGGCCGGTCGGGCGCCGCTGGGCATCCAGCCCACCTTCTGCCCGGTCGACGCGGACAGCCCGTTCGACACCACGGAGTGGGAGCTGCGCACGGCCGCCATCAAGGGGGAGGACGGCAAGGTGCTCTTCGAGCAGCCGGCCTGCGAGATCCCCGCGGCCTGGAGCCAGCTGGCGACCAACGTCGTCGTGAGCAAGTACTTCTACGGCGAGATCCACACCGCGGAGCGGGAGCACTCCGTCAAGCAGTTGGTGCACCGGGTCGCCCGCACGATCGCCGACTGGGGCATCGCCGACGGCTACTTCAAGACCCGCCAGGACGGCGAGAACTTCTACCGCGACCTGAGCTGGCTGTGCATCCACCAGCACGGGGCGTTCAACTCGCCCGTCTGGTTCAACGTCGGCCTCTACCACCAGTATGGCGTCAAGGGAGCGCCGTGCAACTGGCGGTGGGACGAGGCGAAGCACGACGTCGTCATGCCGGACAACCCCTACGAGTACCCGCAGGGCAGCGCCTGCTTCATCCAGAGCGTGAAGGACAACATGGAGGACATCATGGAGCTCGCCCGCAGCGAGGCCATGCTGTTCAAGTTCGGGTCCGGCACCGGCACCGACCTCTCCACGCTCCGCAGCCAGCGCGAGAAGCTCGCCGGCGGCGGCAAGCCCTCGGGCCCGCTCTCGTTCATGCGCGTCTACGACCAGGTCGCGGCGGTGGTGAAGAGCGGCGGCAAGACCCGCCGGGCCGCCAAGATGCAGTCGCTCAAGGTGACGCATCCCGACATCATGGAGTTCATCGAGTGCAAGTCGAAGGAGGAGAACAAGGCCCGCGTGCTCATCGAGAAGGGGGGCTACGACTCCAACTTCAACGGCGAGGCCTACAGCTCGATCCTCTTCCAGAACGCCAACCTGTCGGTGCGGCTGACCGACGACTTCATGGAGGCGGTCGACCGCGACGACACCTGGACCACCCGCTGGGTCACCGACCACGCGAAGGCCGGGCCGCACTACAAGGCCCGCGACGTGATGAAGCGGATGAGCGAGTGCGCCTGGCAGTGCGGTGATCCGGGCGTGCAGTACGACACGACCATCAACCGCTGGCACACCTGCCCGACCTCGGGCCGCATCAACGCCAGCAACCCCTGCTCCGAGTACATGTTCCTGGACGACACGGCCTGCAACCTCGCCAGCATCAACCTGATGAAGTTCCGCCGGCCTGACGGCCACTTCGACGTCGAGCGGTTCGTCGCCGCCTGCCGGATCTTCTTCGTCGCCCAGGAGATCCTCGTCGATCACGCCAGCTATCCGACGCAGCGGATCGCCCGCAACAGCCACCTCTTCCGGCCGCTGGGCCTGGGCTACTCGAACCTCGGCAGCCTCCTGATGGCCGACGGCCTGGCCTACGACAGTGACGCCGGCCGCGGCCTCTGCGGCGCACTCACGGCGATCCTGCACGGTACGGCCAACCGCACCAGCTCCGAGCTCGCCGCCGCCGTCGGCCCCTTCGAGGGCTTCGCGGCCAACCGCGAGCCGATGCTCAACGTCATGCAGATGCACCGGGCCGCCGTGGAGAAGATCGATCCCTCCTGCCCGAAGTACCTGCACGACGCCGCCCGGAAGATCTGGGACGACGTGCTCGCGGGTGGCCGCAGCTGCGGCTACCGCAACGCCCAGGCGACGGTGCTCGCCCCGACCGGCACCATCTCGTTCCTCATGGACTGCGACACGACGGGCATCGAGCCCGACATCGCCCTGGTGAAGTACAAGCAGCTGGCGGGCGGCGGCATGCTGAAGATCGTCAACCAGACAGTGCCGCTGGCCCTCCGCACGCTCGGCTACGACGAGCCGGCGATCGAGGGCATCCTCGCCTACATCGACAAGAACGACACGATCGAGGGGGCGCCGGTGCTCAAGGACCAGCACCTGCCGGTCTTCGACTGCGCGTTCAAGCCCCGGCTCGGCGTGCGGTCGATTCGCTGGCAGGCACACGTGCAGATGATGGCCGCCGCGCAGCCCTTCCTCTCGGGCGCCATCTCCAAGACCGTGAACATGCCCCGTGAGACGACGCCCGCGGACATCGCGGGCGCCTACGTCGAAGGCTGGCGGATGGGCCTGAAGGCCCTGGCGATCTACCGCGACGGCTCGAAGGAGAGCCAGCCGCTCAACACCGGCACCGAGGCCGACAAGACCGCGGCCAAGGCCACCGCGGCCCCGCGGCGGGAACGGCTGCCCGACACCCGTCGGAGCGTGACCCACAAGTTCAACGTGGGTGGCCACGAGGGCTACATCACCGTGGGTCTCTACGACGACGGCCGGCCGGGCGAGCTGTTCATCACGATGGCCAAGGAGGGCAGCACCATCGGCGGCCTGATGGACGCCTTCGGCACCGCGGTGTCGATGAGCCTGCAGTACGGCGTGCCGCTCGAGGTGTATGTGAAGAAGTTCTCCCACACCCGGTTCGAGCCGTGGGGATACACGAAGAATCCCGACATCCCGGTGGCAAAGAGCCTCGTCGATTACCTCTTCCGCTGGATGGGATCGGAGTTCATCCCCGGCTACCGCGAGGCGAACCGGCCCGGCGGACACGCTCCGGCCCACACCGGAGCCGAGGAAGCCGGCTCGGGAGACGATACGGAAACAGAGCGCAAGCCCGCCGCCACGACGGCGCGCGGGCTTGCCTATGGCCAAGGAAAGGCCCGCACCAATGGAGAGGCGACCATCAGCCGCGGCAAGCATCCCGCTGGCACGAACGGGCATGCCACCGGCGGGGCCAAGGCCGGCGTGGAAAAGCACGCGTCCCTGCTCGAACGGGCCGGCCTGCAGATGGCGGTCGACCCGAACGCCAGTCCCGCCGACCGCCAGACCCAGTTCGCGAAGTTCCAGATCGACGCCCCGGCCTGCGACAATTGCGGCTCGATCACAGTCCGCAACGGCAACTGCTACCTCTGCCACAATTGCGGCAACAGCATGGGCTGCTCCTGAAGTCCCACGCACACGCTCCACTCCCGCCGACGGACCGGCCTCGCTGCCGGCCGTCGGCGGGACGACGCCAGGGCGCAGCCAGTTCGGTGGCAGGACGATGACAGGACAACGCCAGCTCAGCGGCCGCGTCCCGTGGACCCGGACGGCTGTACGAGTCGGGACCGGTGGTGACGGATGGGTGGTCGGCCCGGAGTTCGCCTGAAGGTGGAGGCCTCCGGGTGACGAATCAACGGGCATCGATATTCGACCTGTTCCCGCTCCCGTCGGAGGTGCCAACCCCTACGCGTTGACCCGGGTCCTCGAAACGTTCGTGGCTGCCGGCGGCGCACCCGCTCGCACCACGGCCCGACCCGCGTCAGTTTCGCAGTTTTCTACCCCGTTCGCTGGCGGCCAACAGGCTCGATCTACGGAACGGCCTCGGCGGAGAAGGCTCCGCCGAGGCCGTTCTCCGTTTGTGTTTCCCTTCGCCGCCCCACGCCACTGATTGGCCGCTCGGCCGGGGTTTCCGGCCGGTTTGCTGGCCGATTTTCCCGCAGGTAGCATGAATGCCCGGGGTTCGTTCCGGCGCCGCTGCCGGGGCCCCGCAACCATCCGCGCCCGAGGTGAGATGTGCGACGCCCGCTGCACTGCCTGATCGTGGCCCTGTTGTGCCTGAACCTGTGCGTGGACTCCGCGCGGGCCTGCTGGCATGTTCGTCGCCGCAGCCAGTGCTGCCCGGCGCCGTCCTGTTCCGTACCGTCCTGCTCCGCGCCGTCCTGCGGCACGTGGACCGTGACCACCTGCGCCGGGGATCCGGCCGCGTGGATCCACGGCCCGCAGGAGTGGGCCGGCCACGTCGTCCTGACGGACTGCGGCCCTGGCGTGGTCGTGTGGGCCGACGCCACGCAGCCCGCGCAGTGCTGCGTGCCCGACGATGTGGCATACACGGTCGTCGCCGAGCACGCCATCCACGACGGCATCGCACTCGACGGCGTCGTGGTGACGCAGGAGGTGGTCGACCACGTGGAGACGCAGCGCGTCGTGACGGAGGAGGCTGTCGTGCACTCCCCGACGATCGTGCTGGGGACCGCGCCCGCCGCGGCGGGCGATCAGGGGCCGCAGACCGCCCGGCCGGTGGCCCCGCAGCCGCAGGCCGCCTCCCGGGAGCCCCTGCCGGATCTGCGTCCCGCCACCGCTGCCGCCGGCACGCTGCCGCAGGCCGACCAACCGGTGCCTGCGTCGCTCGACCTGCCCGAGCAGACGGCAGCCCCCAAGCAGGACGCCACCGCCGCCCAGCCGCTGCCGGCGATGCCTGCCAACCCTGCCGTCGATGACCTCGCCGTTGCCCCCGACGACACGCCACGCGAGGAGAATCTGTTCGACGTGTTCGCGGACGACGACGCCGGCGAGCAGGCCGGGCCGGCCGACGAGCCGGAAATGACCGAGGAGCGGACGACGGACGGGGATGATGCCGAACCGGCTCCCGCGGCCGACGACGCGCCGACGCCTCCCGCGAAGGATGCCCCCGCCGAGGAAGCCGCCGGCGACGCCGTGGAGGCGACGGCGGCGACGTCCGTGCCGGACGAGCCGCTGCGACGGTGGACCGACGCCACGGGCGACCATCACGCGCAGGGCTGGCTCGTCGAGATCGGCGCCGACGAGGCCATGATCCTGAAGGTCTCCGGCCGCCACACCACAATAGCCCTGACCGACCTGTCGGCCGACGATCAGGCGTACGTCGCCGCGGTCGCCGCCCGATTGGCGGCGGGCCGATCGGCTGCGGCTGCCGCCAACGACACCGCCGGGCTGTAGCCGGCCGATCGGACTCTGGTCGGGCTTCGGTCGGACTCTGGGTCAGGTGACGGCCAGGCGTCGGCTAGGCGTCGGCCAACGTTATGGCCAGAACATCTTGGCCAGAACGTGTGTCCCAGCCGTCGGCGGGAATGCCCTGTCAGCCGTCGAGCACGGCCACCGTCGCGAACGCCTTGCCCTCGAGCATCTCCAGCGACGCCCCGCCGCCGGTGGAAACGTGGCTGACGCGGTCGGCGTAGCCGAGCTGCTCAACGGCCGCGGCCGAATCGCCGCCGCCGATGATCGTGATGGCGCCCTTCGCGGTCGCCGCCGCCACGGCGTCGGCCACGGCCTTCGTGCCCGCGTCGAAGGGGGGCATCTCGAACACGCCCATCGGCCCGTTCCACACGACCGTGCCGGCGCCGCGGACGATCTCGGCGTACTGCTTCGCGGTCTCGGGGCCGATGTCGAGCCCCTCGAAGCCGTCGGGGATCTCGCCCGCCTTCACGATTTTCTTGGCGGCCCCCGACGAGAAATCGTCGGCGCAGTGCGTGTCGACCGGCAGCACGAGCTTCGCACCCCCCTGCGCCAACAGCTCCCGGGCCAGGTCGAGCTTGTCGGGCTCCACGAGCGACTTGCCGGTCTTGCCCCCCTGGGCCAGCGAGAAGGTGTAGGCCATCGCGCCGCCGATGAGCACGTGGTCGCAGATCGAGAGGAGATTCGTGATCACCGCGATCTTGTCCGACACCTTCTTGCCGCCGAGGATCGCCACGAAGGGCCGCTTCGGCCGGGCGATCGCGTCGGAGAGGTACTGGATCTCCTTCTCGACGAGGAAGCCGACGACGGCCGGCTTGCCCGCCGCCTTCATCGCCACCGGCACGGCATGCATGCTGGCCTCGGTGCGGTGGCAGGTGCCGAAGGCATCATTGACGTAGGCGTCGGCCAGGCCGGCCAGGCCCGCGACGTAGGCCGCGTCGTCCCCCTTCTTCTCGCCCTTGTTGAACCGCACGTTCTCAAGCACGAGCACGCCCCCGGCCGGCAGCGCCTTCGCCTTGGCCTGCGAGTCGGCGCCGCCCGTGTCGCCGGCGAGCTCCACCGGCAGCCCAAGCAGCTCGCCGAGCCGCTTCGCCACCGGCGCAAGCGAGAACTCCGGCTCGACACCCTTCCCCGCCGGGCGGCCCAGATGCGACATGAGGATCGCCTTGCCGCCGCGGTCGAGGATCGACCGGATCGTCGGCAGCGCCATGCGAATCCGCCGGTCGTCGGTGATCGCCCCGGAGTCGTCCTGCGGCACGTTGAAGTCGACGCGGACGAGGACGGTCTTGCCGGCGGGGTCGATGCTGGCGACGGACTTCTTGGCCATGGGGCGGTGCTCCTGCTCTGGTGGTGGACCTGGGGTGCCGAAGGGGTGCCGAACGGCTTCGCGAGGCCGTATTCGACAGCACTCCGCCTGCCGCCGCAACCCTCGCCGCCGGGCGTGCCCCGCTCCCCGCGCGGCTCGAGCGGCCTGGGGAAACCGTCACAGCCAGCCACTGCTCACGCCATCAGAACTTCTGGATCAGGTCGAAGCCCAGCATCGTCTGCTGGTTGCTGATCCCGTCGTTGTAGGGCGCCCGCGGGCCGCCGTAGGGGCCGCCGAAGAAGTCCCAGCGGAAGGCCGGCCGCAGCAGGAAGTTGCCGGTCGGCGTCCAGTTGGGGCCGACCGTGAGCGAGTAGTAGTTGCCGGGCAGCGGCACGTGGTTGGGATTGCTCGGCCGGTTCAGGCCAACCCGTGTGCCATCGGTGTCCTGGAACCACTCGAACCGGGCGCCCCACCGCCAGGCGTCGCTCACCCGGTAGTACAGGTACTGGTCGATGCCGGCCCACATCGCCGTGCCACCGTTGGCCAGGCCGTTGGCCTGCGTCCCGAGCCAGTGGTGGAAGAGATACTCCCAGTCGTCGGCCGGACGAAACTCGAAGATCAGACTGTAGCGGGTGCGGTTGGCCGACTCCAGCGGCGGCGCCGGCTGGAACAGGGGCGAGAAATCGTTCCCCTCGTCGCCGCTGACGACGGCGAACGACGTGGCGCAGGAATTCGCGTCGTTCTTCACCCGCACGCGGCCGAGGAAATTCGCCTTGCTGTAGGCCGAGGCCAGGCCGTTCCAACCGTTGACGAGTCCCGCGTCGACCTCGACGTTGTCGGTGGCGTTCCAGTTCACGAGCCCGCCCCAGTGGGTGAACGGACCGGCGAACTGGTAGCTGTAGGACTTCATGTAGAAGAAGTTGCCCACGGCCGGCACCCCCTCGTAGCCGACGATCGTGTAGAAGTGGCCGAGCTTGAGGGAGAGGTCCTGGGTCCCGATCTCGCCGTAGAGCTGCGGAATCGCGATGCCGTAATACTCGCCGCTGTTCCAGTCCCTCGGCCCTGGGTTCGTCTCCCAGCCCAGCGACATCGCCAGCGGAAAGTCCTCGCCGTAGAGCAGGTCGGTCCGGGCGCCGACGCCGATCGAGCCGTCGGTCGGCAGCGTCCGCTCGGCGATGATGTAGACCTGGTTCATCATCGCCTCGTTGGCCCGGTCGACGGCGTTGTAGGGGCCGTTGAACTTGCTGGCGGGCACGCCGAAGTTGCCGACGAAGCCGCCGTCGAGCCAGCCGTAGACGCCACCCCGCTCCGACTCCCCGAAGAGAAACCAGTTCTGGCCGGTGGGGATCAGGCCCGTCATCACCTCGTCGGCGAGCACGGGATCGGACGACTCGAACCCGCCCACCTGGCCGAGACGCCCAAAGAAGCCGGTCTCCTGGCCCGCGGCCCGGCCGTCGAGTACGAGCCAGGTCGCCAGGCCGAGCCCGATCAACGCCATTCCATGGAGGAACACATGCACGAGCCCGTCGCGGCGCAGCATCGATACCTCTCCACCGATCCGGCGGCCGGATTCCCGGACCGGCCGCCGCAGGAAGCATCGGCCGGATTCCCGTTAAGGCATCCGCAACGGGCACCCGCGGAGAAACCGTCAGGGATTGCCTCGCCAGCCGCCGCGATCGACAGGGCGAACCACATCACCCGGCCTTGCCAGATCTGCCGGGACGGCAGCCCCGACCCGCCCGCAGATCTTTCCCAGGCCACCCGAAGTGCGCCGCGAAGCGGAGCGGCCTGCGCCAGATGTCTGCACGAGGCCAGATATCTGCACGAGGCCGGGCATCTGGACGAAGCCGCGATTTCGCACGAAGCCAAGCATCCGCACGAAACCAAGCATCCGCACGAAGCAATCACGGCATATCGACGACGGCCTTGATGACGCCGCTGGCGGGGTCGAGCAGACTCGGGAAGACGCGGATCGTGTCGGCGAAGGCCGCGTGGTGCGTGATCCAGGGCTGCGTGTCGATCCGGCCCGATTCGATCAGCCCGATGATCCGGGAAAAATCCTTGGGCAGGGCGTTGCGGCTGGCGAGGATCGACAGTTCCCGCCTGTGGACCAGCGGCGCATGCGGAAACCCGATCTCGCCCTGCGTGATCCCCACATACACGAGCCGGCCCCCGAAGCTGCAGAACTTCAGCGCGGTCGACATGCTCACGGCGCTCCCCGTGGCGTCGATGACGGCATCGGCCAGGCGGCCGTCGGTCAGCCGAACAATTCGCTCCTCGTCGGATGCATCCCCCTTTGCCACGAGCGTGTCGGCGACGCCCATGCGGTCGCGGACGAAGTCGAGCCGGCTTTGCACCATGTCCATGACGATCACCCGCGCCCCCGAGAGCTTGGCGAACTCGACCGCCGACAGGCCGATCGGCCCGGCACCGATGACGAGCACGTTCTCGCCCGCCTTGGCGAGAGACCGATCGATCGCATGGCAGCCGATGGCGAGCGTCTCCACCAGCGCGTTTTGGGCGTGCGAGAGGTTCGGCGACGGATGGAGCTTCTCGGCGGGCACCGTGAAGAGCGGCCGCAGGCCGCCGTCGCAGTGGACGCCGAGCGTCTGGTTGTGCTCACAGCAGTTGGTGAGCCCACGCCGGCAGGCATAGCACTTCCAGCAGCTGATGTAGGGCTCGACGCAGCAGCGGTCGCCTGGCTTCACGTTCGCGACGCCGGCTCCCACGGCCACGACCTCGACCCCGAGCTCATGCCCCGGGATCCGCGGGTAGCTGAAGAAGGGCATCTTGCCCAGGTAGCCCGCGTAGTCGGTGCCGCAGATGCCGACGGCCCGCACGCGGACGACCGCCTCTCCGGCCGCCGGTGCCGCCGGCTCGGGAACATCTGCGAAGTGGAACTCCAGCGGCTTCTCCAGCACCAGCGCCTGCATCGCATCACTCCTCGGTGAGACCGTAGAACCGGGCGGCCGTGCCGCCCCAGACAGCGCCGCGTTCGCCCGGCGTCAGCCGTGCAAAGAGATCCTCGACGATCCCGACGACCTCGCGATACTCGGCCGAGAGCAGGCAGACCGGCCAGTCGCTGCCGAACATGAGCCGCTCCGGACCGAACGCCTCGAGGACAGACTCCAGGTAGGGGGCGAAGTCGGCCCGCTGCCACTGCTTCCAGGCCGCCTCCGTCACCAGGCCCGACACCTTGCAGCAGACGTTCGGCCGGCCCGCGAGCGCCCGGATGTCGCGCCGCCAGTCCTCGATGTCGCCCGCCTTGATCCGCGGCTTGGCCAGGTGGTCGAGCACGAATGGCTGCTCGGGGAGGAGCCGCGCGATCTCGATGGCCGCCGGCAGTTGCTGCGGATAGACGAGCAGGTCGTAGGTGAGCCCGAACTGCCGCAAGGTCCGCAGGCCGCGGACGAACGCCTCGCCGAGCAGGAATCGCGGATCGGGCTCGTCCTGCACCACGTGCCGCACGCCGACGAGTCGCGGCCGGTCGGCGAACCGGGCCAGCTCCGCGACCACGCCGGGGCTGCGGAGGTCGACCCAGCCAACCACGCCGGCGATGAGCGGATGCTCGTCGGCGAGCTCGAGGAGCCAGCGGGTCTCCTCGAGCGACTGCCGCGCCTGCACCGCCACGGTCCTCCCGACGCCAGACTCAGCCGCCACCGCCGCGAGCTCGGCCGGCAGGTGATCCCGCGCCAGGCACTCCATGCCCGGGACGATCCAGGGATACTCCTCCCGGGAATACCGCCAGAAGTGCTGGTGTGAGTCGATCCTCATGGCGTGGACCCGAGGCAGTGAGTCGAGACACGGAGTCGTGACAAGGATTCGAGCTATGACTCGAGACGACGGGCTGAAGGCTGGCGGGCGTTAGTTGTTTTCGGGTAGGCCTTCGACGTGGCCGACGTTGTGCACCGGAGCGAAGATCGCCTGCACGTCTCGGAGCAGCTCGCGGTCGAGCGGCTCGGCGGCCCAGGTCGCCCAGTCGCGGATGTTCCGCGGGTTCGCGCTGCCGGCGATCGTCGTGGCGATGTCCGGGTGTTCCAGCGAAAACTGCAGCGCGAGCTTCGCGATCGAACTGCCGCGGGACCGGCAGAGATCGGCCGCGCGGCGGGCGGCATGCTTGACGTTCTCCGGCTCCTTCAGCCACGCCGGCAGCGGCGCATCGGTGAGCAGACGGGCGCTGAACGGACCGGCGTGCATCACGCCGATGCCCTTCGTCTTGAGGAAGGGCACCGTCTCGTCGGCGAACCGGGTGTTCTGCAGCGTGTACTGGTTGTAGTTGAGGACGCAGTCGACGTCCGCCTGAACGCAGATGAACCTGAAGATCTTCTGCGGGTAGCCGCTGAAGCCGACGAACCGCACCTTGCCGGCCTGCTGGATCTTCCGCAGGGCGGGGAGGGTCTCGTCGACGATCTGCTGCATCGGCACGAACTCGATGTCGTGGCAGAGGATGATGTCGAGGTGGTCCGTGCCGAGCCGATGGAGCGACACATCGACGCTCTCGGCGACGCGGCGGGCGGAGAAGTCGAAGTGGGCGAGGTCGTAGCGGCCGAGCTTCGTGCAGAGGAGGTAGTCGCTCCGCGGCACGCCCTTGAGCGCCACGCCGAGCAGCACCTCGCTCATCCCCCGGCCGTAGAAAGGGCTCGTGTCGATGAGCCGCATGCCGCAGTCAAGCGCCGTCCGCACGCTCCCGAGCGCCTCCTCGAGCGTGATCGAGCGGAACTCCTGCCCCAGGGAGCTCGCGCCGAAGGCGAGGATCGGCACGTCGAGGCCCGTCCGGCCAAGCGTTCTGGTCTGCATAGAATCACCCCTGATGGCCCCTGAGGCCAACGTCACCTGAAGGTGCGACAGCCGACGGAGAGGAGCAGGTTGGCCCAGGGGGCTTGGTCGGCGGTCTGGATCGTGAGCACGTGGTCAGCCGATTCGACCGCCTTGTAGAAATCCCACTTCACGATCGGCTCGAGCCGGCAGGACGACTTCGCCGCGGCCAGGATCCGCCGGTACTCCTCCCACACGGGCGGATCGCCCGGCGTGGCGGCCGCATAGGAATCGCTGCGGTCGACACCCATCGTGTGGACCTCGTCGATCTGCACCGTGCCGAGGACCGCCTCGAGCACCTGGGCCACCGTGGGCACGCCCGGCATGAGCTGGAGCGAGACGAGCTCCGCCCGCGGCCCCCGCTTGTTCGCCGCCGGATAGTTGCCGTCGGCGACGAGCACCTTCGAGTGATGCCCCGACTGGGCGAGGATCCTGAGGATGTCTGGGTGCAGCAAGTGCGTGTTGAGCATCTTCTTTCTCCAGTGTCAGCCGCCCGAGCGGCAGGCCACGACGCCGTGATCACGGAGGCTCTGAATCGTCCGCCGGGCGGCGTCGACCGCCGCCGGCTGCGGAAACACCTCCGCCGAGAGGAACCCTTCGTAGCCGATCCGCTCGAGCGCGGCAACGACCGGCCGCGGATCGGTGTGGCCGCTCCCCATCGCCCACCTGTTGGAATCGGCCCAATGGACGTGGCCCACGTGCGGACCCGCGGCCACGACCGCCGCGGCGGGGTCGGCCTCTTCGATGTTCATGTGGAAGAGGTCGCACAGCAGCCTCACGTGGCGGATGCCGCGGGCGTCCAGAAACGCCGCCGCATCCGCCTGCCTGTTGAACAGGTTCGTCTCGTAGCGATTGAGGGGCTCGTAGAGGAGCACCTGCCCGTGGCGGGCAGCCCGCGTGCCAAGCTCGTCGAGCGCGGCGGCGAGGTGGTCGAGGGCCGCCTCTCGCGGCACCTCCGTCGTGAAGCTCCCCTGCATCGAGCCGATGATCGCCGGCGCACCCAGGCTCCCGGCCACGTCGACGATCCCGCCGATGAACTCCAGCGCCGCCGCCCGCACCGCCGCATCGGCGTGGCAGAGGTGGAGTCGGTGCTTCACCCAGCCGGCGCCGGTGCCGACGGCGGCGAGCGCCAGGCCACGGCCAGGCAGCAGCCGCCCGAGTTCGCCCGAGGGAAAGGCGGCGGCCGACTCGGGAAAGATCTCGACGGCGTCGAATCCGAGGTCCGCGGCCGCCCGACACCCGGCCTCGAGCCCGCCGTCGGCGACGGTGCCGTGAAACACGAACGGCCCCTGGCGGGCTTCGGGCACCAGGCAGATCGTCACGGCGGATCGCATGCGGCTTCCCTGCCGGGCCTGTCAGCCCAGTACGTGTCAGTCCAGTACCTGTCAGTCCAGTACCTGTCAGTCCAGAAACAGCGGCCGCAGGTGCCGCTCGAAGATGTTCTCCGTCACCTGCCGGCCCACGATGTCACGATTGGCCACGAGCAGGTCGGTGTACCGCGAGCCCTGCTTCGCGGCCACCTTGAACGACACGTGCAGGAGCTGGCGGACGTCGGGGCTGAACGCGGGATTCCCCGGCACGTGGCGGATCGCGGCGGCCAGCCGCGGGCCGCTCCAGCCGTTGACCTCGCCGACGCTCGGCAGCCGCGTCCGGTCGATGTCGATCACGCTCGCATAGGGTCCGCAGAGCTCGTCGACGTGGCCGAGCGCGTAGGCGTAGATCTCGCGGGCCAGCTCGAGCCCGTCGCCGCCCGCCTCGGCCAGGCCGATCAGCTCCTCCAGCCAGGTCGTGCCCGCCGTCTTCAGGTGGACGCCGGCGCCGGTCCTCGCGAGCACGCGGCGGATGACTGGATAGAGCGAGAACTTGTCGCTGCCTGAGTGCACCGAGAGCTTCAGATTCCGCGGCAGGCCATACCGGTCCGCCGCGAAGGCGAGCACCGCCACGTCGTCGGAAAACTCCCGCTCGAACTGGGCGAGGTCGCCCACGTAGTCGACCCCCTTGTTGAACCGGCCGGTGAACTTGGGGGCGATCGTCTCCAGCGGAATGCCCTGGTCGGCGAGGAGCGCGAGGATCACGAGCAGCTGCGGCGGCGTCTGCGGCAGGTCGGTCTCGTCCATGCTCACTTCGGTGACGAACGGCCTGCCGCCTCGCGCCGCCTCGATGTGCCGGTAGATCTCCCCCGCCTCGCGGCAGGCCAGGAGGTAGGTGCTCGCGATCACGCCGACCCCGGCCGCATCGAGCTCGATCGGCTCCGCCACGCCGGGGATGGCGAGCCTGCCCACCAGCTCGCCGTGCCGGGCCACGAAGGCGGCCACGTCGGCGGCGGCGGCCGGCGTGCCGATCGAGTCGGCGACGTCGATCGTGAAGAAGTCGCTCGGATCCAGGAACCGGTCGACCGTCTCGAGGCGGACGTGGTCGGCGTCGACGAACCAGGGATGGGGCCACTTCCGCGCCGCCACCGCGGCGGCCGCCGCGGCCCGCACGCTCGCCGGCTCGCTGCCGATGAAGGTGTGCTCGCGGTTCGACTTGTTCCAGACCGGCGCCACCACCACGCCCGCCGCGGCCAGCGTTTCGAAGGCCACCAGCTGCGGCTGGGCCTGGTGGGCGAACCGGTCGCCGACGCCGAACGAGAATCGCGGGAGGGGCATGGTGACAATCGCTCCAGAGCCGGTGCCGCCGCTACACGTCGAGGTGCTTCACGTCGAGGGCGTGCCGCTCGATGAACTCTCGCCGCGGCTCCACCTTCTCCCCCATGAGCACGCGGAAGAGGTCGTCCGCCGCCGCCGCGTCGGACATGGTCACCCGCAACAGCGTGCGGTTGGCGGGGTCGAGCGTCGTGTCGCGGAGCTCCTCCGCGTTCATCTCACCGAGCCCCTTGAACCGCGTGATCGACAGCCCCTTCTCGCCGGCCCGCCGCACGGCCGACAGGAGGCTGCGCAGATCCTCCAGGCCGATCGCGCTGTCGCCCCGCCGCAGCGTGTATCGCGGATCCTCGGAGCCGGTGCGGTCCTGCGGCATGAGCGATTCGATCCCGAAACCCATCGCCTCGAGCTCCTTCAGCCCCGAGTTGATGCTGCGCACCTCGTGGAGGTCGACCACGACGAGCTGGTCGTGGCCGGTGTCGTGGGCCGTGCCCGGCGTGGCGTCGCCGGCCGCGACCGACTCCTCGATGCGGCCCACGGCGAGCGTGCCCCCGGCCGCCTGCTCCTTCCCCTTCACGAAGGCCTCGAGTTCGTCGCGGCTGGTGAACCAGTGCTCCTCCTGGCCATAGTAAACGTGGTACATCGGCAGCTTGCCGCTCGTGGGGTCGCGGCGGGCGACGTGGTCGCGGAGGCTGATGCCCCGCTTCTCCATGGCGACCAGCGCGTCCTCGAGGCCGGAGAGCGTGCGGCAGAGCTTCTGCATCTGCTCGCCGGCGATCTCGCGGCCGTCCCCGGGCAGGAAGACGCCCTCGCCGAGCCCCTGGTCGAGCAGTTGCGTCTTCATCTCCTCCTCGGTCTGCACGTAGTACGTCTGCTTCTTCGTCCGCACGCGAAACAGCGGCGGCTGGGCGACGTAGACGTGGCCGGCGGCCACGAGCTGGTACATCTGCCGGTAGAAGAACGTCAGCAGGAGCGTGCGGATGTGCGAGCCGTCGACGTCGGCGTCGGTCATGATCACGACCTTGTCGTACCGCCGCTTGCCGAGGTCCGACTCCTGGCCGATGCCGGCGCCGATCGCCGAGATCACGCTCCGCACCTCCTCGTTGGCCAGCACCTTGTCGTCGCGGCTCTTGTAGGCGTTGATGATCTTGCCCCGCAGCGGCAGGATCGCCTGATACTCGCGCCGCCGGCCGCCCTCGGCGGAGCCGCCGGCCGAGTCACCCTCCACGAGGTAGAGCTCGCACTTCTCCACGTCGCGGCTGGTGCAGTCGCGGAGCTTGCCCGGCAGGCCGCCGCCGGAGAGCGCGCCCTTCCGCTCGCGCAACAGCGCCTTGGCCTTCTGGGCCGCGGCCCGGGCCTCGGCCGCCAGCACCCCCTTCTGCACGATCGCCTTGGCGCTCTTGGGATTCTCCTCGAGGTACTTCGTGAGGAAGTCGCCCACGGCGGAGTTGATGATCCCCTCCACCTCGCCGTTGCCGAGCTTGGTCTTCGTCTGGCCCTCGAACTGCGGGTGGGGCACCCGGACGCTGATCACCGTCGTGAGCCCTTCGCGGACGTCCTCGCCGGTGGGGACGAGGTCCTTGTACAGCCCGCTCTTCTTGCCGTAGGCGTTGAGCGTGCGGGTGAGCGCCGAGCGGAAGCCGGAGACGTGCGTGCCCCCCTCCGTGGTCGTGATGTTGTTGACGTAGCTGTGGACGTTCTCCGTGTACTCGGTCGTGTACTGCATCGCGATGTCCCACGACACGCCCTCGCCCTCGCCGCGGATCGAGATCACGTCGGCGTGAACGGCGTCGCTCGAGCGGTTCAACCACTCGATGAACTCCACCACGCCCCGCTCGTAGTGGTACTCCTCCTTCTGGCCGCTGGCCGCGTCGGTGAACGTGATCCGCACGCCCGAATTGAGGAACGCCAGCTCCTGCAGCCGGCGGGAGAGGACGTCCCAGGAGAACTTCGTCTGCGGAAAGATCTGCGGGTCGGGCTTGAACGTCGTCTTCGTGCCGGTGCGGGTGGTCGTGCCCATCTTCCGCACCGGTCCGGTCGGCTCGCCCCGCTGGTACTCCTGCTGCCAGACGTGCCCGTCGCGGGAGACCTCGACCTCGCACCATTCCGAGAGGAAGTTGACCACCGTCACGCCCACGCCGTGGAGGCCGCCGGAGGTCTGGTAGGCGCCCTTCTCGAACTTGCCGCCGAACTTGAGGACGGTCATCACGCCCTCGAGCGTGGAGACCTCCCGGTCCATCTCCTCGGAGAGCTGCGGGTGAGGGTCGGTGGGGATGCCACGGCCGTCGTCCTCGACCGTCACGCTGCCGTCCACGTTCACCGTCACGCTCACGTGCTTGGCGTGGCCGGCCATGCACTCGTCGATCGAGTTGTCGACGACCTCGTAGACCAGGTGGTGCAGCCCGCGCGACGTGTTGTCGCCGATGTACATGCCGAACCGCTCCCGCACGTGCTCGCGGTCGGAGAGGTGCTTCAAGTCGGCGGACGTGTACTGCGGCTGGGACGATTCATCGGCCATGGCGGCGGTCTCCCGAAAAACGTGGTCGTCGTGGGTGCGGCATCGTTCTGGCGGACACGGTGTTTCTGGGGGTGGCGGGGCGGCTCGCGGCGGCCCGGACCGCGATCTCGACTGGCAGACGGATTCTGGAGGCGGTCATGCTGTGCCGCCGCCCGACCGGCCGGCGTCGGCCATCACACGGCAGCGGATATCGGTGATGCCCTCGCCGGGTACGAGTTCGCCCAGACGGGCGAGGACGTCCCGCTTGTGGAAGCCCATCTCCTGCACGAGCGCAGAGTGACTGACGAACACCTCCAGCACGCCCCGCCGCACGCGGCCCACCGCCGACGCCCCCCGCATGCTCTCGGGTGCCGCCTGCCTCCAGGCGGCCGACAGGCCGTCGGTGGCCTGCTCGCGCTCGTACCCGGTGCGGGCCATGAGCCGCGTCATGACGCTGCCGATCGTGCGCGGTCCACCCACGGGCGGCTGTGGTCCCGGATTCGCCGGACGCTGTGCTGCCATCGATCGCGACCCCTTTAGTCCGCCGCGAGCGGCATGATCACGTAGCCGTAGCCGTCGTCGGTGCGACACACGCACGCGCTCTGGGCGTCGGTCAGTTCCACGGTGACGGCCGTGGCCCCGTCGAGCACGCGGAGAAACTCGCTCATGAAACGGGGATCGAGCTTGATCCGCACCGTCTCGCCGGCATGCTCGATCGGCATTTCGATCCGGCTCTCGCCGCTCTCCGCCGACCTACCCGACAGCACGAGCCGGCCGGACTCGAATGCAAAATCGACCCCCTTCGACTGCTCGCTGGTGACGATCGCCGCCTGCCGCACGGCCGCCAGGAGCGGGCCCGCGACCAGCGGCACACGCGCCGCGTCGGGGCGGTCCGGAAACACGTCCCGCCAGCGGGGAAAACGGCCCTCGACGAGCCGTGCTGAGATCGACGTGGCCCCGGTCTTGAACAGGATCTCGCTGGGCCGCACCGCCACGTGCACAGGCTGGCTGGCGTCGCCGAGACAGCGCTCGACCAGCTGCATCGCCCGCGCTGGAACGATCGGCTGCCCGTCGGCCGGGCTGCCACCGACCGCCGTCGCAGGCCCCTCCATCTTGGCCAGCCGCCGCCCGTCCGTTCCCACGGCGATGACGCCGGGGCGACCGCTGCCGGCCGCCGACAACTCCAGCAGCACGCCGCCGAGCGCATAGCGGCTCGACTCGTTGTCCGTCGAGAAGACCGTGCGGCGGACGAGCTCACGCACCAGCGGCGTGGAGATCTCGAAACAGGTCTCCTCCGGGAACTTCGCCACCGCGGGGAACTCGAGCGGATCCTCGGCAGGCAGCCGGAACTCGCTCCGCGGCGCCTTGACGACGGCCGCGGAACCGTCCGACGAGATATCGAACACCGTGCCCGGCGGACTCTCCCGCACGATCGCCATCAGCCGGCCACAGGGGAGCAGCACGGCGCCCGCCGCAGACGACTCCACGCCGTCGATCTCCACGCGGATTCCGACCTCGAGGTCGGTTGCGGAGATCACCGCCGTCGTGCCGTGAACCTCGAGCTTGATGTTCGAGAGCACGGGCTTGGGAGATCGCGCCGGCACCACCGCCGACGCACTTTGCAAAGCGGCGAGCAGGGGCTCGCGCGTGACGCGTACTTTCATCCGTGTCGGGTCATCCTTTCCACACGCCGCGGCTCCACAGGCCGCCGGCTCGCTGCCCTGCCGCCGCGGGCCACTCGGGCCGCGGCTGCCACCGGGGTTTTACCGTAGATTTCGAGCCCGTCAGTGTACCCGACAGCGGGCCGTCGGGAATCACCCCGACCCGCCAAATTTTCGGCGTGGATCGCGGATTTCCCCGCTGTTTTTTGCCCCGGCTGTGGACGCATTTCTGCACGGGCTCTGCCGTCCGCCGCGGTGGCGTGCCGGCCTGACACGGCCTGCCTGCGTTGCTTTCTGAATACAGAGATTTTCTTGAGAAGAGGAGGAGTAGAAATACAGGAGACAGACACGTCCGGCACACCATCGCACATGACACGTGGTCACGAGGCGTGGCTGGCAGAGGACGTGGTGGATGTGGAGCGAAAGTCTTTGCAGGCAGGGACTTGCAGAGGGCGCCGCGCGTGGAAAACAAGTCTAGTCATGGTTCGCTGCGCGTCAGCCGGCCGTCGATGACAACGCGAGATTCGGGTTTGATACGAGTCATGTCACTGCCGGAAGAATCGTTGTCAGCCGTCGGCACGCTGCCGCCAGGCAGCCTGTTTTGCGTGGCCAAAAATGTCGGTTCTGCGCAGACGACGATATGACAGCGCAGCCGACGCTGAATCGACACGCGGCGCGAGCTGCGGGCAGGGGCCGCATGCAGAGAGGCGAGAAGACTGTGCGGCTGGAGCCCATGCCAACGGCAGGATTCCGCCGGGCCCCTTTTTTCCCACCGCGGATCGCGGTAGCCTGCCCGGATTCACGATCGGTTCGGCACGGATGCCGCGATGTTCCTGTGGGGAACGCTGCGATGTCCGGTGCCGCCATATCCGCCGCCAGCCTGTCCGCCGTCAGCCAGCAGTCGCGCGGACGGTCCCAGTTTTCCGCGGCCTCCGCCCGGCTCGTGCATCATGCGCTCGAGGTGGTCGAATCGGCGGCCCGGGGCGGCCTGCCGGCTGCCGGCTACACGCCGCTGGTGATCGTGGGGCCTGCCGGCGTCGGCAAATCGTCGCTCGTCGCCGCGATGTTCGTGCGGCATGGGCAGGGAGTCTCGGCCAGCGAGCGGCCCTGCGCCGGCCAGCCCGGACATCACTCTGGAAATAAGCCGGGAAATAAGCCTGGAAACAGCCCGCCCTCGGACACCGCCGCCGCGGCGATGCTCTGGGACGGCCGCACCCTTGGCCGGGAGATCGCGCTGGCGTTGTCGCACGACACGCTGCACAGGCTGCGGGAAAGGTTCGCCGCGCCGCGGCTGGTCATCATCGACGCGGTCGAGCAGATCACCGCGTGGGACGTGCAGCGGGCCCTCGCCCAGTTGATCGACATGGCCGTCGACCGCGGCACGAGTTTCGTCGTCACGATGCGGGCCCACCCGATGGCCTGTGCGACGCTCGAGCCGTCGCTCGCGTCGCGGCTCGCCGGCGGGCTGGTCGTGCCGCTGCCGCCCGCGGGTACGCCTCGGGGTCCGGCGACGGCCGATGCGGCGCCTGCGCCCTCACTCCGCCGGATCATCAACGCGACCGCACGCCTGCACGGCGTGGCGGCGGCCGACCTGACCGGCCCGTCGCGGCGGCGGCAGATGGCATGGGCCCGCGGGGTCGCGATGTACCTGGCGCGGACGCTCACGGGGCAAAGCCTGCAGTCGATCGGCCGGGCCTTCGGCGACCGCGACCACACCACCGTGCTGCACGGCATCCGTGTGACGGAGGAGCGGCGCAGCCGCGACCCCGCCGTCGCCGCCGAAATCGAGCGGCTCGTCACTACGCTCGGCCGGCCGTAGCGATCCGGCGAAAGCCGCCGCAGCGTTTCTGCGAAAGCCGGCCACGTTCTCGCCCGGCGTACACTGGCCGGCATGCAGCCCCAGGCCGTCCATCGCCAGACCGTCTATCTCGATCACGCCGCCGCGACGCCACTGGCTGCCGAGGTCGAGGGAGCCATCGTCGCCGCCCAGGCCGTGGCATTCGCCAACCCCTCGAGCCAGCATGCGGCCGGCCGTGCGGCCCGGCGGCTGCTCGAGGACGCCCGCGAGCGGATCCTCCACGCGCTCGGCGGCCGTGGCGGCGGCGTCGGCCGCGACCGGCTCGTCTTCACGTCCGGGGCGAGCGAGGCCAACCATCTGGCGATCACGGGCATGGCGGCCGGGCTGGCCGCGACCGGCATGGCGGCCGGACTGGCGGCGACCGGCACGGCGGCCGGCGTGGCCGCCATCGGCACGGTGTTCTTCTCGCGTCGCGATCATGCCAGCGCCGTGAATGCCGTCCACGCGGTCGGCCGCCGCGGATGGCGGGTGGTCGAACTGCCGCTCGACAGGACCGGACGCGTCGAGCCGTCGGCGGTGGCGGTGCGGCTTCCCGAGGCCCTTGCCTCGGGGCCGACGCTGGTGTCGGCGACGCTCGTCTGCGGCCAGACCGGCTCCGTCGACGCGACCTGCCTGGAGGCCTACGCCGCGGCACTCGTGCATGTCGATGCGACGCAGGCAGCCGGGCTCGTGCCGCTCGATTTCGCCGCCTCCCGGGCGGCTACCGTGTCGCTGGCCCCGCACAAGTTCGGCGGGCCGCGGGGCATCGGGGCGCTGCTCATCCGCGGCGGCGTGCCGCTCGAGCCCGTCCTGCCCGGGCCGCAGGAGCACGGGCTACGGGGCGGGACGGAGGCGGTGCCGCTGGCTGTGGGGTTTGCCCGGGCCGTCGAACTGGCCGCCGGCGAACGGGAGGCGGCAGCCCGCCGGGTCGCCGTCCTGCGGGATCACTTCGAGCGGCGCGTGCTCGACTGCGCGCGGGAGGCGGGCATTCGGGCGACCGTGGTGGCCGCCGACGGCCCGAGGTGCCCGCAGATTTCGACGATCGCGTTCGCGGGCCTCGACCGGCAGGCTCTCGCGATGGCCGCCGATCTGGCCGGCGTCTGCCTGGCCACGGGCACGGCCTGTGCGAGCGGGTCGAGCGAACCGGCGCCGGCACTGCTCGCCATGGGCCTGCCGGACGAGATCGTTCGCGGTGCGGTGCGGTTCAGCCTCGGCCGCACGACCACGGCTGCGGAGGCCGACCTGGCCGTCGCCAGGCTCGCGCCGCTTCTGCGGCGGCCGTGAGCCCGGCGCCGCGCGCACGCAGCGGCGCACAGCCGCCGGTATCCTTCCCGCGGGGGGAGCCCGGGGCGGTCGCCCGACCTCGCGCCGCAGGCCAGGCCTCAGATCATGAGGCCATGTCGCGGGCCATACCGCGGGCCATACCGCGGGCCATACCGCGGACCAAGCCGCAGACTATTCTGGTAGCAGTTCTGTGAGCAGCGCTGTGAGCGGCCTGTGGATCGGGCCCGTTTCAGCCCGGTCTCCGGTCGAGAGGACTCGAGGTAGGCATGCCCGAACACGTGGCGATCATCGGCGCGGGGCCGGCGGGCCTGACCGCCTCCTACCTGCTCACCCGCGCCGGCGTCCCGGTCACGGTGCTCGAGCGGGACCCGACCTACGTCGGCGGCATCTCCCGCACCGTCGAATACAACGGCTTCCGGTTCGACATCGGCGGCCACCGCTTCTTCTCGAAGTCGCGGGAGGTCGAGGACCTCTGGACGGAGCTGCTCGGCGACGAACTGCTCCAGCGGCCACGGTCGTCGCGGATCTACTACGGCGGCAAGTTCTACGCCTATCCGCTGAAGGCGGGCGAGGCCCTGCGCAACCTCGGCATCGTCGAGAGCGTCCGCTGCGTCGCCTCCTACGCCAAGGCCCGGCTCTTCCCGGTGAAGGACCCGCGGACGTTCGAGGACTGGGTCTCGAACAAGTTCGGCCGGCGGCTCTTCGGGATCTTCTTCAAGACCTACACCGAGAAGGTGTGGGGCATGAGCTGCCGCGAGATCTCGGCCGACTGGGCGGCGCAGCGGATCAAGGGGCTTTCCCTGTCGAGCGCGATCCTGGCGGCGCTCTTGCCCAAGAAGAAAAAGCAGCCGGCCGACCGGTCGCAGACGATCAAGACGCTCATCGACAGCTTCCGCTATCCCCGCAAGGGTCCGGGCATGATGTGGGAGGCGGCGGCCGACCGCACGCGAGCCCAGGGTGGCACGATCCGGATGGGGGCCCGCGTCACGGCGCTCGAAAAGCTGCCGAGCGGCCGCTGGCGGGTGGGCTTCGAGACGGCGGCCGGCCCTGGCGGACCAGCCGGCCGGCCGGCCGACACCGAGTGGATCGAGGCCGACCACGTGATCTCCTCGGCGCCGATGCGGGAGCTGGCGGCCGAGATCTCCCCTGCGCTCCCGCCTGCGGTGCTCGAGGCCGCCGGCAAGCTCCGCTACCGCGACTTCCTCACCGTGGCCCTGATCGTGCGGCCGACGCACCGGTTCGACGACAACTGGATCTACATCCACGAGCCGGGCGTGCAGGTGGGCCGCGTACAGAACTTCGCCAGCTGGTCGCCGGAGATGGTGCCAGACCCGGCGCTGGCCTGCTACGGCCTCGAATACTTCTGCTTCGAGGGGGACGGCCTCTGGGCGTCGAGCGATGCCGACCTCGTGAAGCTCGCCACGCGGGAGCTCGAGGCGCTTGGCCTCGTGAAGCCGGGCGACGTGCTCGACGGCCACGTTGTGCGGCAGCCGAAGGCCTATCCCGTGTACGACGACGACTACGCCCGGCACGTCGACACGATCCGCCGCGAACTCGAGGCCCGCTGTCCCGGCCTGCACCTCGTGGGCCGCAACGGCATGCACAAGTACAACAACCAGGATCACGCCATGATGACGGCGATGCTCACCGCGAAGAACATCCTCGCCGGAAAGCAGGTCTACGACGTCTGGCACGTGAATCAGGACGCGGAATATCACGAGGCCGGCGACCGCGGCGGGCAGGAGACCGACACCGGAGGACGGCTCGTGCCGCGGCGGGTCGGCGCGAGCGGCTGAGCCGCCGGCGGGCCGCCACTAGCGGCGGATGCGATGAAGCGCAAGGCGGGAAACGGTCGAGCAGCGAATCGGGGCGGCAGGCCGGCTGTCGCCGGCACGCACGTCGGCGTGCCGCAGGCCCCCGGCCAGCAGGTTGCAGTTCCGGGGGTCGCCGGACCAGGGATCGCCGGGCCAGGGGTTGCCAGGCCAGGTGGCTCTGCGACGATCCTGGCAATCGTGCTCCTGGTGGTCGCCGCCTACGCGACGTCGTTTGGCGGCGACTTCGTCTTCGACGACGTCAACGAGATCGTCACGAACCCGGCCCTGCGGGAGCTGCCGCCGTGGCGGGCCATGTTCGTCGGCAAGACGCTGCCGGCCCGGCCGCTCCCCTATCTCTCGTTCGCGCTCAACTCCAGGGTCGGCGCGGCCAACCCCTTCGGCTACCACGTCGTCAATCTCGCCATCCACCTGGTGGCGGCGCTGGCGCTGTGCGACCTCGTGCGGACGACGCTCGAGTCGCCCCGGCTGCGGGAGGAGTTTGGCAGGCGGGCCGTCCCGCTGGCGGGGCTGGTGGCCGCGATCTGGGCGGTGCATCCGCTGCAGACGCAGGCGGTCACCTACGTCTACCAGCGGATCGAGTCGATGACCGGCATGTTCGTGCTCGTCTCGCTTGCCGCCTGGGCGCGGGCGGGTGTGACAGGCTGGCAGCCGCGCTGGGCGATCGTGGCCGTCGCCGCCGCGGCTGCGGCGATGGCATCGAAGGAGAATGCGGTGATCCTGCCGGTCGCGGCCGTGCTCTACGACTGGTGCTTCTGGCCGGGGGAGAGCCGGCGGAGCCGGCTGCCGTGGTATGCGGCCTTGGCGGCGACCTGGCTCATCCTCGCCGCGCACCTGTGGCTGCAGCGGCATGAGTTTCAGGAGTTCGAGCCGGGCCGGGCCGCGGCGCTGGCGTACCTGGCCACGCAGGGGGGCGTGATCCTGCACTACCTCGCGGTCGCGGCCTGGCCCGTGCGGCAGTGCATCGATTACGGCTGGCCGATCGCGGCGGGCTGGTCGGCGCTGCCCGCCTGCGCGGTCGTGGCCTCGTGTCTGGCCGTCACCTGTGTCGGGATCGTCAGGCGGCGTCCCTGGGCCTTTCCTGCAGCCTTCTTTTTTCTCGCCCTCGCTCCCACCTCGAGCATCCTGCCGGTGGCGGCGGCGGCGGCCGAGCACCGGATGTATCTGCCGCTGGCGGGGGTCGTGTCGCTCGTAGCATTGGCTGCCGACGCGGCCGTGCGGCGGGCCAGGCCGGGCTCCGCGGGCATCACGGCCGGCTGGCCGGCCGTCGCGGCACTCGTCGTGATCGGCAGCCTGGCGGTGCGGACGCTCGATCGCAATCGTGTCTATGCAGAGCCCGAGCGGCTCTGGGCCGAGGCGGTGGCGATGAATCCCGGCAACGACTTGGCGCAGGCCCGGCTCGCGGAGGTGCTCTTCGCCCGCGGCGACGTGGAGGAGGCGATCGCGCACGCCGAGGAGGCCATGCGGATCAACCCGGCCAGCGACGTGGTCCGCGGCCTGGTCCTTGCCTGCAAGCGGCCCGACCAGCTCCCGATCCAGGAGCGGCTGGCGCGGCGGGAGGTCGAGATCCGGTCCGCCGCGTTCGGCCCCGAGGGCCGCGAGACGCTCGAGTCTGTGGCCCGGCTCGTCGCGGTGTTGCGGAATGCCGGCCGGCCCGAGGGAATAGAGCGAGCGCGTACGGCGCTGCCGGCGATGGAGCGGGTGCTGGGGCCCGACGATCTCTCGACGCTCTCGACGCGGGTGATCCTCGCCCAGGGGCTGCTGGCGGCCGGTGACGCCGCGGCTGCGGAACGGCTCGCTGCCGCCACCCTCGCGAGCCTGGAACGCTCGGCCGACCGTCCTGCGGCACTCGCCGCGGCGGCGATGGAGGTGCTGACAGAGAGCCTGCGGCGACAGGGCCGCGAGGCAACCGGTCTTCGTGATCGATCGGAGGCAGGGGAGATGCGGCAGCCGGCGGCGGAGTGAATGCTGGGCAGCGGCAGCGAAGCCACTGCATGAAAAAGCACCCCCGGCCTTTCGACCGGGGGTGCCTTGGATTGTGCATGGGCGAGGTCGGTCCCTCGCGGTCATGCGTGCATCATTCCTGCAGCGGCATCAGTTGATCGGCTGCATCTGATCGCCGTCGTTGGGATCGGCGAGCTGCCTGCAGGTCTGGGTGTCGAGCTCGTTGCCGAGCCACTTGACGGAGC
>Ga0209401_1000164_pt1 | contig 45092 bp, 60 predicted proteins | sample M_140807_MF_Meta_FD_187318 | JGI IMG/M metagenome (GOLD analysis project Ga0209401, IMG submission 187318) | Freshwater microbial communities from Lake Montjoie, Canada to study carbon cycling - M_140807_MF_MetaG (SPAdes) (version 2) | ecosystem: Environmental > Aquatic > Freshwater > Lake...
ATAGCTCTACCAAGGTGGTCCGTAGACCACTCGCCCGGAGGGCCACTCATGGGGCTTCTCCCAGCGTTCGCTTGACGCCGCGATTCATCGAATACCTAGTGGTTTACCACCCTGTTCTAGGTATCTTATGTAGTCCCTCGCGGACAGGCTACGCGGATCTCAAGGGAGGTGTTGCCCCGTTCCGGTGTTCTCTTCCCAGCCACCCATGCAGGTGCATTACTGACGCGAGGAGTGCGAAAGAGGGGCAAAAAAAAACCGCTAAGAAAGACCCCGGTGACAACACATCCTTTGTGAGGACGCGCCCCCTTTCGGGGCAGGATCTTACTTAGCGATTCTCTTGAGTTGTCACCCTCAATGAAGCTGACTCTAGCGTCAATGCTAACCAGTTGTCAAGCGCGAAAAAAAAAGCCCCCGCAGGGGCTTCAAAGTGGTCACACCACTGGAGGAGACAAGCACTTAGTTTAGAGGAGATACGCGGATGATGCAACGGGGATTCTCCTTGTCGAGACCCCAGTCAATCACCTTACGTTTGACCTGCCGGTCGTTTAAATACGTTACCCCTTGCAGCAGATCGAGGATGAGGGATTCATCGAGGTCGGGCCTACGGGATGCGTAGTAGATCTTGATCTCCACACATACATCGCATTCAAACGGGTGGTAGAAGTCAGGACATTGCTGTTTAAACAAATCAGCGTAGGTCAGTGCCTTTTCAGACTTGATGAACATCGGTTTGCCGCCTCGCGCAACAAGTCTTCGACTGTTTGCCTTGGATGCTGGCTCGCCAAAAATTTCCAAACAGATTTCTGTAAGTGCTTGCATGTTCGTGCCGACTACCCTATTATTGAAGAACACGGGGGGGACACTGAACGGCGGGCGACCTAGCCTAGTAGATGCAAGCGGTTCCTGTCTAACCTAACCTTACCCCCGGCTACGTGCTGGTTAGGTTGTCCAATGCCGCGAATAGAGGGGGCGCGGAATCTACTTTCCCCCCTCACCTTGGAGAGACGATGAAGATAACAAACAAGCATGGGGTGCCTGAACCGTTGGTTGCTCTCGCGTCGCGAGACTATTACACAAAGGGAAAGGCAACCTATTCGGTCACCGAAATAATATCGCCGCCGCGAGTTCAGCGACTGCGCGAGCAACACAATGAGTCGATTGAACAAGATGTTGCTGACATGTTGTGGTCAATGATGGGTTCTGCACTTCACGTAGTGGCAGAACGTAGTCAGGTCGAAGGTCACATTAGCGAAGAGAGATTGTTCCTAGACATTGACGGGGTCCGTCTATCGGGCGCCATTGACCTCCAGCGCGTCGATGGGGACATGGTTGATATCGTGGACTACAAGTTCACCTCCGCGTGGTCCCTACGGGCTGACAAGGACGATTGGCACCAACAGCAGAACTGTTATGCCTACCTTGTTAATAGGGTGAAAGGCAAGAAGGTGCGGTCGATCAAAATCTGCGCCCTGATTAGGGACTGGTCCCGCCGCGAAGCCGCCATCAAACCAGACTACCCACAGGCACCAATCCAAATGGTCGATATACCCATTTGGGAATACTCCGTCATCGAGAGGTTCATCCGCGACCGCATCGAAGCTCACCGTCAGGCACAAGTTTCTGCCGATTGGGGTGATGAGCTACCTCTTTGCAGTGACAGTGACCGCTGGATTCGCGGAGATAAATGGGCAGTCATGAAAGAAGGTCGTAAGACTGCTGTTCGTGTCTACGACAATAGCGAGGAGGCAATCGCCTTAGCTGAAACAGATCCTAAGTTCAACGTTGTTGAACGTAAGGGTGAGCCGGTCCGATGTACCGGAAATTATTGCGGCGTTGCCGCTTGGTGTTCGCAGTTTAAACAGGAGAGCAAAGATGAAGACTAGAGATGAACTTGTGTTGGATTTTATGTTGGCAATTGCTTCAAACATTAAACAAGAAGACATTGATTTTGTTGAAGACGAACCGGAGACAGCAGATCACATTGCTGATTGCGTGTTGTTTATGGCTCAAACGCTTACACGTAAATACTTGGAGTCGCTATGACCGTTTATAAGAAGCTTGCTGAGGCTAGGGTTCAGCTTCTTTCCGTGGATATGAAGAAGAGCGGGAAGAACAAGTTTGCGGGGTATGAATACTTTGAGCTTGGGGACTTCCTTCCCCATACCCACCGCATCTTTAATGATGTTGGGTTGCTTGGGGTGTTTAGTTTCGAGGGAAGCAACGCAACCCTAACGATCCACGACACTGACGCTACGGGGTCGGTTGCCTTTGTTAGTCCGGTTGTGTCTGCACACAATCCTAAAGGGCAACAGATTCAGGATTTGGGTTCGACCCATACCTATTTGCGTAGGTACTTGTGGTTGATGGCGCTTGAGCTTACCGAGCATGACTCCGTTGATGCGGTCGTTGTGGAAAAACCTCCTGTGGAGCGCAAGGTAGAGAAGCCGGTAGAGAAGCCGGTAGAGACCCCCGTAGAGAACCCTAGCCACGCTCTTTTCGTTGAGAAGATGATTGAGTGGGCAAACCTATTAACCACTAAGGCAGAGCTTGCCGATGTGTGGAAAAAGAATCAGGAGGATATCAACAACCTGAAGAAAGAATCGCCTGAGCTTTATGAGAAGTTGAAGGCGCGGTTTGGTGAACTTAAATCTAATCTAAAGGATTAACGTGGAAAAGTTTGTGCCTAAGCCGAATACCGGCTCGATGTTCAAAGTAAACGTCAAGACTACCGAAGGCAGTCCTGATATGCGCGGTGACCTATTCATCGACACCAAAACCTTAGAGATTGGTGAAGACGGAATGGCGCTAGTAAAGATTAGTGGTTGGAAATCAACCTCTAAGACCTCAGGCAAGAGCTATCTCTCGCTTAAGGTAGACCAGTGGAAACCGAAAGAAACTTTTGCTAAACCCCAACCTAAACAAGAGGAACAAGACGATGACATCCCTTTCTGATACCCCCGCCGTGCAAATTACAGGAGAAGTAACCTCCGTGGTTCCATTTAAGCGAGGCCCCGGTCGCCCTCCCGGAGTGAAAAACGGCGTTAAGAAAAAAAAGCCCGTAAAGAAAGTTGTGATCAACATGGAAGCGATCCTCGCAAACAGCGAAGTCAAAAAGCTAACCGCTGAAGTTGCTCGTTTAAACGAGGAGCTTAGGCTTACGAAGTCGGCGTTTGAGGGTGCGAAGTTGCACATTGAAGCAACGGAGAAGAAACACAAAGCCGCTCTCATTGTGATTGGCTACCTTGAAGCGAAGGTGTTTAGCGAATGAATGCCTTGATGTTTGAGTGTCAGAAGATCGCACTTAAACAGGATGCCGCTGGGTTCGTACTAACACTACGAATCCACCCTGACGACATCCCTGACGAACTGTTTAGGGATGCCGTTGGGTCCAGATACGGATGCGCTCTGGTTAAGGTTGGCGATGACGAAGAGCCTGTCACTTACCTAGACAGGGTACAGAAGGCGGGGATTCTATGCCGCGACCGCGACTTTCAGTTTTGGGTTTACAACGAATTCAACGCTGAAGGTGTGACAGAACAGGATGCTGTCAATGCTATCTACATGTTCTGTGGAATCAAATCCCGAACAGAACTCAATAGCGATGTTGAGGCCCAGAAACTTTTTGACGAGTTGATTAAACAATATGAGCAATTCAAAAACACGTTTTAAGACCGTCACCCCGGTAATGATCTACATAACCCCGGAAGACAGAGAGTCCCTGTCTAAGTACACCCAGCAGTCAAAAATGACTGCAAGCCAAGTGATCAGGGAGGGACTAAGGATGAGGCTACAAGGGAACGACTTCAACACCGGGTTCAATGAAGGTTTAAACGAGGCGATAAAGATCGCCAAAGAAACCGAAGGGGCGAAGATGATGTTCCCAAGTGGGAAATCGTTTGCCGATTTGGTGTGCGAGAACCTGAAAGCGGCACTGCGGAATGGACAATGATGTGAGGTTGTTTATAGCGGCATTGGCTATGAACGGATTGGTTCAATCAAAGCCTGACTTGAACCCATCTGAAATTGTAGAGATTGCCTTTGAAATTGCTGATGACATGTTGGAGGAAAAAGATGAAGGAATCCTTGCAATCAAAAGAAGACGGAGACACAGAAAGTGGTAAGTCTGTTTCCAGCGATATACATACTGTTCATAATCTTTCTGATAGCTTACCTATTGCATCTGATGAAGAAATAAAATTCTTTAACCTAACAACTGAAATACTAAAGTTGCAGGGTTTGATAATGACTAAAGTCAATGACATAGATTCAAAGAAAATATAAAGGTGATACGCATGAACATTCAAGACAAACGAGAAACCGACTATCAGTTAGAGCCGGTGTTCAGGATTCCAACCACAGAACAGTTGTATGTACCGCACTACATCAACCCGCATCAGTGGGTGGGTCTAGGCGGCGATGTATGGACCACCAGCGAGTTGCTGGAGTCGAAGGCTAGGCCGGAGTTCAGATGTATGTGGACGCGCCCTTGGGTCGAAAAAGAACTGTTTAAGGGCAAACCCCGTAGCTTAACAACTGCTGAACTTGAAGTCTTAATAAGGGCAAGAGTATGAAATCTTGGCAAGAATGGTGGGGCAGCACTTACGGAAAGAACGCTGGTGGATACAACCCCATAGAAGGTTACATGTATGACGCATGGTCTGCTGGGTTTCAGGCAGGGGCTTTAAACTCTGAGAAAGAGATTGCCCATTTAAAGGCGCAGTTGCTACGTGTGGGTAATCAAGAGAAGGTTTTAAAGGAAGCATTCCTTGCAGGACAAATGGCTAGAAAATGAATCACAACTGTCAATCATGCAAGGTAAACCCTGCCAAACATAAAGTGCCAACAGCAAAGGGCAATGGCTTTCGCTGGAAGTGCGAGGCTTGCTTTAAGCGACTAGCCCCGAGCGGGTTCAAGGACAAAATAACATGATTACCGAACGGGAAGAATCCGCAGGAAAGCCTACTAATCGTGAATCAAAATTACCGAACGGGAAAACCATGACACAAGACGACATAATCCGCATGGCGCGGGAGGCGGGATTTGCCGATGGCGTTGTCGATATTGTTGGGTTTGAAGGCTTTGTTAACTTCGCCGCCCTTGTTGCCGCGCATGAGCGGGAGAAGGTTGCACACTGGATGGTCGAACGCGGGTACGCCACGGGGCATGGCGACACGATTGAAGACCTATTGAAAGAATTAGAGTGGCAAGTTGCGGAGCGGGAACGGGAGGGGTGCGCCCGCGTAGCCGAATCATATGAGCCAACTTGCGACACCTGCCCGAGCGGTGTTGCTAACGCTATCCGCGCAAGGGGAAAGAAATGAAACACTGCTGGCCCAAGAAACTGTACTACGTATGTTGTCGTTGGATTGAATATCCAAAGGGAGGTGGCAGAAACTTTATAGCAACAAAACATTTAGGTCGTGCGCGGTACTACGCCAAGCGTCTAAAGCTCAAGGTGCGCCAGATTGATGTGCGCGAAAAAGGCAAGAAGACGTATGTTTTGCAAGGTAGTTGGCTATGACCGACCGCAAACTTTTGCAACAGGCGCTGGATGCTTTGGATAGCGACAACCCCGACATACAACTACGCATAGCAGTAGCCCTGCGCGAGAGGATGTCGCAACCAGAGCCACTTTTTTCTACCCCCGATGTGACCCCCGAAGTCACCCCTTATGTGATTGACTGCCCCCGGTGCGGTCATTGCTGTCCACAACCTAATCAGGAGTTTGTAAAAGACAAACTTGATTTCTGGGATTTGTTTGACGAAAACCAGCGCCTTCGCGCCGAATTGAAATTCAACACCACCCCACCCCCGCGCCCGTGGGTCGGGCTAACTAAAGAAGAGGCTAAAGAAATAAGCCTTGCAAATCGCCCGTATGTCATAGACATGATAACCGCGCTTGAGGCGAGGTTAAAGGATAAGAACACATGAACCAATACACACACGTGGGTGAAAAGGCTTTGAAATTAGCTGATGAAGTTTTGGCAAAGGAATACGCGCCACGACTTGAAATCGCAAAAGAACTTTGCCGTCTTCACTCAGAAAACGAACAACTAAAAGCCCGCGAATGGGTCGGGCTGACTGATGATGAGATCAAAGAAATTATAGGGCCGTGGGGGAATACGCCAATCAAAGGCTACACCCGCAAACTGTTTGATCAGATTGAAAATAAATTAAGGGAGAAGAACAGTGGCTAAGATTCTGTGCTGGTTATTCGGCCACAAAAAAACAATCAGTTGCATTGACTCCCATTACCGGCACACGCACGACAGATGCGATAGATGCGGCTTTGTTATTCCAATTGTAAAATTTTATGAGGATTGGTCATGAGCGGAGGTCTATTTAATTACGAGCAATACAAACTTCAACAGATTGCCGATGACATCGAGCAACACATTGTTGATAACGAAGATGTTGGCTGGGATTACAAATACAAAGACGAAACTATTGCTGAATTTAAACGCGCAGTAGAGATGTTAAGAAGGGCATACATCTATGTACAAAGGATTGACTGGTTGGTTTCTGCTGATGACAGCGAGTCAACATTCCACAAACGTCTTAATCAACAACTGAAAGAATATGACGAGTCAACAAAAAGTTCTTGAGTATTTAAAAGATAAGGGCGAGGTTATCTACAAAGACATGCAAGTAGAGGGAGTGGAAAGGAAGGCATTGTCTGGAATACTCAAACGATTGTATGACGCGGGTTTGATAGTAAAGAAAGAGGTTAGAGAACAGAACAGAAAGTATTTGCTATATAGCGCAGGGCCGGAATCGGTTGAACCTGACTATTCTTACATCCTTAGAAACCTACCGAGGAACATTGATTATGGATATGGTGAATCACCCTGAGCATTACTTGAAAGGTGGTATCGAAACAATCGACTACCTAGAAGCGAAGAGCACACCGGCAGAATTTGCCGGGTATCTGCGTTTAAACTGTATGAAGTATCTGAGCCGCGCAGGTCACAAAGGCGACGCGGTAGAGGACTACAAAAAAGCTGCGTGGTATTTAAACAAACTTATTGAGGTGAGCGATGGAGGATGAAAAGATTTACATAGCTGAGGCTGTGGTGCTTTTAAAGCAACTAACAACAAAGCTCGAAGAGCAGAGCGCATCAGGCGAAGACCTTATAGGCACCTTTGAGAAGATTGCAAAGCTTGCAAAAAACGGAGCCTACTGGAGCGCATATGTTAGTAAACGGTGAGTTCGTAAAGGACTGGGACAAGTCCCGAATTGGGATCAGCTATCACCCTGTGTGGTATCGCCACGCATCAATGTGCTATGACATGCACAGGTTGCAAGACCATCTTATTTGTGGCGATCCTTTACTCCCGTCCGTATTCGACAAAATCAAATCACTGGTGTTTCCATATCATGGGCAATGAACTTATCGAAGCAGTTGAGCGTAGGTTATTGGAATCAAATCGTTATAGATGGTTGCGCCGCGAGTTCTTGGCGGGACGAGAGCGTGACATTTCAGAAGGTTTAAACAACGAACAGGAACTGGACGAATACATTGATCACAAAATCAGTGTGGAGTTTGGTGAGGCTGTTCATTGAATTGGACATACTGACGCCCAAGGGACAGAAGTCCCTCAGTGACGAGAGAGACGTTAAAAGATGGTTTGAGTCAACGTTCAATTTGAAGTACGTTGAAACCCCGAAGCATCGAGCCGCCTTTGTTGACGCAGTTATTATCAAAGAGAAGGTTGTGGCGGTAGTTGAAACCAAGTGCCGCTACAACACATCCTTAGATGACTTCAAGACAAAGTTCAGCAATGAGTGGCTGGTCACTTGGGAGAAGTTAAACTCAGGCATAAGGATCTCAAAAGATCTTGCCGTTCCGTTTTATGGAATTCTTTACTTGGTTGAGTCTGGTATTGTTATGACAATAGTGGTGTCTGACAGTTTGGGGAATGTTGTTGCCCCGCTTAGATTAGAAACAACTGTCACTCAAGCAACTATCAACGGTGGCTCCGCAAACAGGACCAACGCTTTCATAAACATGAAAACCGCGAAGACATACAGCATTGACCAAAGCTGAAAAGAAATACATGAACTCCGTGGCGGAGCTTGGGTGCCTTGTCTGTAAAAGGATGGGTTATTCAGGAACCCCTGCGGAGCTTCATCATCCCAGAGCAGGAACGGGTGGTGGTCGCCGCGCCAGCAACTGGGATGTAATACCTTTATGTCCTGAGCACCACCGAGGCAACACAGGAGTTCACGGACTAGGAACCAAGGGATTCCCTAAGCATTGGGGTTTCGATGAACAAGACCTATTAAAGGATGTTCAGCTTGCCCTCAATGGAACTCTTTTCTGATTGCCTTGATATCAGCGGTTAAAGCAACTTCGTATTGATGAAGCTCATCTAGGATTACGCGCTTTTCATCGCCACTCATATCTTTGTCTGCGTTAACCGCGCCGCGATATTCCCTAATCTGTTTCATGCTCTTATCAATAGACCTTACAAAGTCTTTCAACATGTAAGTGTTCTCATTCTTTTTAAGATATTCCTCTAGCTTATCGGGATCGTTTCTTTCCAAGAAGTTAACTGTACGTACAACCTCATCGACCTCGTCTTTCAGATCGTAGTACTGAGCGACCGTACCAGAATCAGAGGCAAAGAACCTTTTAATAACAGGCAACTGCTCTGCCCTTGTAGTGGCTTTAACGGGGTCTCCTTGGCTCGAAAAGACCGAGTCCAACATGTTGACCGCGTACATACCCATTGTGCCCGTGTAGCCCCGGATAACGTTGTCTATCTGTATTGGAGACATGCCGGTTTGTTCTCCCAGCCACCGCGCCCCAAGTGATGTGGATGCGGTGTACTGAAGAGGTTTAGCTACATCCTCAAGACCGCGACCAACAATCTTCTCTCCGGTAAAGAAGGAATGATTGGTTATGTTCTCAGCGATAGGAATGAACGCTTGAGGGATCGGGTTGAACTTGAGCGTATCTAAAATGTTGCGGGTAATTGATTCCCTAAGATCCTTCTCGGTGTCCTGACCCATTGTGTATTCTAGGATACGCTCAGGGAACACTTTAAACAGCACGCCAAGCTCGAACGGGATCGGGAACCGGAAAGGCTTGTCGTTGAAGGTCAGCCCCGGAACAATCCAGTACCCATCACGCTCTTCCTTTGTAAGCTTCTTGTACTCATCATCGTCATGGACCATCCACCAATACAATCCTGACAACACAAGGATGGATAGCGAACGAACAATGAAAGCTTTCTGCATCCGCTCTTTGTTGGCATTAGCTGCCTGACCAAACCCAGAACGGTAGAGAACATCCAAACCTTGGATGCGGGCGTTCATAAACGGAACGATTGCAGTGAAGATCTGCGTCACTTGGAAGTTGCCACGGCGGGAGAAGTTCATCACTTCCGATGCTTGGAACAGTGCCTCTGCTTCGTTGCCGGTTTCAGCCAATGTGCGCTTATAGATCTCTGCGCGGGTTGCCAAGTCAGAAGCGTTAGAGCCTTGCTCAAGCATGTCCCAGAGAGCGGTAACTGGAAGCAAAGCTTTTTCAGTTGTAGTTCTGGTTCCTGTCTTAGCTCTCAAAGCCTTCTCAAAGGCTTCTGCGCTGTCCTTGAGGGAGCCTTTAAACTCATACCCACCTAAACCGGCCTTAGCCATAGCCACGGCTTCAGGGGATTGGTTAGCAAGAATCTTGCCAAACTGTTTAAACGAATCAATCACGGGCTTCATATCTGAACCCGAGGTAACCCATGCCGAGACAGAGTCACGCATGATGTTAGCCAGAATAAATCCGGGGTCCTTGGTCACGAAGTTCCGAAGCACATCCGCTGGTTTGGCAAGGAGTTGCAGCCACGGCATCCGGGGAACGTTTAAACCTTTAAACGCTTCAAAGAGCAGCGGGTCATCTAGTTCGTAATGTTTAGTAACGCCGTTCTCTTTAACGCTGACTGAGTCTTGATTAGGAACGTTTACCTGCCGCGCAGTCCCAAGGTCGAGCGCATCTCTAATACCTCGATTCGCGGCAACGTTCTTCATACCAGCATCAACAGCGGCAGAAGCATTACGTACCACGTTCTCAAGGAAGTCACCAAGAGGAATACCTTCAACCCTGACCGTTCCATTGATCTGGGCGGCGCGGCTGTTTGCATCGTTTTGGTTTTTATATGAACCAACTTTGTTTCCGTTGGCGTCATAGACCGCATACGTCCCGGCACCCTTCAACGCTTTAGGTTTCTGAACCCCGGCAATCGCAGAGAAGATCTTAGGACCCACTGTGTCTTCGCCTTCCATCTGGCGATAGAACGGAATGTAATCCCCAAACTTGGTGAAGTACGCAGCATCGGCGGCAGACAGAACGCCGGTATCTTTCATGTACTTAACAAGGGCATCATTCCATTTCTGATATTCCTTGTAGACCGCATCAAAATCTATGCCATCTCGTTTAAACTGCGCGGCCATAGCATTCGCTGCCTGTACGTCCGCTTGTGTAAACAGATGCTCGCGACCTTCGGCATCTAGTCTGGCTCCGCGTTTAGAGCCAGCGTAGAACTGGAAACATCTCCAAACATCTGGATCACCAGTTGCAGCAAGTGGCGAAAAGATGTCCAGAAGACCTTTCTGTGTGCCGTTTAAATTGTCTGTGGTAGTGAAGCCGTTGCGGTAAACCGGAACTCCGTCACGCATCGCGGCGGCAACGATTTGCTTCGACCGCATCGACTCCAACGCGGCGGCAGTGGCAGATACATCAGCCATGTACTCACGGTTACCATACTTAGCTGCGCGGGCCTTGGTGCCTCTTTCAAGGGCTTCAAACTGGAAGATAAGACCAGCACGAAGCTTTGCACGGGTATCAGGATTAAAGATGCTAAGGATTCGATCCATGAACCCTTCGGTTTTTCTCTGCCCCGTAGTCGCATCAATACGTGCGTTAGTGGCGGCAGGAAGGTTTGCCCTGATGGAGTAACGGATGTCTGGGTTGTTGATGTCGAACGTGCCGATGTTGCCGGTCGCAGATTTAATTTGCGATGGCTCATAAACGGCAAGGTTTCTTTCCTTTGCTTCGATGACGTAGAAACCGTCATGCCCAAACTTCTTAATAAGTTTCTGAACTTCCGGCGATTCTATTGCTTCCCATACGCCATCTTCAATAGCATTCTTAAAATCCAATAGTCTAGTTTTTTCTATTGGCTCAAGCCCTAACTCATCATACAGTTCGTTTTGTTTCTTTTCAGAAAGCCTTGATACTGCATTTACAATTTTGTTTACATGCTCTTCGTTTTTGTAGTCAAAAGGATTCTCTGCCCTTACATACACAGGCATTATGTTTTGACGCGACTCTAATCTAGCTTGTACTTCCTTAACTAAATTGTTTCCAAAAGGAACATTAAGAAAGTGGGCTTGGGTAAGAAATCCGCCGGGACCTCTATAAAGAGTTTGCGAATTGTTTATGTTATCAAGAAGTCTTTTGACTGTAAGCTGCGGAAGTTCTTTTTTTGTTTTCTCTAAAACTTCAAGCAAAAGCTGTTTCTTTTCTTCATTTGAAAGTTTGTTTTCAAACTCTTTGACCATGTACTTTTCTGAAAACCCAGAAAAGATATGAGCAAAGTCTGGGTTGTCAGTTACAAAAATGGCACCAGCTTGTTTAGGACGGAACGTAGTAATGTCACGGGAAGTGCCGTGGTACATGACCTTGGGTTCGCCTTCTTTGTTGACTATCTTGCTCTTGCCAAACCACTGTTTAAACTCAGGAGTTTCAGTTTGAGCTGGGTTGGCGCGGAGGCTGTACTTAATCTTGTTGTTTACAAGCTTGCCTTCAGCACGAAGTTCGTTGGCAAGACCTTCGTACTTAACCGGCACGTTGTGGTTAAGGATGACCATCATCCCCATGCTAGGAACGGCGTAACCATCATAGCCAGCGTCAATTACCGCACTTTCAAACTCATTGGGTTCACTATTCTCACGGTGTAAACGGCGCATTGTTTCGCTGGGACCAAGAATATTCCCAAATGTCTGTGTGTAAACGTGCTGCCCCAAACCAGATTCTGGCCGGTTCATGTTTCCAAGGTTATTTGGAACATAGAAATAAACACGTTTCTTGATTCTAGAATCAAAACTCCGGGCAACGCGCTTTGCTTCTTCGCCACGAATGCCTGATCCGTACATGTTGCCGTTTAAATTGCTTAGTTTTTGTTTACCGTAGTGAACACCATTAAATGTCTGGGCGTCTTCCTGCTGCTTGCCAAGCACAATAGGCTTAAGCAAAGATCGTTTCAAAGCCTGTTGTTGAAGATCTAGAGCCTGTTGGTATTCAACAAGAGGTGTTTTAGCAGCTTCTTCTTTGCCGTCCCCTTTAAAAGTTGGATCGTAAGCAAAGAACACCAAGTCTGGCTTTCCGTTCTGAAACTGCTTGAACTTATCGTAATCCCATATTTCGGTTGCAAAATCTGGGTTAAATTCAACCCTAGCAACGGGGCGGAACCCTGCCTTGCCAAGTACAGTAGGCATAACAGTGCGGTACGCATCAATACGGCGACCGCCTTGTTCTACAGCAAAACGTAATGTTGGGTAAGCCTGACCCCCGCCACCAGAAAAGAATGAACCAATCTCATCGCCAATCAACGCAAACCCAGATTCCTTATCCTCGGACAAGAACAATCTTGCGTTTTTATAAGTATCTACATCATGAACATGGAGAGGGAACGAATGTTTGCGACCGCGTTTGACTCGGTCAACGGCGTCCCTAAACATCTTTGCATCTTTCTTGGGGTCCAATTCTTGAAAGTCAGGTTCGTCTTTTGAAAACCCTTCAGTCAACGCCCATTCAGGCAGAAGCCCAACTTTTTGGTCGGCATAATGCGTGTCTGCACCACTGGCAGTACGGTTGGCTTCTGCGTAAGGCCCAAAATTAACCCAAGAGTTTTGCCCTCTTGTTTCGCTGGTTATGGCTGCAACGGCTGATCCTGTAAACAAACGGGCGTGAGCTTGCCAAGCGTTTTCCTCCCCGTCCGCTCTAAACCCAGCGCCCTCAATACCGTGCCCAAATGCATCATGAACTGCGCGGAACAAGTCGTTTGCTAGGACTTTTTTCTTAGGTCCATCAAGACCGCCAACCGGCCATTCGTATTCTGTTTGCTCAAACAGAGGGTTTTCTTTGGGGTCAAAGTCTGAACTGCCAAACCCATCGTCAGTGGCAAACACTCCCATCTCTTGGTTTTCACGCAGATCGCGCATTGCATTCCAAGGAGATGAAATGTAGTCAAGATTGCTAGGATTATCCAAATCAACAAACCAAAACTTGTACCCAGCGTCAACTAACGCTTGATACTGTTCTTTAGTTTGTTGGATTAGATTTTGATACGCCTCTTTTACAACAGGATTTTGAGGATCATGTTTCATCTCCTCATAGGCGTCAGCAATGCGCTTGCCTCTTGCTGGGTCTACTTTGACATATTCTGATTGCCGCTTGAACGGGATTCCATTTCTTGCAGCCACTTTTTCAGCGACGGCGACAATTCGCGGGTCTGGCCCGTGTATTGACGGGACTGATGGAGCACCTTGTAAAGGCGCTTCAAAGCTAGGTCCGGTGAATCCTCGCTTTCTTCTGGCGTTCTCTTCGACTCCACCGCCGGGTCGAACGGCAGGTTTTGTAGATCGTAGGCTGTACCTTCCCTCTGCATTTTCAACAGCGTTCCCAGAAGGCTCATTGCCTTTTGCTCTTCCAAGCTCACTGAGAACCTTTCTTCCCCCGTCGCTGAATCCGTAGGATGGCGCCGCTGTTCCGAGTTCTCGGAAGAGTCTTTGTTCGAAGAACCAGAGGAGTGACTGGACTTGGTAGTTTTTAACGTTTGCATTCTTGGCAACCTCATTTACTAATCTCTTAACTACGCGGCGTTGCGGCTCTGTAGGTGCATCAACAATTTTACCGTTACCATCAACCATCGTACCAAAGTAGCGGTTGAAGGTTCTGGTCATCCATTTGTCTACGGTAACGTCATAGATACCGTTTAAGTTGGAACAGAACGGACCAACCTTTGGTCCAAACGCATAGAATCCAGATGCAGTATCTGTGGCTTTACCAGATACGCCGGGACCCATTCCCCCGTATATGCGTCGGTATTCGTTAACTTCCCTTACGGTGTGGTCACCTGTAATCCAATCAACGGTCGCCTGTTCCCCCAACTGCTGAAGCATGTTGTTAAGGAAATCAAGCTGTTTCTTTTTGTTTGCAGATTGAGTGCCGCCCTGCCAGAGACCTCCGGTGTCGGGGTTCTCACCGGGCATGGTGCCGGTGTCAATATAATGTTTAAACGCTTTGGCAGCGATGAACCAGTTGTCCCTTGCGTTTGTCTGGGGGGACATAATCGCGGCAACTATTGTAAATAATTGACGCTTTGATGCGCTTTTAAGTTCAGGGATTACCTTCTCTGTATCCTCAAACGCTTTCTTAACATCCTCTTCGTACCAGTCAAGGCCGGAGTTTGCCTGTTTAAGTTGGTACTCAACTTCCTTAGTCGCTATATCAACCGCACGGTCGTAGGCTTCCTTATTGTTGTAATCAAGGGGTCCGCCAAACTCTTGGGAGATAATGTTGTCGAAGTATTGCCCAACCGTATCTACGGTAACTTTTTTCCCAAGGTTAGGCTTGGATTTGCCTTCAATAATCTCTAAGCTTTTTGGCTTCTTGGTTTTCAGCGAGAACCTTTTTTGACGGGCTTGTCCTGTTCCTTCTCTAACCTTCCCTGCTTCAATGTTTTTGAAGACCGAGTCAGAAGTTCTGAACCCAAGACCTTTAAACGCATTCTTAATAGCGTCGAACATCTTGGAAAGCCGGTATCCCATGTTTCCAAAGAAACCAGCTTGAGGCTTCCAATACCGGAAAGCTTCAGCAATAGCTTCCTCTTGGATGTACTCATCAAACCCCGCAAGCGCCTTGGGGTCATTGTTGTTAAATTCTTCTTGTGTGATTTCGCCGGTTTTTAATTTGTTTCTTTTATATATGTCTCGGTAGGCATCATACAAAGAGGTTTGTTTGCCCTTGTATTCAGTTGCGCGGTTCTTCATGTACTGAGGAACCCACACTTCCTTGGCTTGTTTGTTTAGGACTGCCCACTCTTTAGCTGTGAAGGCACCCAACTCTTTGAGAGCATGGATAGATTCATGGCGCAGAACACCGAGATAGTTTCCGGGTTCGTTGTCCAGAGAGATTTTGATGACCCCCGCAGCATAGTTACCCTCTGCGTTGTTCTCAATCTCCCTTACGATGTTTAAAGCAACTCTCTCAAGGCCAAGCTTACGCAAAGCTGGCAGCAGTGCTTTTTCAAGTTCTGCTACCTTAGATTGAACATCAGCAGAAAAGATCCCAAGCTTGGCAAGCCGCTCACGGGCTTCTTCTTCAGTTCCAGTGAAGGCAACCTCAATCCCCGGCTCAGTTTTTCCGCGAGAAGCAAGCTCTGCCTCAGCCATCTTGGCAAGACGCTTTGGCCTTGCACCCTTTAACGTGGGGCCAATGTTTGCAATATTGGTTAACGTTTCATTGTTTAAACGTTGAAGTGCAAACTGATCTGCAAGTTCTTGGGTTGGAAACGAGGCAACAGCCGTATCGTTTTCAAAGTAAGTAAACCCTTCACGAACCAGAGGCGTTACAGACTTTGTAGGAATCACAGTTAAGGGTTCTCGCAGTCTGTTTAGCTCTTTCTTCAGTTCGTTAACTGAATCAACGTACCCTTGATTCTCTGCGTATATAGAAGCTTCCAACTGGGCAACTTCGTTTGTACGCCCCATGCCGGTTGCCTTTAACCTGCCAACTTCGTTCTGATTATCAAGAATCTTTTTGGAAAAAGCGGCAATTTTCCTTTCTAGTTTTTTTGCCTCTTCTTCTCTAAACTCAGCATAGGTTGCCGCGATCCTGTTTGCTTCTTCTTCTGTTTTTGCTACATCAGTAGGATTAACGTCACTTGCAGCCCTAATCTCATACCCTTCGGGTTGGTCCCCTTCTTTAAACGTTCCCATGCGAACGTCGGGACCGCCGGGAAGCTGAGTGATTTCTCCGGGGAAAGTGATGTCTTCCCTAAACCCATCGCGAACAACGTAGTTATCCCCGAGCTTTGCAGCACCGCGCTTTGCGGCTTCCCTGCTATTGCTGACATACATAAGCTTGAAGATGTCGCCTTCTTGCTTTCCAACTTCGTATTGGGGGATACGCTTAGATTCAAGGTCGCCGTTTCTGATAGCGGTGCGAAGCAAAACGTTTGCGTCGTGATCATTCTCAAGGCCCGTGAAGTCCTTGATTTGTTGAATGACACTAGTCCTACCCAAGGAAGGAGTTTCGCCTTCTTTGGCAGAAGTTCGCTCAAGTTTAAAATTGACGCCCTTTAAACCTTTTGCATACTGCGCGTCAGTGAAGCGGACGGCGTTGGTTCCCTCAGGGAGAACCCTAAGTTCTGGCGATTGCTCAAGTGCTTCAAGTGCTTTAAACGCAGAATGCAGTTGTGGCTGCGACATCTGGGCCAGATCTTCCTGCCCTGTTGCCCTGCGAAGGAAATCGGTAAACCCTTTGGTTTCTGTGTCTACATTGCGTTGTTGTGCAATGTTTGTCACATCCTCAGGGGACCACTTTACGTCGCCTGTGTATTGGGTTTTGTACGCAAGAAGACGATCAATCTCTTGCGGCGGGGCACCAGATTCAACAAGGTCTTCAATAGAGAATGCTTTGAGTTTGGGTTTGCCTTCTTCTTTCCTGCGGTTGTTAACAAACCTTATAATCTGTGGCGTGAGTTCGTTAGGCATTAGATTGCCTACCGGATTTTGAAGTGGGTCTTTCTCGACCGAATCTTCAACCGCAGGGTTATACCCAAGCCTTAAAGGCTCAACCGCTTTGGGTTCCGTGGGTTCTGGTATTGGCGGAGCTTCTGGTTTAAATGGCGCTTCTTGCCTTTGCAAAGCACCGGCGACGCCACCAAGACCAACCCCACCAATAGCACCTAACGCCCCTGCCGTGCCAACTCCTTTGGTCAGGTCGTACTCAGGGTTGATGTCGCGCATCGCAAGGTTCTTGCCAAATGCGCCGCCAGCCTCTTCAAACCCTTCAGAATAAGCTTCTCCAAGTCCTGTCTTAACAGCACCGACAGCGCGTCCTGCAACACCTGCCTTACCTGCAAACGATTCTTCCAATCGCCGTGCGCCGGGAAGTTTCTGAGCAAGCAGCGACACCGCAGCAGCACTAAGACCAGAAGCTCGCGCAAGGTTTAAAGCCCTTTGCTTGGCTTGATCCGGTGGAACGTCTTTAGCAATGAGTTCTCTATAAGCTTCTTCATAGGTATCTGTACCTACATCTGCACCTTGCATAACAGCGCCAGCGCCTAATGCTGCGCGGGTTCCAGCCTTCTGCGCCGCCAATTCAGCAGCTTCTCGTCCAACCCCTTTGGCGAGTTGTCCGCCAAGCACCACGCCCCGTCCAAGCCGCGCAGCAGCACCAACAGGCACCATGTTAGGTGCCATCTCTGCTAAGAAACTTGCTAGGAGAGCAGGGTCAGTGATAGTGGCAGCACCAGCAGCTTTGGCTTGCTCCCAAAGACCTTTGCTTTCTGCTTCTTGAATAAGCCGGTTTCGTTCTGCCTCTTTGGCCTTCAGAACATCAGACTTCTTGGATTCGGAGTATTCCTCAAGCTGTTTGCCAAGACTCTGTGCCCCAGACATTCCCGGCATGGCAGCGTTACCTGCACCCCTCACTAAAGCTTTCTTGGCTTCTTCTGCGTTTTGAGGAGGCCCTTGAGGGGTTTCCATATTCCCTGTAATCAGACCATATAGCTGACCCGGAACTTGCATTGTTTTGCCAATGCCGGAACCAACGCTTGCCGCAATATCGGTTGCGGCTTCACCCCAAGTGCGTTCCTTTGGGGCAAGTGCTTTGATGCCGCTATTTGGATTTTGGTACTGTTCCCAAGGTTTGGATTGGTATTGCTCCCAAGGACCAGCCATTACAATTTCTCCCAGCTTGATGGGCTTCCGGGGTCACCCCCTTTAAACCGATAACCTCCTTGTATTGTACCAACAGCAGGTGCGCCCTTGGGCTTGGTACCAGACCTTTCATCCATCATTTTTTTGGCAATTTGCGGAATAAGTTCTGGCTTTAATGAACCCATAGGAGTCTTTGCTGCCATTTCATAGAAATCTTTTTCTGTAAGGCCTGTCTTTTCTCCAAACAGTCTTGCATACAAATCTGGGTTTTCTTTGGCTAGTTTTACCCGTAGCTCAAACTCACCCGGTTTACCTGCTTGAGCAGCAAGAGCGCGTTTATACAAAATCTCTACTGGTAACGTTTGTCTTTGAGCGTCTGCCAAACGGGTTTCAGTTGCTGCATCAGTTTCTGCTTTTCTCCTAGCAGCTTCAGCATTCATTGTTTGAGCCTGAACTTGATCACGTGTTTGACGAAGCTTGGCAACTTCCTGCATTGCCGCTTCTTCCTCTTTAACCTTCCCGGTAATCGCAGCATACCGAGCGCGGTTCATGGCTTCCTGTTCTTTAGCCCAGAGGGTGTGAAGGTCTGCCATCTTCATGGCATTTTGCTCGGCTTCTTTGCGCTGTTCGCCTTCCATCTTTGATGATGTATTTGCATATGAAGCCATCACATCGCCAAACTGTCGTGGTCCACCACCACCCATCGCCGCAAGGGAAGAAATAATCCTATCAGAGGCAGCACTCTTTTCGGCTTCCTTTTGTTTTGCCTCTATTTCGGCATAGCGGCGTTTTGCTTCTGCGTACGGGTCGTTTCCAAAACCATACTTGGCTTCGGCTTCCCTTTGTTTTTTCTCTGCCTCTTCTTCTGTTATCGGGGTTTTCAATCTGTAAGGGTCTGGTTCTCCACCTCCTGCAAACGCAATGATCCCACCAGAAGCAAAGTCATGGTGCATGTCTAAAGGGATGGACGTAAGACCGCCACCAGCCATCCCCGGTTGTGTAGGCAACGCAGGTTTAGGTTCCGGCATTTGCGGTTGCATAGGCTGCTGCAAAGGCTGCTGTGGCTGTTGTAAAGGCTGCTGTTGTGGTTGCTGTTGTGGTTGCTGTTGTGGTTGTTGTTCTTGTGGTTGTGCGCCGGGGGCAGCAGGTAGACCCATCAATTGAGCACCAAGCTGATCCTTTACAGTTTCTTGCGGAACTTGTGCAGGTGCTTGAATAGATTGCCTTCTTTGCATTTCTGCAAGGGCAACATAAGAAGGCACTTGAGGATTAGAGTTGTTTGCGTACTGCATCAACTGCGGGACAGTGATAGCAGGATTCTTCAACTGCTCAGTGATTTGAATCAAGTTCATTTGTGACCTCGCATCTTGTGCAGCAAATCAATCAATCCACCTTTGGCGTGGTCATTGTTATAGTCATAGCCCTCTGTTTCTATAGGGTCAATCATATATTCAGGCTCAGTTGATTCTGGTGGAGCGACAATATCGGGGTTTTCTTGTTCGTTAAGTTTTTCTAAATCAACGCTACCGGGGTTTTCTTGTTCGTTAAGTTTTTGCAACTCTTCAGGGGTCAATTCAGACAAATCGGTTTCGTTTTTAACCGAACCAGTAGGGTTTAATGAAATACCAAAGATACTTGCCAGTTTGTCAAGCGAGACGCCCATGCTTTTTGCCATGTCTGATATGTCTTTATAACCAAGATCTTTGGCAAACTTGGTAAGACCGGCAGTTCCAGCGCTTAGTTGCTGCAATGCGCTTTGCTTTTCTCCGTATTTAACTTGAGTCTTGGGCATTGTAGGAGCAAGCGCAGTGATGATCCCTTTCTGCATTTCAAGCTGTTCACCGGGATATTTAGTCTGACGCAACCAATCTTTGTATTGAGCGTCAAGAGCAGCTTGTTCTAGATCTTGCTGCGTTCCGCCTGCTGTAGAAAGCGCACTCAAGTTAGAACGCTGATTGCCTTGGTCAGCGTTAAACTGCGCCATAGCAGCGTTGTATGCTTTTTCATATGCAGAGCCAGTGGTGGCTGCTTGCTGCCGCATCAACGATTCTTGGTTTAAACCTTGCAGAACGGCTTGTCGCGACCCACCAAAGGCCCCAGCTTGGGCCAACTTAGCCAGATCGCCTTGCTGATTGATAGCGGCATTGCGCCTCATTAGATCCAATTGCGGATTTAATGAAGCCTCAATGTACGGGTTCATGTACTGCTCGGCTTGCTCTCTGCTGAATTTAGAGTTCTCAGGCAACGCCAAGTTAGATAACCCTTTCCAAGCTTGACTCTGGTACTCAGAAGGACCAGTTGTCAGTTTGCCCGTGTAAACAGGGGTTTCTGCTTTTGAGAAGGCTTGTCCACGCTTTAGAAGATCTTCCGTATACGGGGTTATCCCCGCAATAGAATCTTCTTGTTTGCTGCTTGGGGTGTTAGACAGCGATGGTTGAAGAACGTTAGGCATGTTTAAACCTTTGGCAGTAGCTTGTGCGGGTTGATCTGTTTGCCCTGTTTGGGGTTCCCGGTTCGCGCTTTTCTAATCTTTGCCATCATTTCGTACAGAACCTTTGCGCCAGACTCAGATGACCCGTTCCCAAGATGGGAAACAACGTCAGCGGGGATTACAAACTCTTCGTTCGCAAGACGAGCGGGTTGCTTGTCTGCGATAGTGGCAGGGATGTCATCAGACATGCCGTCGCCGGGACCTTTGAGAAGATGACCACCATCTGAGTAAGAACCTAGAGAATGGGAAGTAATACCCCCTTCTGCCATGCGCTTACGATGATTCATAAAGCCAACGATATGATGAACTGGTTCGCCCTTTCCTGCAAGATAGCTAACCTCTTTATGCGTCTTGTGATCAACCACATGACCACCCTTTCGCATATGCTGGATTGCCTGATTGGTTATTTCATCTTTAGAAAGCTGGCTTGCCATGATCCCAGAGTCAACCATCGTTGGTTTAAACATCTGTTCGTTAATGGACGTTAATCCGCCTTCGGCAAAAATTGTGTTCATATTTTCATCCGGGGTTTCTGGTTGGTTCCAATGGTTTCCGTAATACTTTTGACCATAAGCAACGCTATTTTCCGGCCCTTTAGTTTGTTGTGCATTCCAATCAAACTTATACCCACCAGTTAGATCAACCGGAGCCTTGGGCGTTTCTTCTTTCTTGTCTATTGAAGTGCCAGCAATAAGTCCGGCAATCAAAGATTCTAAACCCGTTAGATCAAGTTTTGGTTTAGCGGGAGGCGAAACGGGTGGTTTTGGCGAAACGGGTGGTTTTGGCGAAATGGGTGGTTTTGGCGGAAAGATTGGTGGAACTTTTGGTGTAAGTTTTTTATCGGGGTCTTCGTCTGGGTTTAAAAGATATGGTTCTTTCGGTTTTTGTTCGTCAGGCTCTGCGCCCGGAGGAAGCTCTAGCTTTGAATAAGGGTCATCGGGGTTTAAAAGATAATCTTCTTCCGGCTTATCCTCGTCTGGACCTGCGCCGGGGGGAAGTTTTAAAGGCGCGTTTAAATCAATTGGCGCGGTAACTGTAACAGTATCAAGAGTGCCGTCTGAGTCAAGCTCATCTGGCTCTCCTAAAGCAGCAAACTCTTGAGCGTTTAAATTTGTATACGAACCATCTGGATTTTGAACTGACGCCCCGCCTTGGTCATTAAGAAAATATTCTTTTCCATCAATTTTTACGGTATTGGCGGTTTCAACATCAACATTAGCCGCACCGGGGTTTTCTTGGTCATATACTTTTTGCAATTCTTCGGGAGACAAAGAACTTAATCCACCATCAACACCAGCATCTTCAAGGTTGCTGTTTGTTAAATTTTTAATACCATCATCTTTAGCAACTTCTTTGTTTTCCACAACAGAAACGTTTCCTACAGCAGGGGGTAGTTCTGCAACATTATCTTTAGAAATTAAACTGCCAATACCATTTTCATCTGCGCGTGTATCAACAAAAAGGTCTGCGCCTAATCCATTTTCATCTGCGCGAGTATCAATACTTTTAATCCCATCTTCAGCATTTGGGTCAGGGATATTTTTTAATTCATCAAGAGCAGAAGAACTAAATTGTTTGGCATCAATAATGCCTCCAATTCCAGTTACATCTGTCTCTTTAAAAGAACTTTTGGCAGCAGAACCAAACCCAGACATTAATCCAGCAGTTGCTGCCGTTTGAAAATCTCCGGTCTTTATAAATGATGCAGTGGCGGCACCAAGCCCTTTAGCTACATCTGCCCCTACAACTGAAGTTGCAGCGTCTCTAACGCCAACACTGGCCCCGCTGGCAAACGCATTTGTAAGAATTTGACTTGCATCGCCTCCGCCTATAGCAGTGGATGTGCCAGCAGTAACAGCATCGGTTACAAACTTTGTGAGTTCAGCGCTAGCCCCGGCAGGCAATGCCCCGGCAGCAGCCCCCCCGGCAGCAGCACTAACAACACTACCAACAAGCGCCGTACCACCAGCTTTAAGAGCAGATTCAAAGTTTCCGGTTGTGGCGTAAGTTAACCCAGTGGTAAGCGCAGCAGTGCCTATACCAGCAGTAATTGCAGCAGTAGAAACGGCAACTCCAGTGGCTGATGTTATCCCTGCCGCGATTGTTGCGGCAATTTCCAATCCCGCTGCCGCGCTCCCGGCACCAAGAATTGCAGCACCTGTGGTTCCAGACCAGTCAAACGCAAGACTAGCAATAGCTAAAACAGGAAATGCAATTTCTCTTAATTGACTCTTTTGTCTTGGACTCCAATCCGGCGCAATAGAAACTTTCCCGTCTCTATCAGCCCTCAAACTAAAAAACAAATCTCCGCCAGATATGCCGCCCTCCCCGTTTCCAAGCATTCCAAAACGATTAGCTGTTATTGGTTTGCCAGTGGTTTTATTTGTCCATTTTTCAGTATAGTCTCCTGTTGGGTAACTTACTTCCCACATCACCCCACCGGGGTCCCATCCATTGTCACTAAAACTTGACTCTACAACTCTTTCATCACTTAACTTTGTAATGCCAGCAGGTGGATTTCCATTCATGTCGTAAAGTCCTAATGGTTTGTCTCCATTAGGCCCACGGGTAGCAAACATATACCCAGTTTCTGTCATAGGTACTCTTTCATACCCAATATCTTTAAGAGAAGCAATCCCTTGGTTTGCCAAACCTTCTGCAATCTTTCGATATGCAGGCTCTTCTTTGCCTAGTTCTTTAACTAAATTATTTACTTTTGATTGGCGAGCTGCTTCTGCTTGTTGCCTAACAATCTCCGCTTGTTCCTCCGCATATCTTTGTCGTGAGTTTTCAATGTCTTCTGGAGTTGAAACTGGGTTTCCGGCAATTGATGCCATGTAGCGTGCGTATGCCGCGTCTTGTAGAGCCGAATTCGCGGCCTGCTCCTCCGCAGTTGGTGGTACGTAACCTTCAGGGTAATCAATCCACCCATCGTCACGGTGGTAGTAACCGTATCTTGGATCGCCTACACGAGACTCATACATGATTATTTTTCCCTAGCCATTTCGCCCATCGTGCCGATAGCCATCAGGATCATGTAGTTCTTTTCTGCTGGAAGTTCTTTTTCAGACAGATACCCAGCATCAATCATGCTCTTGCGGAACGTTCGATAAGCTTCATTACTCCCAATTGCCTCAACAGCCAACTTACCAATCTGTTTCATTTTTGCAGCGTTTAAATCATTCTCCTCCATAAACATCTTGGTGTGTTTGATTAGTTCTTTACGGTCTGGTTGCTTCATGATTAACCTACTTTCCAATTGGTTCCATCTGAATACACAGGCACCTTGGTTGCCCCGCCACCAGCTACCGTAGAACCAAATGTTGATACAGATGAATCAGTCACAAACGCTCTAGAGCCAATACCGGAGGTAACTGCACTGGGTAGATCGGCCACTGCTATTGGAACGTTAGCTTGTAACTGCCCTAAGATTTTATCAATCTGATTAAAATACAATCGAAGAACGTTGTTAAGCTGGTCAGCATAACGATAGTCATACTCAATTGGAGCATTGAGCAAACGTGGGGCAATAGCTTGAGAAAGTATCCTTTCTGAAGTGATGATGTAGCTCATCGTCTGCCGTCCGGACGTATATCAATACGAGGGGCACCAAGCTGCCATGTCATGTCTGCCTGATTGGAATAGACAGAGAAAGACATTTGGCGACCACGAACACGGGTGTACACCTGCCCTGTGAACTGTTCAATTGTGTAAGCTTTGCCGCCTACCGTAATGGTTTGATTGGTTGTGCCGGTAACAGATGCATATGATTGCCCGCCAACTGAAGTTGGGTTGTTGTACCCAGACCCAGAGTTCTGAAGGGGCAGCAGAGTCATAGTTACACTGGGCGACGTAGCGGTTGAACCACGGAAAGTAATGTCAGGAATGAGACGCCAAATAAACCCAAAGTTATGCCCGTCATCAATGTCAAACTGCGCTGAGTTGATATAAGCTTCAATTGCAACCCCATCATTGGAGTCTGTGCCATCGTTTAAACCATACTCATGCTGCACAAGATTGTAACTGTAAGTTGCAGCCAGCGGGTAATCTTGCAATCCACTATCAAGCCAAGCGGTTCTTCCCATAGAACCGTAATACCAAATGTCTTCTGCGTAATTGTAAATTACATACTTATCAATTGTTGAATTGGGATTGCTTGCAAGACCTGCGGAGCAATAGAAAAACCAAACTTCGTTAAAACCTTCGTTTGTACTAGCAAATATTTGATCAGCTTGAGCAAAGTTTATGTCGTCAAATATGTACTGACGAAGATCGCATCTTAATGTTTGAATCCTACCGTCATATTTGTAGAACTTATCTACACCCATCCAGTAACCCACCCCGGATGCTAATGTGGCTGCGTTTGGCCCAGCAATAGATATGTTATCCCCAAGCAATTGGGTTTGCCAAACAGCGGGTGGACCTGCGTATTGCATTGAGTAAAAGCTGGAATCAGTCCAAACCAGAATCTCTTGCCTACTTTGTAAAGTAGTAATAATCTTTGAGCCGTGAGAAAGCCTAATGTCTCCGGCTTGATTGGTTGCGGATGGATACCATATTGTCAAAGACTCTTGGTCAGACCAACGAATAAGCATTGGGTCTAACACAGTAGTATCAGTTAAGGAGTTTGTCCCAAATACGATTACAAATCTGCTTGCATCTGAAACCGTAAATGTGTTTTGATAACGTGGACAGTACCCGTCTGTACCGGACAAACTTAGCAATGAAATGCCGTTTGGGTTAATGTAGGCAGTACCGCTACCCGCACCTGAAGTGTTGATTGCAGCGCCTCCAGCGGTCAAAGACACATTAAAAGAAGTGCCTGTTGATGCAATAGCGTAGTAGGTTGTTCCCGGCGTAAGCCCAGTGGGAAGCGCACCAGACGTTGAGAACGTAAATGGAGTCCCGGTAGCAACTGTAATGGTTGAGGTTACTACTGCCGGTGTAGCAACCGAAATAGTTACTATGGACGGCGTTAGACCCAGCGAAGCATCCCAGTAATACAACCCACCACCTCGTGGACCAAACAAAAGGTCCTCACCCCAGTTTGTTTGATTCCAAATACGAATTGGGTCAAGTGAATTAGCGTTACGTCCCCAACCAAGAGTACCCCAACCACCAGATCCCCACCCAACACTAGGGGACACAACCGCTGGCCCTACGTTGATTTGGTAAATGAAATATGCGGTCGTTGACGAACCGGGGCCAGTTGCATTGCTGGATGCGGTTCCAGTTACACTGATTGTGTAAGTATTTGTACTTGCAGAAATGATTTGATATTGCCCAGCCGCAACAGTAACGCCACCAACCGTAGGGGCAGATCCGGCATAAGAAATGGTGACAAAATCATTGTTTACCGCGCCGTGGGCGGAATGATTAACGGTAACAGTGGTTGTTCCGCCAGAGTTTGTAGCTGTGTTGGTTGTGAAATAGTTGGTTGTAAGAGTTACAGTTGTTCTAATTGGGGTGATATCGTTGTATGTGCCGCTCTCTTCGATGTAAAACTTAAGGTTTGTACCAACCCCAACAAGGTTTAAACCGACAAGTGTTACCCAGTTCCAAAGAGAACGGCAAACACCTAAGAATGTATTGGCAGAGATACGCGCCCATCCCCCGATCTTCTGGGGGGTTCCCTGTCTAAACCGGATTTTGTCAGACTCATACCACCCGCCTTCGTTTGTATAGCGCGTGTTTTCTCTGTTAACTCCCGGTTTAAACAGTATCTTTTTGAGTGGCATTACTTACTCGCTACGCCCTTGTGCTTTTCAAAGCTACGCATACCGCCAAACCCAAGAAGACCGGCAAGCAGCGTCATAAGCTGCTCAACATCAAGATCCGGTGGAGGGTTTAAACCTTTAGGAATGATATCGTAACCTTGCCCAAAAGCCCATAGCCACTGCATTAGAGGGTAGCCAAGAAACTGGTAAGCCAGACCCAAAACCCCAACCCAGCCGACAGCAGGACGCCAGCCAGCGACAAAAAAATTAGAAGAAGCCGCTTCAATTTTGTTGACCTCGACCTGTGCCAAGTCAGTGGCTTGGTCAATCTTCTTTTCCTCCAGATCGAGTTTGCGGTCCTCCAGTGCCATCTGGAGCCTCTCCTTATCTGTCGTAATAAGATCGCCCGCAACTTTGCCAACTCCTTCAATGATTGACCCAATACCAATTAGATCCATTACTTCAGCCCTTTCAGAGTGCGGTTAATCCAACCAAGAAGAAACTTGGATTGGGTTTTGTTCTTATTGCAGATGTCTGCGTAGCGGGTAATTTTTGCCAGCGCGTAAGCTTTTCTAAACGCTTCGCCGTCAATAGTGTTGAACTTTTGCAATGTCACATCACCAACCGCGCCATCCGGGGTAGCGCCTACAATCAACTGCGCGAGCTTGACCGCGACTTTGATGCCGGTATTTACGCCAAAGTTGAAGATGTTTTCTGCAACAACTGGGTTCGCAATTTCATCCCCTCGGATACGATCCCAAAACTCAACCTTATAAAAGTTGCGAACCATTCCAGTAAGAAGCGGATTATCGATAGCACCGTGGTCAATGAGGTTCCAACCGGGCCATTGAGGATTTGGGTTGCGTGCAATTCCTGCATAAGTCATTCCCCCGGTATCACCCGGAACAGTGTGTAAAACATAACCGCCTTCATCGACGATCATCTTGTCAAACGCGGGGTTAAAATCAGCCATTATTTCTTCATCCGTTCTTCAAGAATGACGATGCGCTCGCGGTTAACGTGGATCAGTTCGCGGTTCTCGTTAATTTGCTTTTCAAGATCCTGCCGCAGCTTTTCCCGAGCTAGTTCAGCCCCGCTATTGGCGGCTTGCTTGTTGTCGCTAGTTACCACCAAACTGATCTTGGCGTTCAGTACCGTTACGTCATGCGTCAATTTGTCGAGCGCAGACATCAGATACACAACGCAGGTAAAAAGAATTGGGAAAACGGCAAACGCCACTTTCTCGATAAAATGCGATTTGGCTTCAAGTTTTTCAGTCATCACTTATCCTTCATCTTGTTGATAAGGTCAAAAGCACTCTTTACCTTTTCCTCAAGTACCGCGACTCTTAAGTCAAGTTTGGAAAGTACAATTATAAGCGTGACTATACCTAATAGCACAGGCCACGCTTTGAGGAATAGTTCAATGATGTCCATTAAAACTCACTTACGTCAATGAGTTGACCCCGAAAGTCTATTATCCCATCTTCGTGCTTACTTACCAACTCCGGCCATAGCATCTTTGAGTCTTTGAACGTTAGCACCGCAAACCCGGATCTCCAGTTCACAGGAGAATCTTCTAGATAGTCCATAAACTGGGGGCCGTCGATCTCTGCCAGTGTTCCGGTATCGACCCCAAATCTGGTTCCCCGGTAATCACTGTACGGGGTACATTTTAGACTGTGCAGATGCCCAGTTACTATCGAGATCCCGGCTGACTGGGTATTCTGATGCGTAGCGTGAATTCCACCTTTATATCGGTGTTTAACAATCACGTTATCAGTTAACCAACATGACCAGCACGCATGCCATTTGGGGAAATGGTCTTTAAGGGATAACCCTGAAACACCTTCAAACTCAGATGCCGACTGAGCTAACTTAGTCTCAAATCGACTGTCATGATTGCCTAAAGGCCATATCAGTTGTGTGTGGTGTCTAGCTTCGTGTGCGGCTTTTTCAATCTCCCCCAGAGCCTCCTGACAAGCTTCTAGTTCTTGCCGGACTGAGGGCTGATGACCCCAACCGATTCTCGGGTATCTGCTGATCGCGGCGCCATCGAATGCGTCGCCGTTGTTAATGATAACGTGGGGTTTAAGTTCTTTGATTGCCCATAGAAGTCCTTTAAACGCAGTACTTCTGATTCCGGGCCAGAAGTGGGCATCACTAAATACTAGGACTATGCCGTCTGTTATACCTGCCTGATGGCGGGCTTTCTTTATATGCGATGGGATTAATTTTTCAGCAGTAAGTTTGATGTTTAAACGGTTTTCTAATGAACGCCGCCTGCTGTGTACGCGGCGCTCGGACATTTTAAACAGCTTTGCAACCACTGCTGGAGACTTGTGTTTTTCCCAAGCCTCTAAGAAATCTTTGTCAGATGCTTTGACTATCATAGCCGGGTTCCTTGTTGGGGAACCCAGCTAATAGCACAGTATTGTGAGGACACAATTACAACCCCTGACGGGGTCTGCCGTTAGTCGTCAGTTTGCTCGTCTTCTTTTTCTTCTTCTGCAACTTCAGCGTCAATCTCAAATTGAGCTTCGATGTTAGAAGAAAAGAGGCTGCTCAATGTGAACTCACTAACGCCGTTTGCAGAAGCAACCGCGTAGACAGCGGAGAACAGAACGTTCAGAGCGTCGATAGGCTCAGAGCCTTCAAGAATTTCAATGATTTGGTCTTTCATGGGAATCTCCGGGGTTAGGAGGGCAAATGCCCGCCGGTATTTTACCAAGTGTGTAAGACAGGAAAATTACTAGGGCCAAGTTACTGCCCAAGGAAACCCAGACTGACTTGGTACGTCACGAAGTGCTTGCCGGTACGTTGCCCATACAGCCTTATCGACAGGACTATCTGGGATCTGGGTCCAATCAGATTTAGCCAGTAGAGCGTCGCGTTGGGCGCGAACCTTTTCCGCTTGTTCAGAATCGGGGATCGGCGTAATCACCCAGTTGGTAAACCACTGCCCGTTTGTCTGAATAGGTTGCCCAACATGAGCACGCTCGCGCTCTAGGTTTATAGCTGGGCGGTCCACCCATTCAACGGGGGCGTAGTCGGTTGCCCCAGCAGGGTCGATCTGAATGTCCCCAATGTGCCGAGGGTACTCACCAGTAGAAAGTTTGATGTATGTGTCGCTCATAGTGGGGTCACTGAAGAAGTTATAAAGTTCGCGTCTGCTGCCGTTAACGAGCTAGTAGCCAATGTTATCGTAACAGCAGTGTCAACTAATGATGAGGTGTTCGTTGTAACCGTGATGGTTGGCGAAGTTAACGAAGACGCCTGATATACCCAACTGCCGTAAGTTCCAGTTCTTGTACCATCAGTTGGTAGTTTTATATTTCCGCTAGAACCGTTTGGAGATGAGAAACCAAGCAAAGCAGCTATATACATATTTCCAAATGCGTCTACCGCAATACCATTCCCAGTATCATCTCCACCAGAACCAAAAAAGACCCGTTGCCATTGAATGGTTCCCGATGAATTGTATTTTGCAATTAAAACGTCTTTATCAGCCGAAGTTGCTCTAGTAAAGCCAGTAATGTAAATATTTTCCGAGCTATCTAATGCAACACCCAAGCCGCCGTCAAATGATGTATCGGCAAGAGTCCTGTGCCAAACATACGCCCCAGAAGTATCGTATTTAGCTAAAAAAGTAACATTTGTTGAACCCGGAGAACTGCCGCCCGTCCCGCCTTGACCACCAACTACGTACAAATACCCAGACGAAGCAACGGCAATCCCGTAAGCAGAATACTGCGCCGGAGTTATTGTGCGTTGCCATAAGAGCGTTCCAGAAGAATTGTACGAAGCAAGTACAGCAATTGCCGCTGTAAAAGTTCCACCATTAGAGGAAAAACCTGCAACGTAGACATTCTCTGAAGAATCTAACGCAATCCCATAAAATCGTTCTATAGAAGAAGTACCAAGCCCCAAAAGTTTAGTCCACTGAACCGTACCAGATGAGTCTATTTTTACAACGCAAGCGTTAGTAAATCCGGTTGTTGGGTTGTTGTAGCCTCCACAAATATATACATTTCCAGATGCACCAACAACCGCTTCTTGAAAATTGCCGTTATTTATTCTTTTCTGCCATTGCACAACACCAGAAGAGTTGTACTTTGCTGCTTGCATATAGGTACTGCTACTGGTTCCAACAACGTATAAGTCCCCAGCACTTGAAATTGCTACGCCATTGCCTCGGTCATCAGAAGTCCCCCCAAGAAGTTTTTTCCATTGGACCGTGCCGTTATAGTCATATTTCGTAAACAAAAAATCATTTGAGCCAGCGCCGTCGCTGTTTGTATAGCCTATTGTATAAGCATTTTTATTGCCATCTACCAAAACACTTTGCGCTTGATCAAGCGTGGTTCCATATAAAAACGAAAGCCAATACGGATTAGAACTTCCGCCAAAAAGTCCATACGCTCTTGCGGATGCTGTGCCTAATGTAGTAATGGTCGGCATGGCTTATGCGAACTTGGTCTGCGAAGCAAACACGGTGAATGCCGCTGCCCCGGTCTTAACGATGGTGTATGTATAAACGTCAATACTACTAGCATTCCCCGCTGTCGGTGCTGTTCCACCCTGCCACTTGGGAGTTATGGAAGCCCCATCAACCTGCACCGCGCTGTTGTAGTAAGCCGTAGACCCCTGAGTCACAAGGAACGCAGCGGTCAATGATTGGCCGGTTGACATTGCCGAATCTAAACTTGTTCCGCTAGAAGCCCGGAAGTTCACCGTCCAGTTAGCCGAGGCGTTGCTGGTGTAGTACAGGACCGACTGCGTTGTGATGTCGTAGTTGATCGTGCCTGTAGCGGCGGTGGCGGATACGGTAGCAACCTCGGCCATGTTAGTGAACACAGATGCAAGGACGCTAGACGACCCGCTAAAAGTCTGTCTTGCCGTGAACGAAGTGGCCGTCCCCGGCGCAACGTAATCGGTGCCCGCAGTAGCAGCAGTAAATGCACTACCACCGTTTCCTTTGACAATACCTGTAAGAGAACTAACCCCCGTCCCGCCACTACCCACTACAAGAGTTGCAGACAATCCCGCCGCAGTGGTTGCTGTGGCTGCGTTTCCCGTGCAAGAACCGGATGAACCAGTTGTATTCTGATTAAGCGTTGGGAATGTGCAGTTTGCAAGGTCTCCGCTGGCTGGTGTACCAAGTGCTGGCGTAACAAGCGTTGGGCTGGTAGCAAAAACCAAAGCACCAGAACCCGTCTCGTCCGTAACCGCAGCAGCTAGATTTGCGCTAGTTGGGGTTCCTAAAAACGTAGCTACTCCCGTGCCAAGTCCCGAAACACCAGTAGATATAGGCAAACCAGTTGCATTTGTTAATACGCCACTTGCGGGCGTGCCCAACGCTGGCGTAACCAGTGTTGGTGAAGTGGCAAATACCAATGCACCTGTGCCTGTTTCATCTGTGACTGCTGATATAAGGTTAGCACTAGTTGGTGTGGCTAAAAATGTAGCAACTCCTGTGCCTAGTCCACTTACACCTGTGCCAATTGGCAAACCAGTGGCATTTGTTAATGTGCCACTTGCAGGAGTCCCCAGAACCGGAGCAGTCATCGTAGGGGAAGTAAGCGTCTTGTTGGTTAGAGTCTCTGCTCCAGCAAGTGTTGCAAGCGTTCCTGAAGTTGGCAGGGTAAGCGCAGTGCTGGCAGTAAGTGTAAGAGCTAAAGGGTAACTGCCGCTAAAGGTCAGCGTGTTAGCTGCGTTGTTAGCTACGCCGGTTCCGCCGTTTTCTGGTGCTACAACACCTGTCAAGTTAGAAAATGCAGTAGACGCAACTTTAATGAAGTTTGATCCATTCCAAGCCATCACTGCTTTTTCGCTGGCAGCGATTGTTACGCTTGTCCCGGCAAGACCTTTAAACGAAAAGCTGTAGGTGCCTGATAGATTGTTAACAACGTAGACTTGGCTTGCGGCGGGGACGGTTAACGTGAACCCGTTTGCGCTGGGGGTCACGTTTAAGATTGCGTACTGCGACGATGATCCGGTAAGACTTGCGTTAGTTTGTTTGGTTAACGCCGTGTCCGCTGACAATGCAATTGCATTTGATCCCGCAATCGCCGAATCAAGATAAGTTGTCAGGAAACTGTTTACCGTGTCGCCCCAGCCGGTTTCACCTTGCGCTGGCAGGACAAGACCAAGAAGGGAGGTATACGAAGCTGCCATTTTAATCCTTTACGTTGGAATCTGTGTCCAGCCGGGAGTCTGTGGGTTGAAAATATCAGTCCAAACCGGATTTTGCGCCGTGCCTATTGTAGTCCAATTTGGCGTTTGCGAGTCATCAATTGGTTCCCATAAGAGTCGGGCAGTGATTACCGCCGCGCCGGTAGCAGCTTCTGTAACGGCAATACCAAAGGAACCAACGTTTGATATCGCATCTTGACCCGTTGCGGATTCTACAATCGCAATGTTAAACGTGCCGCCAATACCAAGTGCGTCTAAACCAGAAGCAATCTCATTAATGATTACGGCGTAAGCCAAAGCGTTTGTACTAGCGTCTGCGCCCGAAGCCGACTCAGATACAGCCAAAGTAAACAGAATATCGGCAACGGCAAGATCTGCGCCCGCAGCGGTTTCGGCAACGCTTGCGGTTAGAGTGGCAATTGAACTGATGGAATCAACGCCACTGGCCGACTCAGATACGGCAATGTTGAACGTGCCGGTATTACTTATGGCGTCCGCCCCAGCCGCCGTTTCAGCAATGTCTAGGCTAAACGTGGCTTTGGCGGAGACAGACTCAACACCACTCGCCGTTTCGGTAACGGCAACAGAAAAGAAAACATTTCCTGATACGACATCAAGCCCAGAAGCGGTTTCTGCAATCGCCCCAACAAAAGAAGCAACGGCGTTTGCTACATCCGCCCCCGCTGCGGATTCAATGATGCTGTCGTTATATACAAAACCAGAAGGCAGACCAATCACAGCATCCAAACCGGACGCTAGTTCGTCTATGCTAAGACTAAATGTGACAGTGCTGGTGATAGCATCCGCGCCAGACGCGGACTCAGTGACCGCCGAAGAGATTGTTAGCGCATTGGATACAGAATCAGCTCCAGAAGCAGCTTCAGATATAGCAGAAGCAATTGTTAGCGCAGCAGATACAGAATCAGCACCAGAAGAAGCCTCGGTTATTGTGGAGTTGTCTACCGGAGCGGCTTTGGTTATGGTGTATTGGAGAACGATTAGTGGAATGCCAGCGCGAGTACTACTTGGACCAATCCTATCAACGCTAGTCCCCCCGCCGTAACTTGGTGATACTGACGAACCGTAATTTGATGAGCTTATTGCTGCTACACCGCCGCTACCACCAGAGGGGCCGTATTGGCTACCTGTTCCCGAGTCGGTCCAAATGGCTTGCATCCCCCCTGCGCCACCGTTTTGGAAGCCGGTTGTATTTTTACCGCCACCGCCACCGCCGCCGTTTGTTCCGCTTCCAGCAATACTTGAAGCAGTTGCAGCCGCGCCGCCACCCGAGCCACTATTACCACTACCTCCGGCCCCCGCAACCGTTGCACTAGAAGCATTATTTCCGCTAGAGGAAGACCCGCCGTTTGCGCCGCCGCCACCACCGGCTGAACCAGAACTATTTGCTGTGCTAAATGGACTCCCGCCGTTTCTACCGACTCCAGACGGACCAGCAGCGCCGCCCCCGCCGCCTGTTTTGCTAATGGTTGTGCCACCGCCAGATCCGCCATTACCACCGGCCCAAGTTGTTGAGCCTACAGAGGATGGCGATGCCGCCCCACCAGACTGACTGGGGTAAGCTGCTCCTTTGGCTAACGCGCCATTTGTAGAACTGCTTGGAGCGGAAGAGGCGGATCTATTAAACCAAGCGTCGGACGCTCCGGTAAAACCAGTGCTGGTCGTGTAATAATTTAAGTAATAAGCACCAGTGTTATTTAGCGTGCTTACATCAACCGCAGATGAAGCATATGCGCCACCACCACCGCCATACCAAGGAGCCGCCAAAACCCCGACAGACCCGCTACCAATTGCATGGACGGTTACCGTATCTACGCCATAAGGAATGCGCCAACGGCTTGGGGTGCTTGAATTTGTTGGGCCGTTCTCATTTAATACTTCTGTGTACGAATTGCCAATCGTCACTACCGGGGTGTAGGTAACGATGATAAGACCTTGGCCTCCGGGGTTTCCACCCCCACCATAATTAACACCAGCAGGGAGGTTATTGCTTGAAGTTCCTATGCCTCCGCCGCCACCAGCGGGGCCGTATGTATTGCCAAGGTAATCAGTAAAAACTAAATCTGCACCCCCTTGCGCTCCAGCGCCAGAAACTGTGTTGGCTCCACCACCTCCGCCGTTTGTTCCTGCGGTTGGCGGGTTCCCACCAGCACCACCACCAGACCCTAAACGATTATTACCTCCTGTGCTGCTAGTGCTAGAAGCCCCTCCGTTAGCCCCGCCGCCGCCGCCTCTTGCGGAGGCTTGGTATCCATTGCCACCATTACCATTTGGCCCCGCAGCACCGCCAAAGCTATATAAATTATAATAATCTCCGCTTTCAAAGCAGGAAACATATATACCGTACCCACTCCCGCCTGAATACTTAGTATCCCCAACTCCGGTTACACTGGAGCCGCCCAGTGCAGCACCGTCAACGCAATTCGGTATACTTGCTCCGCCTTTAGCTAATGCTCCATTTGTGGTTGAACTTGGTGCAGCGTTAGTTGTTTTATTAAACCAAGTATCCCCGGCTGTTCCGCTATTAGCCCCCGCTCCAACGCTAATATAAGCGAATGAAAGCGGAGTTAAAGCAACTGTGTTTGTTTTTGAATATGCCCCGCCGCCCGCGCTACCACCGCCAATAACTTCAATGGTCGCAGATGTGCAATCGACTGGAACCCTCCAGCGCGTACCAGACGTAATGGCAATCGTTACGGTAGGCATTAAATCACTTCCGGCGTGACTTGCTTGTTTGCCAATACGGCTGCTTCTTCAACCGTTACGATGGCTGTTCCGTTCCAAACATATCCTTCTGGGACCACTTCTAGACGCCATCCCTCTTGAACCCAATCCGTTGGCTCGGCAACAATTAGGTTAACAAATTCGCCCTTGTCATTGAACAGCACGCACGTTGTCATTCCTGCTCCCCGGCTGGAAACACGTTAATGAATATAGTGTTGTTCACTAACGCCTCTACCTCGTGCCATTCGCGCTCCTTGAGGATCACGGGAACAGTGTCTTTGTCCATCTCTTTGTAAAGGTTCTCTTTACGGATGGCGGCTTGACCGGCAACGCACATAGTCAGGTGAGCAAACGTATGCTCATGACGGGGAAGACCCTCCCCCGTGTTTGCGTGGTAGACCGAGAACCTTACCTTATCGTAAAGGAAGGTATAAGTAGGGGGAATGTTCTTCATACCCCATCCCCGATTAAGTTGCAGTCAAGCTAAACGTGTAGGTGACGTTGAGCGTATCGCCGTTAACAACCGTGCGGTCGCCGCCAGTGAAGTCCGAAGCGGAGAACAGAGTTCCAGTAGTACCAGACTTTGCGCTGCCGCTTGTCAGAAACGCGCCACCAACCGTGCCGCCCGCGTTGATCGAGAACACAGCAACCGACGCCGAGTTAGTAACAACAGATGGGTTAGCAGTAGTGGCAGTTGCAAAAGTTGCAGCTACACGGGTCGCTTGGCTGTAGTTTGTAACTTCAGTCCACCCAGCATGGCTCGCCATAGTGTCGCCAGCGGCAGGGGTGTTTGATGCCCCAGCGCCATACAAGCCAATGTACCAAGTGGTAATTTGCGTAACACTGGTTAACGCCGTTCCAGCCATATACTGAATACCGGTGTTAACAACCAAGTTGTTGTTACCTTCTTCCCATTTCAAATCGCCGTTTTCATCGTAGCAGAGAACGTGAAACCGACCTGAAGCAGCTAATTTTTCCATTTTCATTCCTTTAAGAGCGAATCAACGCGCTAGTAGCCGTGTTGGCCGGTAGAGTAACAACAAACGGGGTTGCAGTTGTTGCAACCTTGTCCGAACCAAAATTTAAAACAGCAATAGATTTATTGCTTTTAGTGGAATTGTAAATCAAAGCACCCCTACAGGTAAAAGAAACATTAGACCATGAGGGATTGTTAAAGCTAATGTAAACAGTTGCTCCAGAGGTGGTCACCGTTACATTGATAAGTGTCTGACCACCGGCTGTGTAGTTTGCACTTGATACTTCGTTGACTGATGTGTAGGCCGTTGTGTCCGCGTTTAAATTTGCTGCTGCGGTGTACAAAGCCATCTTTAACGTGTCGGTTGCTAGATTCTGCCCCGCCGTATAGCAATCGTATTTAAACGATGTCGTAATGGTTTGAGTGATCATATAACTTTGTACTTAGGAGAACCATTGCGGTAAGAATCACCTTTTTCTTTGGCATCACCCAGTTGCTTGAGAAGAACCATTGCGCTCTCTGCGCGTGACTTGTACAAGGCAACCATATCCTGTTCGCCTTTCATATAAGTCAATGCTTCCATAAGACTATAGTTAAGCAACGCAATATCAAAGTTATCACCAAGCCAAGACGTTCCAGTTGGATTTGTTGCTGATGTAACAATTGATTCGGGGTAATAAAAATAGTGAAGTTCTAGGTTGTATATGGCGTCTGGCGTTGGACCAAGAAGAAAAGTTAGCTCTGTTGTTAAGTCTGAACGCGGTCCAAACAAAGAGTAATAGACTGGTTGCCCGGTATCCGTTGGACTGGGATATGCCTGTCTAATGAAGTTAACGTCTTTGTTTAACAGATATGCATAATTTCCAGTTGCATCAATTACTGCAAAAGAAAACGCAGCTAAATAGTCAATTGGACAAGAAACGTATTTGTTATTAGTGGTTGTAACGCCAGTTACGTTCTTACGCAACGATGGCAATTGAACAGAGTTATAAATAGTCTGTTCAGCTTGCTTAATAAACCGATTGATGATGCTGGGCGTTGTTGAATAGTCAAAACTATTCTCCGAATACGTTTGAATCGCCGCAACCAACTCGGTGTAGGTCATGCCATCGGACCCCTACACATCACGCCTTTTGTTGCTGCGCCTACGCCACGCATCTTGATGCCCGATGTTTTGGTTTCAGGGTAAGGTTTGCTTTTAACAGCATTAACGCTTACAACCATATTGTCAAGTTGGTCGCCTTTGTCTGATTTGCCATAACCATTGCCAAGCTCAACCTTTGGGCTTGATCCAGTATGGGGTTTGGCATAGACACTAGCCGGTCCAATCTCTTTTCCGCCTTTTTTCATAGAGAATGCCATGATTACCTCTGGTTCATTGCGCGGGACATGTTCTTCCCGTACTTCTTGCGGTCAAGACTGGTAGGTCCGCCTTTCTTCATGCCGTGCATTTTTTTCTCATGCCCTTTCACCGCTTTCGCGGATTCGACATCAGCAATGCCTTTAACTTCTTTACGGTTCATGTTAAATCCTAAGTTATTGTTACGCTACTAAGTGTAAAGCTAAACACCAGCGCATTTGGTGTCAAGCCATTATCAATTCCTTGAGAGCCACCCACTGGTTGCCAGCCCCATTCAAAAACCCTGCTACCTTCTTCTGGGTATCCATTTTGATTGACATTAGTTCCGCTTGTGTTACTTGTTCCAATTCCGCTGTTTCCGGATTGATAATAACTTATATCTGGTCTAGGTTCCCTGACTGCCTGCGGGTCATAAACTGGATATAACCCCAATGACAACTGCGGCTGATCCGGGTCCCAGCATTCAGGACAAACTTTAATCTGAAAAAGTTTTGTCTTTATGACTTCGTTCTTAAGCTCACTTAACTTATAACGCTGACCACAACGGTCGCATTCAGCAATTGAGAACTTGCCAGATGCGTACTTATTTGCCATTAGAAGAACATTTGTCGGGGAGCCAAGCGCAAGGAAGCCTTTTCACGGTCTTCGTCTGCGGCAAGCTGCCATTGCTCGTCGTATTGGCTTTTGAGCATTGCAACTCTGTCTGCCGCTTCTGGAATTTTGACTGCCAAGTAATAAGACAAGCCAGCGATGAGGCAAGGAAGGAATCGAAACGGGATGTCTTCGGTTTTTGTTCCTGAGCCAACATCTTGAATTCTCCTCATGCGCCAGTAAACAAATGTATAAGAGCCGCCAGCATTTGCTGTAGGCCAGATATTGATTGTAGTGCTGTTAACTACAGAGATTACCGCGCCAGCAGTATGGCTTGCTGCGGTCGTCCCGTTCTGACCACGGTTACACAATTGTAGGACGTTACCCAATACGCTTGTGAAGTAGATCTGTTCGTTATCAATTTGAATGTACCCTGCACCACCTAAACCAGATGCATCACTGACTGTAATAGACGTATCAGTTGCATTGATTGAAGTGGATAGGGTTACCGAGGTCGTATAACTAGAGTTAGTCTGCCGGTTAATCCAAACTTGAATAGGCCGACCTTGGGCAAGTTTGTTTGGAATCGTGGAGTAAGTTGATTCCGATATCCGCGTAATGCTAATGTCTTGCTGGTTGGTGGTAGCTTGATTCTGCCTGATTACATGATCAAGCAAATCAATAGTGTCTGAAGGAAGAGGATAAGCAACCTGCCCTTGCACAAGAGGAATCTCCCCTTGTTCAATTGTCCACAGATTGATGCCTTTGTTTGCCCATTCTATGGTCATTAGATTCATAGAACGGCGAGCAGTACGAAGCTGATACCCGCTTCGCATCTCAACACCGCAACGCTCATAGCACTCTTCTGCTATCTCATTGAACGTTAGGTTAAACGTGGCGGTGCCGGAGGTGCTCATCTAAATTTTGCCGTTTTTTTAGCAATGGTTTTTGGTTGGGCTACAAACTGTTTGCCCGCTTTCTTACCTTCACGTTTTGCTTTGGTTGTCGCCGCATATTCTGCGGAGCTAAGACTGTTAATCGCCGCTTCCGGCAAATACCGTTCCCCGGTTTTGCTTGAAGGCTTACCGCTCTTGGTGCGCCATTTTTGGTCACCCCAATCTTTAAGGGATTGTTGCGGGGTTTTCAATCTCGATAGCCTCCACCTGCTGCTTTATATTTTTTAGCAACAAGCTGTGCTTTACGAGCCGACCAAAGCCCCGCTCCAGTTCCTTGGGTTGCCGCAGCTTTTACTTGAGAAACAATTCGTTTGCGAAGACTGGGTTTTGTATAGTTACCGGCAGCATTAACACTACCGCCTTTGGCATAAATGTCAACTTCATCAGGGTTGTCTTTTCGTTTGACAACCCGTTTCCCCGGCATTTTAGAGGGATTGACTGCCCCCATCCCGCGAGAAGGGCGCATGGCTTAACACATCCCGCCACGTTTCATTTTGACTTGGAACGCCTTGGTTCTGCCACGTTGAGCACAACCATCAGCGTTCTTTACAAACCCGCCTGAAGCCATTTTAACCACCTTTGCTTGGGTTTTGCCTTTTTTGGCAGCGCCATCTGCTGCGCGGGTATAACCGCCTGAAGCCATCTTTTTCACTTGACCGCCTCTTTTAGCACCACCAACACCGCCACCAAATCCACCACTATCGCCATCAATGTCATAATCTTCTTGCGGCAACGAAGTCCGTTGACCGCCTCTTTCAGCACCACCAAAACCGCCACCATCGCCGCCACGAAATGGATTAATTTTTTGGTTTTTCATTTCTTCCAATTCAGGCTGTTGCGGAGCTAAACTTTTTTTTGCTGCCGCATCTTTTGCTCTCTTTGCAGCATTTTCTTTTGCCATAGCTTGCGTATAAGACATGCCACGCTTTGCTTTGTAATCAACAAGCTGTTGTTGCAACTCTTGTTGAGTATACGGTTTTCCGGTTTTATGGTTAACCGGCATGCTTGGTTTAGAAGGAACCACAGCAGGTTTTACAACTGACTTAGGTATTCCTTTAGGTGTTTCCATAACCGGCATTGGAGTTGGCTTGTGGGGATTTTGGGGAACTCCAACTGGAACATTAGGGGTCATTGGTGACCCAACGCCTCCAGTTCCACCAGTCCCACCAGTCCCACCACGGTACGGCATGGACGCAAGTTTTTTAGCCATGAAACCCATGTCAGCTTGAGACACGGGCTGCGTGTTAGTGGGTTGATTGTTAATGGGCGGTTGAGCAACTGACATTTCATTCATGCCACCCATAGCCATCTTTTTCACTTTGCCACCTTTAGCCATTTTTTTGCCAAACTCTCTTTCGTGAGCTTTGCTTAAGTTAAAGAAATCTAAAGCACTACCAAGTCCTTTGCGAACCGCTGACCGCGTTTCGTCAGAAGCCAAACCAAACTTGCGGCGAGGTTTCATTTCTTCTGCCCTGCTTTCCAAATCTGGAGAATCAGAACTAAACCGGCGCTTTTCTGTTGATTCGGCTTTTGCTGGCTGATTTTGAGGTTTTGCCGTAGCTGGGGCAGTGATAACACGCGATCTTTTTTCGCTTGTCTCTACGCCAATAGGTTTAAACGTTTGTCTACTTGAACCCGAGTTGTCGCCATAATCGGAATAGCTATCAGACCCATAATCTGCGCCATAGTTAGACCCACCTTTTTCGCGGTCTAACATTTGATCCGCAATTCGCTGAGTAAAACTAGGTTCTGCTCGCGTGGTTTCTGCTTGCGAAGTTTCTGCTGGGTTTTTTTGACCACTTATTTTTGTTACTGTTTCTGTGATTGGGGTTGAGATTAATCGAGTCTTTGTTCCTTCTTTTTTTCCAATATCACGCGAGCGGTCAATAGGCGCAGGCGTTTCTTTTTCTCCAAAATTAAAAAAGCTCTTTAAACTTTTCCAATTTTTTGCGCCTTGTTCTTTTTGTTTTGCGTATTCCTCATCGGTCATGATTGACTCATCACCAAGAGGGCCACCGCCAGCACCGTACCGGCGCACTTTACCGCCAGCTTTCATGCCTTTCATTTCGGCTTTTTCATGTTTGATCATAGAAGCTGGAGCGCCTTTCTTTTTCATAAAGGCCACTTCCTTGCCAACCATTGCTTTGGATTCTTTCATTTCACCACCACGTTTAAATGTTTTGCCTTTGTCGGCTGCTGCGTAATCTTTGCCCACGGACTGAGGGACGCCAGCTTTCTTGGCAAATGAAGGCGAATGGGCAATCGCTTCCATAAAATTGTGCTGTTTCTTTGAGTGACTAGGCATGCTTCTCTACCAGTCTGTCAATCTTAGCTTCAAGACGGTCAAGCCGATCAAAGATGCGGTTGATGTCCGCGTCCAACTGTGTCTTGGTCACATATTCTTTAGCCACTTCTTCGCGGGTTTTGTTAATCAGCACTTGAAGGCGTTTTATCTCGTCATACATGCTCTTGAGGAAGAACCCGACAATGCTGACACCTACCGAAAGAATTGCGTTCCAGATCGTGTGTTCCATATCCATCACCCGTTAACTGCCAAGTATTCTTTCCACTCAGGGGCGTCAGCGTTTGCAAGCAGGTACTGCGCTGCAAATTCAAGCAGCAGTGGATCATCACGAAAATGACCTAGCCCCCGGTTGCAATGATTACATAACATACCACGAACTTGCCCAGTTACGTGATCGTGATCCACAACAAGTTTTTCTTCGCTACCACAAATTACGCATTGTGTTGTGGTAGTTTTTAAGCTAATCAAATCTTCGTTAGAAATAACATCCCTGTGCCGACCGCGACAATTTTCACTTCTGTATGTTGCCCGACATGCACGGCACCAACTATCTAAGCCGTTCTTTTTTCCGTTGTGCAGCGGGAACGCTTCTGGGGTTGCGGGTTTCTCAACTTTACACCGAGTACAAGTCAGCATGCCCATTTTCGCCTTGCCTTATTCAAACGGCTTTCGGGGTCCTTCGCGGCAGAAGGAAACATCTTCGCTTGGCCAGCCGATCGCGCACAGAAGCTCTTCTTTCTCCCGGCGTCTTCTTTCGTTTTTGGTTTCGGGGCGGGGGGCTTTAAGTTCATCCCTTGTGATTTTGCGGACGCACGCCCCTTCGCGTTCAGACCCCCCTTGGGGTCCTTTCCTTCTGCTCTTTGCCATGCAGGAGATTTAGCCATAAAACACCGTCACACTAGCAAGGCCAGTGATTGAAGCGTAAATGTTAGTGGCACAAAGAACACCCTCACCCGGAATTAACAAGTAAAACGAGTTGGGGTTTGAGTTAGATGGGATGTCCAACTCAAGCACGTTTGCACCACCAGAACCCCCATCACGCAGAATAAGGGTGCCAGCCGTGCTAGCTGTCGCACAGAGAGCAATCCCTTTAATACGCGCCCGTCCAGCAAACACCGAACCCGAAGAGTTCAGGTGAGTGCTTTTTACATCAGTTTGCTGCATCGCAGCCCCCTACTTAGTTTAAGCGGATGCAGGGAACTGATTGCCGTTCGAATTAGCTACAGTGTAGATAATCGTGTACTGAACAGTACCGGCAGTTACAGCAGCTACAGTCGGGGTCATCGTGGCAATAACCTTAACATCCGTTGGGCCAATACCAATCCCGCTAGGCGATGCAGCCGAAGTGGCACCAACCCAAGCAGCGAGTTTGGCAGCAGCGTTGCTGACAGCGGCGCGGCCTTGAGATGTAACGTCCGTTGAAGCCCAATACAGAGCAGCCGTCGTGCCGTCGCCAATACTGACGTTAGCAGCGGTCGAACCCGTAAAGGCAACCAGCGTATCAATGTGGATGAATTGGATCTGAGCGCCAGCAGGAAGAACGCAGATGGTGTCAGTAGTAGCTGAAGCTGCTTGACCCGTATAGTCCTTTTTAAATGTCTGCGAAACAACGGTTGCACCGCAGTTTTCAATAGTGCCGACAGTCGTGCCAGTTGTGTTGCGGACAGTGCCAAGCAACCAAGGGCCGAGGTGAGTAGCAAAACCCATAATAAAGTCCTCAAATCAAAACTTGCTGTCTCTTGAGGGAAGTCTGCCTAGTCAGTCAGCAAGTTGGGTATCTAGGTTTAAACTTTATACCATATGTATTTACAAAAGAAAAGGGGGCTTTTTAGGCCCCCCTTTCTTGCTATCAGGTTGAACCTGACGAGCCGTACATACCGAGCGGATCAGACCAGCCGAAGCTGTAACGCTCACGGGACTTATAACGGACGTTGCCCGTGTCAAAGTCGCCGTCCATGCTGTTTTGCAGCGGGGTACGAACAAAGTGCTTCATGCCGTTAGGCACGTCAGTGGTAAGGAACCAAGCGTTTGTGTCCGTCAAGAAGTGGTTAATGGTATACCCTTCAGGGATAGAACCATTGTTCTTCAGGGCGTTCACATCATTGTCGGTCGTGCCAACACGCAGTTCAGTTTCAAGCAAACGGGTTGCAACGAACTGGAGTGCGGGAGGAACAATCAACTTACGGGGTTTGGCTGCAATCAACAGACCACGTTCATCGGTCCAAGCTGCGATCTGAATGACTGCGTTTTCCAACGAAGTTTCATTTAGGTCAACTTGAGTCGAAGGTGTGTTGCTGTTGGTGCCACCAGAAACCAATGGATGCGCGGTGCTAAACAATGCAACTCCATCACCGCCTCTGTAAGCGGAGCTAAAGCCATTGTTTAGAACAGCAGCAGCTTTCACCTGTTTGGTGTAAGCCATTGCGCGAGCCAAACCTTTGGTATAGCGAGCCGACAAAGAATCGTAGAGGTTATCTTCGATTGCTTCTTCGGTCAGGCTAAAGCCAAGAGCAATGGTTTCATGGTTGTAACGAGCAGTCCATGCTTCCTGTGCGTTGTCATAAGCGATGGCAGAGCCTTCGTTTTTGACTGGTGCAGCAGAGAAACCAGACAGTTTGGTTTCTTCTTCAAAAGAACGCTCAGAGGTCTCCGTTTCGTAGATCTCTTTGTGTTCCTCGCCATAGCGAGCATACTCAAGACCAAACAGAGCATTAAGCCCCGGCAGGAGTTCCTTGAGTAGTTGGGCGCGTGAAATTGCCATTTTAAGTTACTCCTTAGGCGATGCTGGTGCCAGCATAATACTGATGCTGACCAAAGTTAATCTTGACCAGAATCTCTGGGTACTGCATGAACACAATAGTTGAGTTCAAAGTAGCAACAGGAGCTTGGTTCAAAATAAACGAGGTAGCACCGGCAGAAGCGGCGGTGTCAACAAAAGAACCCGAAGAAACATAATTGCCGTTCGAGTCTATCGAGCCAACATCAGTACCCACTGGCAACGCGAACGGCAGAGCCGAACAAGTCACGGTAGCAGTCGAAATGCTGGAGTAGGTTGCAGTTCCCAGAGAAACAGCCGTATCAGGCACCAAGCCAAGCACGCGAACGGGCAAAGACGAAGTGGTGGCGGGAGTATCACTAGGAGCCAAGATAGCGTTCTTGGAGTTGCCGGTTGCAGTGCTACCCGTGTTGTTGATCATAGCCAAGTTTTGGCCGATCATGGCGCGAGCGCCAGAAGCAACAACGGTAGTGGCAGAGCAAACAACACCCTTGAACACTTGGTCAGGATCGTCAGCAACAATAGCTACTGCATCACCAGCCGCAGTTGATGCGGGCCAGTATTGCTGAAATTGCTTTTGTTTTGTGACGGGGTTGGTAAACGAACATCCCAAAAAGATGCCAGTTTGGTTACCTGCCGTGCCAGTAGACACAGACAAGCGAACGATTTCACCACGGGACAACCCTACATAATCACCGTAAAAAATTGCCGTGCTGTAACCATTAGTAATCGGGTATTCACGGGTAGACCCCGCAAATACCTGCCCACCAATCAAATTGATTGGTTTTAGCCCGTAAGGGCCGTCAATAACTGGATAAGCCATTTATAGCTCCAAAAAAATTAAGTACCTTTACCAAAACTAACCGTGGAGCGCCTTTCATTGAAGATAGGCATCCGTGGGTCACTCTGGCGCATCAGATTGTTGTCTACTGATTCCGTCTGTTTACGAGACATGTCGTCAAAGTATGCCGCACGTTGTTTCATAAACTCTTCAGGAATCTTGCAAAGCAACAGCCCACCAACCTCAACGTTGTCTTTGAATC
>Ga0209401_1000165_pt1 | contig 45043 bp, 20 predicted proteins | sample M_140807_MF_Meta_FD_187318 | JGI IMG/M metagenome (GOLD analysis project Ga0209401, IMG submission 187318) | Freshwater microbial communities from Lake Montjoie, Canada to study carbon cycling - M_140807_MF_MetaG (SPAdes) (version 2) | ecosystem: Environmental > Aquatic > Freshwater > Lake...
CGATTGAGCATTTGCGGGGAGAAGGGGAGGATCGGGCTAGGGTGATCTACTTGACGCCCGAGGGGGTTCGCTTGGATCAGGCAAAAGTTCGGCAGTTGGGCAAGGAGCAGCGTCGCCTGCTACTCGTCAGCGGGCATTATGAGGGGATCGACGAGAGAGTTCGGCAGGGATGGATTGATGAGGAAATTTCGGTCGGAGATTATGTTTTAAGTAACGGGACACTGCCGGCGTTGACCCTGATTGATGCGTTGGTGCGGTTGATTCCGGGGGTGTTGGGGAATGAAGATTCTGCTGGGGAGGACTCGTTTGAGGGGGAAGGGCTTTTGGAAGGGCCTCAATATACCCGGCCCGAGGAGTTTCGGGGGATGAAGGTGCCTGGGGTGTTGCTCTCGGGGCATCACGCGGAGGTTCTGAAGTGGCAGAAGAGCCAGGCCGTAGCACGGACGAAAGAGCGAAGAGAAGATTTACTTGAGGAAAAAAAGCAGGCAGGATTTACCCCTCCCAAGGAGATAAAAAAATGAGCGCAAAGATCATCGAAACGATTGAAAAAGAGCAGTTCAAAGAAGGCCGCACCGGTTTCGGTGTGGGCGATAAGATTAAGGTTTTCACGAAGGTGAAGGAGGGGGATAAGGAGCGGACTCAGCTTTTTGCTGGAACCGTGATCGCGCGTAAGGGGCGGGGATTGAATGAGCAGTTTACCGTTCGGCGCATCAGTTATGGAGAGGGAGTGGAGCGTATTTTTCCTCTGCACTCTCCTCGGATTGAAAAAGTCGAGGTGGAGACCAAGGGCAACCCTCGTCGGGCCAAACTTTTCTACCTGCGCGGTCGCTCTGACATGGCTGTGCGGGAAGTGGTCGAAGCCAGAAAGAAAAAATAAATTCCTCCGCTCTGGAAATCAGAGATTTTGTTGGCGGGTACATCCGCAACAGTCGGAGTAGATGAGGCGGGTCGGGGATCGTTAGCGGGGCCCGTTGTAGCAGCAGCTTATCAGTTTCATAAAAGTGGGGTGGAAATCGAGGGTTTGGATGATTCAAAAAAGATAAGTCGCAAGAAAAGAGAGGACCTTTTCGAAAGACTCACGGATGGGGAGATCGGAAGGTGGGCCGTGGGTGAAGCATCCTTGGAAGAAATTGAGGAGCATAATATTTTGGTAGCAAGTCAAATGGCGATGGCACGGGCCTTGGAGGGGCTAGGAGATGTAACGGGGGTGATTTTAGTGGATGGTTTGCCTGCCAAGTATTTAAAAAAGGAGCACGTCGCTGTTGTGGGGGGGGATGGAATTTGTCCATCGATTGCTGCGGCTTCTGTGGTTGCAAAAGTTTCACGAGACCGAACCCTTTTACAATTTGGTCAGTTATATCCCATGTATGGTTTTTCAAAGAATTGTGGATACGGCACGGCGGAGCATCTCCACGCTCTCCGTGTTCACGGACCTTGTCCGCTCCATCGGCGATCGTTTTTACCCATGGGATCAACAACCATGTCCCACATGGAAAAATAGTCGGGAGGCAGGCCGATATGGAGAGCGGGTGGCAGCCCGTTTTCTCCAACGTGAAGGAGTAAAAATCTTGGTCCGTAATTATCGAGCCCGGTGCGGAGAGATCGACTTGATTGGACGGGAAGGAAATGAACTGGTCGTTGTGGAGGTCAAAACACGTCACATTCTCGCCCGATTACGTCCAGAACATGCAGTGACGTGGGCGAAGCAGAGAAGAATCATTTCGACAGCTAACCGATATTTACGAGAGCTGGACTGTCGACCACCTCCTGTCCGTTTTGATATCGTAGAAGTTCACTTTGCACCTGGTCAGTGGCCGAAATGTCGTTGGATTCGGCACGCCTATAGTTTAACCGATGCAGGATTGGCGTGGAGTCGATGAGACAGCTTGCGAGTACATGGTCGGCAGCGGTGGTCGGGGTGGAGGCGCTGCCTGTAGAGGTGGAGGTAGACGCGGGGAGTGGAAAAGAAAACTTTGTCGTGGTTGGTTTGGCAGACACGGCCGTGAAGGAGTCCCGTCAAAGGGTGAAAGCGGCCGTTTGGAATAGCGGTTATTCCTGCCCTGAAGGATTTATTACGGCCAGCTTAGCTCCTGCAGATCTGAAAAAGGGTGGACCCTGCTTTGATCTGCCAATCGCACTGGGGCTTTTGGCTTGTTCAGGCCAAATTTCGAATGAAAAACTGGCGGAGTGGATGGTGGTGGGGGAATTAGCTCTGGATGGTGAGGTTCGAGCGGTGCGAGGGGCTTTGGCTATTGCACTGCTGGCCCGTGGGCGAGGATTGCGAGGATTGATGGTTCCGACGGCGAATACTGCTGAAGCCTCTGCTGTGGAGGGAATTCGGATTGTGCCTGTCCGAGATCTTCGGGAGGCGGCAGAAGTCATCGATGGAAAGATGATTCCTTGCCCGAGGGTGGATACGCCAATCCGTACGAGTGTGACCCCAGATCGGGAGTTTGGAGGAGGCGTAGACTTTTCCGAGGTGAAAGGCCAAGAGGCGGTGAAGCGGGCGTTGGAGATTGCGGCAGCCGGAAATCATAACGTCTTGATGATTGGGCCGCCGGGCTCGGGGAAAAGCATGCTCGCGAAGCGGCTTCCCAGCATTTTGCCAAAAATGAGTTTGGAGGAGTCGTTTGAGACGACGCGTATTCATAGTGTAGCAGGGCTCCTTCGATCTGAGGGGTCGTTGGTTCAGGAGCGACCGTTTCGAAGTCCACATCACACGATTTCTGATATTGGATTGATTGGGGGATCGGCGCATCCCGCTCCAGGGGAAGTCAGTTTGGCACATCACGGGGTGCTTTTTTTGGATGAACTACCAGAATTTAAGAGATCCGCTTTGGAGGTTTTGAGGCAGCCGCTGGAGGACGGTCAGGTGACGATTTCAAGGGCTACGGGGACGATGACTTTTCCTGCGAGATTTATGTTCGTGGGAGCGATGAATCCCAGCCCTCGTGGATATTTTGAGGGACGGGGTAAGGGTCAAGCAGCACGGAAGTATTTAAACAAAATTAGTGGTCCGCTTTTGGATCGGATCGATCTGCATCTGGAAGTTCCCGCCATGAAGCATGAGCAGCTTTTAGAGGAAGCGCCTGGGGAGTCGTCGGCAACTATCCGAGCCAGGGTGGAGCGTGCTCGGGCGGTCCAACGAGAGCGCTTCGGGTCCGCGTCTACTATCTATGCTAATGCGCAGATGGGCCCGCGGGATTTAAGGAAAAGAGTTCCGATGGATCGGGAGGCTAAGGCTCTTTTATCTGGAGCTATGAGTGATCTCTCCCTTAGTGCGAGAGCTTTGGATCGAATCTTAAAGGTGGCCCGTACGATTGCGGATTTAGCGGAAAGTGAGAAAGTTTTGTTGGATCATTTGGCTGAGGCAATTCAGTACCGGACCCTAGACAGACAGATTTGGGGATAGGGGGTGCTTCCGCGTGATTCAGCTCGCGCCTGAGATATTTCCTTAACTCTTTGGCAATCCTTTTACCTTCAGGCCGGGCTTAAGTCCGCGGGAGCTGAACCAGTCCCGATTCACTTCCAATGCAAAGGCAACTTGGTCGGACTTGCTGACTACGCGGGCTTCCTCAAATGGCACGAGGGGAAGAATTTCGAGAATCACTCCGTCCGCGTTTAGAAACGCAAGATCCAGAGGGATGGAGGTATTGTGCATCCAAAAGGAGGCTTTTTTCGGCTGGGGAAAAATAAAAAGCATGCCGTGATTTAACTCAAGCGATTCGCGGTTCATGAGGCCGTTCATTTGCTCTGCAGGGCTGAGCGCAACCTCTGCGACAATCGAATGCCCTTCAACTTTTAGGTTGGCAAGGCCACCCGCTTCGAGTCGGCACAGCGCCAGAACAAGAAGGAGTAAAGTCTGAGCCAGCTTCAATAGCGGGGAAGAGAGGGGTCGATTTCTTCCGACCAGGCATCGATCCCGCCCTTGAGGTTGAGCAGTTTTTTGTAGCCTTGTTGCTGAAGAAAAAGGAGAGCCTTGGCGCTTCGCACTCCCGCTTTGCACTGAAGTACGATTTCCTGATCTTGGGGAATCTCTTGCCATCTCTTCGGAATTTCGCCCAAGGGAATGAGGGTCGAGCCCGCAATCTTAGAAATCTGATATTCGTGGGGTTCACGCACATCGACCAAGACAAACGACTTTTTAGAATCGATCTTTTGTTTGAGTTCAGAGCAGGTGATTTCAGGAACTTGGGGTGCTTCCTGTACTGGTCCTTCGCGGGCAGGTGCACCACAGAACTGCTCGTAATCAATCAGGCCTGTGATGGTTTTATTTGGACCACAGATCGGGCAGAGCGGATTTTTGCGTAGTTTCATTTCCTTAAACTTCATTTTTAAGGCGTCGAAAAGGAGTAGTCTGCCAATTAGGGGATCTCCAATGCCGAGGATGAGTTTAACCGTTTCGATAGCTTGTAGAACCCCGATCACGCCGGGGAGTATTCCAAGAACGCCGCCTTCAGCACAACTGGGTACGCTACCTGGGGGTGGAGGTTCGGGGTAGAGGCAGCGATAGCAGGGGCCTTTTTCTCCCCAGAATACGGTGCACTGACCCTCGAAGCGGAAGATGGATCCGTACACATTTGGTTTTCCCAAAAGAACGCATGCGTCGTTCACGAGGTAGCGGGTAGGAAAGTTGTCAGTACCGTCCACCACCACATCGTAGTCTTGGAAAAGTTCGAGTGCGTTGTCGGAACGCAGGGCGATTTCGTGGGTTACTACATCCACGTGGGGATTGAGTTCGGAAATGGTGCGCCGGGCAGATTCGACCTTGGCCTGACCGATGGAGGTCTGACGGTGGATAATTTGACGCTGGAGGTTGGATTCGTCCACCCGGTCGAAATCAACGATTCCCAGTCGACCTACACCTGCGGCAGCTAGATAGGCGAGAAGAGGGGAGCCGAGGCCGCCCGTTCCAATAGCTAAAACTCGGGATGCCTTGAGCTTACGCTGACCTTCGACCGTGACCTCGGGCATGATGAGATGGCGGGCATACCGACGCATCTCTGGTGAACTCAGGGTCTGCGCAGGGGTGGTTTCGTTGATTCTGGAAATCAAAGACATCTGAAAAACCTAACAGAAATCGATGGCAGGGTCGAGATAGGGTGTGTCATGAGGCCGCCTTGGAAAGGCGGGCTTAGCCAAATTATTGCCCCTTGAAAAACTCGGCCTGGAGGACGAGTTCGTCTTTAAATTGGGGTCTTTTTTCAACTGTATCCAGATGATGAAAGAATTCGTCGGCAGTCTCGAACAGATGACCCTTTTCGATGTAGGAGTCGGTAGTGAAGGGGCTGAAACCGCCACGGGGAAAGATCATGTACCGGGCCTTCATGTAGTCCCGGGCGTGGCCTAGTTCGTCCATCATGCCTGTGGAAAGGGGTGGGCGTTCAGGATAGGGATGAATGGCCACAACGGCGTGGACTTTGCCGACGTACCAGTGCAGATCGCGATGGACTGTGTATGCGTAAATGGACTCCCGATCGCTGGCAGGAACCCCCTCAAAATTGGTTCCGATCTCAATCGACTGGGGATCCACGATCACAGCGTACTTGCGGAGACGGTGGATGATCTGGTCAATCTCCTTTCGTTTCTCCGGAGTGCCGTAGCTCATCGAGTAGCTGGCGTACACAACCCAGGGATTTGGATGGGTAACCAGTTTATAGAGGGCCTCGGGGGGTTCGCCCACGGCGATGACATAGTGAGGCACTCCCATGTACCGAGCCCAATCTTCGGAGAGGCTAACTTCCTCATTCATCCAGGAGAGAATGTCGTACAAAGTATGATTTCGCTGTTTGAGAGCGATGAGGAACGGGTCGGCCTCCTGAAGGGTTTCGAGTTTTAGTTTGATCGCCCACTCCGCGTCGATCAGGGTGACGATCAGATCGGGCTTAATAAAATCCCGCAGAACCCGTTGATCCTTGAACTTACGATTGATTCGGTTCCACTCAACTGTCGCGGGGGCACGAATGATCACGTCCTGATAATTGTTTCGCTGAATCTCGTACCCGATTTTTTCGTACTCTTTCTCGCGGGTCAGTTCAAAAACATAGTCGGTAGTTCCTAGAAGCCGTTCGAGGGGTTTTTTTCCTGCCTTCGTAAAGTCATCGATGGCGTTGTAGACCTTGATTTCGCGATTGTTGCGTTGGCCCAGGGCGACGACCCGCCGTAGGTAGTCGGCATCGTCCATCCCCGCAATCATTCCCGTGACAAGAACTCGCATAAGTTGAAAAACTATCAAAAAAAGACCACTGAATCCATCCGATAACAGAGAGTGTGGCTAGGGAGGGAATTGAACCCCCGACACGAGGATTTTCAGTCCTCTGCTCTACCAACTGAGCTACCTAGCCAACGGAATAAGATTAAGATCATAAACCAAAAAAGAGCCTTCTGGAAAGCGTGCTTTCCACAATATGTCTGGGCTCTTTAAGCTATTGGGATGAGCCAAGAAACCCTAGTGAAGCCCGAACCTTATGTGAAAGTGTGTATGGCCTTGGTGGCGCTAAGTCTTTTGACGATCGCCGTCTGCCAGGTGGTTCTCGTCCTGCGTCCGCCAGCACAGCCCATCGTCAGACGCCCCGTGATTCCGATCGAGAACCGGATGAGTCCGCAAGGTTTGCCTCCCTTTCCTCAAGGCACGATGCCCTCTGCAGTCCCAGAGGGTGCCCGCTTACCCCAAGGAAATCCTCCTCAGTCCCCCGAAAAGCCCGCCAAGAGGTAAGGCTCGGCTACGGTTTAGCAGGAACAAAAATCGAGCTGGAGCGGGGCGGGAGGGATAAAGTAAGGCGACCGTCTTTGACGGATAGGGGTTTTGCGGATGAGGTTTTGGAAGGAAGCAGTTCCTGTTCAAGAGGACCATCCGGAATTTCAGGCGAAACAAGTAGGTCTAGGGACACAGGTTTTTCGGAGCGATTGAACGCAATGAGAACTCTGTCCTCTGCATACGCACGGATGATGACGTAGGTATCTTTTTTCGTCTCGATCGTGCGTCGACTTCCGTAGCGAAAGGCGGGATGCGCGGAGCGCAGATGGGTCAGTTTGGAGACGTGATCGAAAGTGGCTTTTGCTTCGCCAGAAGCTTTGTCGGGATCGGGAAGCATTCTGCGGTTATCCGGGTCGCCCGCACCCGTTAGGCCCAGTTCATCCCCGTAGTAGATCATGGGCACACCCGGAAGGGTCATGAGAAAGGTGAAAGCCATTCGTAATTTCGCGTACGAGGAGGGGTGATCCACGGTGGAGGGATATTTCCAGCCCGCTTCCTCTTCGTCTGGCTCACGAGGATCAGGAAGATCGCCGTCGGCATAAGCAAGGAAGCGGGGTTTGTCGTGATTTCCGAGAAGCGGCGACATGGCGGTTTCCAACCCGTAGACGCGTTCTGAATCAGCCGTGGCGGCTTCCAGTTCGGAAAATCCAGTGGACTCCATCGCAAAGGTGGAGAGCAGGGTGTCGTAGAGGGGGAAATCGAACTGGCCGTCGAGTTTGGCCGGCCCGACAAAGCTGGCGATGCCTTGGCGGCTCATGAACGTTTCGCCCACAAGGTAGAAGGCGGGATCGGAGGCCACAGGAAGATCGGTTCGGAGACCCGATCGAAATGCAGACCAGAACTTTTGCGGAATGTGTTTCACTGCGTCGAGACGGAAGCCGTCGAGGTTGAATCGTTTGACCCAATCAACAGCATTGGAAATGAGGAAACGGGATGCAGCAGGTTGATCGTAGTTAAAGCGGGGCAGAAAAGGTTCAAACCATGTGGTGAACTGGGTTTCCGCATCCCACTTGCGGAGGTTCTTTGTGCCGTCGGGCAACATCAGCGAGCCGAACCAGTCGGGATGATCCTTAAAGACAGGATGATCTTCGTGAACGTGGGCGAGGACGAGATCCAGGAGGACGCGGAGGCCGTGTCGGCGGGCTGATTCGGTCAAAGCCAGCAGAGCTTCATTGCCACCGAAGCGGGGTTCCACCTCGGTGGAGGAGAGAGGCCAGTAGCCGTGGTAGCCCGTATACCAGCGGCCTGGCGGGAGATACTCTTTGAAGGATTGGGGTGGGTTCTGGTTCACGGGGGAGAGCCAGAGAGTGTTGACGCCGAGTTTTTTGAAGTAGCCGTTTTCGATCAGTTGGCGAACGCCGATCAGATCGCCTCCGAGATACTGCGCGGGTTTTTCGACCTTGGGATCGGGAGCAGGATTATTTTTCGGATCTCCATCGATCATCCGATCGATGAAGGCGAAGTAGATGATGTGATCGAGGCGGTTGGCATCGGACTTGGTTTCGGTAGTGATGCGGGCACGGGCAGGGCGGGCGAGAGTGCCGTCCTCACCCACGGCGGCGAAGCGGATCCAAGAGTCGGGAGGAAGAGAGGAGGTATCGATTTCCCAGCGGCCGGGCTGGGGAGAGGTGGCTGGGATGGGGCGGGAGGTTCCGTCGGGGAGTTGAGCGATGGATGAGAGAGAGGAGGCTTTCCATCCTGCGGGAGCGGAGAGAAAGGTGAGGAGTCCTGGCTTGCGGGAGTCCGCGTAAAGGAAAGCGGGGGAGTTTGTATTTTCAGGAATTTTCACGAGCGAGTTTTTCTGGCCTGTGCCGTCGGCGACGGTGAGAGAGTGGGAGGAGTCGAGTCGCCAATCGCCGTCCACAACGAACTTGTAGGCTTGGGGTCCTGAGGGAAGAGGAAGGGCGAGGGACCAGAGGTTTCCTTTTTCTTGTTTGAGGGGGTGGGAGGTGGCGTTCCATCCGTTAAAGGCGCCTGCGAGGCATACCGATTTTTCTGAGCCTTTGCCTGTGAAGGTGAAGCGGTGGCTGGAGCGCGGGGCGATCGCGAGAGTGAGAATTCCTGAAAGGGGTTCCCCTTTTTTAGGTGTGATTTGAATCGGGAGGTCGATCAGGCCTTGTAGATCTGGCTGAGTCTGAATTTTGAGTTGGAGAGAGGATGGGTCGAGCTGTGCGGAGAGGGAGGGGGGAGGGTTGATCTGGACCGTGGCTGCGGGGCCAGGGGAGAGCCAGCGGGTGAGGTCGAAGGTGGTGGAGGTTTCGGCTGGGATCGTTTGGATGGGGATCCAGCCCAGTTGAGGGGCCTCGTCGGCAGCGCGGGTGTGTGGGGAGAGAAGTAGAAGAGAAAGGGTGAGGCTAAGGAGGAGGGGGTATCGAGAGATGAGTGGGGGAGGATTCATACGGAAGATGATTTGTGGGGGAAGAAAAGTTTTGGGTTGAGAGAGTCTCCGTCGACCCATTGGCTTTCGACCTGGAGAACTTTGGCGGACAGGGGGAGACCGATTTCTCCTCGCATCAGGTGGGCGGACAGGAGATCGACGGCGTTGGCGCCAACGGTTTCATTGTTCTGGTTCATGCCCGCCCATCCGGTCATGGAGGGGTCCCAATCGAGGTGGGCGAGGGCGGGAGGGGGAGTTTTTGAGTTCTTGAGCCATGGAGCGATTTCGAGGTGAGTGGTGAGGAGGGAGTCGGGTCTGGTTTGGGCGAGCCATTCGAGGAAGGAGGATTGATCTCCAGGTTGAAACCACCAGATGCGTTCAGCGATTTTGTGGAGGGGTTCGCCCGTGGAGGTTTGAGATTGGAGGAATGCGGCGGAGAATCGGCCCGCGAGGAGGGAGTCGATGGCTTGGGAGAGGATAAGGGCGGGGCGTTTTTTCCCTAGGGCGTGGAGTTGGCGAACGGCATCGAAGGAGGTGGTGTACTGGTCGTTGGAGGAGCAGTGGATGGCGGGGGCAGAGGGGCGGGTGCCGAGGACAACGGAGACTTGGTGGGAGAGGATGGATTCGGTCCAGTTGGGGAGAGTGCCTTTGGAGGGAAGTCCGAGAAAAGCGACTCCTTGGATACCGCGGGCTTGGAGGACATCGGGCAGTTTGGGGGTTCCTTGGAGAAGGGGATCGTCTGCCCAGAAATGGTCGACCTGATAACCGAGTGTGGTCGCGCGATTTTCGAATCCGTGAAGGAGAGAGCGAAAGGTGTGATTTTGTTCGGCGAGGGATTTGGTGATCTGGAGGCCGATGAGGGCGAAGGAGCCTCGGTACTTGGTGTTGGAACTGGAGCGAAGTTGACCCATTACGAGGGCGACCATGGGATTGGCGCGGTAGCCCATTTTTTTGGCAAGGGCCTGGATTCGGCGTCGGGTGGATTCGCGGATCCGGGGATCGTTGCGGAGGGCGAGGGAGACAGTGGCTTTGCCGACGCCAGCGGCTTGAGCAAGGTCTGCCATACTGAGGGACTTCATAGTACGAGGCTAAATTAAACTGTTCCGCAAAGCCTTAACAAGGCAGAACCGGCTATTTAAACCGTTCCATATAATAGGTCCTTGAAATTGATATCTTGAAACCGTACTTTCCATATGTAAGCAAATTATTATAAAGTTAAATATAGGAATAAAAAAAGGCCAGCAATCACGGATCCACAAAGAAGGAGATAAAAATTATGAAAAATATATTCAAAATTGTATCTGGGGTTTTCGCCCTTGGATTAGCATCTACCGGTAATGCTGAGGTACAAATTGTAGAAACATTTATGGTTTTCAAAGTGAATGGTGTTGACGCATATCGTCAGGGTGATCGCGCAGATTGGGGGACATTTTATAATCCTAGACTTTCGGTTGCTGGATTTGGCGCTACTACATTCGATCCCGGCGCTGGTAACTCACTCTTGCTGGATCGTGTGTTTCTCAAGACGAATCACTGGAATGGTGGAGCCACACCAGATGGCGGTGGTTCTAATGACAATTGGATACCCACCAGCCATCAAATAGGTTTGAACTATTCCATCACTCCTACGGGAGGTGCGGATTCTTGGCAGTATATTCAGGCGGCGAACACAGTTGCAGGTAACGTTCAGGAGTGGAATATCAGCTCCTTAAATCGTAACTTACTCTCAGGACTATCCGCCGGAACTTACAGCTTTAAATACTATTTTGACGTTACCTACAACTCTTGGACTGGTTCAGCGACCGTCCTGGGGCACACTTATGATGCAGTGGGAGTGCAGGCTGGTGCAGGTAATGGCCCTAACCTAGCTAATGCTTCCTCAACAACTTTTACAGTTGTTCCCGAACCATCCACAGGGATGTTAATGGGTCTGGGTGTTGCTGGGCTACTGGTAGTGCGCAGGATTCGTAAGAACGCATAAAGTATATTGTTTCTCAAAAAACCCTCCGACTGCGGTCGGGGGGTTTTTTGTTTAAAAGGGCAAGTACCGACCTGGTCGGAGTGGGGTTTCGGTTTCAAGTTTGGGCAAGACGCCTATTCCAAAGACGCGCGGTTGGACTAAAACTCCAGTGAGTCGTGCGTCCTTCAAACAGGATCTAAATAACTATTCGGTAGTGGATTATAAAAGTGTGGGGGGCATTTCTTGCGAAAAGTCCAACGCAGGGCCCACGAAACCCAACGTATAAGGATCAATGCGACAAATCCTACTTGCTGGTAAAGGGGGAGTTTTAAAGGGGTGCTTTTAAACTGTTCCATAAAATACCCTATTGCGGGAAGTTTACAGGGTAGTATTTTGCTTATGTAGGGAAAAAGAAAAAATAATTAATACAAGATGATTCACGTCGTAAAATCAGTAATCGGTGTAGGGAAAATTATGAAAAGCGCGCTATTACTTCTAGCGTTTTTCTTGTTTGTGTTTAGCAGAACGGCGAAGTCCGATATGAACTCGGATGGCAACGATAGCTTCGGCAATTTTGATTCTGCCAAAATAATTCAGACGGGGAGCCACCTGCGATGAGATTTTTTTCATGGCTTTTCGCTACGACCGTCGCGTTTTTATTTGTCGGTGCGACTCACGACGCCCGAGCACAGTTTACTTTCGCAAGTGATAACGGGGGTAACAGCGCTTACAGCGACGGGTGGCAATCGGGTGACAACGGTGGAAGCGGTTTTAACGCTTGGATTTTTAATAACGGCGCAAATTCTGGCGAATTCATCGGAAGCCCGGCAGGCAACGGAATGGGTACTACAGGAATCGGGACGAGTGCGTTCGGCGTTTATTCCACTCAAAACGGACAATATTATAACGCCTATAGACAGATCGCAGCTGGCATGGGGATTGGAGATGCTTTTTCTTTTTGGTGGGCGATGGCTTGGGATACAGGTGCAAACGGACTCAATAAGGGTATTGCTCTAAAGGCGGGAACTAACGACGTCATTGCCATTAATAACAATGGAACTTCCCCCAACATAACCGTCAATGCAATAAACTCAAACTTCGGCTACGGCACAACGCCGATGCTGGTAACGGTAACCAGAACATCGGGCACTCAATATAGCTTTTCGATGAGCCCAGACAGGGACGGGACGGGAAGTTATAGTGTGACAATCAACAGTACCTCTGCAATCGACGGCTTCAACATCTACGGTTCCAACAACACCGGTGATGGAGCACGAAATGTTTACTACAATAACTTTGCGAACTACAACACTGGTGTTTTCACCCAAGGTGGCACGGTAATTAACGCAAGCCGTTTCACCAGCACCGGCAACCTCTCCGTCGACAGTAACACCACCCTCGCGCTGACAGGTTCCGGCAACAATAATTATACCGGCAGCACCACGATTGGCAGTGGAAGCACCCTGCGCTTCGAAGGCGCTGGCACCTCGGATTTCGCCAGCGCCATCAGCGGAGCAGGAAACGTGTTTATCAGCAATAGCGCTGGCGTCCTGAATCTTATCGGCAATAACAGCGGCCTGACCGGCGCTATCACCGTTTCCTCAGGAATTCTTGAGGCGCGCAGTGCGAACTCCCTTGGTAGCACCGCTGCTGGCACCACGGTGGCCAGTGGCGGTACCCTCAAGATCTTCTCCGGCGGCGCCGGCTTCAGCCTCGCGGACGCCATCAACATCGCAGGGCTCGGGGTTGGCGGCATCGGCGCCATTAATAATACTGGGGGAGACAATACCCTGACCGGCACCCTCACCCTAGCCGCTAACACCCGCATTAACGCCGATACCACTGGTGCCTCCGGTTCCCTCACTATTGGCGGCAACATCAGCGGCGGTTCCAATGTTCTTTTCCTGGGTGCTCAGGGCGCTTCTGGAGCCAACACGGGAGGGAACTTTGCTGTGAGCGGAGTGATTAGTGGTACGGGTGCTACACAGGACACGACCATCACTTCTCTTTATAAGGACGGAGCTGGGACCCTTACCCTCTCCGGGGCGAACAACTACACCGGGGATACTCGTATTGCCGTAGGTAATTTGACGGTTTCTGGATCGGGCACGTTGGGTACAGGTTCGGATATCTTCATTGGCAGTGGCGGTTCCTTGTCCGTCAACGTCAACACTACTGTGGCATCTCTTCAAGAGTGGGGCACTGGCAATGCTGGGACCGTCGCTCTCGGAGCTGGTTCTACTCTCACCGTCAACGGCGCAGACAAGGGCACCATGTTCCAAACCTCTATTTCGGGTGCTGGTGGCTTGACGATGGCTGGTTCAGGCACCTCCTCCCTCTCTCTTTACGGCACACAAGGGTACACCGGCGCAACCACTGTCTCAGGTGGCAAGATCTCGTCAGGCGTCGCCTTGGTCTCATCCGGAATCACGATTTCAGGTGGTACATTTGAAACCTCCGCCGCCAACATCGTCGCCGATACATCCGCGGTAAACATGAGTGCCGGAACGTACGCAATCGGCGGAAATGACACAGTGGCGTCATTGACGATTTCGGGCGGCCTTCTTTCCTCCGCGAATGCCTCTACGTTGACCGCAGCAACCTACGCTTTGCAGGGTGGAACGGTGGGTGCGAATTTGGGTGGGGGCACGGCCACGGTGACGAGCGGTACGACTACCTTGAATGGAACTTTGGGTGCAACCACGGTCAATGTGAACAGCGGGACGATGAACCTGGGAGCGGCGGATCGTTTGGCGAACGGCGCTACCGTCACGGTGGCGGGGGGAACTTTAGGTCTGTCGACTTTCAGCGACACGGTTGGGAGTTTCTCTATCTCCAGTGGAACCTTGGGTGGAAGTGGAACGTTAACTGCGTCTACCTATTCGCTGAATGGTGGAACGGTGAGTGCGAATTTGGGTGCGGGCACGGCGACGGCTTCGAGTGGCACGACATCACTTAGTGGAACCTCTGCGGCCACGGTGGTGAACGTGACGGGTGGGCTTCTCACTCTCGCTTCTGCAAACCGGTTGGCAGATACGGCTGCGGTGGCGGTTTCTAGCGGTGAACTTGCAATGGGTGGAAGCGATACCATAGGTTCTTTGAGTACAACGGGTGGAACGGTGAGCGGTACGGGTACGCTTACTGCCGCGACCTATGCGTTGAATGGTGGAACGGTGAGTGCGAGATTGGGAGCGGGAACTGTGAATGCTTCCAGCGGGACGACACTGTTGAGTGGAACGTCCGCGGCGGCGAACGTTAACGTTTCGGGCGGACTTCTCAGTCTCGCTTCTGCAAATCGGTTGGCAGATACGGCTACGGTAGCGGTTTCCAGTGGTGAACTTGCAATGGGTGGAGACGACACCATAGGTTCTTTGAGTATAATGGGTGGAACGGTGAGCGGTACGAGTATACTTACTGCCGCGACCTATGCGTTGAATGGTGGAACGGTGAGTGCGAAATTGGGAGCGGGAACTGTGAATGCTTCCAGCGGGACGACACTGTTGAGTGGAACGTCCGCGGCAGGTAATGTTAACGTTTCGGGCGGACTTCTCACGCTCGCTTCTGTAAACCGGTTGGCAGATACGGCTGTGGTAGCGGTTTCTAGCGGTGAACTTGCAATGAGTGGAAGCGATACCATAGGTTCTTTGAGTACAACGGGTGGAACGGTGAGCGGTACGGGTACGCTTACTGCCGCGACCTATGCGTTGAATGGTGGAACGGTAAGTGTAAATTTGGGAGCGGGAACTGTGAATGCTTCCAGCGGGACGACCTCGCTGAGTGGAACGTCCGCGGCAGCCAATGTTAACGTTTCTGGCGGACTTCTCACGCTCGCTTCATTAAACCGGTTGGCAGATACGGCTGTGGTGGCGGTTTCTAGCGGTGAACTTGCAATGAGTGGAAGCGATACCATAGGTTCTTTGAGTACAACGGGTGGAACGGTGAGCGGTACGGGTATACTTACTGCCGCTACCTATGCGTTGAATGGTGGAACGGTAAGTGTAAATTTGGGAGCGGGAACTGTGAATGCTTCCAGCGGGACGACCTCGCTGAGTGGAACGTCCGCGGCAGCCAATGTTAACGTTTCGGGCGGAATATTAAACACCAGTTCAGCGAACAGATTGGCTGATGGGGCTGCTGTAGCTGTTTCAAGCGGAACCTTGGGCGTGGGTGGAGATGACGCCGTGGGTTCGCTTGTGGCCTCAGGTACAGGAGTCGTTACGGTGGCTACTGGCACGACTTTGACCGCGAATGGGAATAGCTCAATTACTGGTTCCGCTCGAGCCACAGGAGGAACGGTAGCCGTAGCTAATAATTCGCTGTTGAACTTAGCCAACTCTTCGACGACAACGACCAGCGATCTTACCATTGGGTCGGGATCGACTTTAGCGGGGACCGGAGGTACGTCGGGTCAGATCAAGGGTAGTGGACTGCTGAGCCCTGGAAACAGCCCTGGAATTTTGACCTCAGGTTCAGTGGATCTTACGGGAGGAATCGATTTTGCATTCGAGTTTACTGCCGCAGGGGCACCGACCTACTCGCTGGCGGGAAATAGTAAGAATGACTTGTTGCACTTAACCTCGGGAAGCACGCCGTTCAGTGGTGGATCGTTCAGCACGGGAAATACGGTCAGCTTCTACTTCAACGATGCTGGGCTAGATGCGAGCCTTGCAAGCGTGACCCCAACGACCTACTTGGGTGGATTCTTTGTGGATTCCTCGAGTTTCGACATTGCGAGCCTGCTATCCAACGCCACGAAGCAGTACTTCATTGCAGCAGCGGGTGGGTCGACCAGCTTCAACGGGGTGAGTTACAATCTGATGTCGGACGAGGTGGCGAGCAGGATCATTCTTTCGAACGTCAACCAGTCGGGTGCAGATTTCACGACTGGAACGGTCAATGGTACGGTATTGGGCGTAATGGCGGTACCGGAACCCTCCAGTGGATCGTTGTTACTGGCTGGTATCGGAAGTCTGCTTGTTCTGCGTCGCTTTCGGAAGAACGCGTAAGGGATTTACTTTTTCCTAACAAACCCCGTGACATCGGTTGAGGGTTTTTTGTTTTGAGGGTTAGGCCCGAATCTTTGCTTTGGTAGGGCAGAGACACCCTTCGCCGTTTTACTGAATATTTCAACACTCAACGTTGTACGAGGCGGGCTAGGGAAAGACCGCCCTACCTGCGATTGATCGAGGAGCAATTGAAGCTTTGGTAAGGCGACCAGTCCCTTGGTCGCCTAGGTGAGCGTTGAATCTTTGAGCTTTGTCCGAGGCGGGCTATGGAAAGCCCGCCCTACCGGTGATTGATCGAACAGCAGTTCAAGCTTTGGTAGGGCGACGAATTCCCCTGCGTAAGCAGACGTCCATTCCATCATGGAATGAGAAACCTGAATGGGTGGGGGTAGGTCTTAGGGGACCAATCCCTTGGTCGCTTCGCTGAATGTTCAACCCTCAATCATGCGCTTGCTGAACCCGAAGTGTCAGAAAAGCGGCGAGGATGAGGCAGGCTCCGCCAAAGGTAACGACGTTGAGGCGGTGAATTTGCGGAAAGACCTCCATTGCACGGCTGACGATGACAGCGATGAGAATTTGGGGGAGAACGATGAATAGATTAAAGATTCCCATATAAACGCCCATTTTGGATGAGGGGATAGAAGCGGAGAGCATGGCATAGGGCATGGAGAGAATAGAGGCCCAAGCGATGCCGACTCCCGCAAAGCAGATTCCCAGGAGAAGGGAGAGGTTGTCGCCACGGGGAAGTAGTCCGACGGAGGCTAAGCCAATTCCGCCAAGAAGAAGGGATACGGTGTGGATTGCGCGGGCAGAAAACTTGCGCCCCAGATAAAGGAAGGCCATGGCCGCAAAGAATGCGACGAGGTTGTAGATGGCGAAGGAGTCGTTTGCGAGAGTGACACCTTGTGGGTAGAGGGGATCTTGTGGGCCTGAGGCTCCGAGTAGATCGCGGGCTACGGCGACAGGAAAAAAGATCCACATGCAGAAGAGGGCCATCCAGGTGAAGAATTGAACCGAGGCGAGTTGGCGCATGGTGCGAGGCATGGATCGGATCGCCGTGGCGATTTCACCCATGCCTTCGTTTTGGAGTTTCTTAAATTCGTTCAGGTCGGTGGGTGGTGTCTCTCTCGTGGTCACTACAGTCCACAGAACGCTAAGGAGAAAGACAACGGCTCCGATGGTGAAGGCGAGGTGGACGGTTTGGGGGATGGGATGCTCGGGAGAAGAGGTGGAGGTGATTCCGAATTGGGAGTGGAGCCAGCCAGGGAGTTTGGAGGCGAGGACGGCTCCTGCGCCGATGAATACGCTTTGCATGGCAAAGCCGACGGTACGTTGGCGTTCGGGAAGGAGGTCGGCGACAAAGGCGCGGAAGGGTTCCATGCTGACATTGACGGAGGCATCGAGGATCCAGAGTAGACCAGCGGCCATCCAGAGGGCGCTGGAGCGAGGCATAAGAAAGAGAGAGAAGGAGGCGAGGATGGCTCCGACGAGGAAGTAGGGTCGGCGCCGACCGAGGATGGGGTGCCAGGTGCGATCGCTGAAGTGGCCAATGATAGGTTGGATGATCAGGCCGGTGATGGGTGCGGCGAGCCAGAGGAGGGGGAGGGCGGATTCGGAAGCGCCGAGGTATTCGTAGATCGAGCTCATGTTGCCCATTTGCAGGCCCCAACCGAACTGGATGCCAAAGAAGCCGAAGGACATATTCCAGATGGAGAGGAAGGAGGATGCGATTGGGGTGGGGGATGGAGCTGATTTCATAGGGGAATTATCTCCTAAAAGTAAAAAAAGGGGAGGGGGAAGATGGGCTAGGTGAGTCTGAGTTATTGAACCTTGAGGCGATAGAATTTGCGGGAAGGAGAGATTACGGGATCGGTATAGGTGCCGTAGGTCAGGTCAGTAGCAATGGGCACCCAAACTCCGCTGGAGAGATCATCGCGAGCTTCGACGGTGTAGGTGCGTCCCACAACGCGAGTCCAAGTGAGAGTAGTTCCGGTTGGAGTGGCGAGAATGGTTTCAATCGCGAAGCGGGAGTTGGCGTTGAGAGGATCGGTGCCAGCAATTAGCTCATCGGCATTGGTCTGACCGTCGCCGTCATCATCCCCGTTTGAGGAAAGAGAGCGGACGGAGGGGCTGGGGTTGGAGGGTGTGGATGCTTTTGATAGGTCGTTAGGGTTGAGGGCAGTGACGGTGAATGTATAGGTGCCGGGGGTCAATCCTGGGAATGAAACTGAGGTTGAGGTCGTCTCGACATTGGATCCGTTGCTGGCCGTAACCCGATAAGTAGGAGTTAGGCCTTCAGGGTCGTTCACGGTGTTCCAAGTCAAGGTAGTTGTACCATTCGCTGTGATGGAGGAGGAGGTTGTGGGGGCTCCAGTGAGAGCGGGAGGGGGAGTGACATCGTAGAGTTTGAGGTACTGGGCCTCAAAAGGAGCTGATCCCCAAGCGGAATCGGTGGACGGAACACCAGGCAGCGAAATATAAATACCTCCGGAAAGGATGGTAGCACCACTCAATCCGTTGTTACCCCAGAGGAATTTATCGCGGCGATCGGGATATTCGTTATTGGGTCCTAGGTAAGCGGCGATGTTGCGGACATTATAAGTCCGACCAGATTTGATGCCGAGGATGGCGCCGAGACCCGATGGAATAGTGAAGGTGTTTTGGCGAGCAGTGGTGCGGTCTAAATTTACGAAGCCGAAAACAACATCCTGGGTGGCGGGCGAGGCGTTGGCCTTCTCGTACTTGGCCACGGCGAAGATGTTGGGGTCGGCGGTGGTGCTCCCATTTGGATTTAGGAACCAGCGGCTGGACGAACGCAAGGCAGGGCTGAATTCCCGGGCTTTGCCGGCCCCCGCATAGGCAGGGATCAGATTTTTTACGCCGAAAGTGTTGGCAGACCATGAGGTCCACTGCGGTTGCATCGAGTTCCAGGCCTTGAAGTGGGGGATGCTTTTCCCAAAATTAACTTCGTACTTATCAAAGCTGAGTGAAGCCGCGGTGCCGATTTCTTGGCCGTACATAATCATGGGAGCACCATCCATGGTGCTGCCGACTGCGTAGCGGATGAAGGCCTGCCAAGGATCGGAGTAACCAGCCTCATCGTGGGAGGTGTTATTCAGGAGAACCAAGCCTTGTCCATAGGAAGTGCGGCGAGATTCAAAAATTTCACGATGGCCTGTTGTGGTGTTGGCTGCTTGCCAGGGGAAGACGATGTTCTCGTTCAGGATGTCAAAGTGGCGGTTGGAGCGATATGTGACGGCTCCACCGTCGAGGGATTCGGTCATAAAGACAAAACTCCATTTGTGGGTCCGAGCAACGTTGATGACATATTCCCAGAATTGGGGAGGCATGCCTTGTCCGAAATCAGCCCTTAGACCATCGATACCGGAAAATTCCTGCTGAGCTTTGGAGCTGCCCGCTGGAAGGCCGGTCTTTTCCAGCCAGTAAGGCACATAGCGGGCGAAGTATTTCCAGACGGCACGAGTGACCGCCCCGTTGGAGCCGGTTCCCCCGCGAAGGTCGTCGTAATTCATGAAGTCGGTTTCAATGGCGACGGTATTGCGGCTGGTGTCGGCATTGGGATCGCCGGTGACAAGAGTAGCGTAGCGACCGAAAAAAACGTCTTTCACATCATTCCATTTCCCAAAGTCATTTCGGTCGGGAGCGTTGGCCACGTCCGTCGCCGAGTTGGCGGGAACAGCGTACTTGGTGCCGGCGCTTCCGGCGGAAGAGTAGAAGCGAGCCTCACGGGTTTTGATCTGATCCGTGGCGTTCCATCCGGAAGTGTTAAGGCCTGCTTCGGAAAAGAGGGGAAGACCTTGGGTGGAAACCTCGCAGTCGTAGGCGGTATGGTTGAATGGGGCATCCAGCATGACATGCATTCCCTTGGCATCGGCATCCGTCACAAAGCTGGCGAAAGCCTGCATTGAAGCTGTTCGATTGGCGGTGGTGGAACTGCTTCCGTTGTAGGCAGAGGTCATCATTTCGTTGATTTCAAAGAAATTTTTCACGGCGTAAGGCGACCCAGGGTCGTAAGCCGAGGTACTGCTTCCCCAACCGCCAGAAGGTTCTCTTCCCTCGATCCCGTTGGGGTGCACGGGTTGGAACCAGAGTGTGTTGATGCCCATATTGCGCAAGGAGTCTAGATTGACCCGACCGTTGCTGGTGTTGGATAGGGATTCCAACGTGGATCGCTGCGCGAAGGAGGGCCCGGTGGCGTTAATATTGAAGACGTTGATTTCATATACACTCATATTGCGGGCGAGTTTGGGAGAAACGGTGACGCAGTGGTCGCGGCCGCTGAACCAGGTCCAAGTGGTTTGACCGGCAATCTTGTAACGCCCTGTTAGGCGGTAGGCGCCCGTTTTGGTGGCGTTGAGGGTGGTGGTGTAAGTACCGCCTGATCCAGTGAGGGGGATGGCTTGGAAGTATCCCGTAGAAGGATAAGGGCCTGATGTGTAACCGGCGGGTTTTGTGTTTGGAGCGGCTGGAGGGAGGATGCCGTCGTGGATTTCGTCACCGTCGGCGTCTTGTCCGGCACGGTCGCGGTTGTTCAGGTTGGTCCAGAGTTCGACTTCATCCGCCTGCACTCCAGGGGCGAAAGAAATCGTGATAGGTACGGCATCCCCAGCCAATTCATCCACGTACAACTTGGAAGTGGTGTAGTCGGTATTCAGGGTGCCGGTGGTGGAGGTCGTGACGGTGAAAGAGGCGGCGGCCACCGGTGTAGTAAGAGTGAAGGAGAAAGGACTCGCTTGGGCAGTGGACTGGGTAGCCGTCGTAGCGGTTGCGCCATTGTAATAAATATAGGTGGGGCTGGTTCGGTTATCGAAGGTCGTGGCAAAATAGTAGTCTACCACCGTGCCAGCCGCGGAAGGCATGGAGACGGAACTCTTCCAGATTTGGACACTTGTTCCTGTTTCGTTGGCATGAAAGCCCAAAGCAGCGCTTTGCCAACTTCCTCCTCCAAAACGATAGTACAGGGTCCCACCGGTCTGATTGTCTCCTCCGCCTTTGGAGACTCCTTGGTAAAATGTTACGGAGGCACTCGGGTTCGGATTTAAAGGATCGCGCATTCCCGCGGCATAAACGCCGCTCGGTCTTGTCTCAACTGGAACGTGCCAAACATTGCCAAGCTGAGCAAAAGCGGGGAATGAAGCATTAACTAAAAGAAGAGCGACTCTGAAAAAAATAGTTTTCATGGAGCAGTGATTTGTACTTTATAGAACTTGCGAGGTGAGTTCGTGGCGGAGGAGTCGGTGACCGATTTGGGCTGTCCGTCTCCCGTGATTGAGTTGCCGATATTAGGCCAGTTCGGTCCCGCAAGGTTTTCGGTGCCCACGACCTGATAGTTCAGTCCTGTGACCGTGGGGAATGTGATGGTGAAGCCTGCTGGGGTTAAGCCTGAGACGCTTAGTACTGGAAGACCATTGGAGGCGGAGGAGTTGGGATTCGAGCCCAGTTTCATCTCGAGAAGATTACCCACTCCATCGCTGTCGGGATCCCCGCTAGCAGTCTGGCTGAGGTCGCCGAAGTTGCTGTTTTCCCAGCTATCCAAAAGACCATCGGCATCGCTATCGGGGTTTGGTGTGTCGATGCCATCGTCAAAGCCGAGGGTGACCGTGTGAGGTCCTTCCCCTATCAACGCGACCTCCACCTGTTGGGTCTGTGCCTGATTGCGCATGTTGATGGTGGAGAAAGTAGTCAACCCGTCCGTATCCGTGGCCGTGGTGTTGATGCTGGAGGAGTTGCCGGGATTGGAAGCATCACTACTGACCTGAACAGATGCGCGGATCGTTCCGCTATTCGAAACGTTGGCCACATTGATCCGGCTGGCGGACGGCGAGGTGACCGCAAGAGCGGCCTGACCGCGGATCATTAGATCCTGCAGGTTCGGGGATAGGCCGAAACGCAGGTAAGCTTGGCTGAGTCCGGAAAGATTGTAGGTTGCGGCGAGCCGGTCGCTGGAGGCGGTCGCCAGACGAATGGTCTTGGTTACCCCGTCTTGGCTGTTCATGACCCATCCCGTGCTCCCATCCGTGGCGGCCGTAACGGTGTAGAGAGAATTAACCCGGGAACTGTTGCCGGTGGTGCCCGAGTTTACCACCCACCAGTCTTTGAATCCGCTGGTACGGTAGGCGTTCACGGCAAGGCCGGTAACATTGGTGGAACCCTCATCCTCAGTTTCGGAATTGCTGTAAGCCGCCAAGTTACCCGCCACCTGCCAAACTTGTGATGTGTTAGGATCTCGCATCCAGGCGGCGGTCATACGTCCGCCTGACCTTTCGAAGACTGCAAAGAGGCGGGAATTATAGAGCAGGTATTCATTTTCCCCATCGAGATCGATGTCTTCGGCGGAGGAGCCCAAAGTGGAGGAGGTGGCTGAGGAAGACCACTGCTGGACCCGGCCGTAGATGCCGGCTTCTCGGGTCTGGGCTTGGGAGAATTTAGCGAAGTCGGCCAGACCTTGGCCAGTGGTGGTGTCAGGATTAATATAGTCTCCCGTACTAAACTTGCTCAGGTCACTGTTGGAGGTGTTGTGGAAAGCGGTCTGGAAAAGGGAAGCGCCCAAGGCGGCTTGAGCCAAAGGAGAAAGGGGTTGGCTAGTGGCAATCCCAGAAAGGGAGGTCCATACCTGATCGCTGACGGTGTTGGCCACGCCCGGCTGGCCGAAGGGCTGAGGAACAAGGGTGGAGCCCCGGAGTAGGAATCTTTTATTTTTTAGTCCTTCCTCGTACGAGGAGCCGTTGTACCAGTTGTCGTAACTTTCCTGGTTGGCGTGATCGATCCAGTCCTTGGCGGCAAGAGTCAGAGTCTTGTTGTTACCCTGATTAGCGGTACCCCAGGTGGTGTAACTCTGTCCGTCTGTTCCCTTGTAAGGAACCCGTCCGGCCGCGATGTCGGTGGCGGTCACCAACTTCACCCAAGGCCGATTGACCAGCCAGCGTACATTTGTCTCGTAGGAGGTGAGAATGGTGTCATTGCCCATGTCTCCGAGATCCCGCAAAAGGGTGACTACCTGATCCTCGACGCCACTCCTAGCGCGACGAGAGAGAAGTTGCCGGATTGCAATGGCGGTTCCGCTATCATGTGTCTGGGTAAGATAATCCGAGGCGGAGTCGTGGATGGGAATGATCCGTATGCCGTTGACCTCATTGATCCGGTACCCGCTATCGCCCAGAGCTGAGGTCCGACCGAACCACTTGGCCAAATGCCGTCCTTGATCGGCAAAGGTGTAGGGGAAACCGATTTGGCGAATCTGCTCGAGGGAGGCGTTGTCTAGAACCCGCTCGCAGGGCCAGAAGACGGAGCGGGAGGATTGGGCCGAGCCGGAACCGTAAATCCCATCCAGCAGGACGCGGGCTGCCATCACGTTTTGGCGGTTCATTTCCTGCGGGAAATATTTCAAAACGTGGTCTGCATAGGTGGTGCCGAGGAGATCCAGCCAGCCATTGGCCAGTGCCGTCTTGATTCGCAGATTGAAGGCGGGGCCGTCCTTGGTGGCATCCGTGCTACTGGCCCATTGCAGAGCCGAGGCCAGTGTGGCGGTGAAATGTACGGAGACGGGGGCCGAGTTGTCCTCATGGACCTTCAGCCAGCGGGAGTAGCCCGGGCTGTTGGCGGTGCTTGATTTGATCAGGCTATGGATGAAAGAGGCAGGCTGCAGAGCTTGATTGGCGTGGGCCAAAAGAAGAACCTTGGCCGCTTTGCCACGGTCGTTCCAAGCGTCACCGCGACCGAACCAGCTGCTCAATTTCGCGTTGAGGGAAATGTTCGAGCTATCTTTCCAGTAATCCGAGCAGATCCAATCGTCGCCAATGGTATCCCTGAGATCATGACGTCCCGTTAGGTCTCCTGCACCAACCGGGCTGTTGGCGGTGCCGTCCTTGGTGGCGTACACCTGAAAGTGAAGGGTGTTGGGATCGCCGCTCCAACCGAGATCCTTCAAGGTCTGGCGGTTGATGGAAAACTCGCATGCGTCTTGCGCGCTACTCCATTGCGCCGCGACCAAGCCGGTGTATCCGATTCCGCGACCGACCACACCAAATCCGGAGGCCGATGGGTCCTGATAAACGTTGTCTGTGTTATTGGCGGGGTTGGTATCGGCATATACCGTTCCACTGTTCTGGCCCCAGACCGCTACGACCGCCTGCCACCCCATGGTAGTGGTTAGATCCACCTGATCGGGGAGGGCTTTTTCTCCGGCACCGGTATTACCCACATTGATCACCACATACAGGTCGACATATCCCTGCCAAGCGTTGGCCTGGAGATCGAGGAAGTCAGCTCGGAAGTAGAGTTTTCCGTCCCCGTTCGCTGCCGTATCACCTCCATCCCGGAACGAGAAGGAGAGCAAGTCTCGGGAGGTGTCGTAGCCATCGTTAGTACGATAGAGGTCGCTCACGTTCCCGCCGCTGTCATATTCGTCCAGAGCCAAAAGGTCGTCTGGCTTCCAATTGGAGAAAGTGCCGATCTGGATGGTTCCTTGGCCGGTGACCGGGGCTACGCGGTCATCTTTCTTTGGATCGGTTCCTGCCAAGTATTCCTGTTCGTTGGTCTTGGTGTCATTGTCCGGATCACCGCTCGCGCCATTTGCGGAATTTCCGTCATTGCCCGTGGGGGTGCGATAGCTGTCCGAGCCGTTATCCAGAGGATCAAGCCCATTGGACAGCTCCCAACCGTCCGGCAATCCATCTCCGTCGGTGTCCTTCTTCAGAGGGTTCGTTTCCGTCCAAGCTTCGCTGGCGTCATAGACCCGATTGAGGTTGGCATCCCCGTCGATGGAGCCGTTCCCGTTTTTGTCCTCTCCGTAACCGTCCTTCAGGCCGTCGTCATCTGAGTCTGAGTTGGTAGGACTGGTTTCAGTCCAAGTTTCAAAGGAGTCGATCTTGTTGTTCGGCCAATCGCCAACGTTCGGGCGCGCCGTGGCGTACTGGGCGATGGTGGCACTCAGCGGAAGTGTTTTACCATCCCCGTCGGTCCATCCGTTGCGGTTGGCATCTTCCGCTCCGTCGAGAATGCCGTCGCCGTCGGTGTCAGGGTTGGTGGGATCGGTGACGGAGCCGGCGGCTTGGCGGGATCGGTCGTCGCCCAAGCTGAGCGAACCGACTCCGGGAACCGTACCGGCATTCTCCACCACGGCGTAAAGGGGAGGATCCATGTCCCCGATAAAGTTTTTAAACCCATCGGTGTTGGTATCTGCGGCCGTATCGGTGGGTGGGTTGGAGGCGGTCCTCCAACCCACTTCGAGTCCGTCCGGAAGTCCGTCCCCATCGGAGTCTGGGCAGGTGGGGAGGCTTTTACCGTATGCGTAATAGACGTGGACATCCCCGTTACTCCAACCGTCCGAGGTGGTAGTCGGGAGACCTTTGACGGTGGCCTCGTCGACATCACTGAGGCCGTCGTTGTCACTGTCTGCGTCGGTGATACCTGAGGGTTCGCGCAAGATGACCCGGGCGGTCCGGGTGGTGGTCGAGGAAGCGCCGCCATTCGAGCCGGTGGCAGTCAGTTGGTAGTTGCCGGGAGCGGTGATCATCCAGGGGATGTTCCAGATCTTGGAAGTGGAATTAACTGTGGCGGTGATGCCGTCCCAAGTTCCGTTGCCATTAGTGTCGACCAAGGAGGGTTGCTCGTTGGCATCCCAGAATCCGTTGGCGTTGAGATCGGTGAAGGTATCTCCTGCGTCGTATCTTCCGTTATTATTGTTGTCGAGGAAAGGCTCGGCCGCATCGAATTGGCCGTTGAAGTTGGCATCGGTATAGGTTTCGTTCAGGACTGTGATGGAGGGATTTCCGGTCAGGATCACACTGTTGACCGAGAGACTGGTCTGCACTTGGACGGTGAAGCGCAGGCTGTCTGGCCCAGTCAGATCGGGCAGGACGATCTCATAATTCTTTCCGTCAGAATCCCGTTCGGGAGGATTAGTGATGGTGATGAAGGGCTTCGAACTGGGGTAGGCTTTGACAAAGCGAATTTCCTCCAAAACAACGCCGGAGACCGGATCATCGTATGTGATGCGTAGTCGGTGTAGGAAATCGGGCTGGTCGTTGTAGAGGTTGGGAAGTTTGATGGCCAACTCGCGAAAGGCCCCGTTGGCGCCGTAGTTACCCCAATTCATCGTGGTGTTGCTGGTGGTCAAAAGTTGCGTGACCGCCCCGCGATCCGTTCCGGATTCGGTGCTGGCAATGCTGAAATTGATACGGTCCAAGATTTGCTGGTGGGTTAATCCATCGGCGATCGGGCCGGAGAGGTAGACTTTCATTAAATAGTTTTCCCCTACGGTGTCCGCGTCACGTTGGGGCCACGCGATGTTCATGCGCATGAGAGGGCCGGCGGTATTGACGGTGCGGACGATCTCGGTGACGTTGGCTGCGACGGCGCTCAGTGTGAAGTTGCGGGAAGAGGAAGCTTCAACAAAGCGAAGTTTGATCTGAGCGGTGCCGGATGATGGAATGTTTTTGTAGCGGAAGCGAAACTCTCGGTTCAAGGGGTTGTCCACGGCGGGGTTCTGGGTGACTTCACCGACCTGAACCCAGGCCCCGATACTGGAGCTGGCGTCATAGACACCGTTGCCGTTGAGGTCGGTGAAGGTTTCTCCAACATCATATTGGTCGTTGCCGTTGGTATCGACGAAGGGATCTCCGCCCGCTCCGTTTCCGTTCGGAGATTTGGTGACCGCATCGTCGTTGCTCGCATCACTGTCATCGATGTGGGCCCACACTTCGGTAACCGTGGCATCCGTGCGAATGACCATCTCGTAACTCGATCCGCCGACCGTGTCTCCATCCTTGCTGGGGTAAATCAGATTGGCCTGAGGAGTTTGGGCGTCGTAGTAGAAGGTTTGGGTGAAGGTTTGATACAGGGAGGCTTGGCCATCGCGCTTGAGAAAGGCTCGGGCGCGGAGAACATGGAAACCATCCTTCAGGCCAGTGGTTAGGGAGTTGTAGTCGTTATGCAGATGGAACTGTACGGTGGCGGGATTAAAATCGGCCACCCGAAACGTGGTCAGCATTTTCTTTTTGTAGGCGACGGATATTGGGCCGTTGGGGAACCAGGAAGGAGTTTCAGAAGTCAGAAGCGAAAGTCCTTTCTCTGTCCTGTATGTGCCGATTTTATAAGTGAATTTGGCGCCGGTTGCCGGCTGGGGAATGTTGACCGATCCCCACCAACTTCCCGCGTCAGGCGCTCCTTGGTCATGCCTCCAGTTGATCACGGCAACACGGGTCGTTCCGCGGCCGAAGCCACCAGCCCCCTCGGGAAAGGACCCGTCTGTTGTGTAGTAGACACAAGCTCTGAATCCCGGCAGCAGGCCGGAGTTTGTTTTGACCCAGATGACAAAATTGGAGCTGGATTCACTGAGTTGCTTGTCGCCGACACCGGCTGTTCCGGCAGGACCGCCTACCGTGGCATTGGGATCATGATAGGCAAAGGAGACCACATTGCCGCCTTCGGTGGCGAAAGCCGAGTTGGCACCGCTCGGACCATTGTTGACAGCAAGGTTCCCGCCGACCGTCTTGATGTAAGTCTCCGCTCCGGGCGAGCCGACTTGGCAGCGCGTGGCGTCAGCTGCCGCGAATTTCTCCGGGTGCTGGCGGTCGACGAAGGTGGGTTGTTCGTATCCGAGGAAGGTGTCGGTACGCAGACCGGGAGGGTTGTCGCGTTTGGCGGCATCGGTGCCGAGGCCGGTGCCGTTGAGGTCGACGCCACCATCCAGCTTGAGAAGGATGTTTTCTGCGGAGCCGTCAGTCCGGGTCAGGATGGTGAGTGGGGATCCGCCTTTGACCACCGGAACCTTCATTCGGTAGGTGAAGGGGAGCATGTCGGTCGCGGAATCAAAGCCACGATTGGCTAAGCCGTAAGGATTGTAAGTGGAGTCGCCGTCCGGGCCGTCCTTGCGGGTGGTGTAGAGGGTGGGACATTCCACTCCACTTTGATAGAGCGTGACGGCAGAATCGGGCCAAAGCGTGGAAAGTTCGGGGGTTCGGTAGCTGAAAATGTAGTAGCCCCCAGCCGGAACAACGACCGAGCTCAGTTCATTACCGTATTTATAAAACCCGGCCTGATACGATCCGTTCGGACCGGTAGCGTACTGATACAAATAGGCGCCGGCGGGAAAACTCGAACTGAAGGTGCGGGCCACCCCGGAAGCGGTGTTGTCGTTGAGCATGACGACCATGGTGACATCATTGGCAGGCGTTCGGGTGGTGGTGGATCCGTCGGCGTTGCGGTTGTCTCGGCGTTCGTAAGCGAGGAAATCGTTGTCGCCATATAAACCGCTTTGAAAACCGCGGGCGAAGTCACCGTTGATCTTGGCCAGGTTTGGAATCCGCGGATCACCCCATTGACCAAGATAGGCGGTGTTAGCGTTACGGGGAAAAGCACCACCGGAATCCCCGAGGACTTGGGAGTGGGTGTTGCCGTCCGAGTAAACCAGACCGAGTCCCGCCCGAGTGTAGTACATGGCGTGCTGGAGTTGGCGTTGCGCAGCATAATCGCTGTCATGGCTGGTCGCGTGCATCACGCCTAATGAGGCAGAAAATCCGCCAGATCCAGAGCTGTCGAGTCCGTAGAGGGTGGAACTCGGGTTGCCTAGGACACCATTGAGTTTGCTCCGGAGATCATTATCGACCAGTCGCATCCCTGCATCCCAGTAGCCGGAGTATCCGGGAGGAGAGCCGAGATGTTCTCCGAAAACCATGGCATCGTCGCGGGGAAGTTCGACGTCGAAGACGGAGTCGCGGAGGTTAGTATCGGTGAATCCGCGGGTCTTGTGGAACTGCTTTTGGATTCCCCCGCAGTAACCCGCGTCACTCTCATTTTTGTTGGCACCGCTTTGCATTCCGAAAAAGTAGTCGGGCACGTGTTTGACAGCATCCAGGCGAAGTCCATCGGCCTTGGTGCGATCGATCAACCAACGGGCGGCACGGATGAGGTAAGCGCCCACATCCTCGGTGAAAGCGGCTTTATTGGCGTTGATGTAGGTTTGCGCCTTGGCGGTGACTTCGGCGGCAGTGGCATTGGAGCCCAGTTCAGCTCGAGCCTGATCGATCAAAACTCCGAAGTAGGCGGTGTTGCCGTTCTTGTCCTTGTCGTACTGTTCGGGGCGGGCCAAGTCGCGGATGAAAGAATATTTGGTAGCCGTACTTCCCTCGGACAGTCCGAAGTTGGCATTGGGGCTTTCATGGGCGATGTCGATGAGGTCGGCTAGTCCTAGGTTCTGTACCTGCCAGGCGGATCCCCAATCTCGGCAGTTGTCCCACTTGCGGTAGAAGCCGTCCTCTGTTTTTTTAAGATGGAAATCCTCGGGCACCATGCCGGGGTAGGTATCGATCGGGGTGTTTTCGTTGTAACCCGGCACATCAAAGGCGCGGTGATTCATAATGTTGTCGAAGTAGACGCGGATGCCAAAGCGGTGGGCGACTTCCATCATTTGAAGTAGTTCCGCTTCTGTTCCATAGCGGGTGCGCACAGATCCCTTTTGATCTTTGCTACCAAGGTCAAACGGATCCCACAGATCGTAGCCAACGGAGCCACCGCCTGAACCTTTTGTGGGCGGGGGAAGCCAAATTGAAGTGTATCCCGCTTCCGCCAGTTCGGGCATTTTTTGAATTAGATCGACGTAAGAAACATTAAATAGTTGGAGCAGAGCCTCTGCACGAACGTTTGAGGAAAAAGACGAAAAGAGTAACGCTCCAAAAAGAAGTAAACCACGACATGTCTTTGAGTTACAAAATTTCATGGCAATTACTCTCAAAAGATATATTGGCACAACTTTATGCTTTTTAAAGAGATAGCGACAAAATTTAAGCCGCTTTTGAACAGTTCCATTGTCATAGATGTAAACACTTGGTAATGAACGAATAATTGGTGCAATTGGACCGCCTGAATGAAGCTTCTTAACAGGACTGAATTAGCCACACTTTTTAGACCGAAAAAGGGGCGATTTGTTAGAGTTAAAGTGGCCTAAAAAAGGGTAATGGCGAGGACCTATTTCTGCTTTAGAAGTGCGCCTGTAAAACCGGGCAAGGTGATGCTGGCTTTCCCATCTTTTTGCTGAACTTGAACATCGGCAGGTTTACCCGAGGAAACAAAAATCGGTGTTAGGGGGTCGGGTGCCGTGCCATCCGTGTTGCCGAACTGGAAGGTGAAGGTTTGAGGATCGGAGTGACGATTGAATACGGCAAACAGGGTGTTCGTGTCGCCACGAGCAAACGCAAACATCCGACTCTGATTCTCGGCTCCAATCATCTGCATCTTTCCATGCACGAGATCGGTAAACTTTTTCCGAAGCGCGATGGCATCCCGATAGTAGTCGTGAAGGGTGGAATCAAAATTTATATCGTCTTGTCGGGTGGGTTGGCCCCCCGGGCTGAGGGTTTGGGGTTCAAACTTCAGATCGGCCCAGACCATCGGCATGCGATCATCCGGATCATCGGCTCCCCACATTCCTGCTTCGGTACCATAGTAGATGTAGGGAGCGCCCGGGTAGGTCATCTGAAAAAGGACGATCATGCGCTGGAGTTTCCGTTCCGTTTCATCCGGTTTGCGAATGAAGTAGGGCTTGTCGTGGCTTCCGGGCCAGATATCCACGTCATAGGCGAATGCATCCGCTTTGCCATAGTAGGGGCGGTCGCGATTTACGATCATGGATGGCATGCGATCCGTATCGTGTGAATCGAAAAGATTTTGTACGCGCAGGGTTTCCTCCCAGCTGAATTTCTCTCTCCGTTCCTCGATCATGCGGGTGAAATCTTTGATCGGCAGAGTGCCATCGATCAGGCCCCCTTTCACGGGCATGGCAAAGGCGTAGTAGTTCATCACCCCATCGAACTTTCCCTCCCGAATGAAGTCGGGGGCTTCGACCCAGATTTCAGGAGTGGTGTAGGCTTGGGTCTGGATGGAGTGGACAAGATCGTTCCACTCGGCCCAGAAACCAGTGCCGACTTCATTTGCGACGTCGAGACGCCAACCATCCACTCCGTCGGAGGGATCTCCGTCCCCATTGGGATCCATCCAGCGGCGAGTGATCGCGAAGAGGTAAGCTTTTACCTGAGGATGCAGATTTTTTTTTCCCTTCTCGTCGGTGACCTCGACGAATTCAGGCATGCTTTTCAGGCCCCACCACCCTGCGTACTCAAACTCGTTCTTGTCCTTGGTGGAGGGGTCGTCGAAGTGGTGGACGTCAAACCAGGAGGCGTAAGCAGAGGCCTTCTGTTTTTCCCGCAGATCGGCAAAAGCAAAAAATTCAGTCGCACAGTGGTTGAAAACTCCATCGATGATGATGCGGAGTCCTCGGTGATGGGCTTGCAGGACGAGTTCGAGAAACTGCTTGTCGGACGCGCTCCATTTCCAGCTCGCGGGATCGGCTGTTTCTCCTGCGGTGAGGGCGATATCAGCTTCCGGATCGGGACCAAAGTGGGGATCGGCGTGGTGAAAGGAGCGGGAGTCATACTTGTGAAGAGAGGGAGACTCGAAAATGGGATTGAGATAGAGGGCGGTAACTCCGAGCTCTTTGAGGTAGTCGAGCCGATCAATGATACCCTGAAAATCGCCTCCATAGCGGCGGGAACCGTTGGTGGCGTAGACGTCGGAACCGATCCCCTTTTCCCAATCTTCAAGAGCGTACCACTCCTTCGTCCAAGGCATGATTTTCCATTTCGCTTTGGCTTTGTCGGGAACGCGGGCGTATTCCGCGGTAGGGTCATTCTTGGGATCACCGTTACGGAACCGCTCGGGAAAGATCTGATACCAGACCGCTTCCTCGGCCCAGGCACATTTTTTCGACAGGGTTTCTTCTGCTGAACAAAAAAGAGGCCATCCAAGGATTAGCACCAACCATAACAGGAGTCGGAGCATAAAGAGTTTACTTCTGAGTCGAGAGGTCGAAGTAGTAACTGGAGAAGGGAGGGAGATCGGGGAGGGGTATGCCTTGGGTGGTAAGAGTATCGGCAGGGGCGGAGAATGTGGCGGGGTTGGAAGAAGCTAGAAGGTCAGTGCCCGTCAAGGTGGCGCCAGTAGGCAGGGCGAGGGCGACGGTTGATTCCTTTGAAAGAAGGCATCGAACGCCCGAAAGAGTTTGCCTGGGGTGCAGATTGACGGCGACGAGCACTGATTTTTGATTCACAGGGTCATTTCGCAGGAACGAGTACATCCAGTGTCCTGAGGTCGTTTCGCCCGACAGGCGGCCGTAGGCAGTATTGCTCTTGTTGGCGGGATTGAGCGGATAGAAGTTTCCTTGGGCGAGGGCAGGGTGAGTGAGGGATTGAAGGGTTCGCCCGTAGCATGCCCGAAGCTCTTTCTGTTCACTGCTTAGAGGAGAACCGTCACACGATCCGTCGTGATACCATTTCTGAAGTTCGGGGACCGACCAGTAGTCGAAAAAGGTGGTGCGCCCTTTATCGAGCTCGAACCCGGCAGCGCCCACGGCGGCAGCCTCACCGACCTCCTGTCCGTAGTAGACCATGACTGGTCCACGGGATAGGGCAAAGAGAACTGTGGATACGACACGACCCACGGACATTCCGTGTCCACCCCAGTGCTGCGTGGAGGCGACGCGGCACTCATCATGATTTTCGGCATACCGTAGGGAGTTGTCGCCGACAAAACCCGGGCGGGTCAGGGAGTCGAGATCGTTGGCCCACCCTGACTCTTCGTAGATTTTCATCAGACCTTTGTACACATCGTGTCCATAGACGGAGCTGAAGCCTGCTTCGATCAGGCTGAGTGGGTTGGAGTGGTAGGAGGCGAGATCGGGGTTGGCATCGGGCACTTCGAGTCGGGTATCGCCCTCGTAGCATTCGGCATAAAAGTAGGTATTGGGATTGCGCGAGCGTGCCCGGGCAAGAGCCCAGTGCCAGAATTCGGATGGGATGATGTGGGAGACATCGCATCGAAAGCCGTCGACGCCGATCTCCTGCCAGTAGTTCATGATGGCATCCATCTTTTTCCAGAGATTGGGAACGGGCACTTCGGGTTGGAGAACGGTGGGATGTTTTCGTTTGCCCTTGGCGCCTTGGGTGAAGTCGTACCCGTAGTTGAGTTTGCAAGTCTCGTACCAGCAGTCTTGGCTGGGGCGCCAGGTGTTCTGGTTATCGCCTGTAACGCGGCCTCTTTTCTGTTCGGGGGGGAAGAGGCCATCGATTTTTTCTTTGAGGCCTGGGAAGCGGTTGTCTTTATCGTCCCAGATGACGCGAGTGGTGGGGGTGGTGGGCTGTTTTTTCTTGGTATCGAAGGTGGAGAGCTGAAGAGGGGGGCCGTCCGGTCCGGGCTTGAGGTAGTAGAAGTCGTCCCCAGAGAAGAATTCGGTCGCTTGGTCGTCTTTGCCGAAGTCGCGCTCGGGATGGACAACCGAGGCGTAGCTACGAGCAACGTGGTTCGGTACAAAATCAATAAAGATGCGGAGGTTTTTATTTTTGGCGCGGGCGAGGAGAGCTTTGAACTCGTCGAGCCGCTTTGCAGGATCGACGGCGTAGTCGGGGCAGACATCGTAGTAGTCGCGAATGGCGTAGGGGCTACCCGCGATGCCTTTGAGGAGGTCGGGATCGTCAGGGGGAAGTTGGAGGGAGGAGTAGTCGCGAGTAGTGGCTTGGCGATAGATGCCCGTGACCCATATGGCATCAAAGCCGAGTTGTTGGAGGGAGCCGAGAGCTGCGTCGTTGAGATCGGCAAATTTTCCACAGCCGTTTTGTTCGAGAGTGCCATTAGGGATGCGAGCGGAGTTGGTGTTTCCGAAGAGGCGGGGGAAGAGTTGGTAAATGCGGATTTTTCCTCCCGCTCGTGGGACGAGAGCTGCAGGGGTGGAGGGGGACTCGATGGAGAGGGAGAGGAAGTGGGTGAGCGAGCGGTCGCCTGGTCCAGAGAGAAGGTAGGGATCGGAGGAGCGAAGGAGTTGGCCCCAGCCGTTTTCGGATGGGATATTTTTGAGGGCGGCGACGATCTGGAGTTTTCCTTGAGGGGTGGCCCAAGAGCGTGGGATTTCGAGTTCGAGCGGGCCGGTTTTACTCGAGAGGAGTTTGACTTCGGCGGGTGGATTGGTGAAGGGAGCGAGTCCGAATCCATTCCAGGAGCGGGAGGAGAGAGTGGGAGTGGGTCCGCGGAGAAGAAGGAGGTGATCGGCTTGGAATGGAAGAAAGAGAGAGGAGCCAGTGCTGGATTTTTGGAAGGGGACAAGAGCGGATCCGTCGAAACCTGAAGCGGTGGCGAGGAGGAGGGCGTGATCGGGATTTTCGAGAGAGAGACCTGGGAAACGGAGAAGGAGAGAGGAGGGGTTTTTTGAGGGGAGAAGTTCAATCGTGATCGGTTGGGCCGAGATGGGGCAGATCCAGGCCAGTAGAAGGAAAAATGAGAGACGAAATATGTTCAGGCGAATCATAGAAAATTTTTACCTTTTCGAAGTGTGCAAGGAAAGCATCCGAAAGCTGGTTCGAACTGTTCCATGAAAGATGCCACAGAAGTTGAGGAAAGGAGAAAACGTCAAGGATTGGAGATTTGGAGATTATTGCACCAGGAGTCTGCTTGGCCGTTGCGGTTGAAGAGGACGAGGCTTTCGATGGGTGAGCCTGCGTTGCCGCTGAGTTTGCGGTTTTTCAGTTCGACGGGGGAGCCTTGGCCGAAAGGGAGAGGTTCTAATTTAAGGTCGTAGGTGTCGGAGGTTTTCAGTAGGAGCGTGATGCGGAGGGCGAGAGTGGAAGTTGGAAAAGAGGTGGAGGAGTCTTTTTCGCCGTCGAAGAGTTGGAGGGTGGGTTTATCTTGGAGAGCGCACAGTTCGAAGCGGGAGTTTTTGTTGTAGTCATCGGGGGAGGAGGCGGTGGTGCCTTGGCGGAGGGTGAGGCCAACGGAGCCTCCTTTTGCGGTGGCTTCAGGAAAGGGGGAGCGAAGAATGTCGAGGGAGAGGGATTGGCCTGGGGCGAGGGGTTGGGAGAGGGGTCGGAAGGCGCAGGCCTTGGGGAAGTTGTCGCCGTTGGCGAAGAGACCCCAAGCACGACCGTTCGAGGCGACGGGAGTGGTGTTGGGTTTGTCTTTTTCCTCTGCGAGATAGAAGCCTGCGAAGGTTTTTTGGTTTGGATCGGCGTTGGTGAGGAGTTGCCAAGGTCCGAATCCCGAGCCGGCGGTGGATTCGTTTTTCCAATCGGAGCCGTAGGCGGGGTCGGAGGCGGAGTCGGAGTTTGCGGAGGATGTGGATGGTTTGGCTGGGGTGGATGGAGAAGGTGCTGGGGCGGTGGAGGAGGAGTTTCCTGTGGCGGAGCCGCTGACAGCGAAGACGGGGGTTTCTTTGGGGAATTCGAGTTTGGAGCGGCGTGCGGTGTTTTTCTGTTCGGCGTCGGGTTCTGCGGTGACAAAGAGAGGAAGAATAGGGCGCTCTTTATTTTTGCCGAATTTGGTTTCCTTTTCTTTCTGCTCGATGAGGAGGAGTCCGAAGAAGCGGCCACCTCCGTATTCGCCGAGGAGGAGTTCGATCTCCTGAGGTTTGCCTGCCTCCCAATTCATCCAGTCGCCGTAAACGAGGTGGGCTTTGGCTCTGTCCTCGTCGGTATTGCCCTCCATAAAATCGACGATGGAGTATTCGTCGACATGGTCTTTGGGTTTCCATCCGGAGAGTGATTGGGAGGTGTCCCAGTGTGCTTCCAGAACCGTGCGACCGTTGACGGCAACCCAGAGGAGGTCGTCGGCTTTACCGACAAAACGGAACTGACCCGAGGTGGCGGCGGCACAGCGGCCACGATAGTGGATGATCCAGTAGTTGGGTTTGACCTTGTCGGCGACACCAAAGATTTTTGGGGCTTCGGAAGCTTGGCCCATGGGCATAAAGATTTGGGTGGCTCCAAGTTTCTTTGGAACGGCAAAATATTTTCGTAGAGCGGCGGGGTTCACGCGGTTGCCGGAAAGGATTCCGCGGACAGCGCCATAAAAGTCGGTGTCCTTGGTGCCGATGTCGGTGGGTTTGCGGCCTGTGGAGTCGAGTTTGAGGTCGTACATCGTACCGACGAGGTCGTCTTCTGTGGTTTCGGAAAAGCCGAAGAGAGTGGATTTGGAGGTGCGTCGGCCTTTGCCTCCGCCACTTCCGCCGCCTCCGCTTTTGGTGCCGGTGCCTGTGGAGCCTTGGCCGATGGAGGTGGTGGGGGTGGAGAGTTTGGCGGGCGTGGGAGGAGCGAAAGTGGGGGCGGTGGTGGGGGTGGTGAGAGCGAGAATTTCAGTGCTGTTATCAATTTCGGTGGGTGTGGTTTCGGCCATAGCGGGGGCGGAATCTTCTGGGGGGGAGTCGTCGGCCGAGGGTGGGGCGGAGGATTCGGGGCCGGAGTCGGCCGATTCAACGTTTTCGCTGGTGAAGATGGAGAGAGGATTTCCGCCTTTAAAAATGACAATGCTACCGAGGCCGAGTAGGGCAAGGAGGTGGACGGCGATGGCGATGAGGAACGGGGTGGAGGTGAGAAGGGCGGTGATGGCGAGCCACTTTTTTTTCTGACCTTTGGGGTCGGTGGGAGGAGTGGGGCGAGGGTTTCGGATGGGGGATGTGGGGGTAGGCGGCATGAGGAGAAGAATTCTTTACTATTATTTGGCAGGAAGAGCGAGCGAGATAGAGAGATTGGAATATTTGATCGCGAGAGAAGAGAAAAGTGATATGGTGAATTTATGGGAAGAATTTTTAGAAAAAATGGAGCACGGTCGGGACAAGCGGGTTTTACGTTGGTGGAGTTGCTGGTGGTGGTCACGATCATCGGGTTATTGGTCGGATTAATTTCAGTGGCGGTTCCGAAGGCGATTGAATCGGGTATGAAGGCAAAGACGAAGGGGGAGTTGACGTCGATTGTGGCGGCGGTGAAAGCCTACAAGCAGGAGTATGGGCAGTGGCCAGTCGCTAAATCCAAGATGGATTCGGTGGCGGATGAGTATGGCTCGTGGTACGGCCCGCCGACCACGGAAAGCGAATCGAAGGATCTGATGAGAATTTTATCGGGAGATATGACGGTGCAGAAAGAGGGGCAGACGATGAATCCAAAGGGGGTTCGCTTTTTGGAGGGTGCTCAGACTGACGGCACCTTTCAGGACCCTTGGGGAAAGCAGTACTGCGTGAAGATGGACACGAACGACTCGGGTGGGTTGGAGTATTACGCATCTTCAAGCACCCAAGAGAATATCCGAGTCTCAGTGATTGCAGTCAGCCTGGGTAAAAACGGAACGCAGGAAGATCCAGACAAAAAAGTTACAAAAACCTGCGACGACGTTTATAGCTGGCGTTGAGTATTTCCTAGAAATCTTTGATACTTGTCTCCTCTTGTTTTGCGGAGATACGGGGTTAGGGGTAAACATTGATAATTGCCCGAAAACAGAGGCGAATTATAATATCTAAGTAATTGATATTGAAGCAGTAAAACTGTTCACAACTAGTCGTAGTTGCAAATCTTAACTTCGTAAGCAATACTACTTAATACATAATGGCAAATTGCCTAAATGTTGAGGAGGTTAATCAATGAAAATAGTATCCAACCGTTTTTCAATTCTGTGCGCGGCCTTTGGCCTCGCTTTGTTTACTAATTTCAGTGCGCAAGCGCAGATCGCGGTCGATGGAACAAAGGATGCGGGTTATGGAACTGCTCCTATATCTGTTCAAGTTCATGAGTCAGCATGGGGTGGAAACAATACTTTGGCCAACTGCTTTGCCCTGCAGGAGAGTTCAAAACTGAATCTTTTTTTAGGCGGTCAGGTAGGAGGAAACGCAATAGTGATTTTTATGGACTCAAAGCCCGGTGGGCTAAATACCATCAGCAGCGATACGCTTGCCCCTGCAGTAGGCAATACTCCGACGAACGATAACTATCAGGTAAACAATTTCGGTGGGTTTTTGGCTCCGTTTGTTTTTGAAACCGGATTCGGTGCTGATTATATGTTGCGTATTTATGGTGAGGGTGCAAACGCGTACGTAACCGTTTGTGACCTGCAGTCGCGTTCTAACGTCTCCTATGCTGGGAACGCTGGTAATTCTACAATTTCGAACTCGTTTATCTCTGCTGCGCGGGCTTCATGGAGTGGTGCAACCGGCGCATTCGCCGATGTCTCTACTGGCTTTGAGGTCCAACTCGATCTTGTGAAAATGGGTGTACCCCTTGCAAGCAATACAAACGTCAAAATTGTTGCTCTCATCTCGAATGGAGGATCCGACTATGCGCCCAATCAATTTCTTGGCCCCTTACCCACCTCAGATTCACTGAACGGTTCCATCAAGTCTTTAAATCTTCAAAACCTCAGCGGTCAACAGACGCTTTCTATTCCCATCACTGCTGTTGCTGACATGGACGGGGATGGGACTCCTGATAGCCAAGATTCGGACATCGATGGGGATGGTTTAGCCAACGTGTATGAAACCAATAACGGAACTTTTGTTAGTGCCACCAACACGGGGACCAATCCTCTCGATGCCGACAGCGATGATGACCTGTATAACGATGGATCTGAGGTCAACGGAACTTCCGCCTTGGGCCGAGTGACCAACCCGCTTAAGAAAAACTTCGCCACATTGATGGTTGCCGGGAATTTCCTCACGCCTGATTGGAGTGACGTGCCCACTTCGGCCAATACTATGACGCGGGTAGTTGGTGTGGAGTTTGGCTACACCCTTAACTATAATTTCAGAGCGACCACCACTGTGAATTTTAAATTCGTGGCCAACTCCTGGGCAAACAATTGGGGTGGTTCGGCTGGGGTGGCTTCCGCCGGAGGTGATAATAATATCGCTTATGCCCCCAGTGCCACGGGTTTTCATACCATATCCTTCAATCATGACACGCTTACTTATAGCATCGTTCGCACAGCCTTTTCTGATTATGTAGCTTACGCCACGGCTTATGGATTGACGGGCAACGAGGCGGGGGATGATGACAACGACGGCATCAGCAACGGGGCGGAGTTCACTGCCAACACGGATCCGACCAGAGTCAATGATGCCCTTGGGCCCGTAATCACTCTGAACGGCAACGCCTTGGTGGGCGTGGCTCTGAATGGCACTTACAACGATGCTGGGGCTACGGCCACGGACAATGTGGACAGCAGCGTCACGGTCAATTTCTCAGGCACGGTCGACGCTGCCACGGTGGGTACTTACACCATTACATACAGCGCAACAGATGTGGCCGGCAATGCGGCCGCGACCAAAACGCGCACAGTGATCGTCTATGATCCAGCAGCCGGTTTTGTTAGCCGTTTCACGAGTGTGACAGTTCCAGGAAACTACACCACACCGGGTACCTGGGATGTTTCGGGCGGCTCAGGCAACTCAATGATCTTGGTTGGTAATTTCAAGTGGAGATTGCTGTATGATTTCACCAGTGCCAGTTCGATTGCGTACAAAATCGTCGGAAGTGCACTTGGAGCGGCTCAAGGGTGGGATAGTCCTTACAAGTGGGGTCAAGGTGGAGCGTTCGGTGCAGGCAACGACGCCTCGGCGAGCGTTACTCCAGGAAGATACGCTTTTGAGCTGGATGAGGTGTTGAACAGTGCATCCTTGACCCGAGTAGGGGACTTGCCGCCCAGCGCCCTATCCTACACGCCTTCATTGGCAAGCGGAACAGTAGGAACGCCGATCAGCAGCTTGACGCCGACGGTGACGGGCACGGTAACATCTTATTCGGTCAGCCCAGCCCTGCCATTGGGACTCACGCTCAACGCATCCTCGGGAGTGATCAGTGGAACGCCTTCAGCGGTTGCCTCTTCAGCCGATTATACAGTGACGGTAACCAACGGGACGGGAAGCACCACGGCAACAGTCACGATTGAGGTGGTGGCCGCGCCTGTGGGCAGCACGTTTGCAGGCTGGGGCAATGGGGCAGATCTCAATTCGGAAAACCTCGCTAAGTATGCGATCGGTGGAGCCAGCGGCCCCAACGCCCAAGGAAAAGCACCCACGGTCGGCAAGGGCTTTATCGTCCCGAACCACTACACCTACATAGAGGCGATCGTACGAACGGATGACAGCAAACTTTCGATCCTAGCGGAGGCATCAACGGATCTCAGCGCTGGATTTAGCTCCTCGGGGACCTGGACGACGGAGGGCCTGTCCCAAGGTGTCTCCCAGCAGGACGTCCCTTCCGGCTGTGAGAGGAAAAAGTTTATTTACTGGCACGGAATGGCGCAAAATAAGATGTTTTTGCGACTGAAGGCGACGTTGGCTCCTTAGTTGATTTGCCTTAAAGTTTGAAGAAGGGCTGGAGGCTACAAGCTTCCAGCCCTTTTTGTTTATGGACTGGTAGGGACGAATACCCTTATTCGTCCATGTGGAGGGTTGTTCGCTGAGGCATAGGCATGGACGCGTAAGGATACGCGTCCCTACCGGTGATGGGTTCTTCGTTGTGAATTTGTGCGAGGCGGGGTAGGGATAACTCGCCCTACCGGTGAATCAAGAATCAAACACCCCGTTGAGGGCACAACTTTTTCACTTCGCACTGAGCGCAATCAGGCTTTCGCGCGTTGCACCGCTTCCTTCCGTGGGCAATCAGAAGATGGGAGACCAGTGTCCAATCCTCTTTCGGAATGAGTCGCACAAGAGCGCTCTCCACTTTCACAGGGTCGAGATGCCGCGTGAGTCCCATCCGGCGTGAAAGGCGGCCCACATGGGTATCCACCACAACTCCCTCCGCCAGTCCAAAGGCGTTCCCTAAAACCACATTTGCAGTTTTCCGGCCAACCCCTGCCAGTTTGTGGAGAGCCTCCATCGTTCTTGGGACTTTTCCTTGATGGTCTGCCACAATGGAGGCGGCACAGGAGCGAAGAGATCGTGCTTTCGCGCGATAGAATCCTGTGGAGTGAATAATTTTTTCTAATTCTCCCTGTGAAATCGCAGCCAAGGAGGCGGCATCTGGACAGCGCGCAAAGAGCGCAGGGGTGACCTGATTCACCCGCTCATCGGTACACTGAGCAGAGAGAATTGTGGCGATGAGAAGTTCAAGCGGAGTTGTGAAATGGAGAGCGCAGTGGGCGTCGGGATAGGTCCGCTTGAGGATGGCGAGGATTTGAGTGGTCCGGCGACGCAGAGCCGGGGAAGGGGTCACGGAGCGGGCGCGGCCGAGGCGGCAGGAAGAGATTGGAGAAGCTCACTGGCCTCAGACGTGACAGAGGAGGTGGGATATTTGGAGAGAAGAGAGGTCACGATTTTTCGGGCATCGGCGTTCTTCTGCTGGGCACGCCGAATCTTAGCCGCCCGAAGCAAACCCTGTCCTGAGAGTTCGGGCAAGTTATCGTAGTAGAGGTCGATCTTCTGATAGTAGGAGACAGCGAGGTCCAGAGGGTCGAGCGGAGGTTTGCCCACGCCCTGTTCGAGCTGAGGAGAGGAGAGTTTTTTAGCCGCAAGACCTTCAAGGGCTTGGCCAAAAGCGAGCATCGACTTGGCCTTCATTTCGTTTGTGGCCGTACCGCTTTCAATAATACCAATCCAGAGTTCGAATGCTGCGGGGTCTTTCTTGGTGCCGTCATACTTCCCAGCCTCGGCCAAGGCTTGAGCCCGCAGGTAGTTGGCTTCCTGAACTTTATCAGACCAGGGGTAGTCACGGGTAAGTTCGGCAAAGTACTTTTCCGCTTCGGCTTTCCGGTTAGCTTGGAAATCGATCTGACCCAGACCGAACAGAGCGGCGGCTTGGGCGTGCTGGCGTGGATCTTTGGTGCCAACTTTGGCGGGGAACTCCTTACGAATTCGCTCAAAGACGGGGCGGGCCTCCTCTCCTTGGCCTGCGGCAAGGAGGGCGTTGGCGAAGCGCTGGAGATCTCTCCAGTCCAGCGAGACCTTGGTGGCGAGAGACTGCTTGTAGGCCTCCTGATAGAGCCGAAGAGCGAGGGTGGTTTGGCCTGCCTCAAAGGGAACGCTGGCTTGGGCGAAGAGAATTTGCGCCACAAGTCCAGGTTGAGCGCTGGCCTCACCGGCTAGATCACGAAAGGGTTGAAGACACTCTTCCACGGGGGCTTCGCCAGATTGAAATCGGTAGAGGGAAAGAGAGACCAGTTTTGAGAGAACGGGAGAGACTTTCGCGGAGGAGATTCCAAGAATCGATTGGCGAAGAAAATCGATGGAGCGTTGAATGGACTCTTTCCACTTCTTTTTTCCATCGTCGGCAAGTGAGGCGTAGTTTCCCAAGGCTTTTGCGGAGGCTAGTTCGAGGTCGGAGGATTTTTCCAAGGCAGAGTAGGCGAGATCGGAGATAGCGACGGGCGGAGGGGAGACCTTGGGGTCGGGGAAGAGCTCCTTAAAGAGTTCAAAGGCCCGCCGATAAGCTTGAATGGCTTGGCTTTCGTCCTTCTCTTCAGCAAAGGATGAGCCGCGAGCGAGGTAAGCACCGATGTTGCGGGGATCTTTCGGGTAGGCCCTGAATTGATCCTCCTGCGCAGCTAGCATCAGATCCTTTTTCTTGTCCTTGGCGTAGAAGCGCCAGATGCGTTCGTAGGCGTCCAATCCAGCGGGGGCTCCTGTCAGTTGGGTGGCGGTCGTCTTCCAGGCAGCCAAAGCCTCCTCGGGTTTTTTGTCCTCGAGAAGAGTATCGCCACGGGTGAGCAGAGCGTTGCCCAGATTGCTGGATTTCGGATAGTCGGTGGCAAACTTGGCGAATGCGGCGGCTGCCTCGGGAAGTTTTTTTGAGGCCCGTAAGGCATAGGCGAGGCGCAGGGAGGCGTCTTCCTTAATGGAGGGAGTCGTGGCACTCGTGGAGAGCTGGGTGAACTGCGTGACGCCCTCGGGGAATTTCTTTTCGCTAATGAGTGCACTGGCGTACGCGAGCTGGGTCTGCTCTTTGCTCTCATCGGAAACTTTGATTTTCCCCGCTTTCACATCCGACAAGAAAGAGTCGTAGTATTTGATGGCCTCGGCCCCTTGCCCGTTCTTCTGGTATGCGGAAGCGATGAAGCGCGGAATTTCGTCTGCGTAGCGAGGATCGACACCTTTTTCCTGGGCAGCTTTGAGGCGCTTGATGGAGTCCTCGTATTTGCCGTCTTCAAGCAGGGCAAAGCCGACCAGGTAGTCGACCAAGCCGGCGACTCCTTTCTGATCGGGATATTTTTTCTGATATTCGGCGACGAGCCGGTCGGCATCCGAGGTACGACCTTGAAGGGCATACGTTAGGATGATCTGCTGTTCGGCGGTGGGAATCAGGTCGGCTGATCCGAATCGGGCGACTTGGCGGAAGACGATACGACCTTCATCGTACCCGCGTGTTTGCAGGTACGCTTGCCCCAGTTGTAAGAGGGCTTGGCCTGAAAGATCGGGTCGATTTCGAACCTCTTCGATCTTTTGTTGGGCTTTTTGAACGCGACGGAGTTTTTCGGGGGAGGGAGTTCCTTGTCCCGTGATTTGAGCCCGCAGGGGTGCGAGTTTGGCTTCGAGCAGGGAGATGAGTTCTTCTTTGCCTGGGATGGAGCGAAGTCGGGTTATCGCCTCGGGCATGCGACCCGCGGCTAGGTCGAGGCTGGCGAGCTGAAGATTGGCTTCGAGGGCGAGGGCAGGGTTCGAGCCGTTGGCGATGCGGGCGTAAATCTGGCCTGCGCGTGCCAAGGCGGCTTCTCCATCCGCTTTTTTAAAATCGGCCAGGAGTTGGCGGGCGCGCTGGGACTCGGCATACCCTTGGAGGTAATCGATATCCTCGGATAACTCTTTTTCCTTATCGGCGGTGCGTGCGGCATCCAGATCCTGGCTCGCTTCGGCAAAGGCACCTTCTTGGATATGGATACGAGCTTGGAGAAGGTGGATTTCCGCCAAGGATTTGGAGTCTGGAAATTCCTTTGGGAAAGCAGCGATCAGGGTGAGAGCTTCGGAGAGGTTCTTTTTTCTCTCGGCCGATTTCTCGGGGGAAGCGTTGCCTTGAGCGACGAGGGATTGGAGGATGTAGTAGGAAGCCTCTTCGAGAACATCTTTTTCCTTGGAGAGGGTTTGGAGTTTTCGGTAGGCGGTGATGGCGGGGGTCCACTGGCTCAGATTGTATTGGGATCGAGCGAGAAGAAGGTAGGCGCTGGGCAGGTTTGGAGATTGGGCAAAATTTTGAATGAAGGCTTGGGCTAATTTGGCGGCTTCTTCAAATCGGGAGTTGTCGTACGCCTCGACAATTTTTTTAGTGGCATCGGCGGCGTCTTCCGCGTGCAGGGGTAGAGCGGGAAGGAGCAGGAGAAGGGATAAGGTGAGAAGAGTGGTGCAAATCCGGTCGTTCATTCTATTAGAGAATAAAGGAGAGGGGGGGTGGGGGGCGAGGGGAACATACGTGGGTTGTGAGTTTTTTCCCTTGCTCCTAGGGGGTGCCTTGGGGATTATTCTTTCATCGATGATTTGTACTTCGCTGATCCAATCCTTGCGGACTGTTTGACCGCTGGTTCCTAATGTTTTCCTGCTTTTTCCTTTGAAGTCGCGGATGCTTCAGCGTCCGGTCGTAGGTATGGGCTCCTAATGCAAGAGTTACGGGCGAATCATCGGATCCGTGCCCGCGAGGTGTTCCTTGTGGATGCAGCGGGTCAAAAGCGGGGCGTTATGAATTTCAACGACGCGATGAATGCGGCCCGGGCAGCGGGGTTGGATTTGGTCGAGGTGAGTGGGGCCAGCAATCCTCCTGTTTGTAAGATCCTGGATTTCGGAAAGTACCGCTACGAGATGGATAAACGGGAGAGGGAGTCGAAACGGCATAATCTGGCCGCCAAGGTAAAGGAGATGAAGTTTCACGTGAACATCGACCCGCACGATTACGCGACCAAACTGCGGCAGACGGAAAATTTTCTTTGGAAAGGGATGAAAGTGAAGGTGGTCATGGCCTTCCGGGGTCGGGAAATGCAGCATCAGGACCTGGGTCAGGCGCTGGTGGTGACGATCCGGGACGATTTGAAGCTGGTGGCGGTGGCGGATGCCAACCCGAAATTGATTGGCAGGAACATCACGATGATGTTAAATCCTCTTCCCGCTAAGAAGCGGGTGCGGCGCTGGACAACCGAGAAAG
>Ga0209401_1000166_pt1 | contig 45006 bp, 32 predicted proteins | sample M_140807_MF_Meta_FD_187318 | JGI IMG/M metagenome (GOLD analysis project Ga0209401, IMG submission 187318) | Freshwater microbial communities from Lake Montjoie, Canada to study carbon cycling - M_140807_MF_MetaG (SPAdes) (version 2) | ecosystem: Environmental > Aquatic > Freshwater > Lake...
CGTCGATGTCGACGGGGGGAGCGGCGATGAAGGCAACGATGAAGCAGATGGTCGCGGCCAGCAGCGTGGGGATCATCAGCACACCGAACCAGCCCACATAGAGGCGGTTGTTGGTGGAGGTGACCCAATCGCAGAACTGATTCCACGCCGAGGCGCCGGAGCGCTGTTGGATTGTGGCGGTCATGAGGACAGGGGATGGTGCTCTGTGAAGAGCGGGATGGAAAGCCGAAAGCTCGGCATTGCCAACGTAACAGAACCTTGCGACCGCGGGGACATTGGGCAGTCCAGGGGCTATTAGCAAATTCGATAGGAGCAATCAGCTGCGCTAATCACAGCTGTTCCGGCATGGGCTCCGGCCCGCTCAGCCGGGGTTGGGAGGGCTGCAGACGGGAGAGAGAGAGGGCGTCACCATGACGACTCCTGCGTCCGTACATCCGTACCAGCCGGTTTTGCATCCTGCCGTCAGTGGTTGTGTTGCTTGGCCGGCGGCCCATCGCACTGAGCAGAGGATGGCCAGAAATGAGCAAAAGTGCTGTAGATTGATGCAATAAAGCTTAGGGAAGACTAAAGATCGTCAGCGGATCAACGATTGCGTTCCTGGGCAGACTTACAGGACACATCCTTATCACTTGGATGTACACACCCGCAAAGGAGTCAATCATGGGCTTGATCAATGACATGAAAGCCACCGCTAAGACGATCGAAGGCAAGGCTCAGGAGACCACTGACAACATCACCGGTGACAAGGCGGATCAGCTGGCCGGCAAGGCCAAGCAAGCCCAGGCCAGCGGAGAACATGCCGTGGAAGACCTGAAAGATGCAGTGCGTGACGCTACCAACTAAACATCAGTCCATTGCTGGATCGGCTCTTCAATCAGCATTGCGGTTAACCACCCAATGGAGGCCCTGTTTGCGGCAGCGTCAAAGGAAGCAACTGCCTCATGGCAACACCAACAACAGCAGGCGATTGTCCTCAGGGTCGAGCAGCCAGGCCTCGGCACCGAACGGTTCCTGACGCGGCGGATCCTGCACCGTGGCGCCCAGGTCCAAAGCCGTGGTGATCCACAGGTTGAGCAGCGCAAGCGTGCCCATTCCCTCCGCCTGACGTTGCAGGCAGAGGGCGAGGCGACTCTGTTGGCGGGGCTGCGGCCGACTCTTGGATGGGGCGTAAACCTCCAGCCACCCTCCGGCCGGCCAGCAAACCCGCCAGTGGGTGCTGCTGAGGCCCGGTTGAGGCTCCACGTCGAGAAGAGCGCCATAGAATCGCGCCAGTGCGGCCGGCTCGTCGGCGGCCAGCACGATCGAACCCGTTATGGCTGTGGCCTCTCGCTCAGGCATCCCAGCTCAGTGGGGGATGCAGGATCGTAGCCATCGAGCCCAACCCGAACGGCGCACCCTGGCCATGCCGATGTAGGGCTGCTGCGTGAATTGCGCCACTCCGGGGGAGCCTGCATCCACTCAATACTGGCTGACCCCCTAGGATGAACAGATCCACGCCCTCCAGCGGCCACTTCTGAGCCCTGCAATCTCGATCCCAGACTTGTTTAAGGTCTGGGTAACGGATGGGTCCTGGCATATTTGGCATTTCTAAACCAGGTCAATGACCTGACCATTTCGTCTACATCGCAGCAAGTTGCGATGCAGACTGCTGCGATTGTCTACTGCGAGGGAAACTTCGCCGGGCTCGACGGCAAAACTGCCCATGGCCTAGTGCGCTTTTGTGAGGCCTTTAAAATCAGAGCTATTATTGATAGCCAATCGGCTGGACTTGATGCAGGCCTGCTATTGGACGGCATCAGCAACGGCATCCCTATCGTGGCCGATCTAAGCCAAGCCCTAGCCTTGCCAGGTCCCCGCGCTACCACCTTCATCTATGGCATGGCGCCTGCAGATGGCCTTTATGGCAAAGACGATCGCCGGGTTCTGATGCTGGCCATGGAAGCTGGCCTGAATCTGGTCAGCGGCATGCGCGAATTCCTTAATGACGACAGTGAATTTGCCCTGGCCGCTGTACGGCATAACGTGACAATCCGGGACGTGCGTCGTCCACCCGCGTTGAAGGATCTTCGCCTCTTCAGCGGCTCGATCGCTAAGGCACGCTGCATTCGAATCGCCGTGCTTGGTACCGATGGCGCCATCGGTAAGCGCACCACGGCGACGCTTCTGGTTCAGGCCCTAAACGCCAGCGGTATTCACGCTGTTTTGGTGAGCACGGGGCAAACCGGTCTGATTCAAGGCGGGCGCTATGGCATTCCTCTTGATGCCATTCCGTCGCAGTTTTGCTCAGGGGAGGTGGAGGCCGCTGTAGTCGAGGCCTACTGCACGGAAAAACCTGCGGTCATCGTGATTGAGGGCCAAGGTGCCCTCAGCCATCCTGCCTACCTCTCGTCCAGCTTCATCCTGCGGGGCAGCCAGCCCCAGGCGGTGGTGTTGCAGCACGCGCCGGCGCGCCGGCAGCTCAGCGACTTTCCGTTCTTGCCGATGCCCACTCCAGCAAGCGAAATTCGCTTGATCGAATCCTTTGCGCCAACTCGGGTCATCGGCCTAACCCTGAACCACGAGGGCATGAATGACGCCGAGGTTAGTGCTGCAATCGCCCTCTATGCAGCCGATCTCGGCATTCCTGTCACCGATGCGGTGAGCCGTGCTCCCTCTGCTCTCGTGGCCATGGTGCTGAGGGCTTTTCCCGAGTTGTACGTATCCATTGATGGCCAGCTTTGAACGCTCCGCGGCTGGAGATTCATCTCGAGCATCTGCAGCACAACGCCACCACGATGGTCCATCGGCTTGCCCGCCAGGGAATCAAGGTGACCGGGGTCAGCAAGGCAACCCTGGGACTGCCGGAAATTGTGCGCACCTGGGTGGCGGCAGGGGTGCATTCCATCGGTGAATCGCGAATCGAAACAATCGAATCGCTGAGCCGCTGTGAACTCGGCGTCCCACTGCTGCTGATTCGCTCACCGATGCTCAGCCAGGTGGATCGGGTGGTGGCCCATGCGGCGATCAGTTGCAACAGCGAGGCGGTGGTGCTCAGGGCTTTGGCGGCAGCTGCGCATGGCCAGGGGGTACGCCACGGGGTGCTGCTCATGGTGGAGCTAGGGGATCTGCGCGAGGGCATTCTCGCGGCAGACCTCGAGGCGATGGTGTTGCTTACCCTGGCCCTGCCAAGCCTGTACCTGGTGGGGATCGGCACCAATCTGGGCTGTCAGAACGGCGTAGCCCCAGACCAATCGAATATGAGCGAACTATCGCGGCTGATCGAAGCTCTCGAAGGCCGTTTTGGCATCAGGCTCGCGTGGTGTTCCGGAGGCAATTCGGCCAATCTTCCCTGGCTGGCTGGTGGCGGTGATCTCGGCCGTATCAACCACCTGCGCCTCGGCGAGGCCCTATTGCTGGGCCGAGAGCCGCTCACCCGCACTGCGATCCCGGGGCTCTACACCGATGCCATCACCCTTGTGGCCGAGGTGATCGAGTCGAAGCACAAGCCGACCCGTGCCTGGGGAACCCGCCACTGCACCAGTTTTGCCAAGGGGCCAGCCGCTCCCCAGAAGCAACCAGACCAGCCGATGGCCATGCGAGCGCTCCTTGCCTTGGGGGAACAGGATGCCGATCCAGACGGCCTTAGCTCCCCTGGGATCAGCATCGAGGGCGCATCCAGCGACCACTTGGTGGTGAGCGGTGCGGAAGCGGCGCTGGTGGTGGGCGATGAACAGCGCTTTCAGCTCAGCTACAGCAGCCTGCTGCGGGCGATGACATCGCCATTCGTGAGCCGTTGTTTCATCGAAGGACCCACTTAGGAGTTTGTTGCCGATAGAGCCGCAACCCGCCTGACACGGCGAACGGCGCCCACTTGGTGGTTGGCCGCATCAAGCCGCTGCCTGACGGCCTCTATCCCAGAGGGCTGTCTGCCGGCGGACGAGCTGAGGTCCACTGAGATTGAGGCGGTTCAGTCCAGGCATTCCAACCCAAAGCTGCTGGGCCCCTGTAGGAAGGGTGCCCCCCCTGACCTGTGCATGGATCCCCTCGCCGCTAGCCCCGACCCAGCGGTAGCACCGCTCACGATCGCCTTCTTCGGGCTTGGGGCGGTGGGCTCCTCGATGCTGATCTGCCTCTCGGAGCTGGCCGATCGCGACGACGTGCCGTTGCGCTTCGTGGTGGTCGTGCTCAATGACGAGCTGGCCCGCGATGCCCTGTTCCACGCTGAACGCCTGTTCGAGCGGATCGACTTCATCGCTCTGCCCGACTTCGCCCCGCTCTTCGACGGCAGCGCCCCGGAACTGCAGCGGCTGGCCGGCGCCCATTTGCTAGTGAACGCCGCCCAGCCCGGTTTCAACACACCCCTGCTTGAGCTCGGCCTCAGGCTCGACGCCCATGTGGTGGATCTGGCGTCGGACATGTACGACGCCGAGACCGAGCGCAGCCTCACCTTCTCCCAGTACGCCTTCGCTGAGGCCTACCGCGACCGCGGCCGCACCGCCTTGATCAACCTCGGCGTATCCCCCGGTTTGACGAACTTCCTGATCGGCCTGCGCCTGCATCAGCTGCGCGGTTCCCGCCGCCGCGACTTGAAGATCGAGAGTGTGGATCTCTATCTTCTGGAAGACATCGATGCCGATGAGATCGTGTTTTCCTGGTCGCCGCTGGTGGCTCTCGAGGAGCTAGCAGCGCGGCCCCGGCTGCTCCGCGATGGGCGGATCCAGGTGCTCGACCCCTTCAGCGCCGCCCGCGACCACCATTTTCCTGGTGAAGTGGAGCCCACCCGCCAGTACCCCCTCTACCAGGAGGAACTGCTGTCGCTGCATCGCTCCTTCCCCGAGATCGAATCGATCAGCGTTTACACCGGTGGCTCCGAGGTGGAGCTGGTGAAGGCGCTGTTCAAACTCAACCTGCTCTCCAAGCGCACCCTGCCGCAGCAGCAGAGCGAGCTGACGGTGGAGGCGATGGTGCGGGCAATCCTGCCGGGCATGAATAAACCGCGTCGCATCGAGGAATATCTGCGCAATGGCGTGATTCGTCGTGCCCATTTCGCCGCAGCCGCTGAGATCCGCTACACGGAGAACGTTCGCAACGACCGTCAGGTCACGATCGAGACCGTCGGCCTCAGTTACCTGCGCTACCGGGGCCTGCTGGGCAGCCCCTATGCCGGCGCCACTTACATCTCCTATCCCACAGCCGTGGGTGCAGCGATCCTGGCCTGGCACGCCCTGGAGTTCCTCAGAGAGGAGGGCGGTGAACTGGCGGGGGTGGTCACAGGGGAGGATCTGGCCCGGCTGTTGCCCCGTTCCCGTGCTGATGCCATTCGACGCGATCTGGTGGCCTGGGATATCGACCTGTTCGAGAGTGTGCGCGACGCCACGCCGGTCTGAGGTGATCGCCGCCCGCAAGAAGGCTCAGAGCACCGAAGTATTCAATCTGATCGCCACCCCACCAGCGACTGCACCATCACGACCGGTGTGGAGGATGATCTCTGAGCCTGGCGGCCCCGGACGTTGAGTGCCCTGAGCGCTGATCACCCGAATCCTGCCCCCGTCCTGGTCTGTGGTCTTGGGGCCCTGGGCCAGGCTTGTCTTCAGCGGCTCCTGGCCTTTGATCTGCCCCTCCACGGCGTGGATCTGCGGCAGCCCAACTGGAGAGATCCCGAGCTGGAGTCCCGTCTGTTGGGAACCCTCACCCACGGAGACATGCGCCTGGCTCACGTGTTGCGCCAGGCCGGTGCCGAGCGAGCCAGTGCCGTTCTGCTTCTGAGCGCTGACAGCACGATCAACTTTGAGGCGGCCCTCCAGGTAAGGCTCCTCAATCCCACCGCAGAGATCGTGGTGCGTTCCACCAGCCGTCTTGCCGATCTGGGCGCCCTGCTTGAGCATCGCCTGCCCGGGGTAGCGGTGGTCGATCCCATCCTTCTGTGTGCTGATGCGATCACCACCGCCTTAAGACCTGCCTCAATGCAGGCCAGCGTGGAGGTGGATGGCCAGTTCATTCAGCTCAGCGAGAGTCCTGTTCAGGACCTTCGCAACCAGAAGCAGGTCCGGCTTCCCGGGGCCCCCTCCGGATCCCCGCCGGTATGGCTGTCGGCCCGGTCACCGCAGCTCAACAGGGACCCCTCAGCATCAGGCCAAACCCGCCGCTATCGCGCCCAGGCCTGGCTGCGCAGCAGGGTTCTTAAAGTGCGCGCCTGGCTTCGGGCGCGGACGCGGCTCCAGAGGTGGGCCTTCGTCCTGCTGATTCTGCTGGTGCTGGCCGGTGTAAGGATCTTCTCCCAAGTGGGGGGATGGAAGCAGGGGGTGTTTGTCACCCTGGGCCTGCTCAAAGGGGAGTACGTCGACCCGGTGAACCTCCTCCTCTCCGACATCACCGGGATGGAGGAGGTCAGCGGTTGGCTGATCGTTGGCACGCTCCTCTATTCCCTGGTGGGCACGCTGCTGACCTCGGCCCTGGTGGCCGTGATCCTGGAGCGTTTGCTGCGGGAGCGCCTGGGCGTGGAACGGATCCGGCTGCCCCGGCGGGGCCCTGCGCCGGTGATGCTGGTGGAAGGATCCGCCCTGGCCCGGCGCATCGCCCAGCGGCTCCGGCGTCATCAGCAGCTGGTGGTGAGGGTCGAGCCGGGGGGCAGCGATGGCTCCCAGGACAAGGAAATCGTTCAATTCGGACAACTGGAGGAGGCGCTCAAGGCGCTGGAGGGTCGGCCCGTCTCCGCCGTTGGCCTGCTCTCCACCGATCTGCTGGCCAATCTGGAGGCCGCCATGGCGCTGCGACAACGCTGGCCCGAGGCTGGTATTGCGGTGCTGGCCCATGACTTTGGGGCCGCCGAACCCCTGGGGGAGCTGCTGGGTGGACTGGCGGTGATTTCCACCGTCGACCTCGTTGCCGATGCGGTGGTGGCGGCCGCCTTTGGGGAGAGGGTGGAGGGGGTGTTGCAACTGCAGGGCTCCCACCTCTTGATCGTGCGCTACCGCCTTCAGGAGCAGGACAATCTTTGCGGTCTGAATATCTCCCGGCTGGAGAATGGCTATGGCGTGACCGGCGTTTCCTTGCGCCGGCCCCGCTATCACGAGCCCATTCTTTTGCCGCCGCCGGACCTCGTGCTGGCCGCCGGTGACCAGTTGGTGGTACTGGCGACGGCGGCCAGTCTGCGTGGCATCGAACAGGGTCATCCGCTGCCACCCCGCTACCGGCTCCAGATCCAACTGAAGGCCGAAGTGTCGTCAGAGCGTCGTTTTCTGGCGCAGCAGAGTTTGGCACGCTGGATCGGTTGCCTACCAGGGGAGGTGGCCCACCTCCTCGACGGCCAGAAGCATCTCACCCCTGCGGTAGATCGGGAAATTTGTGATCTGTTGGTGGAAGATCTCCGCCGTCAGGGTGTGGACTGCACTTTGGATCAAGACGCTGGCTTGGGTTGGGCCAGCGGAGCGTCGATCTGATGGATCTGGAATATTGCTCGGGCGGCACCGATGGCCGTCCTTCTGAGCCGTAGAGCTTGCAGAAGGTGGGATTGAGTCGATCGAGGGCCTGATCCGCCAGCTTGCGGAGGATGGGCGATTGCCCCATTTTCGCAGGGTTGGGCGGGTTTTTCAGTGAACTCCTAGGGAACGCCAGAGCCAGGCCTTCGTCTGCTGATCCGCCCAACTGACCGTGCTGCCACCCTTGAGGCGTTCGATGTGTTCGCGGCTGTGGAAGCCGTTATGGCCGCCCCGGGCCGTGATCACGGTGTCCAGCCAGGGGCATCGCCACCGCTGTGCCTGCATCGCCAGCTCGGCGGTGGCCGCCACCGGCACCCAAGGGTCATCGGTGGCATGAATCAGCAGGATCGGGGGCATGGCTCGCCGGGTTTTGATGGCTTCCAGAAGCGGCTGCAGCGGACTGGCGGCCGCGTAGTACGCCGTCACGGAGGCATGCCCCCAACGCGGTGCGGTGATGGCCGCATCAAAGGCCTGCACGCTGCGTACCCGCTTCGGTCCGCACAACAGAGCGCGTTCGCCTGGCGACAGACCGTGGGGATCATCCAGGGTCAGCTGGCGCAGACGCCGCAGCACCCAATGGCGATAAAGACGGTTGCGCGTCCGGTCGAATTGATTCGCGGACTGGATCAAATCCAGAGGGCTGCTGATGCAGACCAGGCCATCGAGCAGGGGCTGTTCCAACTGGGCATTGAGCAGCATCGTGCCCCCTAGGGAGAGCCCCACCCCAAACAGGGGCCGTGATGGGTTCCCTGCCGCCAGCTGATCGGCCAGCCGGCGGGCCTGCAGCAGGGCAGGCAGCAAATCGCGATTGCAGAGCGCGGCATAGGTGCCCGGCGCCAGAGGTCTGCCGGCGCCGGCACCGCGCATGTTGATCCGCAGCACGGCCAACCCGGCGGCGACCAGATGGGCCGCCAGACGGCGGATGCCTGGTCCTTCGGCACAACCGCCAAGCCCATGGATCATCACCACCAGGGCCCTGGGCGCTTCCTGCTGCGGCAAGGAGAGGCGTGCCAGCAAGCCATCGCCACCGCCCAGGTCGATGGTGAGTGCCGAGGAGAGATCCTGGGGCAGCCGCTCGGAGCGGATCGTGTCCCGCATCGTCTGCAGATCGGGCCCCCACCAGGGCAGCCGCTGGCGGAAGGGGGAAGGCTCGAGCTGGGGCGGGTGGGGCTCGCTCAATGGATCGCTTGGATTCAGATCAAGGAGAAGGCGAAGAAGCAAGGGGAAGGCATCGCCTGGCGCAAGGCATCCAGGGCGAGCCTCCGGCCCTCAGCAGCAGGAACCGCTCATGGAAGACGTGGCTGCCGTGGAAGCCGTTGCGGCAGCGGCGCTGGCGGTCTCGGTCGCGCCCCCGTCAAAGGGCAGGGCCCACCCGCAGCCCTCGAAGAGTCCGTAGTGACGGCTGAAATCACCGATGAAGCTGAAATGGGGCGCGAGGCGGCTGTCGGCAAGCATGCGGTAGGTGTTGCCGCACACAGGGAAAACTTTGCCGGCCTCGATCCAGTGGTGCTTGTCGAAGGGCAGGGCGTGGGGGTGTTCGGCGATCGTGCCGCGGTAGATCACTGCCTGGCCGTGGTCTTCGCAGGCATCCTCCAGCTCGGGGAGGTGAAACAGGCGGTAGGTGGCGGAGAAGAAGCGGATCGGGCCGGTGCGGGCGGTGAGCGCCGCATCGGTGATCTCCAGGGGCCGGTCGCTCACCAGACGGGGATCGGCGAAGCCGGCCCGGCGGGCTAGGCGCAGGAAATCGTTCCAGTAGAGGGCGCCACTGAGGCATTCGCCGTAGAGCACCGGATCCTCACGCAGCGCCTCAGGCACGCGCCGGTCGGCATAAACATCGGCGAAGAAGAACTCACCGCCGCGCTTGAGCAGGCGCCGCACCCCATTCAGCACGGCCTGCTTGTCGGTTGAGAGGTTCACCACGCAGTTGGAGATCACCAGATCAAAGCTGCCGGGCTCCAGCGGTAGCTGCTCGAGCTGCTCGATGCGGCCCTCCAAAAACTGCACGTTGGCGAAGCCAAAGTGCTCGGCGTGGTGCTGTTGGTGACGCCGGGCCACCGCCAACTGCTCCGGCGTCATATCCACCCCCACCACTTCTCCGCCGGCGCCCACCAGCTGAGCCAGAAGGTAGACATCGCGGCCGCTGCCGCAGCCCAGATCCAACACCCGCAGACCCTCCAGTAACGGCGGTACCACCAACCCACAGCCGTAGTAGCGCGCAAGCACCTCGGGGTGGATGCGGGCCAGCAGCGGGCGCAGGGCCACGGGTACGCTGCTGGCATCACAGCAGGCGTCGGTGCGCAGATCGGCGCTGCTGCTGAGGGTGGCGCCGTAGTACTCCTGCACCCTGCGGCTCAGGTCGGTGGAGGTCGTCATGGCGGTGGGCGGAAGGATGGAGGTGCGTGATGGGTGGGACGCTAGGGCCACCTTCTCGGACGCGGCCGGCGATGCGGGCTTGGTTGAGTCCTGGGCTCGGTCTGGCCGGCTGAAGACTCTCATTCACCCTGGACCGGTTGCCGGGGTCCACGTCAGGAGGCTGCCGCAAGGTGCAACACGCAGGCCCCAGGTGACATCAGCGCAAAGAAGCTCAAGGACCTGAGAGACCTGACGCACCAGTGCCCGCCGGCACATGTGGGCTCAGGCCTAAGCGAGTGGCATGACGCCCGTCGGGCGGAAGGCGATGAGCAGATCGTCAAAGTCGCGGTCACCACCGCCGTAGAGATCTTCAAACATGAACACGTTGTCCCCCTGCATTTGGAAGTGTTCAATCCGGTCGGCGTTGGCCTCTTTGAAGGCGAAGTAGGTGTGGCTGGCCTCGCCGGTTTCCACGATGGCGAAGGGGGCCAGCATCATGCCTGATCTAATGGTGAGGTTGCGACTGGAGAGGCCGAGGTCATCAACCAACAGGTTGCTGAGTGGCTCCACCAGATTGTCGGCCGACAGTGCGGCATTTCGGTAGGCCTCCCCATCGGTAGGGCCAAGGAACCGTCGCTCTCCGCTGATGGGATCAATCCCGGCAAATACCGTCCCATCAGTGTCCAGAACCTGATAAAAACCCACGATGGAGTCGTAGTCAGCTTCTCTGGAGATCTCCAGAGTGCCATGAATGCGCATGTCAGCGAGTCCGCTGAAATCAAGCAAGGGCACCTGGCTTTGTTGGCGCGCCAGGAATCCTGCCAGCCCTGATTCGCTGCTCTTGAGATCGATCTGGAGTTGTATGCCAGATGTTGATGATTGCAGCCGCAGGCTGTTCGCGGTCGTTGTTTCAACGGCGTTAAGAACGCTGATCTGCGCGCCCATCAGGCTGGCGACCGGAGCATCGGCTTCTCCCAGGTCCCCCAGGACGTTGCCCATCACTTCAAGGAAGACGAGCCGAGTGCCGCTGCTGAACTGCAATTCCCGCTGGGCGTTCATGGCCAGGCTGAGCTGAGGAAGATCGTGGTTTTCAAGGGATCCGCCGAGGATTTGCATACGCTCTCTCAGCTCACCAATGCTTATGGCCAAAGGATCCCAGAATTCATTCTCCCCCAAGACGAGATATCCATACTGGTTGGAGCTGATAGCACGGTTGATCAGTTCGGTATGGGCGAAGACGGCTGCGGCACGTCTGTCGGAGGCATCGCTGGGGACGATGCTGACTTCGTTGGATGAAGGTGAGCTGTGCAGCTGGAGGTTCTGCTTCAGCTCAGCCACACTGCCGGAGCCCCGGATCACACCAGCATCGGATGTCAAGTCGCCGCGAAGGCTATCAAGATGGTTGAGTTCAACCACTCGACTGAGACCGGAGCCGAGGTTGAAGAAACGTGCCCCGGTTCTGCTGTTGGCGTCATAGAGGAAGGGCGTCGGCCTGAGATCCATGTCAACGAAGTAGGTCAACGCGGCATCAGCTGTCCTTTGCGGCAAGCCAAATCTCTCCAGATTGATAAGCACACTTACCGGCAAATCGCCGCCAGTTATGGGCCCACTGTTGTTCCTCTGGCGTAATGCGAAGTCGAGCACCCGATCGCTCAGGGTGATCCCCTTTTGTGCGAGGGACTGGATCGTTGTAAACGGTGTTGTGGTGAGTATGGCGTTTTCAGACAGCGACCAATCCTTGAGATCCAGCAAGCGGATCAGGCCGTTCGCCGCATCCTCCGATCCCGACTGCAGAGGGTGGTCTTTGACGAAGTTGCGGTAGACGGTTGCCAGGCGTTGCTGCACGCTGCGTTCGAGCAGCGCCGGGTCGTTGATTTTGTACAGACCTTGGCTGATCGCATCCGTCTCCGAGCGGTAGTGCGCAAAGGCATCGCGCTTGAGTTGGTTGATCGCGTCAAGGGTGTCGCTCAGGTGGCTGTTCCCCTGCTTGGCGGCCGCGAACAGCGCGTCGATCTGTTGGCAGAGATCCCAGTTGGCATTGGCGGCCAGTCCCACGGCCAGTGCCGCCAGCGGGGTGACCTCGGAGGGGAGCTCTGTTCTCAGCCTCCGCAGGCTGCCAAGAGCGGCTGTGGCCAGCCGCTCCATGATGGGTGTGCTGGCAGGCAAGGCCAGCAGTTCCTCGTTGTAGGCGGTGATCAGCGGGAGTTCTGTCTCGATGGCTTCGGGAAATTGGTCAGACAGGAGTTGCTGAAGCGACTGGACAAGCACTTCCCAGCCAAAGTGCAACTTGATGTGAGCGATGTAGGTCGCGAGGGCACCGATCGCGCGCGCTCCTGGCGCTGCAACGGGCTGTTTCAACTCCAGCACGGGATCGCGTCGGAGGTAGTCGAAGCCATTCAGACCGAAAGCCTGATCGATCCAGGCCGCGGCCGCCTTGTCGTGCAGGCCCTGGGCCAACGCCAGGCTGTGCAGGGTGGTCAGAGGCGTGATCATCTTCCCGAGCGGCGCCAGGAACGGCACCTCCAGGGCCAGGCCGGTGCTGGTGTCGACGCCTCCGAAGGCGATCAGGTTTCCCTCTGTGGAATCAATGGTGCCGTTGCGATTGAGATCAAAGCTGCGGTGCTCAATGCGCAGGTTGTAGTGCGCCTCCTCACCCGTGATCGTGCTCGGTTCATAGGGATCGATCCGGAGGTTTTGATTACCATCCCAGAACACCGTCGTGCCTTGAAGGTAGCCGTTTGAGGCGGTGCCGCTGCCATAGCTGCCGCCAACGCCAAATTCGAACAACGGAATCTGGGCCAGCTTCTCCTCCCAGACCGTGTCCCAGATGGAATAAAGGCCCATATCCACTCCCACCTGAACATTCGCTTTGAGATAGGCCGACAGGCTGCCTACCAGCTCGAACAGATCCAGGGGGTTGGTGATGCGGCTCATCTCACTGCCGCGGATCTTGCCATCGGAAGTGCCGGCCACTTCGCCTTCATCCAGCAGATCGAAACTGGTGGCGGCCGCCAGGCCGCCGGTGATGTCGGACCGCACCACCAGGGCCGTCAGGCCTAGCCCCGCGCCCATGCTGGCGTCCATGCTGAACTCTGGGACGTCCACGTATTTTTCGGTATCGGGGTCTTTTTTTTCGTCGGCCACGTAGAAGCCATCGAACACTTTCCAGGCGTCATTGGCTTTAAAGCCGCCCTTTTTCCACTGATTGAGGCCATAGGTGTCGAAGCCGAAGCCGAGATTGGCCTCCACGCCGAAGCCGCCTTCGATGATGCCCTCGATGCCTGAGGAAATCGGAAATCTCTTTTCCACCTCGGATGACATGCCCATCGGCGGCATGGTCCAGGTGAACAGGTCAACGTTCTGGCCCAGCAGCAGCTTGATCGCATTCTTGGGTTCATCGATCAGGGGAATTTTGAAGCCGAGCTTGTCAAGCTTTGCCATGATCTTCTTGAATTTTTCGCTGGCGTCGTTGCTGCTGGCGTCGTCGGGACTTTTACTGTCCCCATTGTTGGGGCTTTTGCTTTTGCTACCCCCCTTGTCGGCCTGTTCGGCAGTGTCCTTGTTGAGATTCTTGGTGGCGTTAGGGTCCTTGTCTAGCTTTTCACTGTCTTTATCGGTCGATGCTTTTGGATCAGCGGCTTTAAAGAGTGGCAGCTCATAATTGCCGTAGTCTACATAGAAATTGCCCTCCTCGCTCATCGCCTTAAGATCACGCACCAAATCGATGACATCTTTGAGCAGATCCAGGAACTTTGTCGTCGCCGAGATCGCGTCTTGAAGCTGCTTGGCTTTTGGGTCGTTGGGTTTGCTGGTCATGGCGTAAAAATCGGCAAACCAGGAAGCGAGATCAATTGTGGTTACATGACCATCCTTGTCTTTGTCGAAGCTGCTTTCTAGGCCGAGCGTGGCGAAGATCTGGGTGTCGGTGTATAGCGCGTCAACGATCGGATAGAGCGGATTGAGGATCGTGTCGAGCCCGTCAACGATCGGGCTGAGCATATCGGTGATGAAAGTGCCTAGATCGAGATTGATGTTGTCAAAATAAAATGATGTAGCACTCGAATCTTCCTTGGCTTTTTCCTGATTGGAGTAGTCGAATAGCGGCAGCTTGCTGGATAGATCAAAGCTGAAGGATGGAATGGCCGCTGATCCGTTGATGCTGGTGGTGACGCCGAAGGACATGGCGGCATTGCCTGCCAGCTGGTATTGGAAGAGCTTTTCCAGGTTCAGCTCGCCCATCAGCTCATTGAGGGTGAGCCCATTGATGCCGGCATCGCCGCTGAGGTCGAGATTGAACGACACGTCGAGCCCCGTGTCGGCGGCAACCTTGACATTTTCGCTGACTTGATTAACGGCATCCAGCTGCAGGAAGCCGAGGCCGCCCGTGAGGCTGAAGTCGTCCGAAAGGTGAGTAATGAACTTTGCACTGAGATGGGTATTCGTGGTGTCTTGAATTTTCTGGGTGTCTAGATAGATGTCGCCCTTGCGCGGGAAGACCAGCCTCAGGGCGGCTTCATAGTTGAACTCGGCATCCAACGAACCCTGGCTCTGAAATCCCAGGCCGGGGAGGCCAAAGTCGGCGGCGAGGGGCACACTGACGATGTCGTAGCTGTCCTTGAATGCGAAGGACACGGCCACCGCGTCCGGAATAGTTGTGGTGTTTTGAGTGGTCATTACCGGGTCCAGCGTGACCGTCACCGTGTTTTCGGGGATGCCCAGGGCGCCTGCGATTTCCTGGCTCAGTAGTTTGCTGAGCTTTTTGGGCGTCGGCGTGCCGATCTGGCGCACGCTGTTGACCAGACTGGTGATGAATTTGCGCAAGCCCGCTCCAGCTTTGCCATCCAGGCTGCCGACGATGGGCAGTGACAGGCTGTCGATTCCCTCCTGCAGGGAGGTGAGGGACGACTGCAGGGCATCTGCTGTCTGCTTGGGAAGCTCGTAATCAAGCACATCCACATCCTGCACCAGGTGGGTGAAGTGATTGGGGAGATTTCTGTCGGTGTCGTAATTGGGGTCGGTGCTCTGGAAGTGGTAGCTCAGCTGCGCTTCATGGATGCCCGTGAATTGCTTTTCACCGCTGCCATCTTCGATGCGGCCATCGTCATAAGCCTGCACGCTGATCTGTTTGGGTACATACCAGTTGCTTGCTGTGAACGTGATTTGCTGACTGAAGGGAGTGCCGCTGCTGCCCAGCTGGCGGTTGCCTTCGCTGTAGTTCTCGCTGATCGTGACGATGACATCGGTCGTGGGTTGGGTGAGCAGGGCCAATTGGAAGCTGGCGCTTTGGCCTGTTTCCTTGATCAGGACCCTGTCGCCGGTGGTCAACAGCGCGATGCCGGCTTTGTCGTTGTTGATGATCTGAACGCTGGCGCTGTTGCTGGCGCTGTTATTGCTCAGGATGTAGCCATCGCCCGCCAGCAATTGGACGGTGAAGCTCTTATTGATCGAGTCTTGCACAATGTCATCGATCGGTACCACGATCAGATCGCTGCTGGTCTTTCCTGGCGCGATCCGCACCTGACCGCTAATGGCACCGGGTGTTTGGGTGATTTTGCTGATGCTTCCCTGAGGCGTGTTCGCATAGCCCAGCCCTGGGTCCAGGTTGACCTGCGTGACCGTATAGTTCACCAGTACGCCGGTGGATCCTGCCGACTGCGGTGCTGGTGCGGCCAGCTGAATCTGGAAGCGCCCTGGCTTGGCCTCTTCGCTGCTGTCGCTCACGAGGATGATCTCAGCCTGCGGCGGATCGTTGTCGACGATGTCGATTTGGACAGGCTTGATGCTGAGCGCGTTGAAGCGTATGTCGTCGCTGGCGGTGCTGAGTTGCAGCTGGCTCGAGCTGATATCCTCACCCGTGATCTGATCATCCACGGCCCATAGCGATACCGATTGCAGCGTCGACCAGTTGGCGGGGGTGAATAGCAATGTTTCACTGCGTCCGATGCTGGCTTGATTGATCGTGAACTGCCCATCATTGGGTACGAGCTTCACGCCGACATCAGCACTGGGCTGAGCCGTGAGACGCAGATTGATTGAGCCGTTGCCGGCTTTGCTGATGCTGCTCTGCTGGAGTTCAATCGCGACGCCAGGCACGTCATCATCTTTCACCTGGAAGGGAAGTGTGCCGGCGCTGCTGATGGCGTAGAAGCCATCGCCGCTGGTGCTGCGGCTCTGGATGTCGACGTTGACGTCGCCGTCGACAAGATCGTCGTTGGCGGGAAGGATCGTGAACGCCTGGGCCGTCTGCCAGTTGTTGGGTGTAAAGGTCAGGGCGATGCGTGATTCCGCCTGTGGGGCGCTGCTGCTTGCCAGCTTCAGAACGGCCTCGCTCGCATCCGTCGTTTCCAGATAGACGGTGACGGTGTTGCTCGGCTGGGTGCGCAGGCGTGCGTAGCGCGTTACACCGCTGCCCTGTTCGTTGAGGTCGACGCGCGTTGTATTCACCGGTTGGCTGCCGGCGGCATCAAGGCTGAACTGCAGACCTGCTTCTTCGTCATCCAGCAGCCGCACGATCGTGTTGTTCGGCAGCACATAGGCGCTGCTCAGGTTCAACAGGGGGTTTGTAGCGGCTTCAGGAACGAGACCGCTGCTCTGTGAGACGATCGTGGTGGCGATATTGGTCGCGGTCTGGCCGCTCTGCAGCGTTAGGTTGTTGCTGAGCACCAACGACAGAAAGACGTCGCTTCCCTCCTTGACATAGGTGAGTGTCGTCCCGGCAGGAATCGTGACGTTGCTCTGATTGGTTGGCTCGAGCCGGAAGGAAGCCAGATAGACCCCGCTGCTATTGGCGTCGAGCGTCAGAAGCGTCAGGGCAACACTGGTATCGAGCACCTGGTACCCACTGCTGCCATAGCCCGCCACAAGGCCGACCACTGAACTGTTGTCGGCGCTGGTTCCGCCCTGCCCCTTCCACACCAGGGAGCCTGACAAGGTCGTGCTGCGATCGCGGTGGATCGTGGCAGCTGCAGCCAACGTGAATGTGGCGCTTGCGTTCGGCTGGGTTTCACTGCCCTCGAGACTCTTGCCGAGGCTGAGTTCGGTTCCCGCCGGTAGCGTGATCGCTTCGCGGTCGCAGGTGGCGAACGTGGCCTGGAGTTGATCGGGTCCGCTCTGTCCCGTGATCAGCAGTTCCACGCCACGGGACGCGAGCAGGCTGATGGCCAGATCTTCGTCACGCTCATCCACCCAGTCCTGGATGCCTCGCAGTGTGAGGCTGCCGCTGCTGCTGCCTTTGGGGATCAACAGGCTGAAGCCATCGCTGCGGCTTAGGTATTGCGCCGGCACCACCTCATTGCGCACCTCTGTGCCGCCTTCGCTGGGCCGCTGCCACTGCAGGGCCACGCTGGGGGCGCTGGTGGCGAATGATTGATAATCGAGGCTGACGCCGACGAAATTACCGCGGCTGAATTGCAGGTTGCCCGTGCTCCAGGTCGCTTTGCTGTCAAACAGCTTGTCGATCACTGTTGCTCCGTTGAGCCTGAGCCTCACGCCCCCCTGAACCGGGACGCTGAAGTTGTAACTGCCGCTTTCGGGAATGTAGAGATACCCCGACCAGGTGCTGTTGAAGGCGCCTGATTGGTTGTTGTTTTGGAAGCTGGCTGCGCTCTCATTGATGCCATCAGCGTCGAGCCTGGTGGTCTCGGCACCTCCTGCATTGCTGTCGAATCGTGTGAGTCCGGCGAGCGACTGTGCGCCATTGCCTACACTGACGCTGACGTCATTGGCCAGAACCTGGCTGAGCCTCGGATCCACCTCCAGAAACAGCAGCGTGTCTTCTGGCGCCGCCTTATCCAGGCTGACCGTGAAGCTAACGCTGTCGTTGCCCGCCTCATGGATCGTCTTCTGCGACGGGCCGGACAGGCTGGCGAGTGGCGCCTTCTGGCTCTGGCCTGTCGCCACCCGGCTGTTGGTGGTGGCATCGTTGTCCACGTTGAGCACCGATAGCGTCGGCCGCAGGGCCCCATAGTTCGCGTCGCTGCTGCTGAGCGTGAAACTGAGCGACTGGGCCGAGTCGCCGTCGTCCTGGTTGTCATCGACGCCTTGCAGCCGCAGTTCCTGCACATCCGCCCAGGTCCCTGGTGTGAACGTCAGTGCCAGCGTCTGGGCTGTGGGATCGAGCGGATTGCTTACCCTCAGCTCCGCGCTGCTGTAGGAGGCTGTATTGAGGCTCAGCGTCACGTTGCCCTGCGGCTGGCTGCTCAGTCGGATGCCGAGACGCGTGCTGCTTTTGCTGCCCGCATCCGCTTCGCTCACCCGGAACTGAGAGGTGTTGGTCCAGGTCAGCGCGCTGCTCGAGCCATCGGTCTGGGCGGCGGTCAGAAACAGCACTTCGGCCGTTTCGTTGTCGCTGAGATCGGCCGTGGCGCTGCCGCTGGCGCCCCCGATGCTGTAGCGGCCGCCATCCAGCAAGGTGAGCGTCAGCCGCTCCGTTCCTTCCGCCGTGAGGTCGTCGATCGCCACCAGCGGCAGGCTGATGCTGGCCTCATTTACCGGCACCTGGAGCCCGTAAAAGGGCGTGGTGGCGAAGGCGGCGGTGTTGCTCGTGCCGCTGTGCAGCACCACATCCGGGGCGCCGGCGACACTGTTTTTGCCAGTGCCGTTGAGGGGAAAGGCACTGACCAGACCCGTGCTGCTGGCATTCGCCGCCAGCATCGAGGCCTGGATCTGCTCCTGGCTGCGGAATGCATTCCAGATGCTCACTCCGCGCACGGCACCCACCAGAGCGCTGCTGCCAGCACTGGCGAGGGCAGAGCGGCCGATGGAGTTGAAGCTTCGGCTTCTGCTGATCAGTTCTGCAGGCCGGCTCAACTGCGCCTGGGCGGCCTGTTCACCATTGAGGTAGAGGCGGGCCACACCGCCGGCATCCACGCTGAAGGCCAGGTGGTTCCATTCCTGCAGCGACACTTCGTTGTCGGCGATCAGCTTCAGCAGCAGGGCGCCGTTGGCATCACGGATCTCCAGCTGCGGCCTGCCGCTCGTGTCATGGAAGCCCAGCAGGATTCTGTTGCTGCCGTTGCTGTCGCTGAACTCCAGCAGCGCCGCCTCCGTGCTCACGGCATCGCGGCGCACCCAGGCTGCGGCGCTGAACTCACCCTTGTCGCTGACCGTGCGGACGTTGCTGAATTCCGCGTAGGCAGAGCCGCCGCTGCTGCTGCCGTTGCGCAGCTCTAGGGGCCGGTAGCTCACCTGGGGCGTGTGCAGCGCATCGGCCGCATTGCCCTCGAGAGTGAAGCCATCGGAACCGCTCAGCCGGTAGAGGAGCTCGACCGGCTGAGCGACGACAGGGGAGGCCAGCTTCAGCTCGAATCCCAGGCGGCTGGTGCTGCCTTCGCTTCCGTCGATCGCCTGCACGCTGGCCGCCGGCGCCGATGCAACCAGGCCCCCCCCCTCCCAGAGTGAGAGCTGCAGATCCGTGGCCCAGCCTGAGGGGATGACCCCCTGGGTGGTGGTCAGCATGTTGTAGAAGTCGTCACTGCTGCTTCCGGCCGCCGTCACGGTGGTGGGCTGGTCGTTGCGCAGGTCCGTGAGCGTGATGCGTTGCGGTTGGGTCCAGTTGCTGCTGTTGAAGTTGACCTGTGTGCTGGAGAGGTTGCCGCTGCTGCTGCTCAGGCTGACGGCCACTGCGGCCCGCGGCTGGCTGGTCAAACGCACCTCGAAGGCGGCCTGTTGGCGGCCGTTGACCAGCTGGGCCCGCACGGTGGCCAAGCCGGTGCGATCGGCCGGCGTGATCACCACGGCAGGCTGATCGGCGCTGCTGTCGTTGATCGTCAGCGACGCCTGGCTGTTGGCACTGTCGATGTTGTAGCGCTGGAAGCTAAATCCCTGGTTGTTCGTTTCGACATTGGCAAGTAGCCGCAGCGTCAGTGTCTCGCTCCCCTCCCTGATCGCATCGGCGATGGCGGCAATGTAGATCCTGGCCTCGCTGGAGCCATAGGGCATGACCACCAGATCTTCGGCCTTGAAGCCTTCGCCAGTCGTGCGAGTCGCTTGTGGTGCGGTGTAATCAGATCCCCGCACAGCGGTGCCGCCCGTGATCTGATAACGAATCACTAGGCCACCTTCAGGTGCGGCTTTGTTTGCTTTGATGGTGAACCAGCCGAGGTCGCTGTCGCTGTCTCCGCCCTCGGTTGGGTCCTGGCCTTGTGTCAAAGACAAAACCCTGGGGTCATCTGCGATCGTGATCGTCTGACTTGCATTGGACACGCCATAGCCGCTGCCGCTGCCCAGGCTGAAGCTGATGGATTCGGTTATCTCGGCGTAGTCGTCTCTCAGCACATTGACGTTATAGGACTTGAGATTTGTGAGCGCGCCAAACGCTGCTGTCGGTTGCCAGCCCAGGTTGCCAAAGCTGCTATTGAGACCGATTAGGCTGCTGTCAATGATCGCGCCGCTGCTGTCCACGATGGCGTAATCACCGTCGATCTGGGTGCTGCCGGTCTGTCGCTTGGCCAGCGTGGTGCCGACGGTGGAGTTGGCGGTTTCCGAGCTAGAGCTGAGCTTGATGTTGATGTCTCTGCTTGTGCTCTTGTTGGCGAACAGCTGAAAGCCGAGGCTGGTCGTATCGCTGCTGGATTCTTGGCGATTCAGGCCCCGCGCCAGCGATTCAGAAAGGAACATCGCGCTCGCCGGCACCACCTCATTGCTGACCGTTCCACCCGATCCGTTGGGGCGGTCCCATGACAATTTGGCTGCGTTGGCTCCGGCACCACTGGCATCAACGAAATAATCGAATTGCAGCCAGACAACCTCACCCTTATTCAGGTTGATTGTCTGTGTGGCATGGGGGGTGAGGGTATTGCTATTCCAGTAATGATCGTGGCTGTACAGCACTGGGCCAGCGCCATTGCTTTTGCGAAGTGTCAGCTTGCTGCCGTCATCAGTCGTAGTTCTGAAGACATAACTGCCGGTTTCCGGAATACGGATATAGGTTTCCCAGCGAATCGCAAAGCTGTCGTACAGTCCCTGATTGGCCAAGCCTGATTCGGTTTCATTGATACCATCGGCATCAAATACAAGTACATCGGAGCCGGAACCAGTGTTGCTGAAGCCGCTATTGTTGGCGGGAAGACTATAGGTGATGCCTGTGGTGTAGGGGGTGCGGATGAACTGATAGGCGCCTTGTCCCAAGCTGAGCTGAGGCTCGTCGTCAAACAGTCTCACCTGGCTGCTGGTGCTGCCGCTGATGGCATAAATGTTTTCGCTGCCATCGGCTTGTAAGGTTAAAGTGATCGTGCGTGGTGCGTTCCAGGTGTCGCTGTCCCTGGGATTGGGAATGAACCTTAGCGTGACCAAATCGGTATTCAAGACGTACAGTCGGCCATTGGCGTAGTAGCTATCGCCGGCGATTTCCTCAAGCGTGTAGTCCCTATCCTTTACGGCGGTGCCGCCAAAGGTGATCGGGATGTCGATGAGAGGAGTGCCGTTGCGGATGTTCACATAATCACTGAGCACCCTCCGATCAAACCTTATCTCGATTTTCGGTGCTGAGCCCCCTTCGAAGCCGTTGCTCAGGCTGCCGAATTGTGCTACGAATTGGGCTCCAGCCTGTCCCCATTCGGTGATGTAGCCGCTGGCATCGCCTGGGTCTATGTCACCCCATTGGCCATCAGTGTGAATGATCCGCAGATAGTCCTGATTGCCTTCGTTGTTTGGCTGGTCGTCATCCCATTTTGTGTAACCAATGTCGCTGCTGTCCCTTCGGAAGACAGTGCCATCTTCTGGCCCTGCTGGCCCCGTATCCCAGATCCAGGTGCCCTCGGATTGGACGTCCGTTCCTCCCAGCAAGGCATCGTTCGTGAGTGCTGCTCCGCCCTTGGAATAGTTGGTGATGAAGTCGTTCTCTTCTGCAGAGGTGACCGTGGCCAAATAGCCAGTGAGCCCATTCAATGTGCTCGCCCGGGAGGAACTGGAGGCGCTGGTCCAGCTTTCTCCGTTGCCTGTGTAGGCGTAATAGTGGCCATTCCCCCAGTAGGGCTTGGCATTGCTAGTTGTTACCGCCATGGTTGCTTCCCTTGAAGTAGTGGAATATTCGAGGCTTGTGATCTGATCGGAGATCCGTGATCAGGCTGCTGCGTCGTGTGCAGCTATTGGTTGATCTTGAACTTGATTGCTGGGGCATGATCCAGCTTGGTGCTCGACAGCTCGGAGAACACACGCCATCGATTGAGCTGCCACTCCTCCAGCTCCAACCGCAAAGCATCCACCAGGCGGATGATCTCGGCGTCGATGGGGAGGATGCCGACGGATGCAGGTACTGGGCTTGATCTCCTGGTTCAGCGGCTGCAAAAAATAGTGTGATCTAGTATACACGGAGTTCCGGCGGAAAGCTACGGAAGGCCGGGATGTCTTCGATGGCTTGCTCTATATGGGCGGCAGTCGCTGGGAACTCGCCTTAACTGCATCCCATTTCGCCTGATTCACGCAGTCGCTTGCGGATCATCTGTACTCTTTCGGAGAACCCTTTGGCTACGGGAGTGTGGCGATTGCGTTTTATGGGGCTTCGCGCGGGCAAGTCTGGCCGGTAGCAGATGCTTTGATTCGGCGGCGGATATGACGACTCCACCAAAATGTTGCGCATCCGCCTAATAGAGGAATGGGGCCGGGCACTTGTTCAGTCTGAGGTGCACCAGCCAGATCTAACCATTCATTAACCGAGAGGTTTGCCACACTCCCGTGGCCGGGAAGTGGTAGAGCCCCATAGCTCTCAGTGAGAGCGACCATTGCATCAAGTCTACTGGTGGGATCATACAAAACTAACACGTCAATTAGCTTATCAATCAGTTCTGTTTCGTTGATGCCTGCTCTTAGCTGCAGATTCCTCATCCGGGCAGATTCCAAAACTTGGGCCCAGACACCCTGGAGTGCTGGCCTCATTGTTTGGAACTCCAACTCGAGGTTGTCACTGTCCTGATTGGTCCCCTGCTCCCAGACATGCCAGAGAAAATGGCTACCTTGCGCGCAGTAGACCTGATCGTAACTGGAGTTGTAGTTGCCAGAGTCTTCCCGTTGGAACCATGAACGATCCGTGCACATATGATGCGAGACGCGATCTGCGTAGGAGTGAAGAAATATGCCTAACTTGGCAAAGTCAAGCTGGTGCGGTGTGACGAATTCTAGGAAGCTACTATCTGTTGCCAGCACCTGACCTTTGTCATCTTCATTAATGATCAATCTGCCAAGGTTGGAAATGAATTGGAGCTGCAGCTGTGGTACCCCTAAAGCAAAAACACTCTGAGGGCTTTCGATAACTTTATCTCCTGTTTCGCAGGGTGTGGATGCTGGAGCCCCACCGGTGTTTTGAAGCAAGATTCCTGCGACGCAGGCATCCTGGCGGCGATTCAAAGCCCAGTCCTGCAGGTTGTTGAGGAGAGGTTCATAGGGAGCATTAGCAGGGGAAAAGTAATCAGCGGGCAGACCGATGCTCGGTGGCTGAACCCCGTCTGGAGAGAAGCGTGCGTGTAGGTGAAGAAGCATGCCTCCCGTGTCACTATTTAATCTAAAAATACCGTTCATCACTTTCGTTGTGATGAGACATTGGCGAGCCATGCCGAGCCCCCAAGTGGCACGGCATTGACTAATCATATTGTCGTCTAAAATCTGATACCCCTTTTGATCAAAGGGCAGATAAAATTGTTGATCAGTAGCTTCGTTATAAATGGTGATTTGATAGGCCTCCCACGGCGTATATCCCATGAGTTGTGCCATCAGGTAGGTGGAATCGCTATGCACCAGACTGCGTCCGGAGATGATGCTGTTGTTGCCGGTCAGGCCGCTGAGGCTATCCGTGAAGGCCTTGGCACGACAGGCCACTTCTTCCGCAGGCAGTAGGTTACTCGTCCGGCAGACTTCTTCAACCCCGATGCAGTTGCGAATCGGAGGCAGGCCGGAGGTGGGAGAGTTGTAACAGACGTCTTGTCCATGGGATTGGACCGGCAAGACATGGAAAGTAAAGAATGTGCATAGAATATGAAGTTTCACCCCAAGGCTTAGAGCCATTGATGGGAAAGTTCTTGTGAACTTGCGCAAGAGCTGATCCCTAGGCTCCGGTTCCGAAACCAAGGACTGGTGAGCAATCTTGCGGCAAACCATTCGCGTAACTGCGGTGTCAGCCACGAGAATACAAGGATATAGCTATTTATGAAAGACAATAGATCAGGTGATATTGGGGCAGGTCCGTGACCGTGCGCGCCGCGCCTAAGGTATGGCTGGGGGCCGACCCCCTGTTCCTCCCGCGCGGAGTTTAAGCTCAGAATTTGCACGATGATTGGGGCTTTGTTGATCTTGGCGGCATTGCTGATGGCAAGCGCGATGCCAGTGAGAAACCCTGATGTGGCTAGCGCACATAGCCAGCGCTACGCATCAGCTTTTGTGCCTCATCGGAGACCAGGAAGCGAATAAAGGATTCGGCTTGTGGATCCGCAGAGGTTGACAGGGCAAGATTTAGATCTCTCCAGATGCTTCGCTCGCTCGAGATCGGAATTGCCTGGAGGACCTTGGGATGATCAACCGCCCACTCTGGCCAGGTGATCCAGGCGTCGGCATCAAGCTTTTGGAATGCCTTGAAGCTGGCGCCGGAACCCGTTGAAAAGGCCACGATATTGCGGCGAAAGCGCTTGACATCCTCCAGCTTCCCCAGTCGCCCGGCTAGGTCTTCCCAAACACCAGTGCCTGAGGTGTTGGCAATACCAGATCCTTCGGTGACGACGATGCGGATGCCTGGCTGGAGCAAATCCTCAAACCTTTGTATGCGGCGTGGATTTCCAGTCTTGACGGCGATGATGGCAGGACGCAGATAGATTGGAACAACGTCTTTCGATAGGAAGCTGGGAAATGACTGCAGAAATGCAGTCATTGATTGCTCTGATGTTCCCCAGATGATGTCTGCGTTGACCTGAGCTTGTCGGGTCCAAGATGGTTCTGGTCCGCAGATGATCCTGACCTTCAGGTCGTTGCTCCGTTCCCACGCATCAGCCACATTGCGCAAGGCATTCTGCGGGCCACAGGCGCCATAAAGCATGATCACGCCATCTCGAACTTGGTGGCGATTGACTGCAGCAGGAGACGCTGGGCTCTGGGCCATGGACGCAGCAGGGACAAGGATGGCCGTGATCGCCAGCAGGGTGTTCAGGATTTGATTCATTGCAACCTTAGTGTTTGAATTAGCGCCGATGCTCTGCGATTGTATCAATCATAATCGTGACCTATCGGTATCAGCAACAGTCTTTGCTAAAAGAAGAACCATGCAGTGACCTCTGCACTGGACTTGGCTATTGTTAGATGAGTCCGTTCTTAGCAATTAAATCAGGCTTTCTCGCTACGCGCCTTAAAATTTACTGATTGTAGTATAATATCGATTGTTTCTAACTTGAATCAGAGAGTCGCCGAGTTCGAAAGTTTTAAAGCCTGTCGCCCTGCCGCTGGTTCGATGTGTTATGGGTTGCCCTGGCTCCTGTGTACCACCTGCTGGGGATGGTGGAACGCACTGACAAGCCTGTTTGACCTGCAATCGGTCCATTGCGCTGCATTCGCCCACCGCCCCCCGGACACCCCGTTGCAGTACCCATGGCCGGTTTTGATGCTGGCAGCTATGAAAGAGACAATAGTAATCCGCCTCCAGCTACGAACAGCAAGCCTGCCCAGCCAATCACCGAAGGGCGTTCACCAAGAAAAGCAAAGCCAATTAAAGCCACCATCAATAGGCTTAATCGATCAACCGGTACAACCAAGGAAGCGTCGCCTTGCTTCAGGGCTCTAAAAAAGCAAAACGACGATAAACCGCTAGCCAGGCCCGAAAGCACGATAAGTACCCAAGTTTGCTGGGACAAGGCAAATGGGCTGCTTAACTTTCCAGTTACTAGAATTAGCAATGGAAGAAAAATAGCAATAACAAAAGTGCGGATTAGAGTGGCCAAATCCGCATCTATGCTCTCCAGCCCAATCTTGCCAAGCACCGCAGATGCAGTTGCAAAAAGCGCAGACAAAAAAGCCCAAATAAACCAAAGCGGTAGGGCGGGGATTGGGCTCATTTAGGATAAGCTGATTGGCAGTAGTAGCAGTAATTTAAAGGTTGAATACAAATGCCCCTCTTCGCGCAATTCTGTTTCTCTCGTTTTTGTTCGATCAAGCTTAGGCGATAGCGGCGATAAGGGCGGCAATGCCGGCCACGTTGGTGGCTGGGATCGATCGCTAGCGCCGCGCTGGGCCTGCAGTCCTGAGCGGAGAGCCTTCCGACGGGTGAACCTTCAATGGCAGAACTGTGCGGGAGGTTTGGCTTTGCAGTTGCAATACTTGAGTCCGAATCGAAAGCTTGGTTCGAGCGGCGGCACCGATTACGGGCAGGGGGGCCTTCTTTGCTGAAGGAACCGACTGACCTGCGGCAAGACTGAATCTGATCAGCGAATCACTGCTACCCCCGAGGACGATGAACGACAGGATCCACTCCTGTCGGTCAATCCCGAACGGGATTGGTTGGGCTTGGAGGAACTGCAGCGGTGCCCGGTGAGATTGACGTGGTGCCAGCTGGAGTGTGGCTATGCGCCCCGGTATGGCGATCTGGGCACCCACAACGAGGGTTGCGGCGGGTTGTCGGAGCAGTTTCCCCACCAGGGTTTGATCCTGACGGGATCATCAGCGATGGGAAGCGAATGCTGGCGATCAGCTTGGTCTGATCCGCTTGGCCAGGGCGGCGGTGAGATGGCGCAGTACGTCGGAAACATCGCCTTGCTGGAGTTCCACACTGATCAAGGTGGGGCCATCGTTGATGGCCAGCAAGCTCGTCAGGGCGTGGTCCAGGTCCTCCTCAAACCGGACGCGACGGGCCGACTTGAATCCGTAGGCGCCTGCCAGGGCGACGTGGTCGACCGGCTGCACATCATTGAAGGGGCCATCGAGCATGGGCCGCTCGGTGCCATAGCCCCCGTTATCCAGCACCACCACCAGGGCAGGAATGTGATAGCGGGCCAGGGTTGCCAGTTCATTGGCGCTCATCAGCAAGGAGCCATCGCCAGTCAGCACCAACGGCTTCACCCTGGAGTTGCTTGAGCCGCCCCAGGCACCGATGGAGGCCGGAATGGCAAAGCCCATGGAGGCCCAATAGGCGCAGGCCAGGAAATCGCTGGCGGCAGGCAGGCGCAGGTCAGCGGCGGCGAAGAGGGCATCGCCTGGGTCGACCACCACAACCGTGTCGGCGTTGATACGGGCATTCACAGCGCTCACCAGCCGTCGCACCGTGATGGCCACCCCGGGTTCGGGTTCAAATGGGGCTATCTCAGCTTGCGGTGATGGCTCCAGCGGATGGGACCTGGTGCTGGGGGCAACAGCCTCTCGCCATACCTGAAGCAGGGTCACAGGATCGAGGCTGTCGAGGTCGCCCTGGCTCCAGCGCATGCCTTCGGCCATCTCCACCCGCACCACCTGATCTGCCTTCAAGTGCATGGTGAAGATGCCCGTGTCGAGATCCTGAAGGGGCATCCCCAGGATGAGCAGGCCATCGCTCCCTTCCACCCGCTCGCGCACCGCTGCGGGGCCAGCTGCCCCTTCGTAGAGGCCCAGGCAGAGCGGGTGGCGCTCATTCAAGAGGGATTTGGCACTGAGGCTGGTGGCAAAGGGCCAGCCCTCCCGCTCCAAAACCTCCAGGAGAGCGCCCTGCAAGCCAAAACGGTGCAGTTCGATGCCCGCCAACACCACCGGTCGTTCCCGGCTGCGCAGCCAGGTGAGTAGCTCTTCTCCCCGTTGACGGTGCAGGGGCGCTACGGCGGGGGCTGGGGCAGGAGCGGCCGGGGGGGCCAGGGGCCAAGGCAGAGGCCGGCTGAGGCAATCGCGCGGCAGTTCGAGATAGCCAGGGCGCGACTCCCGTTGCATGGCCGCCAGCACCTTGGTGATTTCACCTGCGGCAGTGCGCCCCGAATCGAGCCTCGCCGTTTCAGCACAGACCTCGTTGAAAAAGCGTTGCTGGGTGTCGGAGGCGCGGATGCTGTGGTGCAGCAGCACATGCTCGTCCGACTCCCGCACCCCGGGGGCGCCGCTGATCACCAAGACCGGTGATCGTTCTGCATACGCTCCCGCCACGGGATTGAGCAATTTCAACGCGCCTACGCCATAGGTCACCACGGCTACCCCAAGACCGCGGAGGCGGGCATGGGCATCGGCGGCAAACCCGGCCCCTTCTTCGCCAGCCGTGCAGACCATCTCGATCGGCGATTGCTCGAAGCGATCAAACAGGCCCAACACATAATCGCCCGGCACGCCGTAGACCCGGCGAACCCCCCGCTGCAGCAGGGCTTCGATCAGAGCTTGAGCAATATCCATGTTGGTTCAACTCGGAAACTATGGTGCCGCAGCGCCACTCTGGCAGGTAACAACGCTCCTCCATCGCGCCCAGTCGGCGAGGCGGGCAACCCGTTGCCCGTTCAATCGTTCCCTGTCTTAAGGGGAGGTAGTACTGGCAATGGTACAGCTATTATTCCTGGGGATTATGCGGGATGTCCTGGTTCATGGGCTAAGGCTGTCATCTCTGTGCCCGGCCCACTGCCGCTTCTAGGCGTTAGTGCCACCTTCGGTTATAGCCGCAGGCTGCGCAAGCTGATCAAGGCCGACAAGGCAACTGAGGCAGCCAGCGCTAGCGTCTGATCCTGTCTACTGCACATTCAGGGGGGCGGTGCCCCTTCGGCTTGCCATCAGCCAGCACCTCCGCTAACGCAGCTTGAGGAGAATGAGCTAAAAAACCAGATAAACTGATGACCTTCTCCCTTCTTGATGAACCATGGTTGTCGATGGTCACCACCGACAGCAGCCACCAGCAGGGTTCCCTCCGAGAGGCACTGCTGAAACCCAGCCGCTGGGCCGGACTTCTGATTTTGCTGGCAACCGCTTTTTCCTGTAAAAAACCGTTGCGGACCTCAATGACGACCCCTTTCATTTCAAGCCCATGACGTTATTGCAATCCCACCTGCTCAGGATGCTGGGTGGCTGTACTGCGGTCTTGTTGTCGTTGCTGATTGGGCCTGTCGTCGCCGCTGAGAGCCAACTGCTATTGCGACCGAGTCAGGAGCGGTTTCCCAGCGGTGATCGTATCTGGTGGCTTGAATGGCGCCAGGGCAAGCGGGTGTTGCAACGCTGGGCTGCAGCTAGCGGCGCCGGACAGAGCCAGGGGTTGGACCGTCGCTGGAACCCCGGCAATGGAGCCCCGCTGCCGGCTGGAACCTATCTCCTGGGTCGGCCAGAGCCATGGGGGCGCGACCTATGGATTGGGCTGGAGCCCCGGTTTTCAACGCGTCGCAGTGGGCTGGGCATCCACAACTGCTTCCCTGGAGTGGGTTGCATCTGCTTGCCGCAACGCCGCGAGCTGGATCAACTGGCTTCCTTGATCCGAAAGCACGACATTCGCCGTCTGGTCGTGTTGCAGTGATACACGAATGGAAGAAAATCCGGAGAGCAACCAAGTGGTAGAAGCGCAAGTCTATTCCTACTGAAATAGGTGAAGCTCTCCAAGGATTTGGTGAAGTCTCTGAATGCTTAGAGTGAACCAGGATTGTCGCTTGGGATGGTGATCCAACTAATGCTGTGCTTCTTCAATTCATCCTGAAGCTTGTGGTATCGGACACTGTCGTTAGGTACTCCACGCAGTGCCAATTCATAGAGCAAGTCAAGGCAGTAGCGGCCGCGGAAATAGCCACCATGGCTGTCGATTTTGCCGATTCCCAGAGGGGATAGCAACATCAGCACCAGCGTAGCGATGTAGTTGAAGGGTCTCAGCAGAGCATGGCTTGCGGTGAAGGCACTCAGGTGGCGCCGCCCGCTGTCTGTGTAGTCGGTGCAATCGATCACGTCGAGTGGGTAGCCGATCCATGGTTCACAACGGAACATCTGCTCGCCGCACAGCGGCGTCGCTCGCAGCCCCCCATTCAGTCTGAGATCCCTCAGATCCGAGGGTCGCCTGCCGTAGCCATCGGCACCGCGTCCACGCCCAGCAATGCTCAGGTTACCAAGCCGGTAGCCACCCATCCGAGTACCCGAGGGGAACACAAAGTAGTTGGCTATTGTGGACGCCAGTCGCAGGACCATATCGGCGTCGTTAACGAATAGGAAGGTGTTGTTGAAGCGTCGGAGGCAGCTCGCCAGGTAGTTGGAGCGCCCAGAAGTGATGGACCACACCGGCATGTCTGCGGCAACTAGGATCAAGCGGTCTAGGATAAATAAATCGCCTATCTTAGCCAGCTGCGAGCGTAGCTGATTTCGCTTCTCCCGGTTGGCTGACATGGGACCGCTCAGTCCAGCAAACGGGCCCACTAGGGGGTTGTTCTCCCAAAGGTGTCTGTCGGCGTCGGCGTCAAACACATTGCTGAGCACTCGGATCATCGCTGTTGTCAGGAAAGTGCCCATGCTGTGCGCGATGAAGCTGAGGCTGGTTTGCACGGCATGCCCGCGTTCCAAACGGGTGAGATAGCCGGTTTCCATGCCAATCTCCTTGACAAGATGATGGAGAGCCCGGATCATCTCAACAGCGTCAAACACGCCGAATGTGCTGGCCCTTTCGCGGTCACGGAAGTAGACCACCATTCTCAGCAACGCCAGGGTGATGCCGACGCCCAGAAGCAGATGACCGAGCACAGCAGCCAGGCCGCTGGTGGAGAAGCCGAGTACGCCGCCCAAGCCAAATAGCAATAGCAAACTCACCGGCATGGCCCGGATCCATCCCAGTGGACCGCCGGCTCCGATTCGCTCGGAAGGCCAGGCGTAGTGAATGAAAAGAACGTAGTCGTCCGGAGGATCAGTGGCCATTCGGCCTGCGTCATCTTTGAATTTGTTCTCGGCTTCGGCGTATTCCTTCTCGACACTCTTCAGTGGGACGTTGTAGCCATGGATCCGTACCACCAGCTTCAGACGCTGGTTTCCACCGCCGGCACCCGGTCTGCCAAAAAACTGAGTGAGGTGCCGGCGCAGCTCGATGAAATGTTTTTCGCTACTCCCAAGCTCCTTGTTGATTTCTTTTCTGTATTGGTCCTCCGCTTCCAGCGGCGCCGTGCTGCAGATCAGCATGTGGCTGAAGCAAGGTCGCTCTTCCGAGGGGTAAGCGTTGTACTCCAGAAAAGCTAGCTGGCCCGGAGTCATGACTGCGCCGTCCATGTCAAATGGCTGGTTAACACCCTTGAGAATATGGTCAGTTCTTGAGCGTTTGACAAGGAATTCATCAAACCTTTGAATAGGGACCCACGTCGGCCGGCATGCCAGTCGTACTTTGGGAAAAACAGGTCGGTCGGCCAGGCGATAGCCACTGTAATCATTGGCTTTGTGGATCCCCTTCACCAACACGGAGCCGGCGGTGATGAGGCCCAGCTCCAGTACCGCCATGGCGAAGACCAAAGGCGGGGTGCGGCGGAGCAACTGCAGGGCGTGATCGGTCCCGTGGCACTGTCGCTGGCCTGGGGTGGGAGCTGGCGGAGTGGTTGCCACTCCCGTTCGTTCGCCCAATCGTGCCAATCGGGTGTTGTTGTGAGCGGGCCCGATTCTTCAGCCCATTGCCATCAGCCCAGCCCGCCCAGCTGAATTAGGTGACCCGCCAACTCACAACGAAAGGGGGGTGATCCGCACCGGTTGATCCAGCGGCATGGTGCGGACTTGGCCACCATTGAGGGGAAGGGAACGCAGATCAAGACTACGGATGTCCGGATTGGCAAAGGTACGCATGTAGTAGACAAGATTTTTCTGATCGGCCACAACCATCCACTCGGTAATTTCAAACCCACCACTGCTTTTGCTAGCACCGCCGCCATAGCTGCTACCCGGTGCCAAAGCGATCATCCCGGGTGGTAGGTCGAAGTTGTTGAGCATATGAAAAGCCTGGGGAACCTGCTCGGCTGTGGTCACATTGGTGGGTGCGTAGCGGCTGAGCAGCGCAGCCCGCACAAATCGCGAGGTTGACAGCATGTCGCCGGGCACACCAGCCATGCCACCACCACTGCTGACGGGGCCGAAGTTCGCCCCACCCATCTTGAGCGGCGGTGCTTCATTGGGAGTGAGGTTGGCGTAGTTGCCAAGCGTGGCAAGATGCTGTTCAAATGGTGGATCATTCGTGAACACGCCCGTGGGGTTATCGCGCATCACGAGCTGACCATTCAGATATTCAACTGCAAGACTCTTGCCATTACGATCATGCACAGTCATGTGGATGCGCACCACCCCGCCATAGGAGCCAAGGGCTGACTGATTCACCAATATCTTGGGGAGAGTGGTCCTCACCTCGTCCACCGTGGCGCAGGTGGTGAGCACGTACGTGAGTAGCTAATAGCTTGCGATAGAACGACGGGACTGAGCTGGTCCCACTTTCTGGTAGACGGCACTATTGGGGGCGTTGAGCAAGCCACCCGCTAAGCCCTTTTCGTTGAGACCATCGACCAAGACAGGTTGCCCCAAAGCGTTCATGCCAACAGCGGCATACCGCGCTTGCCAGTTGAGGCCACTACCCGCTTTCCCGTCAGGGCCAGCACCCAGGAGCTTGGCGCCGCGCTGGATCAGGGTTGCCGCACTCTGCAATGGCAGCCCAAACTCCATGGTGCGTCCATAGACGCTGCCCCCGTCGTTGCCTTTGAGCAGAAAGCTGGTGCAGGCCTGAACCGATCCAGGACCAAGCGCTGCCACCAAGATGGCGCCACACCAGGCGGAAAGACGACGACGTTGCATGAAGGAGAGCCAGTAGCGGATGGGATGCCAACAGGCCTACCCCAAAGCGGGGCCTTGCCTCTTCATTTGGTACAACTCTCATCCTTGGAGGCAGAGGTGGGCTGATCCTTGTGCCTGCGCCAGGCCACACATCTTTGTGGAGGCCCCGGAGGCCCACAGCTATTAGGCCGCCCAATTGGCGGAACGGCAGTGGTATCTGCTGCTTGAGCAGGGTTGCTGGATCAGGTGCGTGCCTCAATCCCCTTGGTGGATGTGCTGCGGGCCTACGACAACTCCTCAGCGGATGCTCCCGGCGAGCCCCAGTGCGGGCGATCGTCCAAAATGATGAAAACGTGGTCTCGGGTCCGTTGTGAATGTGATCGAGAGGGCCGAATGCCTGTTGGATTCGGGAAGCTCAGGCAACATGAACTTCACGGTGATCGCGGCTTATCGCGGTCCACTCGATGCCAAAACCCTTGATGCGGGACTAGCCGCCCTACAAGCCAGGCACCTGCTGTTGCGCAGCAGCATCACCTGGCAAGGCAACACCTCCCAGTTCAGCCCGACCAGCCAACCGGTCCCCGTGCTGGTGAAGCCTCTGCCTGCAGACCAGCTCCAGGCCTGGAAACCGGCCGCTAAATCCGCCCTGCGCCAACGCTTCGACGACAACGGTGAACCCCTCTGGCGGGTTACTTGGCTGCGGGGCGATGTCTGCGGGCAACTGATGCTCACCTTTCACCATGCGGTTGCCGATGGACTCTCGGCGATGGCTCTGGTCCAGCAACTCTTCCAACACCTCGGCGCAGGGCTCAACGCCCGGAACGCCACCGAGCTGACCGGGGCTGTAGAGGAGCGGGCTCCGGACCTGGCACTCACTTTTAAGACGGATCGCTATGGAGCCTTCGTCGTGCAGAGCATCCCAGATCGTCAGGATGCTGGGCTCACCACGGGCTACGTTCTCGAGGAGCTGCTAGCTGAGGCCTGCAGAGCGCTTCTGGGCTGGAGCCGGGAACGGGGTGTGCGGCTCAATGCCACGCTGCAGGCTGCCTTTCTGCAGGCCCTGGTCGGGGGTGGATGGTTGCCATCGGCCACAACCACCCACACCGTGGTCAATCTGCGGGGCCTGGCCCAACCCGCCCTGAGCTGGGGCCTCATGCGATTGCTGCGCGTCTGCGTGGATGCACCGATTGAGATCGATCCAGCAGCACCCCTCGACGGCCTGGCCAGGCAACTCCATCAGGTGCTGCAGGACCAGCTGCGCGACGGCAAACCGATCATGGCCCTCAACACCATCACCGCGGCGCTTGAAGACTCTCCCAGTCCCCAAGAGCTCTGGCGACGATCCTGGCGAGAGGGCGGCCTGATCACCAACCTGGGCCGGGTTCCTGTGCAGGCCCACCACGGAGTGATGGAGCTGGTGAGCCTGTTCTTTGTGGCCAACATCGAACCCATCGCCTTGCCAGATAAACCCCTGGCGGTGCTCGGTGCCCTGACTTTCCGCGAACGACTCATGCTCACCTGCTTCCATATCGAGCAGCAGATGAACGAAAACGAAGCGATGGCTTTGATGGCCGATATGAAACGTCGTCTGCTGGCGGCTACGGGGTCGAACGGCGGGTAAGCGTATTCCTAACCTGCTGCCAGCAAAGGTTTCCCTTGGTTGGAAGATCGTTCTCCGCACACTGGTGTCGCTGGCGCTCGCGCTCCTGGTCGGCCTCGTCGGTCTCCAGCTCCACGGTGATCCTGCAGGCTGCAATCACAAGGGCAGCCTGCAGAATCAGGCGCCCACGGCGGAGCATGGGCGGGCCGTCGACGACGCGGTGTGAACCCGTCTGCGCATTGGTGCCGACGGAACGATCGTGGAGCACCGCGACTACTTTGATTTCGTCGGCCCCCTTCGCGCCGGTGCCGATGGTGGGTGGCTTCGTGCGCTGGCTGTACCGTCGGTTCTACCATCCCGCTGTTGGCCGCCACCTGTCTGACGGGACTCGCGATGCTGCAACTGGTGTTCGGCATCGGCAGATTCTGATCGGCCGTAGGCTGGTACGCGATGCAAAGCTTCGTGTGGTTCTGGCTGAAGCAGTGGATCCGGTTGCGCTATTCATCGGTTCCCTCCATTCGTCCTGATCGCCTGCAAAAGATCCTGGCGATGCAGCAGGCTGGCGACTGGTTGGTTCTCGACGCCCGCTCGACCGACGAATTCAACGTGAGTTGCCTCCCAGGCGCGGTGTTGATCGGGGATGGGGAGGAGACTCCCCACTCAGGCACGCTGGGCAATGCCTCGAGGGAGCGGCCAATCCTGGTGTGCTGTGCGGTGGGGATGCGGAGTGCTGCCGTGGTGAAACGCCTGCGGGAGCGGGGCTTCCGGAAGGCCGTGAATCTGGAGGGAGGGCTGTTTGAATGGGTGAATCAAGGGCATCAGCTGGTGCATGAGGGCCAACCCACCACGCTTGTGCATCCGTTCAATCGCTTCTGGGGTCTGCTCCTGAAGCCGCAGCGATGAGAGGCACTGGCATGGCGCCACTCTCGATCATCATTCCCACCTTGAACAAGGCTGCCAGCCTGGAACGCACGCTGGCGAATGTGCGAGCCCTCGTCCCACCGGCCCTCGAAGTGCTGGTGGTGGATGGCGGCAGCTGCGACGCCACCCGGGCGATCGCTACCGCTGCGGGTGTGACGCTACTCACCTGCGAATCAGCGGGCCGGGCGATCCAGATGCATGCAGGCGCGCGGCAGGCCCGTGGCAGCCAGCTCTGCTTTCTCCATGCCGACACGCTCGTTCCCAGCGATCTGGTGGCGATCGCGGAGCGGGTTCTGGAGGACCGGGCCATCGCCGGGGCGGGCTTCGTGTCGCTGATGAGTGGCGAAGACACCACCCGCTGGGGGATTTCGGCCCTGAACCTGCTCAAGACCCATCTGGCGCCTTTGCTGTTTCGCCCACACCTGTATTGGCGTGGACTGCGTCTGCTGTTCGGCGATCAGGTGATGATCTGTCGCCGGCAAACCTTCTGGGAGGTGGGTGGCTTCAACGAAGTAATGCCGATCATGGAGGACGGAGATCTTTGCCTGCGGCTGATGAAGCAGGGACGCATCCGGCTGATCAACCGGGTGGTGATCAGTTCCGACCGGCGGGTGCAGCGCTGGGGCGCCGGCAAGGCCGCTGCGATCTATTTCACAATCGGCGTGCTCTGGGGTCTGGGCATGCCACCGACGCCCCTCAAGCGCCTCTACGAGGACATCCGTTGATTCAGGCTCCAGTTGTAGGGTAGAAACGCGACCCGGGGTGGATGATCCTGTGCCGAAAAGCCGGCCAGGCGGGGAAGGATGTAGTCCGGCAGGGAAGGCGCAACCGCCAGGAAATCAGCCTTGTACCACCGGAAGATCTTGCTGCAGTACAGAACGCCGCTCTCGGCATCGAATCGCACTTTGGCGGGGTTGTTGACGAAGCGGGTCACATCCTGTTCCAGTTGCTCTTCCACCCGCTCCGGCGTGTAGGCCTCGTGGCGCAGCAGCGGACAACCGATGGAGGCGCAGACAATCGCGAAGTGAATGCGGGGATCAGCGGCGATCTGGCGCATCATCCTGTTTTCGATCTTCGCCAGGCTGAATAACTCATTGCCAAGGCGATGCACGCGCTTCTGGAAGAAGCGGAGGAAAGCGATCCAGTTCGGTAGCCCCATCAGGGTGGGGCGAATCGATGCGATCGGATAAGCCGAGAGCACGGACTGGATGGTAAAAGCGTTGTAGAGGTTGATCCAGTGGGCGAGGTGATCCTCACGGCCGTTGGTATCGGCAGATTGCTGGGCCAGCCAGCGGCAGAGGGTCTGGGGGTCGTGGGTGCTCCAGGCTTCGTAATCCACACGCCCAGCCTGGTCCACGTAACGGTGCAGGAGCTGATCCCAGATGGGGAGGTCGTTCATGGGTCGGCAGCTCTGCGTTGAAAGGAGTGGGGCGCTCAACAGCGCATCAGAACCTCGTGGCTGGCCGAATGCCAGGCTCCGCTGGCGTCATAGCGCCAGATCAGACGCTCCATCCTGCCGGGGGCCAGCCATGAGCTGGCGTCAGCCAGCCGGCGGGGTCTGGCCCTCGTCCAGTGCCGATCCAGCCATCTGCGCACCCTCGCTGACGGCACCCCATGGAGCCTTGCGGGCGTCGTGACCGCCAAAACCACTCACACTGCCGCTGCAAGCTAGAACAAGCCATGCCAAACGACACCATGCCCGACAAACAACAATCTCATGTGGTCGTCATCGGAGGCGGATGGGCTGGCTGGGGTGCCGCAAAGTCACTCTGCGAAGCCGGCGTTGACGTGACCTTGATCGATGGGATGCTCGATCCAACCGGCAGTCAACCGAATACAACCAAAAGCGGTAAACCCTTTGAAGCTGGAACCAGGGGGTTTTGGAAGGACTATCCCAACATCAATGCCCTGACAGAAGAGCTCGAAGTTGGCAATATTTTCACTGACTTTACAACCAGTGCTTTTTGGTCACCCGATGGATTGGAGGCGACAGCTCCTGTTTTTGGCGAATCACCTCAATGGCCAAGCCCCCTAGGCCAAGCGATTGCAACAGTCAATAACTTCAAGCGCCTTCCGATTCAAGATCGACTCAGCATTGCAGGGCTTCTCTATGCCATGCTGGACCTCTATCGCAGCGACAAGGTTTTCCAGAAATATGACAATCTTAGTGCACAGTCACTGTTTGTAAGGCTTGGCATCAGCGATCGACTCATTAATGAATTCTTGCGGCCGATCTTGCTGGTTGGCTTGTTCAAGCCTCCCGAAGAAGTTTCGGCTGCTGTCACCATGGAGCTCCTCTATTACTATGCCCTGGCACATCAAGACTCGTTTGATGTTCGTTGGATTAATTCAAAAAGCATTGCCGAACAACTGTTTGAGCCTCTCAGTCGAAGGCTGATGTCTCGCCATCATCTACGCGTCCTTGGGGGAACCTTCGTGACACGGCTGAATGTTTCACCTGAGACGCAACGCATTAGCTCTGTTGAAATTCAAAGTGCACAAACAAAAGAAGTCAAGGCGATTGATGGCGTCGATGCTGTGGTTTTAGCGGTGGGTGCTAAAGGACTTAAATCCCTGATGTCTCAATCTCCAGAATGCAGCAAAGCAGCGCCTGAGCTTGTTGCCGCAGCTTCTCTCGGTTCGATCGATGTCGTTTCAACACGTCTGTGGCTGGATCGCTATGTTCCAATCGCTTACCCAGCCAATGTTTTCTCTCGCTTCGAATCGCTGAAGGGCGCTGGAGGCACCTTTTTCGTGCTTGACCAACTGCAAAAAGAATCGGAGCGGGCGCTATGGGGTCCTGACCAGCCGCAGGGTTCCGTGATTGCAAGCGACTTTTACAACGCATCTGGCATCGCAGTGATGAATGATCAAGAGATTATTGATCGACTTATGCATGTCTTGCTTCCAGTTGCTCACCCTGAATTTAGGAACGCGAAGGTAGTTGATTACGAGGTAAGACGTTATCCAAGTTCTGTTTCTCACTTCTCTCCCGGCAGTTTTAGTAAGCGCCCACCCTTGGAAACCTCAGTAGAGACGATCGTCTGCGCTGGTGACTGGGTGCGGATGGGCGACAAGGAGCATGGTGCCAAAGGTCTTTGTCAGGAAAGAGCTTATGTTTGTGGACTGGAAGCAGGAAATTCCCTGATCAGGCGCAAAATCGTCAAAGGGTCGAATCAATCGAAGACCATCCAACATTTGGTTGTCCCAATTCGTGCTGATGAACCACAGGTCGTTCTAGGCCGTGTTCTCAACAAAATTGTGATGGATCAAATCAATGCCTTTGGCCTGACACTTCCTTGGTTGGACTCATAGCGATCAGGTTTTCATCTAAAAGTAGCAGTGGCATGTGGATGCCTCATCACGTTCGCCGGACTGATCGCATCATCAGCCACTCCTCTGATTGCATGTTTTCAAGCGTCAGGCCGGCCCAGTGATTCGCGCCACGGTGCTCTCGATCGGTAATGGCGACACGATCCGGGTACAACAGGGTCAGAAGCGGCTCATGATCGTCGGCAAGGCCTACCCCGCCCAGATGGGCCTGCAGCCCGGCGATGAGCTTGAGAACATGCTCGGCCGCAGGCAGATCAAGCTCATCCCACTTGGTGGTGCTGAGGAGGAGTGATCGGGCTGCTACCCACTACATCGGAGTGGGGGCGTCTCGTCGGCACACCCCCCCCCGCTTGGCGACAACCGCGGCCCCCGATCGCGCTTCGTGAAACACCTTGCTGGCCACCACCGAGAGGCCGGCTGCCCGGAGCCGGCGCATCACCGGGCTGTCGATGAACAGGCTGGAAACCACCACCAGGGGCTCGCGAGCGAAGCCGGTGTAAGCGCGGAAGCGGTCGGCGCCGGCGAGTAGGAGGCAGCCAGTGGGTCGGGCCCGGGCACCAGGTGAGACCTCTGTCCAGAGCTTGTGGGTAACGCTTCACCCCGGAGCTGCAGAGGCATGGTTTAGGACCTTGGCTCATGACAGTTGTTCAAGAGAGTGGTTCAGCGCCGTGATCCAGGGCGGTGCTCCAGAGCAACGGATGCCAGTGGCAGAGCGGCCCCTGGCCGCCGCCAATTGCCAAGGCGTGGCACAGGCCGCCCTCCACATAGGTCTTGGCGGCCACCACCGCATCGGCCAGGCCCAGGCCCCGCGCCCGGTGGGCGGTGATCGCGGCGCCGAGGGTGCAGCCACTGCCGTGGGTGTGGGGGGTGTCGATCACCGCGCCTACCAGCCAGCGTCCGGGTTCCACACCGGCCAGGAGGTAGTCGCGGCCTCGCAGCTCGGGCAGCCCACCGCCCTTCACCAGCACCGCTGCTACCCCCTGCGCTCGCAAAACCGCCGCCGCCCGCTCCACATCGGCCGCCGAGTCAATGGGCAGGCCACTGAGCAGGCGGGTCTCTTGGATGTTGGGGGTGATCAGATCGGCCAGTGGCAGCAGCAGGTCGCGATAAGCCTGGATCGCCTCCGGCTCCAGCAGCACGGCCCCGGCCCGCGACACCATCACCGGATCAATCAATTTGGGGATCGCCAGCGGCGCCAGGGCCCGGGACGTGGCCTCGATCAGGCCGCGGTTGAGCAGCATGCCGGTCTTGAGGGCCGCCACCGGCAGATCACTGAGCACCGCCTCGATCTGGGCCGTGAGCGCCTCGGGAAGCAGGGCATCAACCCGGCTAACGCCGCGGGTGTTCTGGGCTGTGACACAGCTCAGAGCCGAACAGCCATGCACCTTCAGGGCCATGAAGGTCTTGAGGTCGGCCTGGATGCCGGCACCACCGCCGGAATCACTACCGCCGATGGTGAGAGCGATCGCTGGTGTGGCCGCTGGGTCGTGAAATGGGTGTTGAGCTGGCCCCTGGGATGGGTCCTGGGTGGTCTCGCTATCCAGCGCAGACCCATGGGTTGAAGCGGTGACCATGTCCTGGGCGGTCGGCAGGCCATGGGCCATCGGTGGCTGAATCCTCGAACATCAGCTGCTCATCCCGGCTGCGGAGGTGCGCCTATTCGGCTCCAGGGCCCCCGCCGAGGCCGGCAATCCCGACCGCTTTGCTCTGCTCGCCGATCCCTGGGGCGCGGTAGCCCAACCCGCTCTCGGTGGACCTGGTGCTCCACTCCAGCAGCGAGGCGGTCCGCCGGGCGTAGCAGCCCGGATCCCTCGTTCAGGAGGCCATCCGCGAGGGGGTGGTGCTCGATGCCCTCCCTTGAAGCCGAGCGGCTCCTGAGGATTGCCCGCCGCGAGCTGCGCACCTAGCTGCGCCTGTGGCACCGCATCCGCCCATAAAGAAGTGAGATCAACTACACCTGCGCTCTTGGCTGACACCGGCTCCTCTCTCCATCCAGGCGTTGTGAGCGCATCCGAGGCCAATCGCTCCTTCTCGACCCTGCTGCGGCAGGTGGCCCAGGGGCAGCGCTTCACCGTGCTCTCCCACGGCCGCCCCGTCGCCACCATCGCCCCGGCCGCAGAGAGCACAGCCTCCCTGGGGGTATCGCGCCGTGCCTTGCTTGCGCGGCTGGCAATGCAGCCGGCGAGCGGTGAACCCCGCAGCTGGCAACGGGACGACCTCTACGACTGATGCGCGCCGCGCTCGACACCAACCTGCTGATCTATGCCGAAGGCTTCGGGGACGAAGCCAGGGTGAGCGCGACGCGGCAGCTACGCGATCTCCTCAGCGAAGCCGACCTGGTGGTGCCGCTCTCCTCTGTCCAGCAAAGGGCGCTGAAGCTCCAGGAGCAGTGCGGAGCGGAGTCCCTCTGGATCCGCTGAGCCTCCTCTCTCGCTCATCCCCCTAGCGGCACCGCTCTCTACGCCACCCGCGTGAGCCGTGGTCGGTGGGTCGCATCGCAACAGGCAGCGACTGCAAGCCTGAGATAGTCGAATCGCTTCAGGATGGCTGGTGCGGCTGATGGCGCTTCACGAAGCCATGGCCAGCACCAGAGCCGCCTCCTCCGCCCACACCGAAACCGAGCCGCCATTGCAGCGCCATTCGGCCCATCCGTCAGCGTTGGTGGTGATCGGGTCGCTGATGTGACCTGTGAGATCCCGGAACGTGGTGTTCATCTTGCCCACCTCCATCCATTTGCTACCGGCGGATCCGTCGCTCATCAGCACGGCCATGGCATGGGGATGCTCCTGGCTGCCGAGTCGGGTCCAGCCGATGGTGTTGTAATGGTCGAAGTAGTCGTACTGATCGCCATAAGCGAAGTGGTTGCGGGCGAGCAGCAGTTTGTCGAGAATGGCGCGGTGACTATCGAGCCAGATCTCGTACTCGTTGCCGTCACGCCCCCTGTCCTTGTAGTGAGCCCCGTAGTAATCGGGGTGGAAGATGCAGGGATAACCTTCCCGGCGCAGCAAGATGATGGCGTAGGCGAGGGGTTTGAACCAGCTTTCAACCACCGATTCCAGTGCCTGCAGCGGCTGGGTGTCGTGGTTGTCCACCAAGGTGACGGCGAGCAGTGGCATCTCTTTCATCAGGGTGCCATCCAGGATTGTGCGCATGTCGAAGTTGCCGCTGGCGCGGCTGGCGCGATGGAAGTTGTTGTGTAGTGGAGCATCGAACATGCACATCCGGCCTGCTGTATGGCCCGCATACCAACTGAGGGTCTTGATGTCGTAGGTCCAGTACTCGCCAACAATGAAGAGGTCTCTCTGGGCATGGTTCTCCATGGACTGGATCCAGTCACTGAAGAAGTCGCTGTTGATGTGTTTGATGGCATCAAGGCGGAAGCCGTCCACGCCCACGTGATCAAGCATCCATTTGCCCCAGTGCTTCAGTTCGTCCCGCACCTCCGGATGGTTGATGTCCAGATCGCAGCCCATTAGGTAGTCGTAGTTGCCGCTTTCCAGATCCACATTGCCTTCGAACTGCTTGTCCCTCATCCTCCAGATCGCCTTGAAGCCAGGATCGAGGCTGTTGTAATCCACCGAATCGAAGTGCCACCAATGCCAGTCCATGCTGGAGTGCAGCTTGTTACGGCCTGGGAAGTTGAAACCCGTCCAGGATCGGATCGTGCGGGCATCGCCGAGCTCGTTGTAGCGGTTGGATGGATCGAAGGGAATGGCTTCGAAATCCTCCTCGAAGTCCGCTGCCATCTTGTGGTTGAACACGGTATCGGCGTACACCTGGAGACCCAGGTCTCGGCAGTCCTTCACGGCCGCCAGATACTCATTCTTGGTGCCGTACTTGGTACGCACGGTGCCCTTCTGATCGAATTCGCCGAGGTCGAACAGGTCGTAGGTGCCATAGCCCACATCGTTGGCACCTCCGATCCCCTTGTTGGCCGGTGGCAGCCACAGGCCGGTAATGCCAGCTCTGGCCAGGGCCGGCGCCTCACTGCGCAGCCGGTTCCAGTGCTCCCCGTCGGCGGGGATGTACCAGTGGAACCACTGCATCATCGTGCCGTTGTATTCCCCAAGCCCCTTCTTGTTCAGCAGGGTCTCGGTGTTGGTGTCAAGCCACTGACGCAACAGGGTCACTGCCGCTTCGCCAGTGTCGCGCTCCGGATCCCTTTCAGCCTCAAGAACGAGGTCCCTCAAGTCCTGAAAGATGGCGTCCATGAAATTCGGCACGACTCGGAGGAGACTATCCCTGCTACCAGCGAGAGGTTGTGTCTCACTACGCCGCTGCTGTGATGGAGGCGACATGGAGTCGAGCGCAGGTCGCTGTGATGCGGGCTCAAGGTTTCTGAGCCCGCCGGGAGTCTGCATCAGCTAGGCGATGGGACGCAGTCCCAGAGGATCGACGGGCAGATCTTGGCGTTGCTCGAAGCACTTCCCCAGGACGAGACCGGTCGTCGCTGGGCCGATGCCATCCGGCTGATGGCTGAGCTTGGTCTGCGGCCGATCGAACTGCTGCACCTCAGCGTGCGCACCGACGCCAACTCCCGCGAGGCCTAGTGGTGGTGCACTTACCGCAAACGCCGCGGTGGCGGCGTGACCGAACCCCGCCGGCTGTTCCCCCTGTCCCTGGTGGATCTCGATGGCGACGTGCAGCAGTGGAACCTGCTCGCCCGATGGCAAGCGCGGCTGATCGAGCTGCCGCCGCTGACCTCAGGCAACGGGGCAGCGGAGTGCATCAAGACCTATCTGTCGCGCAAGCCGGCTTGGCGTTCCCTGCGGGAAACGATGAAGGCCAACGCCCAGCGAGCCGTGATCTACAGCTTCCGCCACAGCTACAGCCTGCGCGGCCATCAGCGGGGCATCGACGCCGGAAGCATGGCCCAGGGCGATGGGGCACAGCTTCGAGGTGCGCTGCCGCTCCTACCCGTGGGCGAGCACGGCGGGCACCATCGCGGCATTCCATCGAGCCTCCGCCTCGTTGACGGAGACGGCGGTGCCACGAGCTGGGCACTGATGTCCCTCAGGGCATGGGCTCCCACCAGGACTGAACCCGAGTAGGAGCCTCGTGAAGAGCAGCAGGAACGAGCCCTTTCGCTTCGATACGAGGTGGCGCTGCGAGAACGAGCATCCCGCTGCCAGGCAGCAACCGACACATGTTGTAAATGGAAAGCAATGAGGTACCGGGGCTGAGCAAACTCTGTCCTGGGATCAGTCCACCCAGTTCTCGATTCTCAGGCCGGCGTAGAGAACGAAGTCGCGGGGATTGTTGGTCACCAGGGTGACGTCGAGTGCCAAGGCATGCGCAGCGATCAGCTTGTCGAGAGCATCCCTGAGCCGCCCCCGGCTCGCCAAGCGGACGGCGCCGTAGACCCTGGCGGCTGTCCCATCGAAGGGCGCCACGGGGACCTCGAGCAGAAAGCGAGCCAGGGCAGCGCTGTTGCGCTCTGCATCGACCCCGGAGGCCACTACCCCGTACTCCAGCTCTGCGGCGGTGATCGCCGAGATGAGCACCTCTCCGACCCTGCAAGCGGAGAACCGCTCCGCCACCTGCGGGGGCTGGTGCTTCATCAGGTAGGTGCAGATGTTGGTGTCGAGCAGATAGCGGGTCCTAAGGCTCACAGCGATTCCCGCTCCTGTTGCTCGTCCTGCTCGCGGCCCTCCGCCAAGAACGAGGGCGAGAAGGCGGCAAGCGCCTCCAGCGCACCGGTAATGGGGCGGCCGGCCGGTCGGATGCGTAGCTCATCGCCGCAGCGCTCGATCTCCAGCTCCAGATCGCTGCGCTCGTAGGCGAGCTCGGCCGGGATGCGCACGGCCTGGGAGTTGCCGTTGCGGAAGAGCCGTGTCGTCGTCATGGCCAACCGGGATGTACCAGTACATCCTATGCGTTGTGGTCATGTCGAGAGCTGTCGTTGCAATGCCGCCTTCAGGTCCGCAAAGGCCTTGCTGGAGGCTGGCCCGATGGCCTGAGCAGACGCCGCAAGGCTGCGGTCGGTGTTGGGGTGGTGGGCAGGGCCGCTCTCCCGCGGCTGCGGTGGCCGGGCGGCTGCCAGCCGGCGGGGTGCTGGGGTGTGGCCCCAGATGTCCTCGCGCGACTGCGCGGGTGTCGGTCGATTAGGAGCGAATCTCGCTGCATTGGCTATCAAGCTACCTGGCCTGTTGGGGGTGGCTGCGGTTTGGGCAAATCGATTGCCCCGCAGACGATTCACACGCTCTTTAGTGCGTTTGTACTGCTAGAATAAGGATCGCGCCAAAGGCCACGAGCCCATCGCCTGCGGCAACGAAATCCCAGACAACTTGCCCCGTTCGTTTGCTCTGTAGCCCATGAGCTTGTCCTCTGCTGCAGTGGCCCACGCCGCTGCATTCCCTCTGGCTGGCCTGTTGCCGCCGCCGGTTGTTGTTCATCGCTCCGTCGTCATCGTTGCTGCCGGTGGCCGTGATCTCTCCTGGCCCCAGGAGCGCATTGCTTCCGCCCTGCTCCAGCGCAGCGGTGGCCGGCCCGTCCATCTGTTGCTCCATGGCGGTGCCCGTGGCGCCGATCAGGCCATCGGCCGTGCTGCCCATCAGCTCGGCTGGCCTGTCCAATCCCTTCCCGCCGAGTGGGGTCGCTATGGCCGCAGCGCCGGGCCGATCCGCAATCGCCGCCTCCTCGAGCAGGCCCTGGCGGAAGCCGAGGCCCACACCTCCCCGGCATTCA
>Ga0209401_1000168_pt1 | contig 44827 bp, 34 predicted proteins | sample M_140807_MF_Meta_FD_187318 | JGI IMG/M metagenome (GOLD analysis project Ga0209401, IMG submission 187318) | Freshwater microbial communities from Lake Montjoie, Canada to study carbon cycling - M_140807_MF_MetaG (SPAdes) (version 2) | ecosystem: Environmental > Aquatic > Freshwater > Lake...
AACCAATACAACTCAAATCGCAACAACTTCATTTGTTAGAAATGAAATAACAGCCATAGGAAATCTCAATTTGGTTCTTGATGGTGGTGGAGTATGATGATTATATGCAAACTAGATGGTAGAATTAAACAAGAAATGTACGCAACCCGTACAAAAGGAGATAAATAAATGACAACAAGAATGCAACAGCGCAGAGGAACTGCAACGCAATGGACAACAGGAAATCCTGTACTTGCTGCTGGAGAAATCGGGTTTGAAACAGACACTAATAAGTTTAAGATTGGTGACGGCTCTTCTACTTGGAGTGCTCTTAAATATTTCCTAGATATAGAAAAACTTAACGTCGATACACAGGGTTTTGTTAGAGATGATATGAGAGGCGAGCCAAATGGTGTTGCTTCACTTAATGGAAATGGACAGATTCCAATATCACAACTAGGACTACTTATTAATGCTGCACCTGAAGCATTAGACACTTTAGGTGAATTAGCAGACGCAGTAGAAGAAATAGCAAATATTGCAACTGGAATAACATCAACACATGCTGCAGTTACAACAAATGTTCATGGAATTGCAAATACTTCACTTCTTGCAACTACAGCAAATGTAGCAACAGCAAAATCTGAAGCAATCACAGCAGCAGACACATCAGCAGTTACAAAAATAGCAACAGCAAAATCTGAAGCAATCACAGCAGCAGGAACAGCAGCAGATACAAAGGTATCAGATGCAATAGCAACTGAGGTTACAAATAGAAACACTGCAATTGGAACTGCTAAGTCAGAAGCAATTGCTGCAGCAGCATCAGCCACTACATCAAGTATTTCTGCACATGAGTCAGATACAACAAATGTCCATGGCATTCCAGATACAAGTTTACTTGCTACAATTGCAGGTGCAGCAGCGGGTGTAGAAACTCACCGTGCAGACACAACAGATGTACATGGTATTGCAGATACATCAGCACTTGCATTAACTGCAACTGTTAATTCAGGCTTAGCACTTAAAGCAAACATTGCTTCACCTACATTTACAGGTAGTGTTTCTGGTATTACAAAGTCAATGGTTGGTCTAGGCAATGTTGACAACACAGCAGATGCAGACAAGCCAGTATCTTCAGCAGCATCAACAGCCATTGGTTTAAAGGCTAATATTGCTTCCCCAACATTTACAGGAACTGTATCTGGTATCACAAAGTCTATGGTTGGATTGGGATCAGTTGATAATACAGCAGACACTGCAAAGCCTATCTCTACAGCAACACAGACAGCGTTAGATGCAAAGGCTCCATTGGCTTCACCAGCACTTACTGGTGTTCCAACAGCACCTACTGCAGCAGCAGCAACTAACACAACACAGGTAGCAACAACTGCTTTTGTTCGTGGAGAAGTTGCAGCACTTGTCAATAGCGCAGGAGCAACTCTTGATACTCTTGGAGAAATTGCAACTGCCCTCGGAAATGATGCAAATCTATCCACAACTCTTACAAATGCAATTGCTCTAAAGGCACCACTTGCTTCACCTACATTTACTGGTACAAATACTGTAGCAAATATTACAGTATCTGGAACATCAAATATGTCAGCAAATGGTATCCAGTTCTCAGACGGTACACAAACAAAGGAAGGCGTAGCCTCACGGACACCAATTGTTCAAAAGACTGCATCCTACACACTTTCAGCACTTACAGAAAGAGACTCATTGATTGAAGTATCTTCTGCATCAGCAGTCACCTTAACAATTCCAACAAATGCAACACTAGCCCTACCAGTAGGAACATCAATTGATATTCTACAAACTGGTGCAGGACAGGTTACAATCGCTGGTGCAGGCGGAGTAACAGTAAATGCAACACCAGGTTTAAAGTTACGTACACAATGGTCTGGAGTTACTCTTTTCAAGAGAGCAACAGATACTTGGGTAGTTTACGGCGACTTGACAGTATAAAAATTTAATTAAAAAAGGGGAGATATACAAATGGCAGTTAATAAAAATATAGGTGGAAGATCAGCATCAGCAAATGACTTCTTAGCACCATACACACCAACTATTGGTACAGCAACAAATGTTGGAACTAATAGACCATACAATAATGGTGCAGTTTCAGTGACATTTACTGCCAATGCTGCTGGTGCCCCAGCAACATCATATACAGTGACATCTTCTCCTGGAGGATTTACTGCAACAGGCGCTTCTTCACCAATTTCAGTAACTGGACTTAGTTCTGTTACGGCTTATACATTTACTGTAACAGCAACAAATGCTGCAGGAACTAGTGCTGCATCATCAGCATCTAACTCTGTAACAGTTACAACTGTGCCAGCAACTATGTCTGCACCAGGAGTATCATCACCAAACCCAGGAGCAGCAGTTAACGTAGCAGGAGCATCTTATGATACAGTTACATGGACTGCTCCAGCATCTGGCGGAACAGACATCACTGGATATACAATTGTAGGAAGCGATGGATCTGGTGCAACACCTGGAGCAGGGGCTTCTTCTACAAATATTACACAATCAGGAACTCAGACATATACAATTTATGCAACAAATGCCAATGGACCTGGAGCAGCATCATCATCATCAGCATCAATTACTACATTTGCATTTAGTCCATTTTCAGTATTTAGTTTCTCACCATTCAATGTGTTTGGTTTCTCACCATTCAATGTGTTTGGTTTCTCACCATTTGGCGTGTTTGGTTTCTCACCATTCGGAGTGTTTGGTTTCTCACCATTTAGCGTGTTTGGTTTCTCACCATTCGGAGCATTTGGAGTGTTTGGTTTCTCACCATTTGGAGCATTCGGAGTGTTTGGTTTCTCACCATTTGGAGCATTCGGAGTGTTTGGTTTCTTTGGCGGGTCACGATGGTACAGCCTTGCGACAGAAACAAAAATTAGAATGGCAGATGGATCACTCAAAGAAGCACAAGACATTGAGCCTGGCGACGAGTTACTATCTATAGATATTCCAGGATTGGTTGATACTTCTCGAGAATCTATTATAAATTGGATAGGAACTGGTACGCTATCTCTTACTCCAAATGCAACAACAACTGTAACATCTTTAACAACACATCAAACAACAAGCCTTATAAATATTAATGGGGATAAGTTTACACAAAGCCACCTTATTTTAGTTAAAAGAGATGGAATTGAAAAATTTGTAGTTGCTGGTCAAATTTTAGAGTCAGACTTAGTGTGGAGTTTTGAATCATCGAATTTCATTGCTATAACTGAATATGAAAACACTGAATTTACTGTTAACTCAATCACAATTAACTGTGAGCCTTTTGACATATATTTCACAGAGCATCATATCACACATGATGGAATTAACTCAGAACTTCCATAATAATTCATATGCTATACTAGTATTACATTTATACTAGGAGGCAAAATGAGCATGAATTATGGAAATAACAATATTCCACCAAGCGTAAGCCAGTCTAAAGAACCTCATAGGTTTTTTGAAAGATTTCTTGACAATAACTTGTCAAAAATGTCAAAAGATTTAGAAGAAAGATATGAGTTAATAAAGACTGCTAAATTAGTGGGTGTAACTCCAGTAGGCCCAGAAGAGCACTGGAAACAATCTAATAGTATTTCTACAATGAAATGGAGACAGTATAATGTCTTTCAATTTAATACAAAAGAAATATATGAACTATTTAAGTCTATTTCTTCTATGACCCGTGAAGCATGTCAATATTACGGAATTGATTTTGATGAGCAAAGATATATGATTCAAGGTTGGTTTAATATTACAAATAAAGGAATGGGAAAATTAGATTGGCATGATCATGGTGGAGCAGGGGCTCCTAATTTTCATGGATACTATTGTGTAAATGCAGAACCTTCAATAACAAACTATAGAGTTTTTGATAAAGATGTTCAAAATCATAATGTAAATAATAGAGCAATCTTATCTGAAATGGGTCACCCACACTCTATGGCAGACTGGGACTGGGATGGACCAAGAATTACTGTTGCATACGACATTATTCCATTAATTGGCATAAGTGTTCACGGAATTCAAGAAGAGCAGCACTGGATACCACTATTATGATAAAAAAAGAACATAAATTTTTTGAAGTTATTATGGAAAATGATTTAGTTGAGTTAAACAGTTTTCTTATACAAAAACAAAATGATATTCTTGCTGGATCAATTCCAGGCATTCCAAGTGAAGAATTGTCAAAATATGATAAATTAAATGGAGTAACAACTCAACTTAGTCGCTATTATAATATTTTTGATAAAGAGTTATTTGGTCATGATGCACTAAGAGATCTTCATAGAGAACTTAGAGGTGCAATGAAGTCAGCAGCAGAATACTATGAGATTGACTATGATGCTTCAAACTACATGATTCATGGATGGTTTAACTTAGACTTTGCAAGTGGTTCAGAAGGAGGAGTTTCTCCATTAAAAAATATGAAACATTTCCATGATCATATGGGTGGAGAAGGTGCTCCTGTTTTTCATGGCTATTATTGTGTAAATGCTGAACCTTCAATAACTTATTACAAAATAGGTGGACACGATGGAATTCCTTTTGAAAATATCAATAAAAATAATAGGGCAATCGTTTCAGAAACTGGACACCCACACGGAAGAGATGATTGGTATGACGAGAAGCCAAGAATAACAATTGCATACGATATTGCTCCATCTAAGTCATCAGAAAGAGATCAAATTTGGGCTGATGAAATGTCTAATTGGATACCTCTTTGATCAAAATATTATGTATGATATTTGGACATAAACTTGAATCGACAACTTGTCCATATACAAAAAACACATATACTTTGTGCACTAGGTGTTTTCCAAAAAACCATTCTGTTTCAAGTTTTAAATAACTATAACTCATTACTTTAGGTAGAGTTTTGCTTTTTATAAAACTCTGGTATACTTAAGTCTTAATCCGTTTTTGAAAGGACGATACACATGTCAGATTTTTTTAGTTTTAAACTTCCAGAGGACTTCGTAGAAAAGTACAAAAGCCAAGAAAGCCCATTTGGGTTTAAGGATGCAGCAGAAAATTCACTTGGAGAAATTACTTTTATTCGTACATATTCTCGCATGAAGGAAGATGGAACTAAGGAAAGATGGCATGAGGTTTGTCGTCGTGTAATCGAAGGTATGTATTCAGTTCAGAAGAATCATGCCAAGGAAAACCGTTTACCGTGGAATGACTATAAAGCACAGAAGTCTGCACAAGAAGCATTTCAAAGAATGTTTGAATTAAAGTGGACCCCACCAGGTCGCGGTATGTGGGCATTTGGAACTCCTATGACTATGGAAAAAAAGAACTCAGCAGCACTTCAAAATTGTGCAATGGTATCTACAAAGGACCTTGATAAGAACGATCCAGGAGCCTTGTTTGCTTGGGTTATGGATGCTCTTATGCTTGGAATCGGTGTAGGGTTTGATACAGTGGGACAGGATAAGCATTTCTCAATCTATGCCCCAACAGAACCTGAACAGGTGTTCGAAATCCCAGACACTCGTGAAGGATGGGTTGAGTCAGTTAGACTTCTTATCAACTCATATCTCAGAGCAAACCAAAGCATTCAGAAATTTAACTACGATTTGATCAGACCTCTAGGAGCCCCTATTAAGGGCTTTGGAGGCGTTGCATCAGGGCCTGCACCTCTTATCAAGTTGCACGACCATATAGACCGTGTAATCGGCTCCAGAGCAGGTGAAACACTAGACTCTCGTGCTATCGTAGACCTTGTAAACCTTATTGGTACCTGTGTGGTATCAGGCAATGTTCGTCGCTCAGCAACTCTTGCTTTGGGTAATGCGGGGGATGAAACATTTATGAACCTAAAGAACTCAGAACTATTCCCAGAGCGTAACTCATTTGATCCAGACAATCCAGGATGGGCTTGGATGTCTAATAATTCTATTTCAGCAGAAGTAGGAACAAAGTACGAAGACTATGTAGATTTAATTACAGAAAACGGAGAACCAGGTTTTATCTGGCTTGATGTTGCTCGTAATTATGGACGACTAAAGGATGCGCCAGACGGTAAAGATTATCGTGTGATGGGATTTAACCCATGTGCGGAGCAGCCATTGGAATCATATGAATTATGTACACTTGTAGAAGTGCACTTGAATCGTCATGAATCTAAGGAGGACTTCCTGCGTACCCTGAAGTTTGCATACCTTTATGGAAAGACTGTAACACTTGTTCCAACACATTGGCCACAAACAAACGGTATCATGCAACGCAATCGTCGCATTGGTACATCACTTACTGGTATTGCATCATTTGCAGATCAAAAAGGTTTGCCAATTGTTCGTGAGTGGATGGATGAAGGATACAATAAGATTCGTCACTACGATCATCAATACTCTGAATGGCTGTGTGTTCGTGAATCAATTCGAGTAACAACAGTTAAGCCATCAGGATCAGTTTCAATTCTTTCTGGTGCAACTCCTGGAGTTCACTGGGGTCCTGGAGGAGAGTTCTTCCTTCGTGCCGTTCGTTTTGGAAACACAGATCCAATGATTCATTTGTTCAAAGCAGCAGGGTACACAATTGAAGATGACGTAGTATCAGCAAATACATCAGTAGTTTACTTCCCAATCAAATCAGGTCATCCAAGATCTGAAAAGGATGTAACACTATTTGAAAAGATTGCCCTTGCTGCAACTGCTCAGAAGTATTGGTCTGACAATGGTGTCTCTGTAACACTTTCATTTGATAAGGAAACAGAGTCAAAGCATATTGTCCCAGCACTTAATATGTACGAGGGACAATTAAAGGCTGTGTCATTCTTGCCAATGGGAAATACAGTTTATCCACAGCAACCTTATTCTCAGATTACAGAAGAAGAGTATAATGGCTATATTGGCAAACTGAAGCACATTGACTTTGGAGCAATTTACGACGGTGTAGATAATTTAGAGGCTCAAGGTGAAGCATATTGCACAACAGACTATTGCGAAATTAAGGTAAAATAATGGAAGAATTAAAATCAAAAGTTTTATATGTAAAAGAATTTATGCCGAAAGAATTGGCTGCTTCTATTTCAGAATACGCTAAATCACACACGCTTCTTTTTGCAGAACACGGAAATGGAGAAAAAGAGTTTACAATTCATACTTATCACGAAATACAAAAAAATGATCAGTTGCTTTTAAATATGATTCAAGATTATGCAAAAAAATGTTATGATTTTGTTGTTGATAACTATGAAGGACCTTTTCAGCCTTTCTTGGATGAAAAAACACACATTGCAAAGTTTACTCCAGGTAGGGGCATGCATGAGCACTATGATACTAGCAGACCAAACGATATTGCAATTCTGTTATATTTGAATAACGACTATCTTGGTGGAGATATCTATTTTCCTGAATTAGGAATATCTTATAAACCAGAGCCAGGAGACCTGCTTTGTTTTCCAGATAATCAAGATTATGTCCATGGGGTTAAAGAAATTAAAGATGGTATAAGATATACACTTCCTCGATGGTTTACCCGCATTGTGTGATAAAATAGACTAGGAGAACCTATGTCAACCCCATCAAACTTATACGCAGAAAAAGTTTTTTCTGAACACCCAATGGGTCTTTGGGCACTTGACGATAACTGTGACTATATTTCTTTAATATCAGAGCAGCAGAGAGATTTTTCTAACTGGACAATAATTGGAGGAACATGCTCTGCATACCCAGAGTCATTGGGTGAGCCATTTATTAATAGTTATGTAGGAAGAATTGTTGCAACCCCAACTGAAGATGATTCTGGATCAATAACAATGATTAGCAATAACATAATAGAAATCTCAGAAATCAATCAGTACTTAAGAACATTTTCAATAGGAGGTTATTTTTATTCAGAAAGTTCTTATATTGCAGGATTTGAAATTGGATATAGATATATAGATACCACAAGCGGAGAAACTATAACTAATTTAAAAAATTATGATACAGTCGTAAATAAAAATTGGATTTTTATATCAGAAACTTTTGACACACCACCAGATTACACAGAAATAAAAATTGTTTTTAAAATTAATTTTATTGGAAAATCTAAAACAGAAGATGCCTTTCGTGTAAATGGAATTAGTTTTGGCCAATGGTCAGAAGAGTTTGCCTCTACATCCCTTGGGGCTATTCCAGTTGATATTCCTAGTAACATATCTCTGTCTCCACAAAAAGCAATTATAGCAAAATGCTATGGACTTCAAGAACTAAATGGCTACTACTTTTCAAATAACAATATGCTGATGGCTAAAAATTCTGGAATTCCGCTAGTGTATGGAACTTCAAGTCTTACAACTTTATACTCAAACTCTGGACTTCCATCTTTAATTGTTCCTGGACTAGGAATGTTAAATGATTCTGGTCAGTTTTCAGAATATACTTTAGAAACTTGGCTTAGAATAAATTCTTACACTAACGAAAGAAAAAGAATAATTGGCCCAATAGCCTCAGATGATGGAATTTATGTTGATGGGCCAGCCATTGGGCTTAAGATTGGTAATGAATATTCCACCCACTATATTGGTGAATGGACAAGGCCAATGCTAGTGCATATGAAAATAGGAAAAGATGTTGGTTCATTAATGGTTAATGGCGAGCAAGTAATCTCTTTGAGTTATTCTACATCATTACTTTCTTTACCATCAAAATTAAATTTAACTGGAAAAGATCAAGACTGGATTGGGTTTTATGCATATGATAAAATTTCACCAATAGACATTGATTGTGTTGGTATATATCCATACCTAGTTGCTTCTCAAGTTGCAAAAAGACGTTTTGTTTTTGGGCAGGGAGTAGAAAATCCAGAAAATATAAATACATCTTATAGTGGAACATCTGTTGCAATTGATTATTCTTTTGCAGACTATACTTCCAATTATTCTTATCCACAAACAGGATCTTGGCGTCAAGGTTTTAGTGATAACGTATATACCTCAAAAGGATCTTTATCTGCAGTTTCTTATTCAACACCAGAAGTTATTTTGTCTTCAAAAACAGAATATGATTTGCTTGCAGATTGCAAAGAAGCAAATTCAACAATTAATACACTTAGTTTTTTATATGATAGTTTAGATTATTTTTCTTTTAGACCAAATACTTCATGGAACAATATAAGTGGGCACTTATTCTTTAAAAATTTTGATATACTTAATACTCCAGTATCTGCTTTTTATGGTTGTTTTCAATTAAGAGAAAGCCCTTTAACAGTACAAACTTTGTTTAAAATTGAAAAACAAAATAGCAATAATTATTTTTTAATAAGCGTACATAACAACACTATTAGTTATACTATTAGTCACGAAGGTACAACAGAAGTTATATATTCTCCTTTGCAAATTGATGAAAATGAACGTTTTCAGGTAGGCGTTAATATTCCAGCATTTATTTCTAGGTTTGGAAAGCCAGCGTCTGAATTTTTTGGCTCTCTGTCAGATCTAAGAATGTATGTTGGGGGAGACAAAAATGGTCTATCAACATTTACTGGCAAGATTTATAAAATTGGTATTTCAACTGCTCACAATTTTGAAAAGATTAAATCTTTGTTTAATGAAATTGGAGTTCCAAAATGGAATGAAGATTTGTTTTCATTTTATCAAAACAATCAACTTATTGGCATTGATGGAGGAGTTGATACAACCTCACAGGCTCCTTCTGGAGGGTTAACCGATATAGCAAATGGCTCTATTAGTGCAGGAGGGGTTGTCTCCCTAGAAGAAGATTCCCTTATGGATCACGTAGCAAGTTATACATTAATCCCAGAACTTATATTTGATACTTATAAATTGGCTGTATCTTCAAATGCTTATTGGGAAGACAATCTTCCTCTTACATATTTTGCAGAATCTGTCTTAGATAAAAGAGGAGACACATACCTTGATCTTGATTTTATTCAGTTTAATATTAACTATCCAATTCCGTCAAACACAATAGCAATTGAAACTGATCCAGTAGACTGGACATATGCCGAACTTGCAAATGAATATGGAGTTCCAATTCAAAGAGCATATGATTCTTTAGATAATTATTTGTTTACAGGATACAACGATTATGAAGACTTAAAAAATAAAATATCAAAAGACTACAGATATGATACAGATGGCGCAATTGTAAAGTCTTATATAACATTTCAGTATACAGAACTTGGTGCAAATGCAACATCATCTTACTTCACAAAAATAGAAAGACCAAAAAGAGATGGAGTTTTAATTCCAGGCACAGATTGGATGACAACAAAGTATGAAGTTGTTGATAATATGATTATCTATCCTCCTAGTGGAGTTGATTTTAATGATTTGTCAATTGTTACACACATAGATATAAATGTGAAAAATTCAAAAACAAATAATGTAAATATTAAAAAATTATCTTATGCGTCTCAGGCTTTGAATGAATCTGATGCAAGTCCGATTGGAACAAAGTTTGGTACATCTATATATCCATACACAAAGGCTGGAATATATTATGATTTTAAGAAAAACAATCCATTTTCAATTTATAGCGGGTCATCCCCATATCTGTATTTGACTAAGACAAGCGGAATACAATTAAGAGGCAGATACGATCCACTAATAAACAGAGGATTGATGATTCCAGTAAACACAAGTAAGGCAGATGGATTTAAAGTTATTGCAATGCAAACTAGCATTAGGTTTGATGGAGACTATTTCCCTTATGCTCCTACAGAAATTTTTGAAGTTCAAAGTAAAGATTCCTACATTAAGTTTTATATGGTTGCCTGTGATCCAACTGGAAGAAGAGCAAAAATTTATGCAATTGATTCTAAGACTGGTCTTGTTCAAAACGGAATAGGGTTTTATTGGAATGGTAAAATTGTAAAAGAGCCAGTTATAACTTTACAGGAGTGGGGATTCTTAGGAATTAGTTTTGCAAGCAGTTTAGACTTTTCATATTTTGAGGGAGCAATTAGAATAACTGGTCCAGTTTTATTTAACAATATATCTTTTTATCAGTCCACCAACCTTCAAGAAGTCCAAAATGTTTCAGAAAGACCCTGGTTTAGGGTTAAAGTTCTTGGAAGTTATGACCTTGACTGGGAGTTTTGGATTGGATCTTTTATTTGGAACAAGGTTCTTGTCTTGTCCGAAGTTAGTTACTATGGTGTTAATCCCTCAGAAATTTACAAAAGTTATACAGGAACAAATAAAATAGTAGTTGATGACTCAAAAGTTTTGACTTTAGGAAAATATGAGTACAACCTATATATGGACATTGGTTGGCAACAACTTGTTGTTGATCCAGTCTAATATGGTATACTTGTAGTTATGGATTCTCTTATAGACCCAAAAACTGGTCAACCTATTGTAAAAAACGTTAGACGTCAGGTAATTGAAAAGAATTACGACTGGGGTCTTTATGTGTATAAGAAAGCAGATGGCAAGTGGTTTACAGATGGAAATGGATCTGTCCTAAACATCCCATCAGACAAAAATGACATTTCCAGAATGGCAGAACTTAAAAAGACTGCAATGCATTACGGAGATCCAGGAGACGGCACCTGCGTATTTGTTCCAGGATTAACAAGAGTTTCTGAAGAAGAATATTCTGAGCAAGTTGATCGTATGAAGGCTGGACTTATTCCTTCTCTTAATGATCTTGGTGCCGTACAAGCAGCAAAAGATACAATTGCCAAGTATGGAGATGAAGAGTAATCATGGAAGATAACGAATACATTATTAATGCTAAAATTGATAAAGCCAGTAAGTCAGATGATTTATTTTCAAAGTCTGATCCGTTTAACGGAGACTGGAATACTTTAAAATCTCTTGATGGTCTAGAGTTAAACACTAAAAGAAGAATTGGAAGATTATCTACAAAAATGGTTGAGCCAACAACTGCTTACACATCAGCAGCATTGGCTGGAAAAAGCGGTATAGATGGAGCAGAGTCAAAAGAAATAAACCCAGGCCTAGTATATGTAAACGGCTACGGAATGTTTGATGTTATCACACCACCATGGAACCTTTATGAATTGGCAAACTACTATGACACATCATTTGCAAACCACGCAGCAATCGATGCCAAGGTAGAAAACATTGTTGGACTTGGATATGAGTTCAAGGTTTCTCCAAGAACAATGTTAAGGCTTGAATCTTCAGAAGATAACAGTGCTACACAAAAAGCACGTAAGAGAATTGAAAGAGCAAAGATTGAAGTAAGAGACTGGCTAGAGTCATTAAATGATGACGATTCTTTTACTGCAACAATGGAAAAGGTTTACACAGATCTACAGTCTACAGGTAACGGATATCTAGAAATTGGCAGAACTACTCGTGGAGAGATTGGATATGTAGGACATATTCCTTCCACAACTATGAGAGTTAGAAGAATTAAAGATGGATATGTTCAGATTATTGGAAATAAGATTGTTTACTTCCGTAACTTTGGTGCAAAGAATAAGAACCCACTAACAACAGATGCCAGACCAAACGAGATTATTCATTTTAAGCAATATTCACCACTCAATACTTTTTATGGAGTACCAGACATTATGTCTGCAATTAACTCTCTTCATGGAGACTCTTTGGCATCACAATATAATATTGATTATTTTGCAAATAAGGCCGTGCCAAGGTACGTAATTACTTTGAAGGGTGCAAAACTTTCTGCAGATGCAGAAGATAAAATGTTTAGGTTTTTACAGACAAGTCTTAAGGGGCAGTCTCATAGAACTTTGTACATACCCCTTCCAGGTGATAGTGATACAAATAAAGTTGAGTTTAAAATGGATCCCATCGAAGACGGAATACAAGACGGCTCTTTTAAAGAGTATCGTAAACAAAACCGTGATGACATCCTGGTTGCACATCAAGTGCCACTATCTAAACTTGGAGGTGGCGATTCTGGATCTATTGCAGCAGCACTTGCACAGGACCGCACCTTTAAGGAGCAGGTTGCAAGACCAGCACAAAGACAACTTGAAAAAATGATTAACAAAATCATTAGGGAAAAAACAGATATTCTTGAATTTGGATTTAATGAATTAACTTTGACTGATGAAATTGCTCAATCACAAATCCTTGAGCGTTATGTAAAAACTCAGATAATGACTCCAAATGAAGCCCGTACTGTTTTGGACATGCCACAACGAGAAGGTGGCGATGAGGTTTTAGAACTTAAGCCAGCAGCAGCAGCCGAGGCTAACACAACAAGAGCAAGAGATTCTGCAAGAACAAATAATAATTCAGACAGCACTTCAACGGTTTCTGGAAGAGCACCAAAGGGAGAGGGAAGAAAAACTCCCTAATGTCTGATATGTCCATATTATGATATATCTTTAAAAGGGGTTTATAATATAATGGTGAGCAATATATCCAAAGCCCATTGGAATTCAGATGGGGAGAATTTACGTCTTTCAATGCCTTTCTCAAAGGTAGACAAAGAACGAAGAACCGTATCTGGATTTGCATCCCTAGATAATATTGACAAGCAAGATGACATAGTTACAGCAGAAGCATCAATGGAGGCATTTGCAAAATTCCGAGGAAATATTCGTGAAATGCATCAGCCATTAGCAGTTGGCAAAATGGTTGACTTTAAGGCAGAAAAATATTTTGATCCAGAATCAAAAAAGTTTTATAGCGGTGTCTTTGTATCTGCCTATGTTTCAAAAGGCGCACAAGATACTTGGGAAAAGGTCCTTGATGGAACTCTTTCTGGTTTTTCAATTGGCGGAAGAATGAACAAGTGGGACGATGGTTTTGATGAGAAGTCAGACAAAGCAATTAGAATTATTAAGCAATACGATTTGATTGAGTTGAGTCTTGTAGATTCCCCAGCAAATCAGTTTGCAAACATTGTATCTGTTGAAAAAGTTGACGGAGTAAATGTATTTAAAGCAGATTCTACTATATTAGAGAATGTTTTTTATGATAGAGAGTCTGGAATAGTTCAGATTTCAGAAAATGATTCAGAAGTAAGTCCTGCAACTGGTAATGCTATGGAAAATATAGGTTTCGTTGAAAAAACAGATAATGAAAAAGTAACAATGATAAAATTCTTAGTTGATAGTGCTAAAGGCATTAATACTTCTAAGATTAACAAGGAGGTACAACCTATGACAAAATCAAAAACACAAGTTGAAAAGACAGATGTAGTTGAAGATGTTGTGGTCGCTCCAGAGGCAGATGCCGTGACTGAAGAAGTTACCGAAGAAGTTGCAAAAGCAGAAGAGACTGAAACAGCAGATGTTGTTAAGTCAGAAGATGTTCTTGCAGAAGATATTGCAGAGGCACCAGTTGCCGAAGCATTAGAAAAGGTAGCAGACGCAGTCGCAGATGTATCTAAGTCAGATGAAGTAGTTGAAACAACTATAGAAATCACGAATAATCTAACATCAGCCTTTAGCGATCTAGTTGAAACAGTAAAGTCTTTGCAGGCAGAAGTAGAAATGCTTAAGTCTACAAAGGTTGATATTGATACAGCGAAGTATTCATTTGAAGCAGTTGCAAAAGATATTGCATTAGTTTCAGATGAGTTTAATGAATTTGGAAAACGAGTAGACGCTGTGGAAGCAGAAACCGCATTCCGAAAGTCTGGAGATCTCGGCGAGATCTATCAGTCTCAATCTGAAATGGTTGAAAAATCCCTATGGGGCGGTAGTTTCCTCAAAACAGCCGATCTATTCAATTGAACAAATCACTAGGAGGTGACAATATGTCAGAAGAAATAATCAAAAACCAGCCAGGCGCTGCAGGAGATCTAGGTGCAACAGCACCAGGACTTTACCAGGGTCAAGGTGCTTTCGCATCAGGTGGAATTGGTGGAGTATCAAACCCAGGTGCAAATACACTTGGAAATATTCCAACAGCAACACTTGGATCTACAAGCGGAGCCAACGCTGTAAACCCTAGTGGTTCAGCGGCTTCTGGAATTTTGCGCCCTGAGCAGGCACGTCGTTTTATCGACTATGTTTGGGATGCAACAGTATTAGCAAAGGATGGCCGTCGTGTAACAATGAAGGCTAATTCTATGGAACTTGAGAAGGTAAACGTCGGTGAGCGTGTAATTCGTGCAGCAGCGCAAGCAATTGGTACATACACAAACACAGGTGCAACATTCTCTAAGGTCGAACTTACTACCAAGAAGATTCGTCTTGATTGGGAAGTAACAGCAGAATCATTGGAAGATGGTGTAGAAGGTGACGCTCTAGAAGATCACTTGGTACGCTTAATGACCAACGCATTCGCAAATGATATCGAAGATCTCGCTATCAATGGTGATGGTGCAACAGGAGCATTCTTGTCAATCATGCCAGGCTTTATCAAGAAGGTAAAGACAAACGGAGATGCACATGAGTCAGTAGTAACCGTAGCAGACAATGCTTGGACACCTGATGTAATGCAAGACATCATCACAGCAATGCCACGCAAGTACCGTGCACTTAAGAATAACCTTAAGTTCTATGCAGGTACAGATGTATTCGGCGGAATCGTTAAGCATAACGGTACACTCGCTGATGCAGTAGCAGAAGCACTTGCAGGACAATCTGTCGGAAGCACACAGTCAAACCGCCAGTCATACCTTGATGGTATGGGACAGACATTCGGTGGAGCACGTACAACTCGTGTTCTAGGAATTGACGTTCAGGAAGTTCCTTACTACCCTGCAGGATATGTCGACTTGACATTCCCAGCAAACCGTGTATGGGGATTCCAGCGCGATATCACTGTAAACCGTGAGTACGTAGCAAAGAAGGATACAATCGAATACACAGTATTCGTCCGCTTTGGTATTCAATGGGAAGAAGAGGATGCAGTTGCATTCGCTGACGCTGCTTCAGATGCATAATCTGTAAACAGTACCTTTAATGGGGGGCGGGAGTTCACTCTCCTGTCCCCCTTAATACTTTAATGATATAATAAAAACAAGGAGGATAAAAATGGAAAATAATTTTGAATTTGATGAACAAGATTCATCAAACAATGAAGATACTGAATACTCAATGGAACAACCAAGTGATACACCAGTTGAAGCACCAATTGAGATACATGTTGAGCCACAGGTTGCAGAAGATCCAGTTCAGGCATTAGGATTTACGGAAACAGGCGCTATTGGTTCAATGGCAGCAGATGGTCCAAAGGTTGATGCTGTTTCTTCTACAGACTTGGGCAATAAGGTGGCATTGTTTTCAACAAGCAATGTCAGATGGCCAGAAGTTGGAGTAGTTTATAAGGGATATAACGTAGTTTCAAAGTCTGATGCAGACAAGTGGTTAACTCGTGATCATATTCGTTCGGCTACACAAGAAGAAGTAGAACAGGCTTTCGGTAATCTATAATGAAAATATTGAGAGTTCCGCCATACTCAGACACTACAATTAATTTTACTATTCCTGCAGGTTACCCTGTAGCAACAGATTTTAAAATGTATTTGTATGATATGGCGGATCTTTCATTTTCTCATAATGAATTTTTAAATAAAGTAAGTGGACAGGTAATCTCAACAACTCTAAATGGAAGATATGATTCTAATTACGAACTAACAGTTTTAAATGAAGATGAAGAAGTAATACACTCTGAGTTTTATGAAGTGGTTAGGCCATATTCAAACCCATCAGACAATGCAACAACTGCTTCTGACATTGGAGAATATGCAAAAAATGAAGAGTTGGCAAGAGCAATAATTGACTCTATTGTTCCAGAAGGGTTTTACTATAAAAGAAAAGTTTTAAATTTTACAGGAAATGGATCCGACTATGTCCCAGTCTGGGATGATGTTAAGAAAATTTTGTCGGTATATGAAAATAATAAACTAGTAGAAGATAGAACATATGAAATAATATCTGACAAATCAGCAATAGTCCAGTCTTCTACAGAAAATGTTAATCGTGTTGAATCTGCTCCTTTGGTACTGCCAGCAGCATCATCCGACTCTCTAAATCCTTTGTTTGTATATAGAGGTTTTGCACACACCTGGGACTATAGGATTGAAGTTGAATGTGGATATATTTCTGTACCAACAGACATAACCAGAGCAACAGAAATGCTTATTCATGATATAGAGTGTGGTAAGTTAGATTATTACAAGAGATTCATTTCTTCTTACAACACAGATCAATATAGAATTCAATTTGATAAAGGTCTTTTCGAAGGAACAGGAAACATAATTGTAGACAAGATACTTTCAAAGTACTCTAAGTCTATTACAAAAATTGGGGTATTGTAATGACAGTTTGTGAGAGCCCAGATTTTATGTTTCCAATGCAGGCATCTGTATATCATCCAATAGTTGAGCAAGGAGACTTTGGAGCAATAAAAAAGAAATGGGTTTTAGATAGAGTATTTGCCTGTAGTTTTTCTTCAGGTGGGTCAGCATTTAAAGAAGAAGTAAAGCCAAATGTAAATATTACACAAAACTCAATTCTAGTTGGAAGAATAAGATCTGACATTAGAATTTCTTTGTTGGATAGCAGAAATGCTTTAACAAATATATTAATTTCTGATATAAAAGATCAAGAGGGTAATCTTATATACATGGAGACTTCAGGACCCAGATCTGGCAAGGGAACATTATTTGAAGTGGCAACTTATGAACCATTTACTGGACCATTTGGCTCTATTGAATCTTACAAGTTGGTAATCAGAAGATCAGAGAATCAGTCAGGTGATGTATGATAACAAAATTTAACTCAAATCAATTTAAAAAAGATATGAATAATATTGTTAACTATTCTATAGGATTTTTAGAAGGCGTTCAAAGAGGAAAGACTGTATTTTTAAAAACTCTTGGAATGGAAACTGTAGAGGTAATGAAAGAGTTTATAGATTCAAATGCACGAGTTAACCCTCAGATGCTACACCATGTTTACGAATGGACTATGGTTGGAAGCCCAGATGCAAGACTTTATGATATTTCGTATACAACAAGCAATCTAGGATTATCTTTTAGATCATCATTTAGCCAGTCTACATCTATCAAAGATGGTTCACGAACACCATTTTATGATAAAGCAAGGATTATGGAATACGGCATTCCAGTTACAATTAGACCAAAGGTTGCACAAGTTTTAGCCTTTGATGATAACGGTGAAACTATTTTTACTAGAGGCCCAGTTCAGGTTATGAATCCTGGAGGAACAGAAGTAGAGGGAGGTTTTGAAAAAGCCTTTGATATGTTTTTTAATAAGTATTTTTCACAAGCATTTTTAAGAACAAGTGGTGTAGCAAGATATCTTGAAAACCCACAGGTATATAAAAAAGATATGCCAGCAGGCAAAAAAATGGGTAAAGCAAAGGGACTATCAACTGGATATCGCTGGATTGCTAACGCTGGGATGGGTGCATAATGGCTGCAGTAATTCATCACCCACCTACAATTATTAATGCGTACTTAGCAGCAAAAATAGATCCTGCATTTAATGCTCAAGGAACAACATATTTCTTCCCAACACTGCCAACAGAAATTGATTCATTAACCGAAACATTTCCACAAAGTAATGGTGTATTTGGAGTATATGACAGAATGTTTAAAATGAGAAGGACTCCATTCCCATACATCAAGTGTGAGCAGTTACTATATTATTTTTATTCAGTAGGTGATGACGCACAAAAGAATATGGTCATAACCCAGCAGCAGGTAAGTGACCTTTTGGATAATGGAGATGACTCAGCAAAAGATCTAAATGAGTGGGCCACAGCAAACCTAGACTATGAGACTATAGAATCTAAGCCTGTATTTTTCCATAATTTTAAGATATACCAGTTAGAAGAAACACGAGACATTGTTGACTTTGCAACAGCACGTACTTATGCGGGGAACAAGATAATTATCGACTATGACTGGCACCCCATAAACTCTTAATAAACAGTGTTATAATTAAGGTGAGGAAACAACCCCCTTTTAATAAAAATGAAAGAGGTGAAATATATGGCATACAGCCGTGGTTCAAGTAGTAACATTATCGTAGGTGCAGCAGCACTATTTACGCATGATGCAGGCCCAATCGGATATGTAGAAGCAACTGGAAAAGTTACTAATGCTAAAGCAGCAACAGATCTTCCAGTACTCACAGCATCCGCAACTTCCTATAAGGACACTTTGTCACTTGATGAAGATTACACAAATATAGGATACACATCAAATGGTTTGGAACTCGCATTCCAGCCAGACTTTGGTGATGTAGCAGTAGATCAACTTCTCGACGTTGCTCGTTTATTCAAGCAGGGTATGACAGTTAATCTAAATACATCTTTCGCAGAGGCAACACTAGAAAATCTTCTAGTAGCAATTGCAGGAAAGAATACAGATCTTCCAGCAGAAGCATCGGGTCTTCAAACACTCACTATGTCTGCAGGAGATATTGGTGACGTTCCACTAGAGCGTGGACTTGTCGCAGTAGGACCAGGTTCTGGTTCTTCTCTAGATCCAAAGGAAAGAATTTATGTTGCATACCGTGCACTCTCAATTGAGAATGTTTCAGTATCAGCAAAGCGTGATGAGGCTTCAATGTTTGAAGTATCATTCCGCCTTCTTCCAAACGATGATGCATCATATGGTAAAATCGTAGACCGCTCACTAGCATAATACAACTTAATAATACAGTTGGCCCAACCCTTTAGTGGGTTGGGTCTTTCTGTTTGGTATACTTGTATAATGGCAACAAAAATATACGACACTAAAAAAATATCATTAGTAGACGACAGAGTAGTTATTGCTGCGCCATTAAAAATTAAATATTTAAGGGAATTTTTAGAAACTTTTGAAACAATAAAAGAAGCAAAAACTGATGACGAATCAATTGCAGTTCTGGCTAAATGTGCACTTGTTGCAATGCAACAGTATTGTCCATCAATAAAAACAATAGAAGACCTAGAAGATAGCCTAGACTTACCAACAATCTATGAAATAATTGATGTAGCAGCAGGAATTAAAATTAATGCAAAATCAGAAGACACTGTTAAAGATCAGGCAGTTGATAGCGGATCTTCGTGGGATACTTTAGATTTAGCAAAACTAGAGTCAGAAGTTTTTTTAATCGGTATATGGAAAGACTATGACCAGTTAGAATCATCAATGTCTATGCAAGAATTAACAGCGACACTAAAAATAAAAAGAGAGTTAGACTATAGCGATAAAAAATTTGCTGCTGCTATGCAGGGTGTAGATCTAGATAAGAATTCGGGTAGCGGTAATGAATGGGAAGATATGAAGGCTAGAGTATTTAGTAAAGGCTCAACAGGAGATGGCAATGATATTTTGGCTTTACAAGGAATGAATGCAGAAAGAGTAGGTTTTGGTATTGGTATGGGCCTTGATTATGAGGTTTACGAATAACAAAAAAATAAGCCTGATTTATGGTATACTTTACTAAACCTTATAAGGAGGAATAAATGGCAATCGCCACTGAAGAAAAGACAGTAACACTGATTGATGGCACCAAGGTAAAAGTCAGACCACTTAAGATTTCTCTACTTCGTCCGTTTATGAAGAAGTTTGAAGATATTGCAAAGGTCGCAGAAGATAACGAAAAATCTATGGACTTGCTAATGGACTGTGTCCAAATCGCAATGAAGCAATACAAGCCAGAATTGGCAGAAGACAAGGAAGCCCTAGAAGAAAACCTAGATCTTCCAACTGTATACAAAATTGTTGAAGAAGCATCAGGAATCAAACTTTCCGACGCTTCACTTCTAGGCAATCTTGTAAATAATTAAATAAAGAGGTGTTAATGGATGGCTGATGTAGAATCCAATATTCATGTAAATATTGATACGTCTGATGCTTTAGCAAGTTTAAAACTTCTCCAACGTCAAGTATCAGCCTTCCATACACAGATGTCAAAGTCTGGTACTGCAGCAGCAGCAGTAGCAGCAAATCAAGCACAAAATTTAATGAACAGCATCAATGCTGCTGGACAATTCCAAGCATCGATGCGAACAGTAACATCAAGTACAGAGTCTTTTACTAATGCTTTAGAAAAAAATAAATTAACCTCAAGAGAATATTTTAGATATACTGGTGCTGCAACAAAAACTTTTGGTAGGTTATTTAAGTCTGAGTTTGAGACATTAAATAAAGTTGCACGAGAGCGTGTAAAAGACATACAGACTCAGTATATAAAAATGGGCCGTGGTGCAAATGGTGCTTTACAAGCAATTGCGGTAAGACCTTTAACGCTTGATATGAAAAACCTGGGTACGCAGACAGCCATAGCAGCACAAAGACAGCAACTGCTTAATCAATTACTAAAGCAAGGATCAACCAACCTTTTAAATTTTGGTAAGAATACTCAGTGGGCTGGCCGTCAGTTGATGGTAGGATTTACAGTTCCACTTGCAATGCTCGGTGTTACTGCTTCAAAAACATTCATGAAACTTGAAGAGCAGGCAATTAGATTCAAACGTGTATACGGAGAGATGTTTACAACACAAGAAGAAACCGATGCAATGGTTAAGCAGATTCAGATTCTTGCAAAAGAGTATACCAAGTATGGTGTTGCAGTAGAAGACACAATGAAGATGGCAGCAGATGCAGCAGCAATGGGTAAGATGGGTGCGGAGTTGACAGCCCAAGTTGTGCAGGCAACAAGGCTTGCGGTACTTGGTGGAGTAGAACAAACACAGGCATTAGAGACAACAATTTCAGTAACCAATGCATTTGGAGTGGCAGCATCAGATCTTGCTAAAAAGATTGACTTCCTTAACGCAGTTGAAAACCAGACTGTTGTTTCTATTGAAGATTTAACAGTAGCAATTCCAAAGGCTGGCCCAGTTGTTCAGCAACTTGGTGGAGATGTAGAAGATCTTGCATTCTTCCTTACAGCAATGAAGGAAGGTGGTATTAACGCATCAGAAGGTGCTAACGCACTCAAATCTGGTCTTGCATCTTTGATTAATCCATCTGCAAAAGCAAGCGCATTCCTTGGAGACCTTGGAGTCAACATAAAAGGAATTGTTGAAGCAAATAAAGGTGATATCAAAGCAACAGTAGTTGGCTTTGCTCAGGCACTTGATACACTTGATCCTCTTAACCGTGCTCGTGCTATTGAACAACTGTTTGGCAAGTTCCAGTTCTCAAGACTATCTACGCTATTCCAGAACGTAACAGCCCAGGGTACACAGGCTCAAAGAGTGTTAGGTCTAACAAAAGCAACTACAGAAGAACTTGCAATTTTATCACAACGAGAATTAGATAAGATACAAAACACAACAACCTACAAGTTTAAAAAATCAATGGAAGATTTAAAATTGGCTATTGCTCCAGTAGGAGAACAATTCTTAAAAGCACTAACACCAATTGTTGAGTTTGTTGGAAAAATTCTTGATAAGTTTAATAACCTGGGAGAAGGTAGCAAAAAGTTCTTAACCATTCTAACAGTGGCACTTGCTGGCGTTGGCCCAGTTCTCTTAATGGGATTTGGTTTGATTGCAAATGCTGTTGCTAATATAATTAAAATGTTTGCAGGATTAAAATCTATCTATAACAGAACTGGTCAATCAAGTCAAATATTGGGAGAACAGACAAACTATTTAACTAAAGAACAACTTGAGGCAGCAGCAGTTGCAGCGTCACTTGATCAGGTTCATCAAAGACTAAAGCAAACTTTTACATCTGAAGCAACAGCAGTTAACATTTTGGCAAATGCATACAGAAGAGCAATCGCAGCACAAGCAGGATTTTCTGGTCCAATGCGTGGTGCTCCAGGCGTTAAAGGCTTAAAGAAATATGCAACAGGGACAACTGGATTACCAGGTCCAGCAGGGGCTGGAGATATTATTCCAATTCTTGGTTCTCCTGGAGAAGCAATTATTCCTGCAAAAGAAGCACAAGATCCACAAAACCGACCAATTATTAAAGCAATTATTCAGGGCAAACTAAAGGGATACGAAACTGGAACTGTAAGTTTGGCTCAAGCAGACAAGGCATCATCAACAACAACTGTTCCAATGAACAAAACTCACGTTGGTGGAAAAAGTGATCAAAAATTAATTTCTGATGTTATAAAAGATAATCCATTTATGACGGAAGATCAAAGAAACAAATTAAAAGCAATGGCTTCAATTTTAAGATCACAAGGATTACCAGAAACAGTTTCAACACTTCACAAGTTAATGTTTAATTTCCCACAAGAAATGAACAAGGCAATGACTGGTTCTGTTGGAGTTAACCCAGCATCATTTATTGCTGAATGGGAAAGAATGGGTCCAGGAAAATGGGCTGCTTCTAGACTTTCTGCTGTAGATGCACAGGCTATGGACCGTGCAATAATTGAAACAATTAAAAAAGATTTAGCAGATGGTAAAATAAAAGGAGTAAATGATAACTATGTTCGTGACATATTTACAAAGAGAATTCCTTTAGAGCATCCAGCAGTTGCAGAAACTAAGGGATATCAAGAAGCGCAAAAATTATACAACACATCTACAAGTTTTAATCTTGGAAAAGGATTAGGAAATACTCCAGCAGAAAGTAGGAAAATACTACAAGATGCTGTAGACAAGGGATTTATTAAGGGCTTCAGTATTATAGAAGGTCCTGCCACAGGAACAAGTAATGGAAGACAAGGAAAAATTGTAACTAAGTCTTCAACGGTTACGTTAAATGATGGATCAGTTGTAAACATGAATAGACTTGGAGCAGGAACACGCCCAGCAATAAGTCAGTCTGCAAAAGTTGTAGATGATGCAGACACAAGAACGTTAAAAGAAATTGCAAAAGAAGCAAAGAAAACAGCCTCTGGAAGATTAAAGCCTACAAACTTTGGCACCCAGATATCTCCAACTTCTGGGTTTAGTTTTCCAGTTAAGGGAATTGGTGGATTATATGAAAAGCCAGATGGCAGTAGAGTATTTGTAAAGCCAATGATGGACGAAAAGGCTGCTCTTGCAGAACAAAGAGCAACAAGGATTGCTAGAGAAGTTCACGGATTAGATTCTCCAGATCAAAAGATTAGTACAATGATTGACCCTAAAGATCCAAAGGGTAAAAGAAAGATAATTGTTTTAGAGTCTGCATATGATACGAGGTTTGATCCAGCAAAAATGACAGGAAAGTTTTCACAAGATCAATACTTTAGACAACTTGTCGCAGCAAATCTTCGTGGTGACAAAGATCTTGGAAGAGGAAATCTTTCAGCAAACACTCTTGCAGATGTTGGAACAGCAGGAGTCTTTAATCGTGCATCTGGAAAGAGAGAATATGCTACAAGCATGCCTTCAATGGAAGAGCAAGCAAAAATTAATTTACTTGGGGTAAAGGGTGGTGCTAAAAGGTTCTTTGCTGAATCAACATTGGATATTCCAAAGAATATGACTGCAGAGCAATATGACAGAGCAATGAAAGCAGAAATTGATAAAGTTCTTCCAAAGTTAAAAGCCACAGTAGCAAGTATGAATCTTTCTGATGTAGAAAAACCAATATACGATGGAATGATTAAAAGACTTGAAGAAGGCAGAAAGGTTGATTGGAAAGCATTTCACAAAATGCATTCATCTGTTGTTGTTAAGCCAACTGAAATGCTTGAAGATGAAAAGACTGGAAAATTAAAAAAATTAAATACAACTCCTAAACCTTCAAACGTTGTTTCTTCTTCTGGCAGTTCAAAAGATACAAGAATGACTCCAACGCCTAAAAAAGGAACAAGGGTTGTTCAAGGTCCAAAAACAAGACTTATACTTCCTGGACATGCATATGCTCCAGAAGCAACATCATCTCAATCTGCAGCAGCAGCCTCTAGAACTGCATTATATGGCAATGGCCCAATTGATGCTGAATCAAAATCTTTACGTCGTCAAATGGAAAAGAGACAAGCAGACAATGCAAAAACACAGGCAAAGGCAGCAGCCTCTAGAACAGCGCTGTACGGCCAGGGAATAATTGATGCTGAACAAAAATCTTTGCGCCGTCAATTAGAAGCACAAGAAAAAAGAAGTAAGTTAGCACAAAGGGTTGCATATAGACAATCAATTATTGATGAAAGAGCAGCAGCCGAAGCACAAAAGAAAACTTTATCTGGCAGACTTAAAACTTATTCTGCAAACAAAAAAGCAGAAGCAGCACAAAGAGCAGCACAAGGAAAGACTGGAAAGATGGGATTGGCTGGCGGTGTTGGAGTAGCAGCAGGAGCAGCAATGGTTGGATCAATGGTTCCAGGAAAAGTTGGAGAACTTTCACAAAAACTAATGATGCCACTTATGGGATTATCTATGATTCTTCCAATGTTAAAAAGTCCTATGTCAGCCATTGCAGTAGGACTTGTTGCAACAGTAGGAGCAATGGCTGCTTTAAGAATGGCATTTGATAAAGCAGCAGATCAGGTTTTAGAAGAAGGTGAAAAGTTTAAAGGATCTACCTCTGCACTTCAGGCCATAGCAAAGTTTGGTGGCAAAACAACGGCATCAGAACAGATGGATCTAAGAAGAAAAAATTCTTTTGCAATGCTTGGATCAGCAACTGGTAAAACTACCTATGGAGAAGCATTTGCTCAAACAGCAGAGGGTAAAGCATTAACAGCAAGAATTTCAGAACAAAATGCTGCAGGTAAAGGAAGCGTTGCAGTAAAAGATTTAGGTGGTCAATTATCTTCAGCAATTATGTCTGGTGCTATTGATATGTCACAAGCAAAAAGTTTGGCTATGAATGCTGCTAGACAAGCAGGAGATATGTCTATTGGTATAAGGGTTATTGCTCAACTAGAAAGTTTGCTGGGACCAAACGGAGAAAACCTTATTAATGATCCATTAAATGTTAGAATAAACATGATTAATGAAAATGCAAAAAATATGAAGAGTAGCATAGGTAACATTAATAATGCTAACCAAATAACTAAAATTGCTGGACAAAAAACAACACAAATTGCAGGAATCGGGGCTTCAGCACTTGGAGGAGCAGCAGCAGTAGCAGGGTTTGGAACAATGGTTGGAGGACCTATTGGAGCAGCCATTGGTGCAGGAATTGGAGCAATAGCAGGTTCAGCACTTGGATATTTTGCATCACAAAAGTATGTAAAAGAAGCAGCCGTTCTTGGTGCAGCAGCATCCGTAGACGCAAAAATTGCAATGGAACAAAATAAGCAAATGCTAGATTCATTTGATATGTATTATCAGAAAAAAATTGAAGAGTTAAGACTGCAGGGTAAAATTAATGAGGCCAATGATCTGCAAATTAAGTACATAAAAGAAAGAGACAGATTGACTGCTGCTCAAAGTACTTTACAGGGAGATGTTGTTTCACAGTATAACTCTGCTGGTGGACTTCAAGAAGCAATGATGTCTGGAATGAAAAAAGCCACAACTGCAAAATACAAAAATGATCCTAATCAGTTGGCTTATGTAGATGTTGTAAATCAACAATCAAAAGATTTAAGAAAATCTGGAGCAATAGATAGTGGTCAAGAGTTTTTAATTCAAGCAAAGATGGCAAGTGGAGATATTCCTCCAGCCGTATTTAGAACTCTTTTGCAAATGGCAACAGACAATAAAGACATTGCTCCAAAGATGATGGAAATTATTACTAAGTTTAGTGGAGCAACTGCTGAGTCAATTGGTGTTGCAGCACAGAATATTCTTGATGCAAAGGGCACCGTTAACAAGACAGTTCAGACAAACTTTATAACCAAGGTAGAAGCATTTGAAAAAGATTCAGATGCTCTTGACTTTGCAAAGAATATGATTAAGTTGAACAACCTCAATACGGTAATCCCTTCAGATTTCTTAGTTGGATTTTACATAGACCCAAAAAATAAAACAGCATACGATGAACTAAATAGAATTCTTGATGCAATCGAAACACAAAAGCCAAAAACAATAGAGGCTGTTTATAATATAATGCCACAACTTAAAGGCACCGCAGCATTCGATGAAGCATATTTTAAGACATTGACAGATGATCAAAAATTAGTATACACAACTACCATTGCATCAATTGTAAATATTCCAGATCCAATAATTCAGGCAGACGAAGATTACCAAGCGTGGCTTAAAGAGCCTGGACCTAGAGGTGGACAAGGAGTAACTGGAAGTCTTTCTTATAAAATACAAAAATATAAAGAAGCCCAAGGATTTAAAGCCGTTACAGATAACACACAGGTAGGTGTTGTTGCTCCAACAGGAACTACTCCAACTACCACGGGGACGAAAGTTCAGTCTTCACCGCTAGACGACCTAGTAAAGAAACTACGAGATGTACGCAAGAACCAGATAAAGGTCACAGAAGGCTGGAGTGCCTCTCGTAAGGCCTTAGAAGGTCTCTTTGGTGGTAAGAAGACCATAGATGTATTTAGCGGTATAGAAAACGATATAAGAGGTTTGGGCGGAAGCGAAGATCTTATCTCTCTTATAGTCGGAATGGACCCAAAGGTATATGAAGAGAAAAAGAACTCTTTGTTTAAGTTTGACAATAAGGGAAATATTATTGCTTTAAAGAGAGATGCTACCAATATTCAAGAAGCACTAAACTCTATAACTATGGGTGACTGGAATTCTAGCATGGAAGCAGAGTTTAAGGCTATTGAAAATCAATCTTCTGCATTTAATAAGTTGGCAAACCTTGGGGTTCCAGTAGCAGATGCATATCAGTTAATTTCTGATAAGACAATAGCATCAGCAATTGCCAATGGCGTTAACGACAAGACATTAAAAACATTAATTCAGAGATATAAAACTTTGACTGCAGCACAAGAAAAATCAGCAGCAATAAGTGGAGTAAAAACAGACATTGCAGAATTTAAGAAAGATACAATGCAAGAAGCAAGACTAAGATCTAAGTATGGCGCAGAAAACGCTTTTGCAATTTCATCAGATGAACACTTAAAATCAATGGAAAACCAAGTTGCTTTAGCACAAGCAAAAGTAGATAGGTTGATGAGAATTGATGCACCAGCAGTAATTATTGGTGCTGCACAAGGAGAATTAAATGCGTTAATTTCTGACTTTAATGAAAGACTAAATCAATTAAAATCTACCGTTGAATTCATGCAAGGTCTGTTTGATAAAGGATTTGGCAATGCAATGCAGGCTTTTGATGTTCAAGAAACAGAACTAAACATAAAATTTAAAATAGATACAAAAGCACAAGATACAGTAATTAAAGATGCACAGAATGCAATTTCAGCAATTCAGTATAAAATAGATGATAAAGAGGCAGCACTAAAGGGAATCGAAGATCAAGAACAAAAAATTAATGACAAGTATGATGAAAGAATTAAGGCTTTAGACGAAGTAGAGAAAGCAAATGCTTCTATTTCCAATCAGCAAAAGGGTCAACTAACACTTGCTGAAGCGCTAACCTCTGGAGATATTGCAGCAGCAGCAAGGGCTGTACAAGATATGAGAGCCCAAGAAGCAGCAGACGCTGTAACAAAACAAAAAGATGCAATAGAAAAATCTAGAGAATATGAACTATCTAGAGTAACTCAGGGTGGGAAAACTAGACTACAACTTGAAAAAGAAATTAAAGATCTTCAAGATGAAATATTTAAAATTGAAGAAGATAAACTAGAACCAGCACAAGAGTTTATTCGCTTAAGACAAATACTATTAGACAAAGATATAGAAGGACTCACAGTTCTTGGATTAACAAAAGATGCTTGGGAAGCAATTAAAAATAAAGTAGACCTTGCATTAATTAAGAGCGCAGCATTTGTTGATTCTATGAAACTTGCATTAGATGTTCAGAAAAGACTTATTGATGCCTATGGCGCACAGACTCCAGCAGCAGCAGTCACACCTGCAACTACACAACCAAATCCTAAACCAGACCCAACTCCAGACCCTAAACCAGACCCTAAACCAGACCCTAAACCAGACCCTAAACCAGACCCAACTCCAGACCCTAAACCAGACCCAACTCCAGACCCTAAACCAGACCCAAAGGTAGACCCCAAGGTAGACCCCAAGACAGACCCCAAGACAGACCCCAAGACAGACCCTACAGGTTACCAAACAGGTTCAAATAGACCAACAGATCAGTCATCTGTTGTTCAGATGCACTTTGATGACCTACAAAGGATTGCAGACGATGCAGCAAAGAATTTCATGCTATTTAATCAGGCAATGAATGTTGGAGATGTAACAAAAAATGCTGGAAGTACTCCAGGAATGCACTTAGCAGATTTATACAAGTTACAAAATAATCTTGCTGTACAAAAAGCCATGGCCCCAACTTCAGGAATGCTTGCACAAGAAAAAGCCGTAAGAGATGCAGCCAACGCCACCGCAGCAGCAGCATCTGCCAAAAAAGCCCAAGATGCTGCAGTATTAAAAAAGTTTGGTGGAAATGCAGCAGCAGCAAATGCATTTGGAAACTGGTCAATGGGTGGTCTTATTCCTAAGTACTTCTCATTTGGTGGTTTTGCAAAGGGAACAGATACAGTTCCAGCAATGTTAACCCCAGGAGAATTTATAATGAGTAAGTATGCTGTAGATTCTTATGGTGTAGACAACATGAAAAAAATTAATAGCGGTGAATCTATTGGCGGGGCAGTGTATAATAATACATATACATTAACAGTTAATGCAAAAACAGGCGCTAATCCAAATGAAATTGCACAAGCAGTAATGTCACAAATAAAAACAGTAAACGACAGAAGCGTAAGGGGGATAAATACAAATGCCAGAAATTGATCCAAGATTTACGTATATGCAAAGTCGTAAAAAATATCAAAGACCTAGTGCAATGCTTTGGTCTGAAAATTCAGGTACATTAATAGATGGACTTTATATCCCATATGGTTTAGAAATTGGCGCAGATCCAGGACAAGTAGAGGATGAATCTTTAATTGATCAGTTCTTAATCTTGTCTGATGATAACAGAGAGCCATTAAATTTTTCAGATGAAAGAATTGAAAAAAGAGAAAGAATGATCAATGGTCGTATGAGGTCTTATCATATTGCAGACAAAATTAAAATTAGCACTAGTTGGAACATGCTTCCGTCAAGGTCTCATGAAAATATTCCCAATTTTGACCAAGCAACAGGAATATCTACAAATAAATCTTATACTACTGACGGAGGAGCAGGAGGAGCAGATATTCAAGAATGGTATAACGACCATAAGGGATCATTCTGGGTATTTCTTGCATATGACAGAAAAGGAATTTTTAGGGGAACAGAAGGTCCATATGGCCACCTAAGACAATACAATCAGGTTATAGAAATGTTTATATCAGATTTTTCATTTTCTGTAGAAAAACGAGGACCAAATTTTGATTATTGGAATGTTTCGGTAAGTCTGGAAGAAGTATAATGTTTGAAGATAAAGATTTACAAAACTTTTTAGAAACATCCCCAACGATAAGAAACAAATCTCTTGTAGTTGCTGAATGGAACATGAACATACCAACCAACATTAAACACATAGGAAATTATAGGTTTCGACCAACACAGACAGGGTCTGTATACTCATCACTACCTACAAGTTTTGATATTAATGATTCTGGTAATTTTTATACTGGGGCAACAGATGCCGATATTGTTCTTGATGGATCTTATGACAATGCTGGCTTACCAACAACTCTACTTACTAAAAAAGAAAAACTTAAAAGTCTTTATTCTTTAGAAGATTGTTTTAATCAGTTTCGACCTAGGTCTGGAATTAATAAAGCAGCATTTTTTCAAAATAGGAAACTCCACCACCCAAACCTTGTAATGGCAGACAGACCAAGATACTATATGCCAGACAGAGAAGATATTTTTAAATACTGGACTTCATATAGAACAGAGTTTGGACAAGAGTATGGTATTGCATCTAGTATTCGTGGTTCACAGTACAACATAGAAGATGCCTGTCCTTTTGTTGTTTATAAAGAAAATATACCAGCCAATAGGGTTGTTATAAAAATGCAAACCCACATAGGAACAGAAAATCTTGGTCCTTTCTCATCGTCTATTGGATCATTTTCTGACCCCTTCTATGGAGAAACAAATCAAAAAACTCCAAGCAAATGGAAAATACAATTTTTAAAAAATGGAAATTGGGAGAATATAATATCTTTCAATCCATCAATACGAAGAAAAGACGATTCTCCTGTAATTCCAAGTGATGGATATGTTGAGATTGCGTACGGATTAGTGGTACCAGAAGACTGGGTTTTAAATTTTGTTATAGCGGAGACATATACAAGCGTAGACCTTCTTCCAGAAAAGTCTGTAGTTGGATATGCATATTTAATTAAAGAAAATGAAAATGATATTGGAACGTACCATATTTGGGACGGTACACAGTATGTAACCAAGACCCCAAAATATGGCTGGTATTTAGAAGACACACAAACAAACAGACTAACAAACTTTGTAACAGACGTAACAAACCCTAGTTCATTCATAAAGGTGGTTGATGGTAAGAAACAATATAGAGAGTTTGAGTATATTTCTGGAGTAAGGGTTGTTGTTGAAACAATGACATCAAAAGATGCAACATTTGACCTTATAGAAATATCTCCAAGACTTTCAGTTAACTTATCAGATAAAACTTTAGATTACTCTATAAACAAAAGTGCATCAGATCTTGGTCTTTCTGGTTTGCCAGTTGGTCAACTAGTTGCATCAAATGGAAACATCACACTGTTTGACTATGATCAAGGATTTAATGAAAATAATATTGATAGCATAATTGCAAAATACATAACAAGACATGTTCAAATAAAATTTTATGAAGTAATAGTTGATGTTGATGGATGGGATTATTACGTTCCAATGAAAACATTATATTCAGACTCTTTCCCAAAAGCAGATATTATTAATAAAAGAATATCCATGAACCTAAGAGATATGTTTTGGTATCTAGAGTCTATGGAGGCTCCAGAAATATTGATGACAGAGGTTTCAGTAAGTTCGGCAGTCTCACTTTTGCTTGACTATATTGGGTTTGCAAACTATACATTTAAAAGAGTTGCTGGAGAAAAAGAAATGATTATCCCATATTTTTTTGTTTCTCCAGGTAGCAATGTTGCTGAAATTCTTCAAGGCCTTGCCATATCAACACAGACTGCAATGTTCTTTGATGAATACAATAATTTTGTAATGATGAGCAAAAACTACATACTTCCAACAAAAGAAGAAAGACCCGCCACATTTGAACTTAAAGGAACAAAAGATTTTGAAACAGTAGGAAGAGTTCAAAATCAAAAAACCACTACAAAATTATCAAACATAATCACCGTTTCATCTCAAGACCAATCTGTATACAATGGCGGAACAATTAATTATCAGGTAAGGCATATACAAAGGTCTGTTGGATCCATAAAGCAAGCAAGTCTTGTGGATGGAGAAAGATATTATACGTACAAGCCAGCATTACTGTGGGAAGTTTCTGGAACTGAAAATACAAAATCTATAAATAATGAAGTTGGTAATCAATCGGCATACGTTCTTAGTGCAATACCATTAAACTCAGATTTATCTTCAGAACTTCCTATAGTTAAAAACAATGTATTAATAAACAATACTTTTAGTCTTGGAGAAGCAGTATATTGGATTACAAGATATAATGGATACTTTTATTCTCAAGGAGAAATTATAAAATATGATGCAGTGCAATATAATGTGGGAGGTATAGGAAATGTGTGGATAACTTCTGTCGAGGATTATCAAAACTATTTTGCCAAACTTCCATTTAATGGAAAAATTTATCCAACTGGACTAGTAAGAATATACTCTGAACCAAAATATTTTGAAAAAGATGGGATCACAAGTTTACAAAATGGAGATGTAAGCAAGCATGGTCGTGGTCAGTTTGGTACCGAGGTTGTAGCACACAGTTCTGGAATATCCGATTACTGGAAGTCTGATGACAATGTTAAGGGATGTTATATGGACTCTAAATATTTGTTTGAAACTGACCTAACTGTGCCAACAACAACTGACTCATCTTCTGGAAAAACAACAAACTCTGGAATTTCATCAGATGCACTTGCTAAAACTTCATCAAGAAGTGGAATTATTAAAAACTTTATGTCAACATCTTTTATAGGAGAAATCAATACATTGACAAAAGTACAGTCTGGAACACTTCAGTCTTCTGCTCTTTCTTTGACAGGTCCCAACTTTACAACAGCAGAAAAACCTAGAGACTTTGTTTCTTATGTTCATAAAAATCTAGAAAAAAAATATAAACACTTTGGAACAAGAATGAGAATTGTTGGTAAAATAGAAAACAATCTTGATAGGGGCCAAACCTCTAATGGAGCATCAACGTACTATGTTGTTAATGGTAGCAGCCCAGATAAAAATATAAATATATCTGGTGGTTCTGGAGGGCTTTCATTCATGTTAAATCCAACAACAAACGTTGGGTATTATTTCGAAATAGCAGCACTGGGACTTGGACAACTGTCAGAAGAAGAAAGACAGGGAGTCTCTAACGTTCTTTTTTATAAAGTTAAATCTGAAAATGGAAAGGCTATACCAGTTAAACTTTGGGAAGGCTTAGGTGAGATTACTGTAGACGCAGGAAGATTTACTGGCCAAGCAAGGATGGTTGCTGAGGAAAATACTACAGTTTACGATCTTGCTGTAGAGTACGAAGACATTGGAAATTTAAGACGCTTTTTCTTATATTTAAACGGCAGATTAATAAAAACAGTAGATGACTTAGACCCACTTCCAGCATATTCAAACATAGCATTATTTACAAGAGGATCTTCAAAAATAATGTTTGAAAATGTTTATGCGCTTTGCAATAATTATTCTCAAAATACTTCATTCTCTTTAGGTGCACCTGTAAATTCTGTGTTTGGAGATTCTGATATTGATGCAAATGAATCATTTAGAAAGTATGCCCTTAGTGGATTAATTCAAAATACCTATCTTGCTGGCATAGGTTCTTCTGAAATGCCTAAGTACAATATTTATTTTGAAGAATTTGGCAGCATTATGCGAGAGGCTGCAACATTTAAGTTTAAATATGATAAAGCCTTTCCAGCACTTACCGCTAAAATATCTCCAACATTTAATAAAATAAAAGGTTATGTTGTTTCTGGATTTAGGGCTGGTTCATATGGGGCAGAGTTTTTAGTCTTAAACTCAACAGACACTGCCATTAGTTTGGATGAAACAACTGGAAACTATTTAAGAATACAGGGCATTACATTTACACAGCAATCAGATAACAAAATGACAGTAGATGATTATTTTAATAAAAATAGTGATCTTTCTAATCCACAATTTTTAACAGATAAAACAGTATCAAATCCATATAAATTTAAAAAGGATTATGAAGATATAAAGTTAAGCAGAATGACATACGGCAAAAAAGATTTTACATTAAACGCACAATACATTCAGTCGCATGATGATGCAAAAAGTTTAATGAAATGGGTTATTGATAAAATATCAAAACCAAGAAAATCTGTTGGTGTTAAAATTTTTTCAATTCCAACAATTCAACTAGGAGATATAGTGACTTTGGATTATGAAGAAAATACAGTGAGTCAAGTGTCCGATCCACTAAGTAGGTTTGTGGTTTATAACATAGACTATTCAAGAAGTTCTAATGGTCCAGAGATGACCTTATTCTTAAGTGAGGTAGTGTAATGGCAAATGATGCGGTAGCAAACCTTCCAGATCCACAAACACAGTTAGATGTCAGTGCAGTTAAAATTGCAACCCCTGATTTAATTTTAAATTATGACGAGTTAATGCCAATTGATATAATGACTGATCTGTTATTTGAAGATATTGGTGGCCACGAACTAGCAACAATATCAAGACATGATCTAGTTAATGGACAAAAAGTTGTCTATGCTCCAATTAAAAATTTAACAGATCTATATTTACAATACAATCCAAACAATATTCTAAGACTGCAATCCTCTGACTCATTCTTTAAGTCTCTTTCTATTTCAATTCTTGACTACTTGCCAGAATGTGGTACAGGGTATGACCTGGTGGCTGGAGTTAAAGTGCCAAACTGTAAGTCTATTTATATAGACCCATTAACTGGTGATCTAGTCATAAACCTTATTAATATAAAAGATGGTATGCAAGCAGAAGTTCAAACCTTACTAAGTGGAGGAATCTTTGATGGTACAATATATGAGTGAGGAAATAAATGATAACTAATACAGGTAAAAATATTTTAGCCAAATATTTAGTAGGCCAAACTCCATCCTATGCATCACACATTGCTATAGGGTGTGGAGTAAAGCCATTGTCTACAGATGACAACTTATCTGATCAAGACTTTTCAAACAAAAAATCTCTTAGTTTTGAAATGTTTCGTGTACCAATTATTTCACGAGGATTTGTTAGTGAAGATGGAGTGTCAAAGGTTGTATTGACAGCAGAACTGCCGACTCAAGATAGGTATGAAATAACTGAAGTAGGAATATATTCTGGTGCATCCAACCCAGCAGCAGGAAATTCAGATAGTAAAACCATTTATTCATTTTCAGATACTGATAATTGGAAGTATGGATCTCAAGCATCTGAAATTATTTCAATATATGAACCACTAGATGACAGGATTGTTACTGTAACAAATGCTGTGGCATCAGGGACTACCATAACTTATACAACTGATACTCCCCACGGATTGACAACTGGAACACAGATATCAGTATCGGGCATACTTCCATCCAGTTTTAATCTATCAAATAAAAACATTGTGTCAGTTCCAACCACTACATCTTTTACTCTTCAAAGTGCTAGTCCTGTCGTAGCAACTTTTGAATCATCTGGTTATTTAATAAATGATGTTGAAACAAATGTTATTAATCAGGTATATCCAGTTTTTCAAACCAATGCAGACAATAAAACTTTTACAAACTCGAACAGGGTTCTTAGATATGAGAGATGCAGGTTCTTAAATAATATTATTGCTATTGTGGGAAACAATGCAAACATATCTAAAAATAGTGCTAATCATTTAATTGCAGAGAGTGGCTCTAACTATATTCAGTTAAGTGATACTGCTATTGACCTAAGCAAAAATTCACCAACTGATGAGTTAAGGCTTGCATTTTCTCTAATAAATAAAAATGGTGCAGCAGTAACAATTCCAGACAAGGTTAGAGTCATTGTTGAGTTTTCATCTTCTGGAACTTTTGCAACTGGATCTTGGGCAAGGTTTGAAGCAGAAATAAATTACAATGACCCAGGAGTTAACTTTGCAACAAACAGATATTTTGTAATATCAAAACAAATACAAGAACTTTACAAGAGTGACAATTTTGCATGGTCAGATATAAATACTGTAAGAATTTATTCTTCAGTAATAAAAGACTCTGCCCCGACTTCAGACTTTTATGTTTGTTTAGATGGGCTTAGACTTGAAAATACAACATCAACAAACTCTGTTTACGGAATGACTGGTTATTCAGTTATTAGAAGTACAGATGCAAAAACAATTATTAAATCAGCAAATACAACCAACTATATAGAGTTTAGGTTTTCTTTGGATGTGGCATAATGGCTGATGCTGGAATAAAAAATGTTATTATTAAAAAAGAATTACTTGGAAAAGTAACAACATCTAATTCAAATGTAGTTAGATTTAGAATAGTAGCAGAGGATAAAAACAGAAAGTCAGCATGGTCGCAATTATTTTTAGTAGAATCTGTACCAGTTTTGGTTTTACCAGGGGACGTGAATGTTATTGGTAACACTATACTTGTAAACTGGTCAAATGGGTCAGGCTCATCAACGCAAGTACTATACGATGTTTTTGCTTCATTTGATGGTGGAAACTTTATACATGTTGGAACATGTAATAACTCTAGTTATTCATTTTTAAAAAATGGCACAACCTCTGTCAGAGTTGTGGTTCAAATATCATCAATTAATCCAGCAATAAATGGTTCTTTGCAAGTTTACAACTCTGGACTGAAGTCTCTGGTATAATTATATTATGTCTATATTACCATTACCAGAGCGTGGACAACCTCTAGATGTAACATATATTTATCAAATTGTTAAAGAACTCAATGATCTTGCAGTTCAGGTTTCTCCGTCGACCTATAAATATGTCACAGTTGATACTGTTCAAAATGGACAACAAAGCGCCAAAACTTCTGAAACCAGAATAATAGGAGGCTACGTCCAGGTCACTACAAGCCAAACGCAAACTGCTGGATCTTCTCAACCATTCTTTTATAACTTTAATACTGACTTTAAGTTTGCACCCATCGTCACTGCAACCCCAATCAACGTTGGAAATACTGATGCTGGAAAAGATGTGACGGTAACAATAAAGAGTATCTCAACCTCAAGAGTAGACGGAACAGTAAAATTTAATACAGGTGGAGACACTAGTATTGGTATTAACCTAATTGTTATTGGCATACCAAATTAATGCTTTTATGTAATAGATGCAAAGGGCGAATGTTCATTGATAGGATATTTAGTGAACATAGCCATATGGAAACTTTTTGTATTATATGTGGAAATAGAAAATTTTTTAATCCAGCACAGAATTATGAAGAGGGAAGATGGCTACTAAAAAAGGAACAATTAAGAGCGAAGGCTACAATAGCCTCCCTGTAATAAAAGCAAATAAAAAAGTTTGGTTTCTTAATGGTAGCCTTGTAAGAATTTATCATTTGAATCAGTCTAATGGAATAATGTCTGTTTATAATATCACAAAAGATCAAATTGAAAGTTGTTTAATTAGTGATTTTAAAAATAAAAGAGAAAGAGCCTACACTGTTGGTCAGACTGCAGACCTAGTCAATCGTCACAAAAAATATATGCCATCACTTATGAAAAATGGTTCAATACCATTTCCAACTGGCTCCCAAAAAGGAGGGGACAGAGGATGGCAAGTAAGATCATATTATTCAGAGTCGCAAGTAAGAGAGATACGTGATATACTTGCTACAAGACATATTGGAAGACCAAGAAAAGATAAGTTAATTACTAATGATATTACGCCCAGTAAACAAGAGTTGACACGAAGAATGGGCGATGGTATACTTACATATACGAGAACTGAAGATGGACGATTTATTCCACTATGGTCTGAATCTATTTAACGAAGGGTATAAAATGGAAAACGAAGAGACAAGGGTATCTGTTACATTAGGGTACACGCTTAACCTAGGAAACTTTCAATCACTAAGACTTGATCTTGGCGTTACTGATTCAAGACGAAATGGAGAAAGTCCAGATCAGGCTTTTGATCGTGTTTATAAGTTTGTAGAGGACAAGTTAACTGAAAAGATTAACGAGGCAAAGGCTGAGATTAACGAATAATGGCTGAACGCAAAGACCGAATGGCTTTGCTTTCAAGATACAGCAAGTATCATACTGCAAAGTACGAGTCAAAGCCATCTCTCAATTTAAATGTTGAGCAGTGGGCTTCTGATGCTCTGATTGAATCTTATGGAGTTTCAGTATGCTACGATATACTTGAGTATTATTTCTTGGTTGCGGTTAGCCCATCCTGGAACTACTTTGCATACAACGCAGAAAAAATTTTACAAGCAAAAAAAGATAAAGCAAAAGACGAAAACGATAGGGCAGAGCGTAGAAAAATGGCTAAGGAGTGGTTAAGTGAATAATACAGAGGCAAAATTACTTACGGCTGTTTTAAAAGATAAGCAAATACATGTTCTTCTTCAGGCAAATGTTGACAACCTCCTAAGAACTCATGTAGATATTTGGAACTTTATTAGACTATATTTTGAGAACAATTCTGTTCTTCCACCAGTAGAATTAGTTACTGAAAAGTTTAGAGATTTTGAGCCAGCAGTAGGGATTGGTGCAACAAAGCATCACCTTGAAGAGTTACAGGGTGAGTATTTAAATGATAGCCTTAAAGATATTATAAGATCTGCTGCAGGCAATGTTCAAAATAATCAGGGAGTAGTTGCACTAAACGACCTTATTACAAAGACTTCAGAATTAAAAAAGAATACATCGGCAATTCGTGATATTGATGTTACAGACTTAGAGTCTGCAATTGCTTACTTTGAAAATGTAAAGAAGCAGCAAGCACTTGGGCATGTAGGTATAAAGACTGGCTTGCCAGGGTTTGACAACTATCTTCCATCTGGAATCATGCCAGGGCAGTTGGGAGTCTTCTTGGCATATCCTGGTATCGGAAAGTCCTGGTTGGCTCTCTACTTCGCTGTACAGGCCTGGAAACAGGGTCGTAGCCCATTGGTTATCAGTCTTGAGATGAGTGAAACAGAAGTTCGTAACCGTGTGTTTACAATTATGGGAGAAGGTCGTTGGTCTCACAGAAAACTAAGCAATGGTGAAGTAGAATTGGATATGCTTAAGGATTGGCATGCAAAGAATCTTCAAGGAAAACCAGAGTTCCACATCATTTCAAATGATCAGGGTGGAGAGATTAATCCTTCAGTTCTTCGTGGAAAGATTGACCAGTACAAGCCAGACTTTGTAATCGTTGACTACCTTCAATTAATGGCTCCTAATCAGAAATCAGATAATGAAACGGTACGAATGAAGAACCTTTCAAGAGAACTAAAACTAATGGCTATTGGTGAAGAAGTTCCTATTATTGCCATCTCATCTGCCACACCTGATGATGCAAATGATTTAAATAGCGTTCCAACCCTGGGACAAACTTCTTGGTCTAGACAGATTGCCTATGATGCAGACTGGGTTTTAGCCCTTGGTCGTGCCACAAATAGTGATATTATTGAATGCGCTTTTAGAAAGAACCGTAATGGTTTTATGGGAGACTTCTTAGTCCAGTGTGATTTTGACAAGGGATACTACAGATACAAAGATTTTGAAGATAAGTAGTTATAATATGGCATGGAGACTTTTCATCACAAACCAATCAGGAAGTTTAACCTTGGCGGAATCATTCAAGACGAAGCCTCTATTCTTCGTCTCAGAGAAGAATACGAGAGGTTATTAATATCAGAGATGCGTATTGGTGGGTATGTCCCCAGACTTGACATAAGTGTAGATTTTACTATAGACTATAACGAGACAAAGAATTACTTTAATTTTGAAATAACAATATACGGAACATATACGGGAAAGAGAAAAAGCAAATGGATACTAGGAATAGACGGCAGCAAAGTAATGCCTATAGCAAAGAGCAAGTCAAAAGAGTGCTTGTTGGATCTGGTATAGATGTTGAGTCCGAACTATCCGAAAACTATATAATTTTTTGTCCATTCCACAATAATCACAGAACCCCCGCAGGAGAAGTTCATAATACAAACGGATTATTTTTTTGTTTTTCATGTCAAAAAACAGCAGATCTTATTGAATTAATAATGCACACTTCTGGAAGAACTTATTTTGAATCAGCAAGATACATTAAGTCAAAAGAAAAATTAAGCAATCTTGTTGATGATATTAATAAAAGCCTTATAGTTGAAGAAGAGTTTAAACAATTTGACATAGATATATTAAAAAGACTCTATAATAATTTAGTCTTACTAGATAGACCAAAAAATTATTTTAAATCAAGGCATATAGAAATGCAGTCTTGGGCAAAGTTTTTACTTGGCTATTCTGATAAACAAGATATGGTTACAGTTCCAGTCCATAGCCCAGATGGAATTCCAATTGGATTTGTTGGTAGATCTATTGAAGGAAAAGATTTTAAAAATACTCCAGGACTTCCAAAAAGCAAAACATTGTTTAACTTGCATAGAGTAAAGAAGTCTGATAGAGTATATGTAGTGGAGTCATCATTTGATGCAATAAGGCTTGACCAGGTGGGTCTTCCAGCCGTTGCAACTTTGGGTGCAAACGTATCAAACATACAAACAGAATTGCTTCAAAAGTATTTCAATAACATTATTGTTATTGCCGATAACGATGAGGCAGGAGGAAACATGAAAGATAGAATAGTTGAAAAACTTTCTTCACGTGTTTCTGTTATTAAACTAAATAATCAGTATAAAGATATTGGAGACATGCCAGACGAAGAACTTAAGAATTTAGAGTTTCAATTTGACAAATCTATATCGCTTATGCTAAACTAATATAACAAACAAAGGAGAAATAATATGAGCGTAGTAAAGGGATTAAAAGCAATCAATGCCCTGCTCGACAAGCCAAAGTATGAAAACGACGGACCAAAGGTCAAGTGGTTAAAACTAGCAGACGGTCAGTCTGTAAAGATCCGATTCATCGAAGAACTTGATGAGGATTCTGCAAACTATAATGAAAAGCGTGGACTTGCACTTGTTGTAAAAGAACACGTAAACCCAAAGGACTACAAGCGCAAGGCTGTAGATACAATGGAATCAGAAGGACGTGACTGGGCAGAAGAAATGCATCGCAAAGATCCAAAGGCTGGCTGGAGAGGCCGTCTTCGTTTTTACTGCAATGTTTTAGTTGATGATGGTATTGAACCACCATATGCTGCTATTTGGTCAATGGGTATTAGCAAGCAGTCATCCTTTAACACAATTAAGGAATACGCCATGGAGACTGGCAGTATTTCAAATGTTCTTTGGAAGTTGAAGCGTAACGGCCAAGGTACAGAAACCAATTACACACTAATTCCATCAGCACCAGACAAGGAACCATTTGACTGGAAAGATGTTGAGCCTTATCCATTAGAGTCAGCACTAAAAAAGATTCCATATGCTGAACAAGAAGCGTTCTACCTGGGCTTTGATAGCCCATCCGTAACTTCATCTACCAACGCAGATTGGTAATATGAATTACGTAGGCTTACATGTCCATACCCATTTTAGTTTATTTGATGGGATTGCTACTCCAGAAGAATACGTTGACCGTGCAGTTGAGTTAGGGATGCCAGCAATTGCCATCACTGACCACGGTACTTTATCTGGGCATAGGGAACTGCACCGTATTGCAAAAGCAAAGGGCATTAAGCCAATTCTAGGTCTAGAAGGATACATGTGTGCAGACATATCTGATACAAGAGATAAGTCTGAAAGAGAAGGTCAACAAGATCTTGTCTACAACCACATTATCCTTCTAGCCAAGAATCAAATTGGTTTAGAAAACCTTAACAAGATTAGTGAACTATCTTGGACAGATGGTTTCTTTAAAAAGCCAAGATTTGATTTTGCTATTTTGGAAAAGTATAAAGAAGGAATTATTGTTACTTCTGCTTGTCCAAGTAGTGTGCTTGTAAAAGCATTAGAAGAAGAAGAGTTTGCCCTTGCCAAGAAGTACATATCTTGGTTCAAGGAACGATTTAAAGATGATTACTATATCGAGGTCATGCCTCACAATGATACACAGATCAACAAATATCTTATAGAACTCGCAGACGAGTTTGGAATTAAGGTTGTTGTAACACCAGACTGCCACCATGTTGACCCATCACAAAAAGAAGTTCAAGAGTTTAAGTTGCTTATGAACACACACGGTAAGTTTGTAAAAGATGCAACATATGAAAAGTCAAAGAAAAAGGGCAACATGATGGAACGCCTTGACTATCTTTATGGCGAAGACCGTCAGATTACATTTAATAAGTTTGATATTCACCTGCTCTCATATGAAGAGATTAAAACAGCGATGGAATTGCAGGGAATAGATAGACCTGACATATACTCCAACACAATCCTATTAGCAGAGACAGTAGGAGACTACGGCATTCAAGAAGGATTAGACTTGCTCCCAGTACAGTACAAGGGTCCTGATAAAGAACTTGCAAAGGCTGCACTAGATGGTTTGGTAGAAAGAGGTTTGTCAGAAAACCAAGAGTATCTTGACAGACTTCAAGAAGAGTTAAAAATTATTAAGGACAAGAAGTTTGCCCCGTACTTCCTTGTTGTAAGCAATATGATCAACTGGGCTAAGAAAGAAGAGATTATGGTTGGACCAGGTCGTGGTTCATCTGCTGGTTCTCTTGTTTGTTATGCTTTAAAAATTACAGACATTGATCCTATTGAGCACGACCTTTTGTTCTTCCGTTTTATTAATCCAGAACGTAACGACTTTCCAGATATCGATACAGATATTCAGGATACTCGTCGTGAAGAAGTTAAAGATTATCTTGTTAGACAGTATCGACATGTTGCATCTATTGCTACCTTCCTTGAGTTTACTGGCAAGGGCATTGTTAGAGACGTTTCACGAGTATTAAATATTCCTTTGTCAGATGTCAATAAGGTTTTAAAGACTGTAGACTCATGGGATGACTTCTGTACATCTAAATCAACATATGAATTTCGTGAAAAATATCCAGAAGTAGAAGTATACGGAGAACAACTTCGTGGTCGTATTCGTGGTACAGGTATTCACGCAGCAGGTGTAGTAACAAGTAAGGAACCAATCTTTAGATACGCACCATTAGAGACAAGATCTTCTACAGGATCAGATGAAAGAATTCCTGTTGTAGGTGTTGACATGGAAGAAGCCGAAAGAATTGGTCTAATTAAGATTGATGCTTTGGGTCTTAAGACTTTGTCTGTTCTTAAGAATACAATCGATATTATTAAAGAACGAGATGGCAAGAAGATAGATCTGCTCAAGATTAAAATGGATGATGCAAACGTATATCAAATGCTTTCAGATGGATACACAAAAGGTGTGTTCCAGTGTGAAGCAGCACCATACACAAATCTTCTTGTTAAGATGGGCGTTAAGAACCTAAACGAACTTGCAGCATCAAATGCTCTTGTTCGTCCAGGTGCAATGAATACTATTGGAAAGGACTATGTTGATCGCAAGCATGGTCGTCAAAATATTTCTTATACTCACCAAGTACTAAAACAATTTACGGAGGACACTTATGGTTGTATTCTTTACCAGGAACAAGTTATGCAAGCATGCGTACACCTTGGCGGTATGTCCATGTCGGAAGCAGATAAAGTTAGAAAGATCATTGGAAAGAAAAAGGATGCTAAAGAATTTGATCAGTTTAAAGAGAAGTTTGTAGAAGGAGCCTCTAAGTTTATTGCTCCTAACGCTGCTCGTGATCTATGGCATGACTTTGAGGCCCACGCAGGGTACTCATTTAATAAGTCTCACGCAGTAGCATACTCAACGCTATCCTATTGGACAGCATGGCTAAAGTACTATTACCCACTTGAGTTTATGTACTCAGTACTAAAAAATGAAAAGGATAAAGATGCGAGAACTGAATATCTTATTGAAGCAAAAAGAATGGGCATTAGCGTTAAGTTACCTCACATTAACGATTCGGATATCGATTTTAAAATTGAGGGTAAAGGTATTAGGTTTGGACTCAGTGCTATCAAGTTCATATCTGACAAAATTGGTGAACGATACATATCGGCACGACCATTTAATTCGTACAAAGAACTTGAAGAGTTTACATTTACCAAGGGCAACGGAGTAAATAGCCGTGCACTCCAAGCACTAAGAGCGATAGGCGCTGCGACCTTTAATGACAATCCTAGAAATGATCAAGAAATTAAAGAGAACCTATATGAATACTTAAACCTTCCAGAGTTTAATATTACTATTCCTTCTCATTATTATGCATTTATTCAGGATATTGTTGACTTTGAAGAAAAGGGATCATACATTTTTATGGGTATGGTAAAATCAATTAAGCGAGGAACAGGATGGTCACGAGTTGAAGTTTTGGACAAAACTGGCAGTGTCGGTATATTTGATGATGAAAATACAACTATTGAGACGGGTCGCTCTTACTTGCTTCTTTGTAATGATAACAGGATTGTTTCTTTCATACCTTCAGATGAGATAAAAGAATCATCACACGCACTTGTGAAGTTCTTAAGTTATAAGCAACTTCCATACAAGGATGATGAGATGTTTGTGGTTTCATTTAAGCCAAGAATTACAAAGACAGGAAAGAAGATGGCATCTCTTACACTTGCAGACACAAGCAGAGACTTGCATTCTATTACAGTATTTCCTGCATCGTTTGCAAAAGCATACATGCACATAGAAGAAGGAAAATCTTATAAGTTTGATTTTGGAAAAACAAAAGACGGAACAGTAACATTGGAGGATGTACATGTCAGT
>Ga0209401_1000170_pt1 | contig 44689 bp, 34 predicted proteins | sample M_140807_MF_Meta_FD_187318 | JGI IMG/M metagenome (GOLD analysis project Ga0209401, IMG submission 187318) | Freshwater microbial communities from Lake Montjoie, Canada to study carbon cycling - M_140807_MF_MetaG (SPAdes) (version 2) | ecosystem: Environmental > Aquatic > Freshwater > Lake...
GGAATGGCCATCAAGTTGAGTGACTTTCCTGTTTCGCCAACCTCAATTCTCCATTCGCTCACGAGGGATGGCGTTACAGAAGTGAATGCGGTTGCGTTAATATTGAAATAGTCTGAGACATTCGCGCCAGCGGCCAAAACAGTACCATCAGTACCCAAAAGTGAACCCGCCTGGGCAATAACCCATGTGCGATTAGTTGAGCTGGTCAAATCAAAGCCTGAAAGACTGTTCAAAACCAAGTTCATTTGAGTACTCAATTTAAGAGCACTCATATCAAGCGCCCCAGTGACAGAGAACAAATCCCAGTTGGTGCCTGCCACAGCTGAAGAGGCATTACTATCGATCTCCCAATTATAGGTCGATCCTGCCGCCCACGTGGCCGACGAGGCCGTTAAGAGTCCAGGACTGTTACCAGGATTCAGGAAGGCACCACTTTTTAGGTTTACTGAGCCGACAGCTCCGGATCCACCCAATAAGCCATTATTTTCTACAACAACAGCGCCTGCCGTTCCGTCTACAATCAGGTTACCCCTCGACCAGACGGTCGTTGTGCTGCTATTGAGAAGGGAAGCACCAGATCGAACATTAACGGTTGCGCTTGCAGTCCGTACTCCAGTGTTTGCGGATGTCCCAGATGTTGAAACGGCAATATTTGTCGATGCGGTTAGGTTTCCATACAAGTCCAAAGTACCCGTCTCCACCACGGTCGATCCCCTGATATTATTGGCACTGCCACGGAGAGTTAATGTGCCATCCCCTGTTTTCCTAAGGGTACGTGTCAAACCCGTCCCGGTATCCAACAAATTCCCATCCACGTTGAAATTACCCACTCCAGCGAATGTCGTGGCTTCACCACCAGCAGAATCACCTCCAATTTCAATATTCCCGTCGAAATCCAAAAGCAAATTCGCACTATTATTGTACAAAGATTTCCCACCGGAAGCGGCAAGAGTAATGTAATTGTTGGCGGCAGTGAACGTTAATGTTTTCTGACTGCCACTGCTGTTAGTGAAGGCCATATTATTACCTGCTACCGATGCTGTACCGAAGGAATTCAAAGTAAAATTACCAGCTGCTCTTAAGTCTAACGTGCCCATTTGCGCATTGCCACTGGCTCCCAATAAGCTACTAGAACTGGAAATACCATTAACATTGTCCAATCTCACAACAGGCGTCTTACCAGAGCCTGAGGTCCCGGCGATCGTAACATTGCCTACTGCAGCGCTGTTGTTGCCAGAGATGATATTGGTCCCAGAACCAACAAATTCAGTGGTGCCTGTGTAAGTGTTGTTACCAGTCAATCTGGTAGTACCGTCGGTCATAAAGACAGCACTATTTGCAAATGCACCAGTGCCATTTTCAATCGTGCCTATATTCACGTTAGCCGTTGCGCTAATTTTATGTTGTACTGCTTGGGTAGGCGTAGCAGCCCCGCTGATTCTCCAACCATCCAAATCGAGGGTATTCCCTGCCCCATCAATTTTATATGTGTAGGAAGCGGCTGTTCCTGAGGTGGTTAATGTGCCCATGGAAATGGTCACACCTGTACCAGCAATGTTCATGGATCGGTCGGTGCCAGCCGTGACTAATCCAGTACCAAAGTCCATATTATTGGCACTGGTGCTAGCCGATGTGCCAAATTGAATGCCTGCAGGAGAGACGCCAGTCCATTTCACCCCGCTGAGCCCTGAGAAAGTTAGAGCATCACCTGACGTGTTATTTATAATGCTGCTGCCATAAGCAGTCCCCGTTACAGCACTTAACTCTAGCAAGCCAGTGCTCAAGGCATTGGCGTTGTTGATGTTTAAAGTTCCCGTAGTCAAGACCGTCCCACCCGTGGCACTAGAATTATTCCCGGTTAAGTTCAAGGTTCCGCCTGCGGCATTCATCGTGGTGATTCCAGTATAAGTGTTGTTACCCGAAAGGGTCGTTGTCCCCGTGGCAGTAACGGTCAAGCCGTTGCCAGGAGTCGTGCCGTTAACGATCGCTCCGGTAACACCAATGTTCGCCGTTCCGGCCAAGGTCACGGCAACCGGAGTTGCACCTGCCGAAAGGGTTAGACCCCCCATCTCCAAAGTATTCCCTGCTCCGGTGGCAGTGATAGTTTTGCCACTTGCTGCGGTACTAGTTATGTTTACAGCACCCATCTTTAAAGTCGTGTTCGTACCCGCAAAAGTTACACCCCTGTCTGTGCTAGCGGTGACGGTTCCTGCTCCAAGGTTGAGGTTACTCAAGGAATTAGTACTGCCTGCATTTCCAAAGGTAAAATTCCCCCCCCACGTAACGGCGTTGTTTACTGCGTTGGTTACGGCTTGTCCGCTGGTGTTGTTGATCGTGCCACCGGAAGAAAGGGTGAGAGTTCCTGATCCTAGGGCATTGGCACTATTCACGTTCAAGGTACCCGCAGTTAGGGTTACCCCGCCCGACGCTGCTGAATTATTTCCGCTCAAAGTCAAGGTTCCGCCTGCGGCATTCATCGTCGTGAGCCCAGTATAAGTGTTGGCACCCGAAAGGGTCGTTGTCCCCGTGCTGGTAACGGTCACTCCGTTGGCAAAGCTCTGACCGTTGACAATCGCTCCGGTAACATTGATGTTCGCCGTTCCAGCCAGGGTCACCGTAACCGCTGCAGTTGTATTTGCTGAAAGGGTCATCCCCCCCATTTCCAAAGTGTTCCCCGCACCGTTGGCAGTGATCGTTCTGCCAGTAGAGGTGCTAGTTATGTTTACAGCACCCATCGTCAACTTGGTGCCCGATCCCGCCAAAGCAATCGTCCTGGAGGCAGTGGCGGTCACAACTCCAGTTCCAAGATTGAGGTTGTTTGCCGCAGTATTTGTAGACGATCCGAAAGCCAGTCCGTCAATCCACGACCAAGCCTGATTTCCTGCGTTCACCACCGCAGAACCACTCGTGTTGTTAATCGTGGCACCCGTACCCGCCAGGCTAAGAGCTCCCGATCCCAGTGCATTGTTGTTATTGATATTCAATGTCCCCGCAGTTAAGGTAACCCCGCCCGACGCTGCTGAATTATTTCCGCTCAAAGTCAAGGTTCCGCCCGCCGCATTCATCGTGGTTAGACCGGTGTAGGTATTGTCCCCAGCAAAAGTCGTCGTGGCCGTGTTAGCGATCGATATGCCATTATTGTAGGCCGCACCATTGATGATCGCTCCGCGGAAAGTGACGTTCGCATTGCCGTAAATGGAGTCGATGACTGCGTTGGTTACTTGGGAACCCAATTTAAATCCAGCAAATGATAGAGTATTTCCAATACCCGAACCAGAATTATTGGCGGTAACTCTCGAGCCCGTGGAATTGGTAGGCACCAGCGTACTATCCAACAGGCCCATCTTTAAGGTCGTGTTCGTGCCCGCAAAATTGATTACGGGACTACTGGCAGTTGTTACCGTGCCCGTGCCTAGATCAAGATTGTTATTCGTGGTGCTGCTGGTAGTTCCAAAAGTCGTTAGGTTTCCCAATGATATCGCATTGGTTCCCGCATTGATGACCGCCGACCCGCTGGTGTTATTGATCGTAGCTCCAGAAGAGCTGGTGGTGAGGGATCCCGTGCCAAGCGCATTGGCACTGTTAATGTTTAGGACAGCACCCGTACCGAGGGAAATGCTCGACGACGCCCCTGAATTATTTCCGCTCAAGGTCAACGTCCCAACAGATACCGTGATCAATCCTGCGTAGGTGTTATTTCCAGCGAGAGTAATCTCGCCAATGCCGACCTTGGTAAGAGCGTTGTTGGCAGCTCCGCTAATCGCCGAACCGATCGTCATATTACCTGTACCACCGATGTAGTTTCCACTCCCAGAGCTAAGAGCTAAGGTAGATCCAGTGACACTAGCCGCAGTGGCACTGTTGTTGACTAAAAATCCGGAAGCCCCATCGGCACCCTTGCCTCCAGCAGTGATCGCTTCCCCAGTAATTGAGTAACCATTGAGATCGATCGTGCCATCGATCGTTGTGGCACCCGCAGTCGTGCCCAGAACATTGGCACTTCCCAAAGTGAGCATCGCTCCCGACGCAATAGTCGTAGCTCCAGTATAAGAGTTGCTCCCGCTAAGATAGTAGTAGCTGGTGGTCCCGGTACCAACACCCGAAGCCAAGCTAAGGCCTCTAGATCCACCACTTTCAGAAATGTTCCCAGTAACCTCCAGCGTTCCGCCTTTCGCTTGATTCCAAGTGGAAGTACCAGCAGCTAAAGCCACTCCAGCAGAAATCCGGTTAGTCCCTGTGGTGTTTTGTGCCCAGATCGCGGGAGTCTGTAAGGCGGTAGTGAGGCCACTGTACGCAGAGCTGAGGGTGAGAACCGAGTTGTTGGCTGTGGAGATAGTGTAACCAGTCGCAGCGTTGGTGAAGGTCAACCCCAGTATGGTTGTGTTGGCGGTTAACTGTGGCAACAACGATGGGTTGGCCACATTCGCAAACACCGCATAGTTCGTGGTGGTGGGAGAGCCTGCAGGAGACCAATTAGCGGCGCTGTTAAAATCCGTTGTACTGGGGCTCCAAGTGCTAAGAACCGTCGCCGCCACTGCTGATGAAGAGATCGATCCAAGACAAAAAAGGATGCTTACACGCAGAAAGCAGGAATTGATCTTTTTGCTCATACTACTTTGACTCCATCAAGGGATAAACGTTCAAACCAATAAATACCATAATCGCGAAGCAACTTGTGGATTCATGCGGTACTTGAAGGTATATATTCATCTATCTCTTCCTACAAATACATTTAGTAGAAAAAGTAAGATAAGCAAATATAAATATCTGTATGCTTATTCAATTCACCCCATACGCCTTCACATCGACATATGAAACTCTGGTTTGAGTGGTATTAATTGGTGCCTTTATTCTTTAGGCCAAAGAAAAAAATCTGGGTGGCTTTCCTTGAAAAAGACCGATTGCTGATTAAAAATTTTAAGAATAATTGACATAGGTGGTCTCTAATGGTACGAATTACTTGATTTTAATAATGTATATTAATTCAGGAAACTACTTACCACCTCAACAGTCTCCCGATCCGTATAACTTGTTTCCTTTCAGCCCAAATCGATGGCATCTAAATCAGCCATAACCCAAACGCAACTAGCCAAGGCGACTGGGGTCTCGCAAGCGACGATCTCCCGTTGCCTACGTGGTGATCCTGCTCAGAGTGCCTCGAGTTGTACTCGGATCAGAAAAATGGCCCAAAAGCTTGGTTATGTTCCTAACCCCTTCGCCTCAGGCATGGCCCGTGAGCGTCGCGAAAAAAATCCAACCCCGTCCTCCAGCCTTGCCATAATCGCAGGGAATCCCCACTACGATCCCCTCAAAATGGAGCCAGAGATTCAGCAGCTCGTTTCGGCCGCACGTGACCAAGCCAATGCGCTCGGCTACTCCATCGAATATTTCTGGCGCTACAACCCAGAATTAGCCGGCCCACGAATGGCGAAGGTCATCAAGACGCGCAACATCCTAGGTCTTTTTCTTCTCCATCTTTCTCAAGAGGAACTCAACGTTCCCTGGGATCAGTTCTCGATTGTCCTGCAAAATCCAACAGATCACTCCCCCTTGTTCCACCACCTGACTTCCAACCGATTCCAGAGCACTCAAATTGCCTTAGAAGAGTGCCAACGATTGGGCTACCGACGCCCCGCCTTGCTCATCAATCTGGCAGACGATCTCAATCGCAAGGGGGAAATCATGAATCTGGGAGCTTATATGGCCTATTCTCACCTTCTGGGAGATGCGGCGCGCATTCCTCCATTCGATCGGAATCAATCTGCGAAGGAGTTCGGCCTCTGGTTCAAAAAATACCAGCCCGATGTGCTCCTTGGCTCAGGTTCTGCTCCGCTTCCCGTACCCTGCGGATTTAAGATTCCCCAAGAGGTTGGCTACGTGAGCTTGAGCGGTGGAAAATCTCCCGTGCGGACAGGGGCTACCTATGTCGGAGATCGGATGGATGTGATGGGCAGTACAGCCATCGATCTGCTCACGACCCAAATCCATCGACACGAAAGAGGCTTCCCCACCCATCCTCGCTGTGTCGTCATCGCTGGGCAGTGGCATGAGGGTTCCACCACCCTCCGTCAAAGATCAACCTCTCCTATCCAGAGAAGTTAGCCACCCCCACCCACTCCTTCATGAAATTAGAGCCCCAACTCTGGCCAATTTTTTATCGCCCCACCATCAGTCGAATGGTCCTCGGCTTTGTCCTCTTAGTTTTTTTACTGGATCTGAGCGTAGCGTGGCCGGCCGATCCCGCCCCCATGGGGTTATCCCCCAAGCTTGGAGGGCGGACGCTTTACGTGAGCCCAACTGGTGCAGATGACCGAAGTGGACTCACCCTCAACCAGGCCTTCGGCACACTGCAACATGCCGCCGACGCCACGCAACCGGGCGATACGGTTTTGATTATGGAAGGCACGTATTCCAACGTCCGATCGGACTACAGCGCACTCTTACGGATCACCCGTTCGGGTACGGAGCAGGCACCGATCCGATACTGCGCCTATCCTGGACACAAACCGCGCCTCCTCTTTGATTGCTATCAAGGGATCCGCGTCGCTGGCGCATCCTACATCGAGATCCAAGGATTGGAAATGGATGGGAGCAAGGCAGGCATCACCTTGGAACTAGCGCGGCAGTACGAAAAAGAAAACCGCGCCGATTGTGACAACGACGGTATCGTGATTGGCCCGATGGGGGATTTCTCTAAACCCACACTCCCCTTCCCCCATCATGTCCGAGTGGTGGGAAACACCGTGCACCACTGTGCTGGAGCGGGCATCAGCGCTTACCTCTCCGACTATGTCATCGTCGAGAGCAACGTGGTCCATTCCTGTGCTTGGTACAGTCCGTGGGCCAAGAGCGGGATCAATCTCGGATGGGGCTACAACTCCGACGAAAACACCCAGAGCTACAAGAATATCATTCGCGGAAATCTCACCCACGATAACGCAAATTATATTCCTTGGCGCACCAAGCGAAAGATCACCGACGGCAACGGAATCATCGTGGACTCGATGCGGAATCAGGATCGGAACAAAAAGAAATTCGAGCCTTACCGGGGCCTAACCCTCGTTCAAAGTAACCTGAGTGTTCATAATGGCGGTTCAGGCATGCATGCCTTTCTCAGTGACCACGTCCATTTCGATGGAAATATCTCCTACCAGAACGCTCAGGTTGTCAAGGATGGGTGCGAGATGTTCGGCATGGACTGCACCGATGTGCTCATCCTACACAATATTATTGCTCCACGCCCAGGGGGCAGGGCCAACGACAACCGATCTTGGCACGGGCCCAACCAGGATCTGTTTTACGACTACAACACCTATCTCGACCCCGGGAAGCTCGCCGTGCGTGGAATTCACGACCAGATTGCCGACCCCCTTTTCATTCGTCCTGCCACCAATGTGGAGAGTGCGGATTTCCAATTGCAGGCGGGAAGTCCTCATCTGCACAATGGATATTCAGGTCTGGAGGATTGGAAACGGGTCGAGTGGCCTCGCCTCCGAGAAATCCAATCCAAACAAAATAAAGATTCTAACTTTTTGCCCAAATGAACAGTGCAACATCTTCATCCGCTCCACTGGAATGCTATCTTCTCTTAGGACAGTCCAACATGGCGGGCCGAGGTCTTGTCCAAGAGGAGGACAAAAAACCAGTCCGTAATATTCTCGTTTTCGATTCCCAAGACAAGTGGGTCAATCAAGGTGAGCCGATTCATTACGACCACCCGAGGGCTGGGGTAGGGTTGGGGATGGCACTGGCTAAACAAAGGGTAAAAAGAAATCCCCAGACTAGGATTGGCTTAATCCCGTGTGCGGTCGGGGGAACTCCCCTCGCCCTGTGGCAACCTGGAGCCGACCTCTACTTAAAATCGATTCGCCGGGCGAAGTTGGCTCTCAGCGGGGGCATGCTTCGAGGATTCCTCTGGCATCAAGGGGAGCAGGATTCCTTGGAGTCACCGACGGCGCACTCTTATGCCGAGAGACTCACAGGGGTTGTTGCGGCCTACCGCGAAGATCTGGCTGCACCCGAAGTCCCCTTCCTAGCTGGAGAACTGGGCCGATTCCTCGAGCAGAACCCCAAAACTCCTTTCGCCACCTTGGTCAATCAACAGATTCATTCCCTCGTTTCTTCCATCCACCGTTTCGCCGTTATTTCCTCAGAAGGGCTCAGCCACGGCCATGAGGATCCCCTACATTTCGACGCGAAATCCCTTCAAGAGTTGGGTCGACGGTACGAGAAGGAACTTCAATCCATCTCCCTTGCTTCGAGTGGGCTTAAGAAGCGGTAAAACTAAGCGGGCGGGGCCGAAAGGGTGGAGCCGACACGCGAAACAGCAGAAAAGATTTCCCTAACCTGCGCGCCGTTTCCACGAATGATTTCACATAAATGTCTCAACCCTTGCGTGGTGATGGCCTGCGTGGGGTCAACATAGGCCGACCAGTTCACCTTTGCGCGGCTCAGAGGCACCTCTTCCGTCACCATCATGACGGAGAGCGCACGCGGCACATCGATCCCTAACTGTTCAATGCATTTCTCAAAAGCAAGCGTCAAGGAACTCCCATCCACCAGGACGGCGGTGGCATCCATCTTTTTCACGAACTCTGCCAGCTCTTTTTCGACGGGGTCTTTCCTCTCTTTTTCTTTTAGAAAAAGAACTCGTCCTGCTTCGTAGGAGATTCCTGCACCCGCCAACGCATTTTGATAACCCTCAAGCGCGCCTTGAATGTAGGAATTGACAGGATCTCCCGCGATCAAGGCCACTCGACGGTGCCCAGCCGCAAGCAGATCCCCTGTGGCCGTCTGAGCAATCTGAAAATGTTGAGCAGAAGTAAAATGGATTTTTGGATTTACGAAAAGCCGGTTGACCACCAAAAAGGGTAAAGTGGGTTTGGCCGTCGGTGGAATGGCTTCCAGATAATCAACCCAAACTTGGGGAGGACGAAAGATGAGCACTCCATCCCCAGCGGAGGTGGAAGCCTGCAGAAGCTGCTGCAACTTCTCCAGAGTGGGAGTATAAACGTAATGGACTTCGCAATTCACTTCCGTCTCACCACGGTGAATCCAATCGTAATGAAAAGGCTTACTCTGCCAGTGATCCGATTGAAATCTTTCGGGAATCAGGATTCGTAATAACTTTTTCGTCGGAGGGAGGAGAACAAAATTTCCTCGACCCTGTTTGGAGACCAAAAGTTTTCTTTCAATTAAATGGCCGAGAGCCGCTCTCACCGTACGTCGGCAGATCGAGAGATTATCCACGATCTTCCTTTCGGAAAGAAGTCGATACCCAGGAGGAAGTTTTCCAAGTTCAATCAGCTTGGCAAATCCATTGGCCAACTGAAGATAAAGAGGCGTGGGTTCATTTTCTTGGAGTTGTCCCGAAAGGTACTTAAAAACCTGCTCAGTCGTGGGGTTCTTGGGGACCAATGTGTGCGACGACTCAACTGGTACCATGGCCAGAATATTCGTTATTTGAATTGATGTGACAAACCATTCCTTCGCTTATTGACTTGGTTGCGAACCAGTGTATACCAGTTATCCATGCGGTCGACCCCCTCTACTACTGGGATTTCCGCCCCTCTCTCTAAGCTAGCTATACTTGGTGGAGATCCCCTATGCCAACCCAGCGAATTTCAAAGGGACCTTATCGGTGACCAGGAGGAGAAAGCCGCCTTAGATGCCATTCGTTGGGCAAGAACCCATCGCAAGGCCCTCGACCGATACGGAGGGATCGAGGTAGATGCCTACGAGAAAGATTTCGCCAGTTATGTCGGTCTCTCCGCCGCTACCGCCACCAGCTCGGGCACCGCTTCGATTCACGCGATTCTTGCCGCTCTCGATTTAGAACCAGGATGCGAGGTCATCTGCCCCCCCATCACCGATCCAGGAGGAATATCCCCCGTTCTTTTCTCCCTTGCCATCCCAGTCTTCGCCGATACCCGATCCGATAGTTTTAATATGTCGCCCACAGCCATTCGCCAGGCCATCACGCCACGGACCCGAGCGATTCTCGTTACCCATATCGCTGGCGAGCCCTGCGAAATGGAGGAAATCATGGAGATTGCCAAAACCCACAACCTCCCCGTGATCGAGGATGTCGCCCAAGCACACGGAGCCCTCTACCACGGAAAAATGTGCGGGAGTTTCGGGCACGCCTCGGCCTTCAGTATGATGGGAGGCAAACACCATACTTCCGGTGGACAGGGAGGCATGGTGGTGACAGACAACCCCGCCCTGCTCGAAAAAACCAAAGCTTTTGCCGATCGCGGAAAGTTCTGGACCTCTCGCGGCGTGCAAAACCAAACGGCCGGACTGAATTATCGGATGACAGAACTAGAAGCCGCCATAGGGCGGGTACAATTACGCCGCTTGCCAGATATCCTAAAACGGCGTCGCGATGGGGCACTCCATCTTCAAAAAATGATTCAAGGGAACCAACTCTTTTCTCTCGGTTGGATACCTGAGGGTGCCATCTCATCCTACTGGTTTCTCCGGATCAAAGTGCATACCCAGTTCTCTTCTCGAAGTAAGCAGGAGATCGTCAAGGCGCTGGCGGCCGAAAATATCCCCTCCGCGCCGACCTACACCTCGATCATCTACGATCAACCCTGGATTCAAGATCGAGCCATCTTTGCCAAATCCGGCATCCCATGGTCCTTGGCCCCTCAAGGAGTCCAATACGACTATGCCCACGCCTGCCCCAACGCAGAACAAGCTCTCGCCGATCATATTCTAATTTCTTTCAACGAATCTGTTTCGCAGGAAACCCTTTCTCGTGTGGCACTCGCCATGCAGCGGATCGAATCCGCTTACCGCTAATTCAATGCCCCGATCTCTTATCCATCCGCAACGCCAGAAAAAAACTAAAAAGGTCCTACCGTATAAAAGTCGGCGTCCGCAACGAAAACCCCACCCACCCCTTCTTTCACAATCCAAGCACCCCCCTCACCTCCAAGAGGAAATCCTCCGTCGTGCCAGCTCACTCGCCTCTCAACAAGTCCTTCAGGTGGATTACTACCGGATTCAAAGAAAGTATGCCTGGAAACTTCCTCTGACCTCACTGAGCGAACTTCCCAACGATCCCGTCCCAGGTATACCCAACTACCCTTGGGCCACCTGGCTGACTTGGACTCTGGAGGAGAGAATCTTCACTTTGGGCTGGGCGGCAGAATGGACGGGCGAAAAGAACTGGATTCTACTGGCCCAACGGGATCTACAAGCTCTCGCCTCATTTCCGAGATACTTCTCCGACCCTCACCACTGCACCCTGGACGCCTCATGGTCTGGCAGAATTCTTGCCACCGCCCTTCTCGATTGGACTTGGCTTAGCCCAGCTTTAACCCAAGCGATCCGCGTGGCCCTCAACCGCTTTCTTCAGGAAGCCAACACCTACCTAACCTCGATCCTTGGCCAACTTTCCGATCCAGTCACACGCCCTGCTCAGACAGCTAAACTTATGTCCAATATTCCGCTGATCGGATTTCTCACCTGCGCTCTTGTCGCCACCATGGTGGATCACCCGAAGAAAGATGAGCTCAACAACCGCGCCCAGGAACTGCTCACCGAACTCGCACGGCAACATGGGAACGGATTATCCGAAGGCGTTTGTTATGACGGCTTCATTCTCGATGTTGTCTCCACTTGGCTCCGCGCCCTCCCAGATCGCGAGGGCGCGAACCTAATCCCTCCTCTGCGACTCAACGATCTTTTCACCCGCACCCTCGCTTTCGGATTGCCGGCCGATCCGAGCAACCTCGCCCCCATCGGTGATGTGGAACCGCAAATGACTTTCCATATTTCCGCTCAAGCCAAGTTAGAATCCCTCCTGCCCTGCCCATCGCGCCGTGCCTGGCTCCAAGCGATTCCACTTTCCAAAATGCGCACCGAAGCTCTGGCCTTTCTTCCTTATGCGTCCGATGCTTCTGACCAATCTTTTTCCACCCAAGGCATCTATGATGGTGGCTATGGAATTTCATTACGTAATTCTCCCAAGAAACTGGGCCTCACCCCTGTCCTCAGCGTGCACAACTCTGCTTCAGGACATCTTCACAAAGATGCTGGCCACCTCTGCCTCGGGAGCCGACACGAGTGGTTAATCACCGATCCAGGATACCAGCAGTATCAGCCCGGTGCTGAAAGGGAGTTCACCCTTGGTCCCACTGCACACAACGCTCCTGTCATCGATGGCCAAGGACAGTCACGCGTTCTCGCTAACCGGTGTTTTCAGACCATCACAGAAATTCATTTTCAAGGAATCGGGATCGATCTGACTTCGGCCTATACTGACCTCCCTTCCCTTTCATCGGCTCACCGATATGTCTGGCTGACCTCGGATGGTATGGTTGTAGTCGCCGATAAATTTATCGCAACGGCGGAAATTGGAGTGGAGTACTTCTGGCACGGGGCCCCCGAGGCTTTCTGGGCAAAAGGCCAAAATTGTTTCTCCATCCACGGACTCCGATCTTCGCTCACCCTACAAGCGGCGGGAATTTCCCTGAATAAGGCAACCGTGACGAAGCTGAATGGCTCCCTTGGTCATCTCACCCTCCAGGTGCGCACTCCGATCCTTTCTGATCTTGTCTGGTGGATTTTTAGTCATGATCCCGATGCTCTTCCCACCTTTCGGCAGGCCTCCCCCACCTCCCTGATCCTCAACGAAAAGGTTTTTCTGACTCCCGATGCCTTTGATCTTTCCAAAATCAATGCCTCCCAGCACTCCACCCAGAATCTTCAAGCCACCAGTGCAACTTCCCTTCCTCTGCCCCGGGGAGGGCCATTTGCAAAAGAATCGGAAGTGGAGCAATCTAGATCGAATACCCTCTTATGAAAAAAATTCCCGTTCAAACCGCGCGCCAAGAAGTTTCTCTAAGCAAAACCACCGCCAACCAGAAATCTTCCTCTGCAAAACCACGAATTATCGACAGCCACCAACATGTTTTCTGGCATGGCCGCAATGATCGGGAGTTGATCGCAGACATCGATGCCGCAGGGATCGATTTGAGCTGGCTTCTCACGTGGGACATTGCCCCCTGGGAATATGTCCCTGGTCATAACCAGTGGCTGAGCCCACTCAATCGCCGAGCGGACGGGACGGTAGCTGGCGTTCCCCTGGCCGATGTCCTGCTGGCCTGTGATCGGTATCCGCAACGGTTCATCGCAGGCTACTGCCCTCATCCCATGAGCTATGAACCCTGCGCCGCACTCCGCACGGCAGTGAAAATGTACCAAGTAAAGGTATGCGGAGAATGGAAGTACCGCATGCCCTTCGATGATCCCCGCTGTATCGAATTGTTTCGGACTGCGGGTGAACTAGGTCTCCCCATCGTTTTACATCTCGATTATGCCTGGCTCCCAGAGTCCAAAGGACGTCCAACATATCGGCCCTACTGGTATGGCGGTAATCATGACAACCTAGAGCGGGCCCTCCAAGCGTGTCCTCAAACCCGATTTATCGGCCATGCCGCAGGATTCTGGCGTGGAATTTCAGCCGATTTCGATACGAATCCCGAGATGTATCCGAAGTCGCCCATCACGGGTCCAGGTGTCATCCAACGATTATTCGATCGGTACGAGAACCTCTCGGCAGATCTTTCGGCAGGATCTGGGCTAGGCGCACTCCAGAGGAGTCCGGATTTCTCTCGGAAGTTTCTCTGCGACTATTCGGAACGCCTTCTGTTTGGAAGAGATTGCTATGGCACGGAGCTTCTCGATGCCTTGACGGCGATGGATCTTCCACCTGCCGTCTCTGCGGCCATCTTAGGCGGCAACGCCCAAAGACTTATTCCTTCTTAACTCCGATTTTGCGGACTCTCCGCAGTTCAATAAGCTAGCTCGAGTCCAGTTCCCTTCCAAAACCGATTTGTCACACTGGCTTTGCAGCTATCAAATACGGTCATGGGCACACGTCCAACATGCCCATCGCAGTAACCCACATTCACAAATTCTTTGTGTCTCTTTTTCAGAGCCGCGATCCGAGGTGGCCCTTGGTTGCCTGCAACGGTGGACTCTACAACCGTCCAGTGCTCCTCGAAATCCATGGTGAGTGCTGTCGCGCTCGGATAACTATTTCGAGCTAATTTCACGCCACTCATATAGCCATTCTGGCCATAGCTGACGCCCATGAGGGGTGCATAGACCCCATTGCTGACCGTCCCATATTTGTCCGCAGGACAGACCAGAATTTTCGTGCTTCTATTTGTTCCGCCAAGGTACGGGATAATCGACATAACATACGAGGTACCCCAATTCGCATCATTTTGAGGAAATTCCCCATCGTTATCCGCTGCGCAGCTAAACGAAGCCGCCCCGATCTGTTGCAGATGTCCCACGCACGCCCCTTGGTCCGCCGAGGCGCGAACTCGCGCCAGCGCCCCCAAAGACAACCCAGCGAGCAGTCCAATAATCGTGATCACGACCAGCAACTCCACCAAGGTAAACCCAGACGGAGCCAATCCAGTCCACACGGAATACAAGCGACTGGAACGATCTCCATTCTCATCGCAGATTTTCATGGTTTTTTCTTTTTAGCTGGAGGGGTGTACTGCAATACGGCTGATTCTTGAGGCGATTTACCCAAGAAATCCCCAATGGTGGCGTGCCACTGCCTCATCCCATATTCAATGGTGATAGCCAGTAATCCCTCATCCAAAGCAAATGTACTCTTTTGGGCATTGAGCATTTCAATCCGCTTTTGGCCTAAATCCCATGCTCGAAGAAGCCACGCATCTTTCTCCGCTAAGGTATAAGGGAAGGTCTGCTGTTGGAGTTTTTCAAAGAAATCTCGTGAGACAGACATCGAAATCGGGTACAGCCGTAACCTTCCTCGGTGCACGGGCCGTTGCTTCCCACTCAAACGCTTCCATGGGAAAGCCTGTTCTCCCCAGCTTAGCGTAAAGCCCCATGAGCTCCGACATAAGGGAGGTGTACTCACAACCCACCCGCAGAAAGGAGATTCTTTTTTGCAGTTCAAGATCAGTGCCCGCCGCCTTTTGCGCTTCGTCCAGGCAGAGTCCAGCCCGTGCCAGTTGTTCTGGGGAAAACATTTTAGGGATCGCATTAAGGATAACGACGTAGCGGCCATCGATATCCAGCTTGCGCCAACTTTCCCGGGTAGCCTGGAGAAACACCTCGTGATACCGACGCACGGGATCAGCTGCCACCCCAAAGGCACTGTAAAACTCCTTCTCTAAATCACCGACTTTCCGATCCGGATCCCAAAGAAGATGGGTCACGACATAGTAGTTAAGCGCCATGTTCGAAAAGTTTTTTCCCGTTTCCCCATAAGCTCCGATCATTCCAGCCTTTCTTGCCTCGGTAATCGTCGTGGCGATTTCTTCAGGATAGAGAAATGGCAGATCCATCCAGTAATGAGTGCCCCAATATTCGCGCATGATAATTTTCACCCCCTTGGTTTTCCAGGAGCGAACGAAATCTCGGTATTCCTGGGCTCCCTTTTCCGAAAGGAGCGTGGTCGCATAGGTTGTCATGGAGAGGTACACGTTGTCTGGCAGGGTCGAAATTTTGCTCGGAGGTTGCCGACCCACGGTGTAGGCAAAGGTGCCGATCCCCTTGTTCGGTCTCTCCTTTTTCATCCGCAGTGCCATGTCATTGACAAAGTCCCAATAGGCGTCGCCCGTAGTGCCCTTGGCCTGACAAAGAGGGCATTCGCAGAATCCGTATCCATCGTTGGCTGAAACCGAAACAATATCCAAGCCTGATGTGTCCGCCGCTTGTAGGAGATTTTTAAAGAATTCGTCCCGGAGTTCAGGTTGCGATTCACAGAGCTGGGCAGGATTTCTTTTTCCACCAACCAAGGCGAACCAGTCGGGGTGAGCCGAAAAGTAAGTCTCCTTTGAAATCATATGGGACCAAGCGTGGCCAAAGTTGGCCTTGAACTGATCGCCTTGCCGAGTTCGCCGAACCCAGCGGGCTAGTTCTGGTTTCAGCTCAGCCCAGTAGCGGGCGTAGCCGAAGGTCAATAACCGCCGTTTGAATTCAGGAGCCCCGCCCTCCTTGATGGAGGGGAGCACAAGTTGCGGGCAGACGGGTATGACCTCGCCACTGGCTCCTGGCCACAGCCAACGAACCCCGCAATATTTCTCCAGGAAAACCGACACGGCGTGACCCACCCCTTGGGCATCGCCCCTTAAGCAAATCCCTTGGTCATTAGATTGTAGAGCCCATGTTTCCTTAGGCACTTCCCCCTCCAGTTGGAAAAGAAAAGCTAACCCCGCCCCAGTATCTTCGGCGACGATGGGCAGGGATCGTCCAGTTGCTTTTTGTAGATGGTACTGCAGGTCTTCTGCAGATTGCTGGAGCGTGCCACTAGCTCCCTTGGCCACCACAATCTGATCGAAGTCAGCCAGATTCTGGGAAGAGGCACCTGCCTGGGAAACCCCCCGCAAAGCAATGGCCTGGATAAGGCAAAAGAGCGCTACTTTAGAAACGGTGGATATTTTTAAAAACAAGGTAAGCACCTCTTTCTGTTCTGTGTCCCAGCGTTAGCCATCCTTGGCCGCCGCGGCTTGGATGATGATATTGCCGAATTTAACAAAAGGGGCTTTCACTCCATCGCTACTTCCTTCCGCATAGATCCCGACGGCCGTCACTCCCGAAAGCTTGGGTTTAAGGTCGACGGAACCGATTTTGTCCAAACCGCCGGCAGGATCGTATTGATACCATGGAAGGGAAGACGGGTCGGAAATGGTCACAGGAAAATGTCGGGTGCCTGAGGAAATACCCAGTTCTGAGGAGATTAGATATTGTGAACCCAACTGGACGACCAGACGCGTAGAAACCACGATGCCGCCGCCTCCCCAAAAGTTAAAAGAAATCGGAGTCTTGGCATTCAGGGTCACCTCCCCTGTCTTCAAGGCAAGAAAATCCTCTTGTTTCCATAAAACGAGAAGGCGGACCTTACCAGCAGGGTCGTTCGCGGAGGCAGAAAAATAATCGGATTCAGACGGCTTGCCACTATCAGCAATTCTGCAGTGACCCAGCCCACCAGTCCCGGTAGCGCTCACTCCCCCGTAGAATTTTGAACTCGGTAGAGCCGTGTTGTAATGGGCGGTTGGAGAAAGAAAGTTATGATCAGAAAAAGGCATCGTGGGGGTGCCATTGATCCAGCCCGTAAAGGACTCCCAGTTGCTGGCCGTATAATCGGGAGAATCAAAATTAACGATCACGGGACCCGCCATGCCTAGAGATGGCAGTGAGCCTAGGAGACCGATGAGGCAAACCCGTATCCATAAACCGAGGCCTGGCTTCACTTAGGTCCACCTTCGCTGAGCAGACGGAGGAGTTCTCTCTTAGCCTCGTCGAGTTGATGAGTCGTGGCGGTTAAGACAGTTTTGGGATAAGGCATATTTCCGACCATCTCCTCTTTCATTTTTAACCCATAGGGCGATTTTTCCCCAACTACACCTTTCAAGAAAGCATCGGCCTTGCCCAGCCACTCTTTCTTGGAAGGATCGCTTTTAGCCACATCCACAGCCGACTGGAGCATGCGGAGATAGACCGAATCGGCATATCCGGCTTGGATCCCCGTCCCAGAAGCGCAGTTGATTACCTTATCCCCATCAAAAAGGACCAAGCGGGCGTAGGTGTAAAAATCCACCCCATCCAGTCCTTTAGTCCAAGCCTCCCAAAAAACTTTCCGAGTATAGAATGAAGGAGACTTATAATAACCCCAACTGCCGTAAGTTCCAATCAGGGTCCCCTTTTCTAAGGTGATTTCCCCTGCCTGTTTCCATTTCTGAAACTGATCGATAAAATGCACATTCAAAATGAAGGACCGGCAGAGAGGGATGATTTGCTTCATCATAGCAGGCGAGACCGTCTCGCCCGTTGGATTGGTTTCAGGCATCCAACCCGCAGCCGACGTGAGCTTGGCCATCGGCAACCAAACAGACTGCATATCCTTCACCCCAAGTTCGTCTCCAAATTTAAAGGTAAACTGACGAAATCCCTTCTTCTCCAGATAGCTTTTGAATTGAGTCCATATATCCACAAAAGATTTTCCCCAAGATTCGGAAAGGTTGGTACTTCCCGTAAGTTCAGTGATGTAGTTCCCACCTTTTATCACCATGGCTCCAGCTCCATGGCGAATGTTTACCCGTGAAAAACCTAGGTCTCGGGCAACTTGGATCTGTTCGTCGTACCCCGAAAAATCCAGCTCGGGGAGGGTACCGTCAGGCTGGGCAAAAGCCTCTGTTTTACCAGCTTGGCGATTTGCGATGATTGTCTTGAGGGGGACCCCAGTTGATTTTACGCGAATATTTTGCAGCGTGATCGCTCCATCCACCACCCCATCCCCGCCCAGCTCTCCCATGTTCCGGAGTAAAGGAGTTGCTCCTGATGCTGAAAATTTGATGTCTTTCGCCTTGCCCACCGCCACGGAAAATTCGCGGGGAAAGGGTCCAAGCCAGTTGAATCCGTAAAAACCAAGATTCAGCCCCAAGGAACGGTTGAAAGGTACCGGCCAGATCTTAAGAGTTACAGGAAGGACTCGCGAAGTTTCTCCTGATTCCATTACAAGCTGGTACTGATATTCTCCTGGCGCCATCGAGGCGGTCTGCGCCCGTATCCAAAGGATAGCCGTCTTGCCCGCAGCCAAGCCCCCTCCTGTGTCAGGCATTAGCCAGAACTCCTCTGCCCCTGGATCTGGTTCTCTGGGTGAAACCGCCGAATTTAATTTCTGGACGATGGATTTGTCTGCAGGTTCCGTGAGTGCTGCTTTCGATACTTCCGCACCCATCGCGGTGACCGCAACTTGGCGGAAAAAGGTAAGCGCTTTTTCTGGTGCCCCCTTCTGCGGTTCCAAGCGAAGGCGAAGCGAGGGGAGTTCCTCCGTGGCTGTTAGATTGACAAAAGTACTGGCAATTTCCCCCTGTCCCGTGTCGATCCGCAGTTCACGAACAACCTCATTCGCTTCGGGTTGTGTCGGGCTAAAACGTGGACGCCCCGCCGTCATATGGTAACCGTAAATCGATTCATCCGCCACCGCATCCCTTTGCCAAACCACCCAACGATCTCCCGCGGGCAAACCTAAATGCGCTGGAGTTGCCACGGGGGTGGATGGGGAAAGCGTACGCATCATCCCTTGGATTCCTTCAAGAAAGATAGAGCCCCGAGTGATACCAGACTGGGTGGCATTCGCTCTCGCTTCCGTAATTTTTTGGATCTTTTTTTCCAATGCATCCTTCGCGGCAGGTTCGATGGTGCGGGCCAGCGAATTTTGCAGTTGTTTGAGCCGCGGTTCACTCGCATGAACCGCATCGACATGCATCACCCGAAAAAGCATGGTTCCGATGAAGATCACGCGACCCATTCCAACTCGTTGCACCGCAATAATTGCACTCGTCCCATCTGTCACAATGGGCTCTGCCGTGGTCAACCCCTGAAATACTATAAAATCCTTACCCCACCCAGAATCTGGTTCGGCACTTTTCGGCCAGAGGTCTTGCTTATCGGATAGGTGATAATTCGCCAGACCTTTAGCACTCACCACTCGGGCAGTTCCCAGCCAGTCTGCCCAAGGAGGGACTTTGCCCCCCGCCATTGGGATTAGGCTGGAGAGGACCGAATCGACGAGAATGAGATTCCCCCCCCCAGAAAGAAATGCCTTCACCGCTTCGGCATCCTCCGGCTGTAACTGTCCAGGAGATTTTGGAGCAATCAGCACACTTTGGTAGGCAGACCAATCCTTTGGAGGCCAATCCTTTGGAGGCACCCAAGTGGCGGAGTATTGAAAGCCGATTTGCCCAGGATTAAGGACAGACAGGATCCATTTGTCGCACTCATATTTTCCATACTCTACCCCCATCAAAAGCACCGGTTTCTCAGCCAGGACCAAACTTGGTCCTAAAAACAAAACAACCATCAACGAAATACAAGCAGTTCGGAACCTTATCCTTGACATAGATACCAGTTGGAGCCAGTTGGTAATATATGTCAACCCAAACTTTCACACTTCCAATCCCATGAACGTTTTCCGAATCGGCATGGTTGGGTTGGATACCTCCCATGTGCCCGCTTTTGCAAATCTCCTTCACGACACGTCTCATGAGCACCATGTGCCAGGAGCTCGCATCGTGGCCGCTTTTCCAGGGGGATCTCCGGATTTCGAAATGAGCATCAACCGCGTGCCGAAATACACCGAGGAAATGAGAGAAAAACATCAGGTCGAAATCGTTAATTCACTTTCCGCTCTCCGAGGAAAATGCGATGCCCTAATGCTGGAAAGCATCGACGGACGGGTCCATCTTGCACAATTCCGCGAAGTGGCCGATTGGGGAGTGCCCGTCTTCATTGACAAGCCGTTGACCGTGTCGACCGTCGAAGCGAGGGAGCTGGTAAGGATTGCCAAAGAAAAGAAAGTACGAATGACCAGCGCCTCCGCCATGCGCTTCGCGGCAAGTTTCCAACAGGCGCTGCATGCGGACACGGCAGAACCGGTGATCGGGGGGGATTTTTATGGCCCCATGCAATGGCAGGAGAAGTGCCCTGGATATTTTTGGTATGGAATTCACACGGTCGAAATGCTCTTTGCAGCAATGGGAACCGGCTGCTGTGAAGTGCACTCTTTTCGAGAAGAGTTGCACGATGTCGTAGTCGGTCGATGGACGGATGGACGATTGGGTATGGTCCGTGGCAATCGCCGGTCGATGGACGGATGGACGATTGGGTATGGTCCGTGGCAATCGCGCGGGAAATCCTGGTTTCGGCGGGGTGATCCACAGGAAGAACAAAAGTTTCGCCTTCGATATTTCCACGGGCACGAAGCCGTTTTACGCAAGCCTGCTCGAGAAGATTATTCCTTTTTTCAAAGGACAAGCAGAGGTTGTCCCACCGGCAGAAATGATCGAAGTGATCGCCTTTCTTGAAGCCGCCAACCATAGTGCAACCTCCAAACAACGGGTGACCCTTTGAATTTCAAACCAGTCCGATGGATCGCAAGGTTATCTCTTCTTAAGGTGGAGCGATTTTCCTCATGAAAAGCCTTTCCCCCTTGTCCACCCCTGTCCGGGTCGGAATCCTTGGCTTGGGTCGTGCGGGTTGGAACCTGCACTTCGAACCCATGCGCAAGCTGGCCGGTTACCAGATCGTCGCCGTGGCAGATCCCCTACCCGAACGCGCTCAAGAAGCCGCCAGTTTGACCGCTTGCCAAACCTTCTCTTCCCTGGACGATCTACTCGCCAATTCCAATGCCCAGCTCGTGGTGGTCGCAACCCCCACGGCAACCCACCATCAGGATTGCCTCCGAGTCCTCCGTGCCAAACGCCACTGCATCGTTGAAAAGCCGATGGCCCTCGCCACCGAAGAGGCAGCCGAACTGGTATCCCTCGCCCGTAGCCATGGACTCGGACTTTTCGTGCACCACAACCATCTCCACTTGCCCACCTACCATCATCTCAAAAGCGTCATCGATCAAGGGATGCTCGGCACCCTGTTTTCCATTCGGGTCTTCTGGGGAAACTACGCCCGACGATGGGATTGGCAGACCCTCCGAAAAAATGGAGGTGGCCAGTTGAACAATACCTGTCCCCACGTTCTCTCGGTGGTCCTGCCGCTCCTAGGTTCTCCTGTTCGTCGGGTCTTCGCCGATCTGCGAAACATCAAGGACGCGGGTGACGCGGAAGATCATGTCCACATGGTGCTTCAAACGGAATCTGGAGTGACCGCCGACATCGTCGTTTCCTCCGCCATCGCTTTGTCAGGACCAAAGTGGATGCTCTGCGGTAGTCGCGGCACCCTGATTTCAGACGGAGAGAAAAGCAAACTACGCTTCTATGATGGAACAAAAGTGGAGCCCCTCAACGTCATCGATGCAGCCGCCCCTGGACGCAAATATTTGAGTGAAACTCTGCCGTGGGAGGAAAAAGAACTCCTAGCCTCACCTGCGCCCGTGAAACCCTTTCACGAGAATGTCCTCGATGTCCTTACCACGCAGGTCCAACCCATCGTCACACCAGAAAGTGCCGCTGAGGTCGTCCGGGTTATGCAGGAGGTACGGCGGGCGGCGCTGTCCAAGACTCAGAAATGAAAAAAATTGCTCTCCTTGGATATCGCCATATTCACATTGCGGATCTTAAAAAGCGTGCCGAAAACCACCCACGGGTCTCCTTCGTCGCGCTCTGTGAAGAAAACCCCGCCACGTCCCTTCTCTCCAGCGACAAAGCAACGGCCACCCATCAGAATTTCGAATCTCTCCTGCGTGAGGTTGATTTTGAAATCCTCGGTTTGGGGGATTGCTACGGGAAACGTGGCCACCAAGCCATTCGGGCGTTGGAGGCCGGCAAACACATCTTGGCCGACAAACCGCTCTGTACCAACTTGGCCGAGCTAAAGAAGATCGAACAGCTGGCCACAAGCCGATCCCTTTCCGTTGGATTGATGCTCGATCAGCGGGACCACGGGAACATGATCCGTCTGCGCGAAATAGTCCGCTCGGGACAAATCGGTGAGATTCAAACCGTAAATGTCGCCGGTCAGCACCCTCTGCTCCAAGGGAAACGCCCAGACTGGTATTTCGAACCTGGCCTGCACGGTGGAACTCTCAACGACATCGCCATCCACGCCCTCGACCTTATCCCTTGGATCACGGGGCTGGAATTCTGCGGAGTGGATGCCGCGAGAACTTGGAACGCCAAAGCAAAGTTTGCACCGCATTTTCAAGATTGTGGGCAGTTCATGCTCCGCCTTTCCAACGGCGGGGGGGTGATCGGCGATGTCTCTTACCTTGCGCCAGACACTTGTGGCTACGAACTCCCCCAATACTGGCGCTACACTCTCCATGGCACCCGTGGCATGGCAGAGACTTCATGGAAAACAGACGGGGTAACCGTAGTGAATGACTCCGCCTGGAAGCCCCAACTTTTTCCTCCCTCGCCCACTCGTTCGGGAGGATATCTCGAGGATTTTCTGGACGAGATTGAAGGCCGACCCCGTCTGGATGGGTTGACCACCGCCAAGATCTTGGCGGCGACCCGGCTGGCCTTGGAACTCGAGGCCAAAGCCCAACTCCATTGAAGGCATCCCCCATCCGTTTTGCCATTATCGGGTCCGGAAGTATTGCCGAGAAACACGCCCAGGCCATTGCCGCCGTTCCCGGAGCTAAACTCATCGCCGTTTGGGGCCGAGACCCAAACCGCGGTCGCTCGTTCGCCAAAACTTTAGGTTTAGATTTCGTGACCGACCTACCATCCTTAGCTGCGCGAGACGACTTGGACGCGGTAACCATCGCCACCCCCAGCGGTGTTCATGCCGAAAGCTCCCTCCCTTTTCTCCGTCAAGGCAAGGCCGTCCTTTGCGAAAAACCTCTCGAAATCAGCATGGAAAAAGCCGATCTGATGATCGACACTGCACGGGAGCACGGGGCCATCCTTGCGGGAGTTTTCCAACAGCGCCTAGGAGTTGGGGCTCAAGCGATGAAGAAAGCGGTCTGCGATGGACGTTTCGGAACAATCACCCTCGCGAGCGCGCAGCTCAAGTGGTGGCGTGAACAGACGTATTACGACTCCGTTTCCTGGCGAGGAACCCTCTTGCTCGATGGAGGCGGGGCTCTCATGAATCAGGGCATCCACGTCGTTGATCTCCTTCAGTGGTTGGCGGGAATGCCAAGTGAGGTCTTTTCCTACTCCGCTTGTTTGGCTCACAAACGGATCGAAGTAGAGGACACTGCGATCATCGCCCTCCGCTATCCCAGTGGCGCCCTTGGCACGATTGAGGCCTCGACCGCCTGCAAGCCCGGCTTCGCGATGCGCATTGAGTTGTGTGGAGACAAAGGCTCCGCCGTACTCGAAGACGATCGGATCGCCCGCTGGCAATTCGACGATGAACGGCCTGATGACGAATCGGTTCGCACCATGGGAAGCGGTGCGATCGTTGGCGGTTCGGGCGATCCGCGCGCCATCGGTTTCGAAGGCCACCGGATTCTCATTGAAGACCTTGTCGGGGCGATCCATGAAAAACGCCCGCCCATGATCCCAGGAAGCGAGGCGCGCAATGCCGTCCAACTAATCCTTGCCGCCTACGAATCCGTTCGGTCCGGAAAACCCTGCTCATTATTCCAACCCAAGAAGTACGCCCAGACCAACTCTACGGATGGCACGAAATAGTGAGTCGCGTCGGTTTGGCCAAGCCCATTTCAAGTTTTTTAAAGAAAGGTTAAGTTATGTCGAAAATAGAAAATGGCCTGTTTTTATGCCTATCCCTCGTGATGGCAGGAAATATTTCTGCCTATGCCGCTTCTGGGTTGATCATAAACCAAGGGCAAGCTTTCAAGATTGTCTACCCTGAGAAGGCCTTGCTTGTGGAAAAAACTTCGGCTGAAGAACTTTCTCAATATATTCGGCAGTCCACCGGGGCACGGACAGAAGTACTCTCAGAAAATAACCTAGAAACAAAGGATGCTGCCGACGCCTTTATCGGGCAGTGCAGTTTCACCAAAGAACAAGGTTCTTATGTAAAGAGCTTCAAACAGGAAGAGTTCATGATTACGGCAAGTGAAGGCAAGCTTTTCATCTACGGAGATGACGGAACAGGGAGTCCCTTTGCCCAGAATACAAGAACTGGAACGCTTTTCGGAGTGTATGATTTCCTAGAAAAAGAGGTTGGGGTGGCCTGGATCTGGCCAGGTAAGAGCGGTGAAGATGTGCCGAATCGAAAAACATTTCAGGTTGCTTCGTTTTCTAGGAGAGACAGTCCACGCCTCTACTACCGCGGATTTAAGTTTTCCAGTGCCTACAAAGAGTCCAAAGAGTTTAACACGGATCTTGGTTATTGGTTTAAGCGGATGAAACTGAGTTGGATACCTCAGGCCTGGTTTGGTCACAGTTGGGGAAACTATATGACGAAAACAGGAATGGATAAAAAACACCCTGAATGGCTGGCATTATGGGGAGGAACAAGGAAGGAACCGCAATACTGCACATCCAATAAGGACTTTCGGGATTATATTGTGGACCAGTGTCTGCACAATCCAATCAACAAGGACAAATGGATTGTTTCGGTATCACCGAACGATGGCTACGGCTTTTGTGAGTGTGAGAAATGCCGAGCCCTTGACCCCGCCAACACTGACTATACATCAGATATCCCGAATCTATCCAATCGCCATTGGGATTACGCCAATTATGTGGCCCAAGAGGTAAAGAAACAAAGGCCTGGCCTGAATGTCGGGATGTTGTCCTACACCGCCTATCTAAGTCCTCCTACAAATATCGCAACGCTGGAAGATAATCTTATTGTTTCTCTGTGCTTCTCCGCGTCCTATTGCGTTCTTCCGGAAAAGAAAAAGCGTTTTTATGAGGACATTTCTATATGGAAATCAAAAGGCGCAAAGTTCGTTATGTATGAATATTGGGGGATGCATTACTGGTTGGATTTGCCTTTTATATTCACCAAACAAATATCAGAGTTCATGCCATTCATCTACAAGAATGGCCTGATTGGAATGAGCGGCGAAGCCCAGAAGAACTTTTCTACCCAAGGACCCAACTACTATCTTGCCTCCCATTTAATGTGGAACCCGGAAGACAATTCCGAACAGATTCTACATCGTTACTACGACGCTTTCGGTCCCGCGGCGAAATATATCAAGGATTATTACGACACCTTTGAGTCCTCCATTCTGGAAAACCAGAAGTGCGATTTCGCGTACTTACAATTAATCAATTCATGGCCTGAAATATTTCCACCAAAAACAATCACCAAGGCCGAGGATTGCCTCAAGAAGGCTCAAGATGCGGTACAAGGCAGCCCGATCCATGCCGAGCGCGTGGAACTAGTTGCCATCGGCTTCGAATACACCAAAGACATGGTTGAACTACTTCGCATCTACAGAACCCTAGGAAGAGCCGGAGTTCCCCTTTGGTGCTTCGGTTGTCAAGGGGCCTTGGCAGAGATGAGCTACTGGAAGACTTTACCAGAAATGCCTGCTTCCTGGACCCAGTACTGGAAACAGCATCCCGACGAACCGATCTCCCATGTGGAGAAGTTGAAGTTACTGAGGCGCGCCTATGACCTCGGAAATGCGCGAGAGAGAATAGTAAATGAATATGCGGATCGGCCCATCGTATCACTGGGAATGTTTAATCACTTCAAAACAAAAGGACTCTACCCATGGCAACAGACCATTAAACAGGAGCTGGAAAAAGAAGGCATTACAGTTGAGGCAGATCCGAGGCAGAAATAATGCAAAGAACAACTTTCAGCATGGTTCCAGCTAGGCTTAAACACAGGGAAGGATCGTGGCGATCAATGGAAAGGGTCCATTCCCACGCCGAAAACTACCGAATTCAGCCAAGGGAAGAACAGGCAGATTGAAAACCTTCGATTTGGAACGTTTGAGATGAAAAGCAAGGCAGGTATGAGCTTAAGGTTTATCAACGGTCGTGAATCAATACGGAATCCGATCCAACCTGATACTTTTAGCGTGATTATTGCCGGGGATTGTTGTCCGTGGGAGAACTCCATTGAAACAATCCGCGATGGCAAGGCAGCGCAGATTATTTCCAGTGTAAAACCATTCATTGACTCCGCCGACCTGAAAATAATCCAATTTGAGTCCCCGCTGACAAACAACGACACCCCCATCGATAAAAGCGGCCCTAATTTGAAATGTTCGCCGGAATGTATTGATTTGGTGCGGGCTGGCGGTTTCGACGTGGCCTTGCTCAGTAATAATCATATCGGCGACCATGGCTCCGCCGTGGTCATGGAAACGATTGGGCACTTTAAGGACGCTGGCATAAAAACCGTGGGAGCAGGGAAAGACCTCGCCACGGCGCGCATTCCATTAAAGGTTGAATGCAAAACCATTCAAATTTCGATTCTTAATTTTGCCGAAAACGAGTTTGGGATAGCTGGAAAGGATAACGCGGGCTGTGCCCCGCTTAATCCGATTGAGAACATACAAGCCATCAAAAGAGCCGCGCAATCTGCCGATCTTGTATTTGTGGTTGTCCATGGCGGCCATGAACGTAATCCGGTCCCTTCCCCACGCATGGTTAGTGCTTATCGCGCATTTGCCGAGGCTGGTGCATCCATCGTAATGAACATTCACCCCCATTGCCCTGAAGGAATTGAATTATGGAACGGTGTTCCTATCGTCTATTCGCCTGGGAACCTCTTCTTCCCATGGTCCGATTTATCTTCCGACCATTTAAATGCGATGTGGTGGATTGGCTATTTACCCAAGTTTTACTGTGACCGTAAGGGTGTCTATGCCATCGAGATAATGCCCTATCGGTTTGACAATGAACGCATGCATTCATTGCCTCTTGAGGATACAGAGAAGTTTTTTAACTATATGTCAGCTCTGTGCAATCTCATCAGTGATCCGGAAACAATCCAGAGCTACTTCGATGCATGGTGTGCCCATGAAGGTTCTAAATATCTATCTTGGATCCGTGACCGACTTGCAAAATGGCCGATAGAACTCAATTCTCGTGAAGCCGTGCGGGAATTATTGCCAGTTCGCAATATGTTCACTTGTGAAGCACACAATAATATGATCACCACCTATTTGCGGCTGGTCGAGGAAGGGCGAGTGCCTCAAGCATTAGAAGGTTGGCCGAAAATAGAAATGCTTCAAAGTCCTGCCTGGGCTCAGAAGCATTGGGAAGAGCTTCAAAATCATTAATTTGTTCTAATCTACATTGGAAATGGAAAAAATGATTATTTATAATCTGAGGCGGACTTACCGCCATCTCGCAAAGTGTGCCATCCGATAAGGCGGTATTGGGCTTTTCTCTTAGACTCAGACTATCTTTCCGATCGCTCGACACGGCTACTCCACTCACCATCAAGTTCACAAACAATGAGCAGACAAGGAAACTCACGATATCAACCGGTCCTATCTTCGATTACTGGAGCGATCGGTCAGACCCCTTTACTGGAACTACAGCGGTTGACGAAAACGTGCGAAGGAAGAATTCTCGCCAAGCTGGAGTACCTCAATCCTGGTTTTTCCAAGAAAGACCGCATTGCCCTCCAGATAATGGACGACGCCGAAAAGGCAGGTGAACTTTCTCCCGGGCAGACCGTCGTAGAACTGACCAGCGGCAACACTGGAACCGGTTTGGCCATCGTCTGCACTACCCGCGGTTATCCTTTCGTGGCCGTCATGTCGAAGGGAAACTCGATGGAGCGAGCCCAGATGATGTCTGCACTCGGGGCGGAGGTGATTCTGGTCGATCAGGACCCTTCTTCCATCCCGGGCGAAGTCTCCGGTTCTGACCTTGAACTGGTCGAGATAAAAACGGCAGAAATCACCCAAAAGCGGAAGGCGTTTCGGGCGGATCAATTTACTAACCGTAGTGCCTTCATGGCCCACTACCAGCAGACCGGTCCAGAGATTCTCGAACAGTCCCATGGAAAAATCACCGCTTTCTGCGATTTCGTCGGAACTGGAGGAACCTTTGCGGGATGCCTAAAAGCATTCAAGGAGTTCAACCCCCAAATCCTAGGTTTTCTGGTTGAACCCGAGGGAGCGTCCACTTTGCACGGAGACCCAGTAACCAAGGCGAACCACCGAATTCAAGGAGGCGGGTATATCCGACCTAATCTTCCTCTGCTCGAGGGCTGCTTAGCGGATGGATATATTCAAGTGAGCGATAATGAAGCAATTCAGGCGGCACGACGTCTCGCTCTTGAGGAGGGAGTCTTTGGAGGGTTTTCTTCTGGGGCGAATGTGGCGGCAGCTCTCCAGTTATTACGGGGTCCTTGCCGAGGAGGCACCGTGGCAATCTGTATCTGTGATTCAGGATTGAAGTATTTATCCACCGATCTCTGGCCGAAAAGATAACTCTGCTTTTCGTTTGCTTAAAGGCGATCGAAGTTTGTTCCCTGTCCATTCTCTCCCGTGCGAAAGAGTGGCCTCCTGAACATTTCTGTCGAAGTTATTTCTCCGAGGATTTGCTCTTCTGGGAGAGTCCGGCCGCATATCGGGTCATGTCCCCCAAGAGGGCCTGCACATCTTCTTTTTGGGTTTGCCAAGAGCACATGAACCGTGCCCCGCCCCCGATGAAGTGATAGTATTTCCAACCCTGTTGTTGGAGGAATAAATCCATCGAGTCTGGCAGATAAAGGAAAACGGCGTTTGATTCAACGGGGTGCAGCACCCGGACTCCAGGGATTTTCACTGCCCGCTCTGCGAAAAAGCTGGCGAGCCCGAGTGCCGAGCGTAGATACTTTTCGTAGGTGGAGTTTTCTAACATGGAAATCCAAGGTGCCGTCAGATAGCGCATTTTGGAGGCAAGCTGACCCGCTTGTTTGCATCGATAGTCAAATTCCTTTGCCAGTTCGGGATCAAAAAACACCACCGCCTCGGATAAACCAATCCCAGCTTTTGTCCCCCCCAAGCAGAGCACATCAATCCCTGCTTTCCAGCTAAGTTCCTTGGGAGTCAGCCCAGAAGAAACTACCGCAAGAAGAAACCTCGCCCCATCCATATGGACACGCATGCCGTGTTTTTTAGCGACGGCGCAAAGCTGCCCGAGCTCTTCGGGTTGGTAGCGGGTTCCCAGCTCTGTCGGTTGCGATAAGGAAAGAACCCGAGGTCGGGGATAGTGGATATCCTGTCGTTTTGTAATGAGCGCCTCCACCGTCGCGGGCGCCAGCTTTCCCTCAGAACCCGTGCCGAGAAGGAGCTTCGTCCCGTTGCTAAAGAATTCCGGCGCCCCGCATTCATCCGTCTCAACATGGGAGGTGTCGTGGGCAATAACGCTGTGGTACGATTGACAAAGAGAAGCCAGCGAGAGGGAATTGGCTGCCGTTCCGTTGAAAACGAAAAAAACTTCGCATTGGGTTTCAAAGTAGGCTCGAAAAAGATCACTAGCTTTTTCTGTGTAGCGATCCATGCCGTACGATGCCTCAAAGCCTTCATTAGCTTTCCCTATGGCCGTCCAAGCTTCCGGACAAATTCCTGCAGTGTTGTCGCTCGCAAACTGGTACTTGGCCTGGACCTCCCCCAAAGAGATGGAGGCAGAATGGGCGGGACGGCGGGATGCGTGCTTCATGCTTTTAAGAAATACGCCTGGGTTTTTCTAAGTCGCCGGACGATAGCATTCCCCCAACAGATCTCGGATCTGGTAAGAACGCCCATCCTGAGCCGATCGCCAGATGGCTTCGCCCGTGGCAATAGCCAAAGCACCCGCATAACTGTCGGCGGAAAGCTTTAGTCGGAGACTTTTATCGTTCGGTCCGAGAAATAGGTCCCTGCGAATCACTGGGTCCGCACCACCATGACCCCCCAAGGCAACCGGCACGTCGTACTCTTCGCGCCCCCCAAACAACGGCCAAACGACGATCTGATCCTTGCTGGGTTCCCCCGAGCCGGCTCCCGTAGGATCGGTATAGTAACGATGACTGACCTCAAGGCGTCCTCGAGTTCCATTGATCGCCAAGGTGTATCCTTCCCAGGGTGCGGAGAAGTTGATTGAATAAGCCAGCGAGGCTCCGTTCCGATAGCGTATGACAGAAGAATACGTGTCCTCAATATCGATGGCTTCGTCGTAAATATAATTATCCAGTGGATACTGTTCGGCATACGGTAGCTCTAACTTATCCCAGCCGGGTCGAACACGTTCCGAGGGTTTATCCCCTCGCGGGGCATAGTGAGTTTGAAAATAGGGACACGCTTGCCGAATTTCCGTAAGAGTAAGCTTACGACCGTCTGGAGATTTGGGGCGGTGTGCTCCGTCGGGCCCGTAATAATTTCGCGCACCAAAGGCGAAGACCGTTTCCGGCGGAGAATCGATCAGCCAACTGATTAAATCGAGGTGGTGAACGGATTTGTGGATGCTCAACCCACCTGATTTCGATCGCTCACGATTCCAGCGATAGAAGTAACTTGCCCCATGAAAAGTATCGAGGTTGTAAGCATATTCAATGTTGGTGGGTCGCCCTATCTTGTTTTCCAGCAGAAGCTCTTTGATACGACAATTAATGTCGGTGTAGCGATAATTGTGGGCAACCACCAGAGAGCCTTGGCTTTTCTTTTCCGCAGCGAGCACTTGACGGATTTGTTTGGAGTTAATCACAGCGGGCTTTTCGGCGATTACTCGCAAATCATTTCGCAGGCCGGCTAAAATATACTCGGCGTGAGTAAAGTCGGGTCCAGCAACCAACAGAACATCGGGATGAGTCTCGCGAATCATGGCCTCGACCCCTTGGACTGGCGTGAAGCTGGGAATCGAGAGCCCCAGTTTCTTCTGAAATTGCTTAATCCGCTCCAGATCCAGATCGAGAATACCCACCACTTCGGCTTGATCCCGGAAATCGCCCGCATCCTTCGTATCGGCTCTGCCCAGAAGGGGAAGTAAGAAATGATAAATACCCCGCACACTCAAACCGCAAATTGCATAACGTATCTTCCCTGTGCGCACACGTCTTGCTCCAGATCCAGATGAGTCCACCACACTGTTCATTGGTTGATTATCATGTGTTTGTCTGATCATTTCCAGATTCCTTTTGGATTATGACACGATCACTCTTGATAGCCACCCGCGTATTGTCTTGGAAATTTTTGTAAATTCGTTCTTATACTGCTTGAGCTCTAATCATTGGACCCAATGCATCAAAAGCAACGATAGAGGAGATACGCGCCATGGAGTGCTGGCATCTTTAATCTTGAGACGGGCCCTTAATCCGTCTAATCAAAGGTTAGTGGATGTTCGTATTCTGACTGTCATCAGCAAGAAGATCGCCGATTCTGCCCTGATAAAGTTTCCCGCGATAATATTTCATTCTTAGCACAGTCCAACCGCCCATTGACCACCCTTCCCCAACTGGTCTCCGAAATAGTCGCCGCCATTTTTCGCGATTCCTGCTTACCTCCTCCACCCCAACAGAAAGCCCACTGTATCTTATGAAAAATAAAACAACCATCTACCTCCGCATCTTTCCTACCCCACAAAAAATGGGGGCCGCCGCCGCCAAACTCGGCGCCCAGTGTATCCGTCAGGCCCTTCAGCGAAAAGGCAGGGCCAACATCATCGTCGCTACAGGAGCCTCCCAGTTCGCCATGATCGATCACCTCACGGTCCAACCGGGGATTGATTGGACCCGCGTCACCGCTTTTCACCTCGATGAATATGTGGGCGTCCCCATCACCCATCCTGCCTCTTTCCGTAAATACCTGTGGGAGCGCTTCGTTTCGAAGCTCCCCCTCCCCCTTGCCGCCTTCCACTACATCAACGGAGAGAAAAACGCTGCAGCCGAGTGCCGCCGGGTTGGTAATATTTTGCGTCAGCATCCTATCGATGTCTGCTTCGCTGGAATCGGAGAAAACGGGCATCTGGCTTTCAATGATCCGCCCGCCGACTTTAAAACTCATGCGCCCTATCTAGTTGTCCAACTCGATCAAGCATGTCGTCGCCAACAAATGGGTGAAGGCTGGTTTAAAACGTTGGCCCAGGTGCCACGTCGCGCCATCTCAATGTCCGTCCAACAAATCCTGAAATCAAAATTCATCATCTGCACAGTGCCCGATCGGCGTAAAGCCAAGGCTGTGCGGGATTGCCTACAGGGGAAAATCTCACCCCTTTACCCCTCCTCCATCTTACAAAAGCATCCTGCCACTTGGTGCTTTCTCGACCGAGCCTCCGCCTCTCTGCTCTAGGACCTTTCTTTCGATGACGCTTGAAAGATTTTCCCTCGGATTGGGCGACCGCTTTGGAAAACAAGGCGTGGCCCAACTCGCCGCCCTGCAACAAGCCGCCTCCAAGGGAGTTGCCATAACCCCCGTTTGGAATAAATCCAACCGAGAACACAATCTGATTGGCACTGGACCCGCCGATACCCAGTTTGCCGCTCAAAAGGCGGTGCAAACCGCGGGATGGACCCGCCCTTATCACCTCGATGCAGACCATATTGGCCTCAAGACGGTGGACCGTTTCCTGCCCCACTGCGATTTTTACACGATCGACGTTGCCGATTTTATTGGTCAACCAGCAACTCCCGAGGATACGAATGCCGTACGAACCTCTCTTCAATCCATCGTGGGCCGAAAGATTCCTGAATTGGGAAAGACAGATGCGATCCGCCAGAACGAGATCGATACTTTCCTTTCGGTTTACGCTTCCGCCATTCGCGAGGCTGGCCGTATCTACCTCCACATCGCCAAAGCCAAAGGAGAAGAGAACTTTATTGCAGAAGTTTCCACAGATGAAGCGGAGACTCCTCAATCTCCCTTCGATCTTTACCTCATCCTCGGAGCCCTTGCCGGTGAAGGCGTACGCCTTCAGACCATCGCTCCGAAATTCAGCGGTCGCTTTAATAAAGGAGTGGATTACGTGGGAAATGTTAATCAGTTTACCCTCGAATTTGCGCAGGACCTCACCGCAATCCGCATGGCCGTGGCCGAGTTCGGCTTGCCCTCCAATCTAAAAATCAGTGTGCACTCTGGAAGCGATAAGTTTTCGCTCTACCGCCCGATCCATACTCTTTTGGCCAAGCACCACGCGGGTCTCCATTTAAAAACGGCGGGGACGACCTGGCTGGAGGAGTTGATTGGTCTTTCTCTAGCGGGTGGGAATGGCCTTTCCGTGGCCCGGGAAATTTACAGCCAAGCTCTGGCTCGAATCGATGAACTCAGCCAACCCTATGCGACGGTCATTGATATCGATCGCTCGAAACTCCCCCAGCCAGCAGAGGTCAACCAATGGGATGGCCAAACTTTCGCCGACACCCTCGCCCATGATTCATCTCAATCACGATTTAATCCGTCTTTCCGCCAACTTCTTCACGTCAGCTTCAAAGTGGCGGCCGAAATGGGAGACCGTTACCAGAACGCCTTGGATCAGGCTCAGGCCAAGATTTCGGCCTGCGTCACCACCAATCTTTTCCAGCGACATATCCACCCCCTGTTTTTAGGACAATGAAATCCTGTCTTTTTGATATTCAGGTGAATGGGTTTGCGGGGGTCGACTTTCAACAGCCGGGTTTGACCGCCACGGATGTCACTCGTGCGGTCGAGGGGCTGGCCTCCCACGAAACCCAGCGTTTTTTTCTGACCCTAATTACCGACTCCATCTCCTCTTTATGCAGCAAGTTGGAAAATTTTGAATCCATCCGAGCCAAGAACCCGGTCCTTTCCTCAGCGATCTGCGGCTATCACATTGAGGGCCCGTGGCTTTCTCCAGAACCCGGATATCGCGGTGCCCATGATCCCCGCTTCATGGGTCCTCCTAATTTGGCAGATTTAGAACGACTTCAGAGGGCAGCTCATGGCCACATCAAGCTCATCACCTTGGCGCCAGAGTGGCCAAAAAGCGCCTCCTTCATCCAAACGGCTCGTGCGCAAGGCATCCATATCTCTTTGGGACACACCAACGCATCGGAAAATGACATCGATGCGGCAGTCTCCGCTGGCGCACTTTTTTGCACCCACTTGGGAAACGGCACTCCCGCAGATCTACCGCGCCACGACAACATCATCCAGCGCCTACTCTGTCGGGATGAATTGACCGCTTTTTTTATTCCCGACGGTATTCATATTCGGCCCGCGACCTTGCAGAGTTATTTTCGAGCCAAACCCCATGGCCAAGCCTTGTTCACCACCGACTGCATGGCAGCAGCAGGAGCCCCTCCTGGTCGCTTCCGTATTGCCCACCATGAAGTGGAAGTAAGTCCAGATCGGGTTGTCCGCTCTCCCATTACGGGCACCTTGGCAGGTTCTGCCCTAGCCCCAGACGAGGGCGTCCAAAATATTTCTACCTGGCTTCAATTAAGCGAAGCGGAGGCGCGGTCACTTTTCTCCACTAAGGTAGCTCAGGCTTTCGGAATCCATCTTCCAACCACTACCCCTTGACCCCACCCGATCGACCCCGAGAGCTTTTTCCTGCTGGAACAACCCAAAGACCCAAACTTCACGCAATTCGAACCGCGACGCACTCGATTTCATAATGCAGACTTGGAGGTAAGCACATAGAGATGGTGGTCCGAGCTGGGTAAGGATGCTTAAAATATTCCGCGTATAGTCGCTGATACTCCGCCCCATGAGCTGGATCTCTCAGGTAATTTCGCGTGCTCAGCACATGGGATAAATCACTGCCTGCATCGTGCAGTACCTGAATTAAATTCTCCATGGAACGCCGAAACTCCTCCTCGAAAGTGCCTGAGATGATTTTTCCAGTCCGATCTACCGAGGCTTGCCCAGAAACAAAAATCAGATCCCCATACCGAACAGCCGGGCTAAAGGGCAGATGGGAAACTGGGGTTTGCGGAGTGCGCGGATACTCGATAGGTAGATTCATAGACTAAGTATCCAAGGGGAAACATGGTCGACGAACAAGCTGGTAGGATAAGGAGGTGAGATCACTGCTTGATGGACCTGGTGTCCGGACTGTGTAGCTAGCCTGAACAATCGGATCGTATGCTCTCCGGTGTGCGACTGCCGCCTTGATCCCAAGGAAGTTAAATTTCTCTGGATCACAACCTTGGCTCCGCCACTGTCCTAAATCCATCGGCGCAGTCGGTCGACTCGTGAGTAAGATACTTATTCCCTCTGCTTCGACCAAAGCACAAGGGCCCATGGCCACCTCTACGCCTCCCATCGAGGCTTGGTGGCTCTGTCGATCCTCCAATCTAAAGTTGCCATCTGTTCGGCTGACCAGACGTACCCGCAGGCGAAGCGATCCAGGGCACGCAGGAAGAGACCTCCCACCGATGGTCACTTCTTGTTCACTGCCCACTGCACAGCTCGAAAGCTGAGCGACAGCGACGGGGGAATTCAGCACGACCCCTGCACTCCGAACTCCATGACGGAGCAACGCCCGAAGTACGCTGGTATCGTCCCCAGGGGATCCGCCTCCGATATTGTCGGCGGGTTCCACCAGACAGGCAGGGAACTTCTTCTTTTCCAACGCGTCCACAATCGCTTCCTCCAGATCCCACTCTTCGGGAAGCCCTTCTTTTTTCGACTGTTCCGCTAGGGCTCTCAACTGCTCTGCAGCCGAGTCAAGTTGGCTGGCGGTATTTTTTTGAGGATCGTAAAGAATCGAAAAAGAAACCCCTGTGTCCGGAGTATCCGCATGGGCGAATCCAGCAAAGACGTTTACTGCATCGAAACTCATCTTCTCCTCTAAATGACGGGCGAGCTTTTCCAATCCTTTCATAGGTTCATCGCTTGTTCCCGTCCCCGTCGGTGGCCAAAGAATATTCGTAGGCACAAAGCGAGTGAGCCGCTGGTTTCCGTCTTTCAGCGCTCGTTGGAGAAGTTGGGCTGCACGACGAGCGGTTTCCGCTGCATCGGTGTGGGGATTCTCTCGGTAGGTAAGGAGTCCGTTAGAAAATTGCGCCATGCGTGCGGTAAAGTTCGCATGCAGATCCAACGTCCCATAGATGGGTAGCGTAGCTAAGGAGGGGATACTTCGCAGTTGTGCTAAGACCTCCCCCTCCGCATCCGACCATCTCTCCGTACACATGGCGCCATGAAGAACGAGAAAAAGTGCATCCCCTCTTACAGATCCCACTGAATCCAAGCTTTTCCGACACTCCTCGAGAAAGAATTCTATCACCCTGTCTTCCACCATCGGACCAGGGGAATGGACGACTTGTACCAGTGGCACCACTTCCCACTGAAGTCGTTTCGCTTCATCCAAGAAAGTCCCCAACGGAGAACCATTACCACAACCTTCCATCATCTGTTCACCCTTCGAAACTCGGAAATCGCCTAAGGTGAGTCGTCCCGGAGCAAAGGTATTCGTCTCGTGATAAAGCCCCGCGAGAAAAATTCTTTTATTTTTCAAATACTTTTCCACTCACCTTTGTGTCGTTTCATCGCACGATCGATCCGGACCACCGCTTCCTCTAAGTCGACGGTCCGATGCGCCAGACTCAGGAACCAAAGTCCACGCTCCACCACGCGGATTCCCTCCTCCAAAAGACACCGCCGCAGGTGCGCCCAACGCGGTGCATCATGCCGAAGCATATAATCCCGGTGATCGCGAGCGTCTCCTTCTGAGGCCCCTGCCTTCAACATCAAGGTATGGAAAACCTGCCCTGGGCCTTGGGGCCAAAGCGGAATCTGGTAACGATCTGCCTGTTGGCGAAGGTTCCGCATCAACTGCCGTCCCTGCTCCTGCAACTCTTTGGGGTGCGACGTCCCCAGTGCGCGAATATGATCTAAGCACCAAGCAGAGGCCGCCAAGCAAAGAGGATTGGCATTCAGAGTCCCTGCATGGATCACGCGACCACTTTCAATCTTAGCCATCGCGGCCCGCCGCCCGCCCAGAACCGCAAAAGGCACGCCTCCGCCGACCGCTTTTCCGAGGATCGTCAGATCGGGAGAAAATCCGTAGTAGCCCTGAGCACAGGATGCCCCGAAACGAAAACCAGTGATCGTCTCATCGGCGATCATCAGCATTCCCTCCTCGTCGCAACATTCCCGGATGGCTTCGATCATCCCTGGAACTGCCTCCACGCAGCTGGTATTGCAAAGAACGGGCTCGAAAGCCACGGCCGCGAGTTGCCCACGATACTTCTTAACTAGTCGACGAAAATGATCAGGATCATTCCATCGCGCCACGACAAATTGATTCAGCACCTCAGAAATCACCCCCTCGCTGGGATGAAACCGAGCAGGTTCATCGTCAGGTCCCCATTGAGTCGGAGAAGCCCCAAATCCTACCAATCCCTCATCTCCCCAACCGTGATAATGTCCCTCAAACTTAAGAATCAAGGAGCGTCCACTATGCCCGCGAGCCAAGCGGAAGGCCGCCCCAGCAGCTTCCGTAGCAGAGTTATTCATGCGAACGGCTTCGACCGAAGGAATCATTTCACAAAGTCGCTCCGCCACCTCAATTTCCAAGCGTGTCTGAGCCGCAAAGTGGGTTCCCTTCGTGGCTTGCCTTGCAATCGCCTCCGCCAATCCCGCAGGAGCATGCCCAAAAAGCAGGGCTCCTTGGCCTGTTTGGAAATCAATCGATTCGTTCCCATCCTCATCCCATAGCCGAGCCCCTGAACCATGAGAAAAGTACAGTGGAACTGGCTGTTCCATTTTTCGGATTCCACTATTCACTCCCCCAGGAATGACGCGGCAGGCCCGTTCATGGAGTGCCTTCGAAGTGGGAAAAGATGCGCTCATATTGCTTTTCCCATCCTGCTGTCGGTGGCCCATTCCATACCTTCCCCAGCCGATCCATTTTCGGTAGATTCGCGACGTTTTGAGGTTGAGAAAAGGGATGTTCATGGCCTGTACTTCAATCCCTCTCCACTGCCAATGCAATGCCCATGCCACCACCAACGCAAAGGGAGGCGATGCCACGTTGCCAACCGCGATCCTCTAAAAGATGAAGGAGTGTGACAAGAATGCGTGCTCCACTGCAACCAATGGGATGGCCAAGTGCAATCGCTCCGCCGCGTAGGTTAACTTGATTCTCCCTCAACCCCAATTCGCGTATGCAGGCAAGGGTTTGGGCGGCAAAAGCCTCATTGATCTCCACTGCTGGTACCTCAGAGAGATTCCAACTCAGTTCGCCGCAAAGAGCCTGTAATGCCGCCACAGGTCCTAACCCCATCATGGATGGATCACACCCTATTGATTGAGCTCCGACTACCCGCGCCCGGGAGGAAAGAGCGTGCCGCTTCATAGCCTCGGTGCTAGCCAGTAAAACCAAAGCCGCCCCATCATTAATCCCAGAGGAATTCCCTGCCGTTACCGTGCCTTTTTCTCGGAAGGCGGGCTTGAGGGTCGCGAGTTTCTCTAGGGTGATCCCGCTCCGTGGATGTTCATCGCGTTCGCACCGACCTTGTCCCGTCGTGATAGCCACAATTTCCCGTTTGAAATCCCCGCTCGCCTCTCCTGCTCGCTGTTGACTAGACAAAGCAAAGGAGTCTTGCTCATGACGATTGATCTTAAACTGATCGGCTATTCGCTCCGCCGTCTCCCCCATGCCGATATTCAGATAAGGGTCGCTCAGACCATCGCACTGAATCGAATCCGTTAACATCGCTGGTTCTACTTTTTTTTGCCAGCGGGATGAAACGTCCAGAAAAGGGGCTCGGCTCATGTTTTCCGCTCCCCCTGACAAAACTACCTGTGCGTCCCCTGCGGCAATCGCAGAGGCAGCCAGAACCACCGATTGCAGACCCGAGCCGCAGGCCATACTCACCGTGAAACCAGGAACGGAGGGTTTCAGTTTGAGATGCATAACAAGTTGCCGTGCAAGATTCATCCCCGTACCCGCCGGCAGTGCTTGTCCTACGATCACCTGATCGGGAACTAGACCACCGCAAGGGCGGAGCACGGCCTGCGCAACTTCCGCAGCCAAGGTTACCGCTGACACCTCTTGAAATGCCCCGCCAAAACGTCCGATAGGGGAACGTTGGGCAGCGAGAATATGGATGGGACGAGGAAAAATCATAGGGACGCGTTCGGACTTGGTATGGGAAAGCAGTCGGCTGGCATCCCCATAGGTGGATGTAGGACTGGCCGGAAGTCCATGCGAGCCAAAATATTCCTCTGCAGATCCATGCCTGGAGCCGTCTCGAGAAGTTCTAGCCCCTTGTCACCCAAACGAAAGACCGCGCGTTCGGTGATATAAAGCACTTCCTGACCACGCTGGCGGGCTGAGGGCCCGTGAAAACAGATGGATCGGACCCTTTTAACAAATTTACTGTGCCGCCCTTCATTCCGAATACACAGATTACCGTCCAGCCCCACGCTCACCGCCAATCCACCCGCACGAAAAGAACAACAGAAGAGAATCTTTTTTGTGTTTCGTGAAATATTAATGAACCCACCCACCCCAGCAAAACGATCTGGAAAGGTGCTGACGTTGACACTTCCCTCTTCATCCACCTCAATCGCCCCCAAGGCCGCTACATCCAGTCCACCTCCATCATAGAAATCAAATTGGGCAGGCTGATCGATGATCGCCTCGGGGTCATAACTACAACCAAAGTTCATGCCTCCCGCTGGAATCCCCCCAATCGGACCACTCTCCACGGTAAGGGTAAAGTCGCGTAAACGATTCACTTCGTACGCGACCGACGCAATAGCCTCGGGCATTCCAATACCGAGATTCACGATGTCTCCCTTACGAATTTCCTTCAAGGCGCGGCGGGCCACAATCGTCCTCTCAGAAAGAGGTAAGGTAGTCACCTTGGTGGCTGTGCCTCTGCGTTTCACAAAACCTTGCTCGAAACCTCCCGCAAACGTTTGTTCGTGATGCGCGGGATCAGATAAAACCACGTAGTCCACCAGGATTCCTGGCACACAGACAGACTTTGGATCCTCGATTCGATCTACCAACTCCTCTACCTGCGCGATGACAATGCCCCCGTGGTTGTGCGTAGCCTGAGCAATCGGTAGCACTTCACCAATCAGAGCCTCGTTCGCCATACTGAGATTTCCGAAAGAATCAGCCCTTGTAGCTCGGATGAAACCAACCCCCAAAGGAATGGTGCGGTACCACAACCAATCTTCCCCACCCAACTGGATTCGTTCCACCAAGGATTCTTTTGTTCGTGGGTTGCAACGCCCTCCCCCGTGGTGGGGATCCACACATGTATCCAAGCCTACTTTCGTGATCACCCCCGCCCGCTTCGCCGCAATCTCGCGAAAAAGAACACTCAGCACCCCTTGAGGAAAATTATAGGCTTCGATCTTATCCTCCATCGCCAGACGCACCATCTTAGGCGCGAGGTTCCAGTGCCCCCCGATCACTCTCCGCACCAGACCTGGATGTGCAAGATGGTTGAGTCCACGGTTGGCACCGTCCCCCTGACCCGCCGCATAGATTAAGGTAAGATCCTGAGGTAGGCCCGTTTGGAGAAAACGGCGTTCGAGTTCCACTGTGAGTAGTTCAGGATGGCCAGCACCCACAAACCCAGAGACTGCCACCACAGAGCTTGAAGGGATTTGTGCGACCGCCTCGGTTGCGGATACGACTTTGGCTAGTGCCCTCATCCCCTCCACCCGCCGTTTATTTCGATGGTCTGCCCAGTGATATAGGAAGCCATGGGAGAGCAAAGAAAGAGCACCACTTGGGCTATTTCATCCGCCCTTCCAAAGCGACCTAGAGGAATTTGCTGAAGCATGGATGTGCGCACCTCAAGGGGGATGGTTTGCGACATGGCCGTTTCGATCACCCCCGGAGCAATGGCGTTTACGCGGATGCCCCGACGTGCCACCTCCCGCGAAAGCACCCGCATCATGGCAGCCACCCCCGCCTTGGCGGCAGCGTAATTACACTGCCCGTAAAAACCCATCAATCCCGCGATGCTGCCCGTGCTCACTACGGCTCCGCCATCCCGGAGAATGGGAAGGGCGTGCTTGCAACAATGAAATACCCCAGTCAGATCCACATCAATGACCTGTTGCCACTCCTCTTCGGACATTTTCGCAATCGAGCGATCGCGAATAATTGCCGCATTGTTCACAAGGAAATCCAAACCACCAAAACGATCGCGGACTGCCCCCATCATCCGAATGACTTCATCAGCATGGGCGACATTTGCGACTACCACTAAAGTCGAATTCGCTCGTGTCTGCTCAAGTTCTTTTGCAATTCTGCCAGCATCTTCTGCGGTCCGATCGATACCTGGGGAGTTTAAGACGACACTGGCCCCAGCGCGATGAAAGGTGCGCGCAATCTGCTCGCCGATCCCCTGAGAAGCACCCGTCACCAAGACAACCTTGTCAGAGAGGTCGAGGGCGTAGCTCATGACAATCTAAGAAAGCCCGAAGGAGCGGCTTCTGCCCTAGCCAGAATCTTAAGAGCCTTCACCATTTGAGTCCGGATTCGCCCTTTTAGTCTAGGAGTCGGTACGGCCAAACTAATCGCATACTGCGGATACCCCCATTGCCCTAGATGCACCGCCAGACAGGAAATGCCGTCTACCGATTCCCCATGTTCCTCGGCGAACCCATTTTTTCGAACGGCTCCCAGAAGAGATCGAAGGGAAGATTTCGCCAGCAGGGTTTTCGGGGTCTGTCGTTTGGGATGGGTAGCCTCAATGATCCTTTCGCACTCCTCCAATGGCAGAGCAGAAACCATAGCCCTACCCAGCGCGGTACAGTAGTAGGGATCCTTGTCCCCAGGACGTAGCACGATGCGGAGCGCATGGGAGGTCGCCTGATACTCGAGGTAAAGAACTTCTCGCCCCGAAAGCATGCCGAGATTGACGGTCTCGTTAAATCGTTGGTGCAACTTCGCCATCGCGGGCCGAGCCAAAGCTTTCACATGGGCATGTGAGTCTCCTGCCTGCAGGCGCGCTAACCGAGGACCCATGGAGTAGGAGCGTGTTCCTGGAGGACGCGAAACGTAACCGAGTTTCTGTAAAGCCCGCAGTAAGCGGTGAGCGGTCGGTTTCGGTAGGCGCGTCATCTGGGTTGCCTCGGCTAAAGTGGCCGATCGTTCTGTCGCCACTAAGAATTCCAACATGGAAAACGCCTTACCCACCGCGGTGACTGCACTCATAAGAGAGAATTAGAGCAAAATTTAATGATTCCATCAAACGGAATTTTCATTTAGAAAAATGATATATGCTAAAGGGGCTGGAAAGCGGATTAATCGACGGCCATACCCATATCGGGGTGGATCTGCTCTTTTACCTCCGAGGACACTCACCCTACGCCCAGTCTTGGGACACCCTTTCCGCGCAAGGTGCCGCGGTTGGCGTGAATCAGTTTGTTGTCTTTCCCATGGTTTCCTACGCGGGACTTCATCTTCGTTCATTACAACAAGGGAAAATCAACGGGAAGGGAGGCCTAGAAAAAGTTCCTTATGCCTTTGAGAATCGGCGTCTTCTCCAAGAGGTGCGTCGCTTCCGCTCCTCGAACCCCGCGCGCGCTATCCCCCTTGGCATGTTTGATCCCGCTCGCTCTCTCGACGCCCAAATCCAATCCCTGCAACTTCTTCATGCAGAATTCGGTTTTCGTGGACTCAAGACCCAGCCCACTATCATCCAGTCCCCCATACTCAGTCTCTTATCCTCCCGCGGCGGTCGCTTGCTCGATCTCGCGGAGTCTCACGCTTGGCCCATCCTCATCCATAGTAGCGTTCACCCAGAAGATCCTTGGTCCCAAGTCCATGACATCCTCACCCTAGTGAAAAGCCGGCCCAACTTACGCTTCTGCTTGGCCCACTCCTGCCGTTTTGATCACGCTGGGCTGGACGAGGTTGCCACGTTGCCCAATGCCTGGTTTGACTGCTCCGCTCACCGGATCCACTGCCAATTAGCCGTGGACAATCATCCTTCGGTTGCCCCCAAGAAAACCCGATTCCCATCTGACTATCGCAATCCGACGCAGGTCCTTCACGATCTTGCTTCCGCCTACGGTAGGAAGATGATCTGGGGTACAGACGCCCCTTTCGAGTCTTACGCCGATGATTCGCTTCAGCTGCTCAGTAGCTACCGCGAAGAGGTGGAAGTTCTTGCAGGGATTCCGGCTGCTTACCAAAGAACCATCGCCTACGACAACCCCGTCACCCTTTATGGAAAACCGACCCCCTAATTTCGATCTTTCCGGCCATGCGGCTCTCGTCACCGGATCCACCCGAGGGATTGGTTCGGCCATGGCCGACGGCCTGACCGAGGCTGGAGCCGCCGTCTTGCGTCATGGTACCCGCGCAACCCCTCCGCAAAATCCCTCCGTGCTTCTGCAAGACCTCCTGCAACCCGATGGGCCGAGCCTCTTACTCCAAGCCGCTTTCGCGATCCGCCCATCCCTGAATCTTCTGGTTTGCAATGCAGGCAGTTTTTTTGATGTTCCATTTCTTCAAATGGATCGTGCCCGTTACGAAAAAACAATGCGCCTCAATGTCGAATCCGTATTTTTTCTGGTGCAAGAGTTCGCCCGTCGTATCTCGGAACAAAAGCGGGAGGGTGCGGTGGTTCTTGTCAGTTCCACCAACGGATTCCAATCGGAGGAAGACTCGGTTGCCTACGACACCTCCAAAGGAGCTCTGGTTATGCTTACTCGTAGCCTTGCTCTTGCCCTAGGCCCCATGAAGATTCGAGTGAATGGCATCGCCCCAGGCCTAATTCGCACCCCTCTGACTCAGGGCTGGATGGATCGGGAGCCAGATCGTGTGCGGCACGTTGAACAAAAGATCATTCTCGGTCGGACGGGCAAAGCCGAGGATTGTGCAGGGGCGTGCGTTTTCCTTTGCAGTGCGGCCGCCGCCTACATCACGGGAGAAATTCTCACCGTGGATGGCGGATTGACCACGACCCAAATCGGCCGCTTCTCCAAATGAAATCTATCGATTCGCTCGCCACTCCCGCCGCGCTTCTTCAGCCAGAGAAAATGACCGAGAACTGTCGGCGGATGCAGGACATATGTAGGAAAGCTGGCGTGGGCCTTTGGCCTCACATCAAGACTCACAAAACAGTTGCCATTTTAAAAGCTCAACTCGCTCTTGGGGCTGAGGGCGCGACCTGTGCAAAGTTGGGGGAGGCCGAAGCCATGATCCCCTCTGGGGTCCGCCGAATTTTTATGGCCCACTCCCTCAGTGATCTCCGTCACGCTCCTCGCCTCCGCCAGCTTCATTCCCAGTTAGATGAACTGATTCTCGCTGTGACCAGTTCCGCCCACTGGGAAGTACTTGAAAAAATCGTGGCTGCAGCGGACATCCAAGTCCCTGTCGCTCTCGCCGTCGATACCGGCCTATCCCGGGAGGGAGTCCGGAACGTTGCCGAGGCGCGCACTTTAGCCCAACAGATCCGTGGCTCCCGCCGTTTACAA
>Ga0209401_1000171_pt1 | contig 44564 bp, 42 predicted proteins | sample M_140807_MF_Meta_FD_187318 | JGI IMG/M metagenome (GOLD analysis project Ga0209401, IMG submission 187318) | Freshwater microbial communities from Lake Montjoie, Canada to study carbon cycling - M_140807_MF_MetaG (SPAdes) (version 2) | ecosystem: Environmental > Aquatic > Freshwater > Lake...
CGGATCGAGCACCCCGGTGGGGCGGATCACCTGCTCGGCCACTTGCCCCTTGCTCTGCGCCATCTCCCAGTTGCCAGGGGTGGCGCTCACGAAGATCGTTTGCTTCGCCTTCTCCCAGAATTCATCACCCTTGAGGGGCCGGTTGTCGGCGGCGCTGGGCAGGCGGAAGCCGTGCTCGATCAGCACCTGCTTGCGGCTCTGGTCGCCGTTGTACATGGCCTGCAGCTGGGAGCAGGTGACATGGCTCTCATCCACCACCAGCAGCCAGTCGTCGGGGAAGTAATCGATCAGGCATTCCGGCGGCGTCCCGGCGGGGCGACCGGCCAGGTGGCGGGCGTAATTTTCAACGCCGTTGCAATAGCCCACCTGCTCCAGCATCTCCAGGTCGTAGGTGGTGCGCTGCTCCAGCCGCTGGGCCTCCAACAGCCGCCCCTGGAGATTGAGCAGATCAAGCCGCTCGCGAAGCTCGGCGCGGATCTCCTTGATCGCCCCCTCCAGCCGCTCCTTCGGGGTCACGAAGTGTTTGGCCGGATAGATATTGATCGTGTCCAGGCTCTGCAGAATCTCACCGCTTGTGGGATCCACATAGCGGATCGCCTCCACCTCATCGCCAAACAATTCGATCCGCACCAGCCGATCTTCATAGGCGGGACCGATCTCGAGCACATCGCCCCGCACCCGGAAGCGGCCGCGGGCAATCTCGATGTCGTTGCGCGAATACTGGTTGTTCACCAGTTCCCGCAACGAAGATCGAAGGTCTAGGGTTTCGCCCACCTGGAACTTCACGGCGGCCTTGAGATACTCCGAGGGTATGCCGAGGCCATAAATGCAGCTGATCGAGGCGACCACGATCACATCCTTGCGCTCAAACAACGAGCGGGTGGCGGAGTGGCGCAGCATGTCGATCTCTTCATTGATCGACGCCGTCTTGGCGATGTAGGTGTCCGAGACCGGCACATAGGCCTCGGGTTGGTAGTAGTCGTAATAGGAGATGAAGTATTCCACCGCATTGTGCGGGAAAAACTCCCGCAACTCATTGCAGAGCTGGGCGGCCAGGGTCTTGTTATGGGCCAACACCAGGGTGGGCCGCCCGGTTTGGGCGATCACATTGGCAATCGAAAAGGTCTTGCCGGTGCCGGTGGCCCCGAGCAGGGTCTGGTAACGCTCGCCGTTTTCAACACCCGCGGTCAGGGCGGCGATCGCCGTGGGTTGGTCGCCCTTCGGCTCATAGGGGGCATGCAGTTGGAAGGAAACCATGGGCCCATTGTCCCCGAAATGGCGGAGCGCTGTGGTGCCCGTTGGGTGCTCCGCCAGCTCAGGGCTGCTCGTGAGCAGCCGAGGTGCCGTCGTTTGCCTCAGCCCACCGTCCAGCCCGTGAGGAAGGTTGCCGCCCGGAGCAGAGGTACCTCGAGGCCAAGGGCCCGCAGCACAAAGAAACTGATCAGGCTGTAGGAGAGGGAACCGAGAGCCGCACTGACCAGACCGTTGCGGAGGCGGAAGCCCTGGATCAGCCAGGCCGTGAAGCCAAACAACAGGATCGAGATCAGCCACTCAAACAGGAAACCCACCGGGATCAGGCCGCCGAGGGTCGTGACCATCTTCAGCGGGGCCAAAATCAGGCGGAGGGGCCAAACCAGCAAGGTGCCGGCCAAACTGATCACCAGAGCCGATACCAGGGCGATCGGAAAGCTCACCATCTCCACCCCGATCGGCAGGCGGGTGATCAGCAGCAGAATGGCTGCCCGTACGGGCCACTGCAGCAGCCACACGAGGCTTTGGCCCATGGAAGCTCCCCCGATCGAAAACGGCTTCCAGGGTAGCGGCTCCGACCTAGCCACCAACCACTGGTCGTGAGCTTCCAATAAGCCTGCCGCGAAGCTCAGACAGCGGCAGGCTCCCCGGGCCTCGCTCCGATCAAACCGTGCGCAGCTTGGGCTGGGCGGTGGCCGGTGCCACGGCGTCGATTGCCTCCCGCAGCCCACGCACCACCGCCACCATGGCCAGCTCATCACCGAGCCGGTTCACGGCGGAACCCACCCCCACACCAGCAGCCCCGGAGGCCAGGGCCATCGGCACGGTCACGGCGGAGAGGCCCGAGGCGCAAAGCACCGGGGCGGGGTTGGGGCCAGCCGCCGCCAGAGCGCGGCTGATGCCATGGGCGGCCGCGAGGGTGGGAGCCGCCTTCTCGATCAGGCCGAGGCTGCCGGGGCTGAAGGGTCTGGCACTGGTGCCCCCTTCGGTCTGAATCAGGTCGGCACCGGCAGCCACCAGATCCACGGCCAGCTGCTCCTGCTGGTCAAGGGGCAGCACGTGGGGCACGGTCACCGAAAGCACCACCTCCGGCAGCAGGGCCCGGGTGCGGCGGGTGAGCTCGAGCACCTCCTCGGCCCCAAAGACGCGGCCCTGGGGGTAGAAAGCATCGAAGTTGCCGATCTCGACGAGGACAGCGCCGGCAGCCACGGCGGCTGGGAAGAGCTCAGGGTCCACGGCCGACACACAGATCGGCAACTGGGGACAGGCCTCCGCCACGGCGCGCACCAGGGCGGGTTCGCAGGCGATATCCACGAGATCGGCCCCACCGGCGGCGGCGGCCCGGGCGATCTTCAGCACCGCAACCGCATCCCGATTGGCCAAACCAGCGATCACCTTGAGCAGCCGGCGGGTGGTGATAGCAACTTGGAGGGTCGGGGGCAGGCTGGAGGAACGCATCATCGGAACGGATCGGCAGTGCTGGCGTGATTCTCCCATCCGAAGCCTCTCCACCCCGGTGGAGCCCCCACCATCAGCGCCTGCACCGTCACCTGCTGCGCCATCCGGAGCTGCTGCCCGCCGGCGCGTCGCTGCTGCTGGCCGTGTCGGGAGGGCAGGATTCGATGGCCCTCACCGTGCTGCTGGCCGACCTGCGCCGCCTGCACCACTGGCGGCTGGCGCTGTGGCATGGCAATCACGGTTGGCGCGCCGAGGCGGCGCAGCAGGCAGGGGAGCTGCAGGCCTGGGCCCACAGCCAGAAGCTGCCGTTCCTGCTCGAGCAGGCCGAGGAGCCGCCCGCCGGTGAGGCGGCCGCCCGCCGCTGGCGCTACGACTGCCTGCAGCGCCAGGCGGCCGCCCTGGACGTCCCGCATGTGGTGACGGGACACACGGCCAGCGACCGGGCCGAAACCCTGCTGCTCAACCTGGCCCGGGGCAGCCATCGCCGCGGCCTGGCCAGCCTGAGGCCCACCCGCTCCCTATCCGGAGAAGCCCGGCCAGAGCAAGAACAGGAAAGCCACGGGGAGGGCAATCGCAGGGACCCCATCCGGCTGGTGCGGCCCCTCCTGCCCTTTAGCCGGGAGGACACCGGGCGGCTCTGCCGGGAGCTGGAGGTGCCGATCTGGGAGGACAGCACCAACCGGGATAGCCGGTTCGGGCGCAATCGGCTGCGGGCCGAGGTGGTCCCCGTGCTGGAGGCGCTCCATCCCGGGGCAGTCCGGCGGATCGGCGCCCTAGCGGGGCGCCTGGAGGAGGAGCTCGATGGGCAGGATGAACTTGTGGCGCTAGCCCTGCGGGGCCTGTTCCCCGCCCCCGGGGACACCACCTTGGTTCTCGGGCGTGAAGGCCTGGGCCGGCTCAGCCTCGGCAACCGGCGCCTGCTGCTGGAGCGCTGGCTCGCACTCCATGGCGTCCCCTCCCAGCCGTCGCGGGCGCTGGAGGATCTCGCTAGTCGGCTCGCCGGGCAACGGGGTTCCGGTGGCCGAAATCTGCCCGACGGATGGCGGTTGCGCTGGGATCAGAGCACACTGGTGCTCCAGTTCCCCGCAATCTCCGATACCGGTCATGGCCCATTCCCCCCTCGCGAATGACCCCGGCGAGCTCTACTCGGAACTCGAACGGGCCTACACCGAAGACCGCTGGGCGGATGTGCTGAAACAAGGAGAGCGGCTGATCGCGCATCTGAACAACCAACCCGATCCCGTGACCGGTTATCTCGCGAGCCGGGCGCACTTGCTGCTGGGCCATGCCCATCTCTACGGTCTCCGCGACCCAGCCGCAGCCCTGCCCCACTACCAAGCGGTGCTTGCCGAGCCGCAGGATCCGGACCTGCAGCGGATCGCCGAAGAAGCCCTGCCCTACTGCCAGCCCCCCAGTAAGACGGTGACCCCAGCAGCAAGAGCGGCCACGCCAACCGCGATGGCCCAGGAACTCGACCCCTGGACGACGATCGCACCCACGGCGGAACCGGGTCCGGCGCAGCAAGCCATCACGGAAGCCGCCACCCCCTGGCTGGATGAAACCATCCAAGTGGAAACATCCGTCCAGACCGAGGCGGGCGGAGTGCTGGCCGCGCGAGGCGAAACTGGCCAGGAGGTGGTGCCTAGCCTTGAGGTGGAGGTGGTGGAGGAACCGGAACTGGTAGAGGTGGCCCAGGCCGATCCCAGTCTTGCCGAGGAGCTAAACCTCGAACTGACACGCATCCGCGAACAACGGGCCGCCCGCCGAGGGGATGGGCTGGAGAGCCAGGAATTGGTGAACCGGGCCCCAGCCTCTGGGCATGGCCAACGGGAATCCGATGATCTGATGGAAGACCCGGAGCTGCTCGCTGGCTTGCTCCGGGTGGTGGTGAAGCCCCTGAGGGCGGCCTAGCAGGCCACGGCCGCAGAGCGACGGCGACGGGTCCGACCCTCGAGCTCAGCCTCGTCGGCGCTGGGGGAGGGTTGCTTCGCTACGGGGGCGGCAGGTGCTGGGGAAGGAGCTGCCGCCGCCACCCGAGCGGGATCGCGAACCAACTCCCGGGAGAGCTCACGGCCTCCATCCCGCCCACCATCGCGACGGCCGCGGGGCGCCGGACGGGAGTCGGGCTCGACATCGGCGCGGCCCTTGTAGGCCGGCGTGCCTGCCGGGGCGGGCTGCACCAGGCAGATGATCAGGGGCTCCACCTGGAGTTCGCGGCGCAGGCGGCGCTGCAGACCCAGCTCTACCTCCCGCTGCACGCCCACCCAATCCACATCGGGAGCCTTGCCGCCTGTGTTGCGGGAGAGCTGGCTCCAGCGGTTCTCAAGCACCCAAGTGATCTCGCGCTCGGCCCAGATCGAGAGCTTGCGGGCATCGGCGGTGGTCACCACCCCGCGGATGTTCACCCTGGCCGGCGCTGCCATCACCCCATCGGTGGTGATCACCGCCAGCAGGGTAATCACGCCATCTTCGGCGAGCTGCTGGCGCTCCTTGAGCACCCGGGCGTCGACGATGCCATTACGGGAGGCGTCGAGCAGCTCGATGCCGGCCTTCACCGGATCACCCTTACGGATCGAATCGGGGGTGAGTTCCACCACATCGCCGTTGTCGATGATCAGGGTGTGATCAGCCGGCACCCCCATCGACTGGGCGGTTTTGGAGTGGGCCACCAGCATGCGGTGCTCGCCATGCACCGGCACGAAGAACTTGGGCCTCGCCAGGGCCAGCATCAGCTTGTGGTCCTCCTGGAAACTGTGACCAGACACGTGAATGCCTTCCCCCTTGCCATAGACCACCTTGGCGCCGAGCATCATCAGCTTGTCGATGGTGTTGACAACCGAGATCGTGTTTCCCGGAATCGGGCTGGCCGAAAAGATAATCGTGTCACTGGTCTTCACCTGCACCTGGGGATGTTCGCCCCGGGAGATGCGGCTGAGGGCAGCCAGGGGCTCCCCCTGGCTGCCGGTCATCAGCAGCAAGGTTTCGCGGTCGGGCAGATCACGAATCTGCTTGATCGGCACGAACAGTTCATCGGGGGCACGCATGTAGCCCAATTCGCGTGCCTTGGCGATCACATTGAGCATGGAGCGGCCCAGCAGACCCACCTTGCGGCCATTCTTGAGCGCCAGTTCCAGGATCATCGAGACCCGATGGATCGAGCTGGCGAAGGTGGTGATGATCACCCTGCCCTCCGCTTGGGAGATATGGCGATCCAGGTGGGGGAATACGGAACGCTCGGGCGGACAGAAGCCCGGCAACTCAGCGTTGGTGGAGTCACTGAACAGACACAGCACACCCTTCTCGCCGTAATGGGCAAGGCGGGCGATGTCGAAGTGCTCGCCATCGACAGGAGTGTGGTCGAACTTGAAGTCGCCGGTGAAAACAATCACGCCAGCCGGAGTGGTGATCGCCAGCGTGTAGCTGTCGGCCATCGAGTGGGTGTTGCGGATGAACTCCACCGAGAAGTGCTGACCCACCTTCACCACTTCGCGGGGGGAGACGGTCTGGAGGATGGTGCGGTCCATCACGCCCGCTTCCTCCATCTTGCCGGTGAGAATCGAGAGGGCGAGGCGAGGCCCGTAGATGATCGGAATATTAAAATTCTTGAGGTGGTGGGGAATGCCACCGATGTGATCTTCATGCCCGTGGGTCACGATCATGCCGCGGATCCGTTTCTGGTTCTCGCGCAGGTAGCTGGTGTCGGGCAAAACCACATTCACGCCGTGCATGCCATCGCTGGGGAAGGCCAGACCGCCATCCACCAGCATCAGGTCATCGCCGTATTCGAAGACGCAGGTGTTCTTGCCGATTTCGTGAAGGCCGCCGAGGGGGATCACCCGGAGGGCGGGCTGGCCTTTGCCTTGGCCGTTGGTGCCGGGGTTGGATTCGTTCGAATTGCTCATGTAGGGACCGGAGAAAGAAAATTTGATCTGGACTGTGGCTGGATTGGGATCGGACCCGTTCAGGACTGGCCTGAGGGGGAGCGATGGTGCGGGACTGGCGAGGATCGCCGGACCGTTGGGAGCCGTGGCGTCAAGTGGGACGCAGGGCGGCCAGGATTGAGGAGAGACGTTCACGCACGCTGCTGTCGGCGGAAAGAAGGGGAAGACGAGGAGCACCCACCGGCCAGCCGCCGAGCTCCAAGGCGGCCTTGACGGGAATGGGATTGGAGGTGCAGAAGAGGGCCTGGAACAGGGGCAACAGGGCTTCGTGCCGGGCTAGGGCGAGGGTGTGATCGCCGGCCAGGAAGGCCTGAATCAGCTCACGGATCTGGGGTCCGGCCACATGGCTGGCCACACTCACCACGCCCACGGCGCCCACGGCCAGCATCGGCAGGGTGAGGGCGTCATCGCCGCTGTAGATCGCCAGCCGCTCGCCGCCGCAGAGCAGGCGCAGGCGACTCACCTCCTCGGTGGTGCCGCTGGCGGCCTTGTAGGCCACCACGTTGGGCAGATCCAGCAGGCGGGCCACTGTTGCCGGCTCAAGGCTGCAGCCGGTGCGGCCGGGGATGTTGTAAAGCATCAGGGGCAGGCCGGGGGCCGCCTCGGCAACGGCCCGGAAATGGGCCTCCAGCCCTTCCTGGGGGGGGCGGTTGTAGTAAGGCACCACCACCAGGGCACCATCGGCACCGAGGGCTGCAGCCTCGGCCGTGGCCTCCTCGGCTTCAGCGGTGCAGTTGCTGCCGCTACCAGCCAGCAGGGCGGCCCGCTCACCCACCGCTCCCTTGACGGCGGCGAAGAGGGCATGCTGCTCAGTCCAGCTGAGGGTGGGGGATTCGCCGGTGGTGCCGCAGAGCACAAGGCCATCCGAGCCCTGCCGCACCAGATGATCGGCCAGGCGGGCGGCCAGCTCAAGATTCAGCGCGCCATCCGGGGCGAAGGGAGTAACCATCGCCGTGACCACCCGACCAAAGGGGGCCCCGGGGCCGGCAGCCGTGCTGATCGCGGCGGAAGTCGGGGCGTTCACGCCTCGTCCTCCCCGCAGAGCAGTTCGGCGATCTGGATCGCGTTGAGGGCAGCCCCCTTGCGGATCTGGTCGCCGCAGAGCCAGAGCTCCAGGGCGTTGGGTTCGCTGAGATCCTGGCGGATGCGGCCCACGGCCACCGGATCGCGGCCGGTCACATCCGTGGGCATCGGGAAGCGGTTGGCGCCGAAGTCCTCGATGAGTTCCACGCCGGGGGCCACCGCCAGCAAGGCCCGGGCCTCCTCCACCGGGAAGGGTTCGCTGAATTCGATGTTCACGGCTTCGGAATGGGCCCGCAGCACCGGCACCCGCACGCAGGTGGCCGAGAGGCGCAGATCCGGTAGGTCCATGATCTTGCGGGTCTCGTTGCGCATCTTCAATTCCTCCTCGCAGTAGCCACTGGGCTCCAGCGGCGAGTTGTGGAGGAAGAGGTTGAAGGCCAGGGAATGGGGCAGCACAGTGCTCACCGGCTCCCCGCCATCTAGCACGGTGCGGCTCAGCTGGCGCAGCTCCTCCATCGCCCGGGCGCCGGCGCCGCTGGCGGATTGGTAGGTGCTGATCACCACCCGACGGATCGGCCGCCGGGCGGCCAGAGGCGCCAAGGCAAGGGTGAGCAGGATCGTGGTGCAGTTGGGGTTGGCGATCACGCCGCGGTGGCGGAAGACCGCCTCGGGGTTCACCTCCGGCACCACCAGAGGAACGGCGGGGTCGAGCCGGAACGCACTGGAGTTGTCGATCAGCACAGCACCAGCCGCCACCGCCTCGGGGGCCCAGGTCCGCGACACCGATCCCCCGGCCGAGGCGAGCACCAGATCCACCCCGGCGAAACAGCCCGCCTGCACCGGTTGCACCGTGACGCTCGCGCCCTGCCAGGACACCTCCTGACCCGCTGAGCGGGAAGACGCCAGGGGGAGCAGCTCAGCCACGGGAAACCGACGCTCCTCCAGCAAGGCGAGAAGCTCCTGGCCCACGGCCCCGGTGGCGCCGAGCACGGCGACCCGCAGGGGACGGCGGGGAAGCCGGGATCCGGGGGTCTGGAGGGCGGAGGGGGAAGTGGCGATCAACGGACCGGAAAACGAGGAAGCAGTGCGGGGAAAAGGTTCTGGACGGAGAGCTGCGCTGAATCAAGGCTCGCAGGCACAGCGGGCGTTGAGGGGAGGGCAGAAGGGGGATCCAACGCAGCCAACTGCTGGGATCAGGAATGGCGGAAACGGAAGGGAAGAGGTCTTGGCGAACGCGGTGGAGATGGGAGTCGAGGGGTATTGGGTTGGGGAACCAGAACTCGGCGGGAGCGTGGGGAACCTGCGGAGATTCAATCGAGGGCCCAAGGGAACCCTGGGCCCTCGGACGTCGTGCAGCGCCTACGGATGCGGCCGGAACCACACCTTGTGGGAACAGCTCCGCTCCGAAAGGATCGGCAGCGGATGGGGATATCGACACGTCTGTGCGTCGCATCCACAATACGCGCCCTGTGCCGAAACGGCCACTTTCTAGGATCGGTGATTGCTCCGCCGACCGGCCCCCGTCCATGAGTCCTGCCGCCAGCTCCGCTCCCGCCGCCTCGGCCGCCAGCCCGACCGGCGCAGGTCTGAAGGTGAGTACCCAGCCGCGCCCGAACAGTCGCTTGGCGTTGGAGGTGGAGGTGCCGGGCGAGCGCAGCCGCAGCAGCTACGAACGGGCCCTCGAGCAGCTCAGCCGCACCATCAAGCTGCCCGGATTCCGTAAGGGCAAAGTGCCCCGCTCCGTGTTGCTCCAGCAGATCGGACCGCTTCGGGTGCGCGCCACCGCCTTGGAGGAGCTGGTCGACAGCGTGTTCCGCCAGGCCCTGGAGCAGGAGAAGATCGCGGCCCTGAGCCAGCCGGTGCTGGCAGGCGGATTCGAGGCGGTGCTGGAGCGGTTCGTGCCCGGCAGCGATCTCAGCTTCACCCTGGAGCTCGATGTGGAGCCCTCCCCGACCCTCAAGACCACCAAGGGACTCAAGGCCGAGGCCGAGCCGGTGGCCTACGACCCGGCCCGGGTGAATGAGCTGCTGGAGGACTCCCGCCGCCAGCTCGCCACGCTGGTGCCCGTGGAAGGACGCCCCGCCGCCAGCGGGGACGTGGCCCGGATCGCCTTCAGCGGCAGCTTCAGCGACACCGGCGCCGCGATCGAGGGCGGCAGCAGCGATGGCATGGAGGTGGAGCTGGAGGAGGGCCGCATGATCCCCGGCTTTGTGGAGGGGATCGTGGGCCTGGCCACGGGTGAGACCCGCACCGTGAGCTGCACCTTTCCCGAGTCCTACCCCCAGGAGGATGCCGCCGGCCGGGGCGCCAGCTTCGCGATCACCCTGCTGGATCTCAAGAGCCGCGAACTGCCCGCCCTCGACGACGCCTTCGCCCAGCAGGCCAGCGACCAGCCCACCCTGGCCGACCTGCGAACCGACCTGGAAAACCGCCTGAAGGAGGACGCCGAGCGTCGCCACCGCGGCAACCGCCACGAGGCCCTGCTCGAGGCCCTGGTGGAACAGCTCGAGGTGGAGTTGCCCGAAACCCTGGTGCAGGAGGAGGTACGCGCCCTGATCGAGCAGACCGCCAGCCAGATCGCCCAGCAGGGCATGGATGTGAAGAAGCTGTTCACACCGGATCTGGTGCGCAGCTTGATGGACACCTCCCGGCCGGAGGCGGAGCAGCGTCTGCGCCGCAACCTGGCCCTGCGGGCCCTGGCGACCGCCGAGAAGGTCACGGTGGCCGAAAAGGATCTGGAAGCCAAGCTGCGGGAGGTGAGCCGCGACCTGAGTGACGGCAACCGCATCGATCCGGCCCGCCTGCGGGCCGCCGTGGCCGACGACCTGCTGCGCGAGGCACTCCTGGAGTGGCTCGAGTCGAACAGCACGGTCACGGAAAAAGCGCCCGCCACCGCGGCGGAAGCGGATGACGAGAGCTCCGGCGATACCCCGGTGAAGGCAGGCAAAGGAGGAAAAGAGAAAGCCGCCAGCAAGGAAGCCGGCGAAACCGCCTCGGCCGACATGGCAACCGTCGACTGAACCGGCGGCCCCGAACAGCGGAGGGGGGAACCGCCCAAGCAGCAGAGCCCATAGATTGTTTTGAGGTTCTGCCCTGCGAGTTCCCGCCGCGTGATCCATCCCCGCAACGACGACCAAGCCCTTGCCGCGAGCTTGCTGGATCCCAGCGATACAGTGCCGGCCCTGGGGATCGGTGGCCTTCGGCACCACCCGGTCCACAGCCGCTGGGCCGGGCCCCATCCCTGGAACGCCCTGGTGGGAAGCGAACCGGTCGCAAGCCCCGGCGTGTTGCCCACCGTTGTCGAGCAATCCGGCCGTGGCGACCGCGCCTTCGACATCTACTCCCGCCTGCTGCGGGAGCGGATCATCTTTCTGGGCACCGGCATCGACGACCAGGTGGCCGATTCCCTGGTGGCCCAGCTGCTCTTTCTCGAAGCCGAGGATCCCGAGAAGGACATCCAGATCTACATCAACTCCCCCGGCGGCTCGGTGACCGCGGGCCTGGCGATCTACGACACGATGCAGCAGGTCTCCCCGGAGGTGGTGACCATCTGCTACGGCCTGGCCGCCAGCATGGGAGCCTTCCTCCTTTCGGGGGGCACCAAGGGCAAGCGCCTGGCCCTTCCGAATGCTCGAATCATGATCCACCAGCCCTTGGGCGGCGCCCAGGGCCAGGCCGTGGACATCGAGATCCAGGCCCGCGAGATTCTCTTTCTTAAGGACACGCTCAACGGGCTGATGGCTGAACACACCGGCCAACCGCTCGAAAAGATCGCCGAAGATACCGACCGCGACTACTTTCTTTCTCCTGCTGAAGCGGTTGAATACGGCCTGATCGACCGCGTGGTCGACGAAACGGCCCCCTGATCGGAACCGCCGCTCCTGGTCGGCCGCCGCGTCGTGCCACCGCCCGTCACCGCTCCCATCGCCTGATGCCGAAGTTCGATGCCCACCTGAAGTGCTCCTTCTGCGGCAAGTCGCAGGACCAGGTGCGCAAGCTGATCGCCGGCCCCGGGGTGTACGTCTGCGATGAGTGCATCGACCTCTGCAACGAGATCCTCGATGAAGAGCTGGTGGAAGGCCATAGCCACCCCGGCGGCCGGCCAGCCCCGGAAACGAGCCGCAAGAGCACCAGCAAGAAACTGAGCAAGCCGGCTCCCACCCTGGCTCAGGTGCCCAAGCCCCAGGAGATCCGCGGCTTCCTCGACCAGCAGGTGGTGGGCCAGGAGGAGGCCAAGAAGGTGCTGGCGGTGGCTGTCTACAACCACTACAAGCGGCTGGCCTGGCAGGGTGATGGCAAGGGCGAAACCGACCGCAGCGCCACCCGCCTGCATAAATCCAACATCCTCTTGATCGGCCCCACCGGCTGCGGCAAGACCCTGCTGGCCCAATCGCTGGCGGAGATGCTCGATGTGCCCTTCGCCATGGCCGACGCCACCACCCTCACCGAGGCGGGCTATGTGGGCGAAGACGTGGAGAACATCCTGCTGCGGCTGTTGCAGAAATCAGACATGGATGTGGAACAGGCCCAGCGGGGGATCATCTACATCGATGAGATCGACAAGATCGCCCGCAAGAGCGAAAACCCATCGATCACCCGCGATGTGTCGGGGGAAGGGGTGCAGCAGGCGCTGCTGAAGCTGCTCGAGGGCACCGTGGCCAACGTGCCGCCCCAGGGGGGCCGCAAGCACCCATACCAGGACTGCATCCAGATCGACACCAGCCAGATTCTGTTCATCTGCGGCGGCGCCTTCGTGGGCCTGGAGCAGCTGATCCAGAAGCGGATGGGCCGCAATGCGATCGGCTTCCTGCCGGAAGGCGGCCAGGGCCGGCCCCGCCAAGGCAAGGAGCGCCTGACCGCCGAAGCCCTGCGCCACCTCGAACCCGACGACCTGGTGCGCTATGGCCTAATCCCGGAGTTCATCGGCCGCCTACCCGTGAGCGCCGTGCTCGAGCCCCTCGATGAGCGGGCCCTTGAGGCGATCCTCACCGAACCGCGCGATGCCCTGGTGAAGCAGTTCCAGACCCTGCTCAGCATGGACAACGTGCGCCTGGAGTTCGAGCCCGGCGCGGTGGAGGCGATCGCCAGCGAAGCCCACCGCCGCAAGACTGGGGCCCGCGCCCTGCGGGGCATCGTGGAGGAGCTGATGCTCGATTTGATGTACGACCTCCCCTCCCGCAGCGATATGAAGAGCTTCACGATCACACGCGAGCTGGTGGAGCAGCGCAGCAAGGCCCAGGTGGTGCCCCTGGGCGGCGGCGAGCGGAAAGAGCAGGCGAGCGCCTGAGTTCTGGAATCCGGGAACCTCGGGAGAAACCCGAGCCGTGGTGAAACCCGAGCCTGGTGAAACCCGGAAGGGCCCGTGGTCGACCTGGCCATCAGCGCATACCGATGGGTGTTGGACCAAGGCGACGGGGCCGGGGTGGTGCAATCCCCACCAGCCTTGGGAGGCCAAGGCGACCGGGGTCGGGGCGAAGCTGGAGATCATCTGAATCCCGGAGCCCGCCAACCTTGGCCCTCGCCGACCACCTGCAGGCCCCCCGCCAGCACGGCCTGTTCAACCACCACGGCATCGACCTAGGCGACGGCACGGTGGCCCACTACCTGGAGGGGCGCGCCATCTTGCGCAGTCCGCTCGAAGAGTTCAGCCGCAGCCAGCCGATCACGGTGGTGGACTACCCGGAGGAGGAGGTCTCAGCGCCGGGCGTCACCGTGCGCCGGGCGATGGGCCGCCTGGGCGAGCAGAACTACAACCTGCTGTTCAACAACTGCGAGCACTTCGCCCACTGGTGCAAGACCGGCCGCCACCGCAGCTCCCAGGTGGAGGGCTGGCTCCACACCGGCAGCCTCGGCGCCCTGGCCTTCGGCCAGTTCGTGCCGGCGGCCCTGCTCACCGGCGTGCGGATGTTGCTGCGGCAGGGCATCACCGTGGAGCCGGAACAGCTGGAAAAAGGCCGCGACCTGGCCCTCAAAAGCCTTGAGCAGCTCGATGGCCTGCGCGCGAAGCTGCAGGGGCGGCTGGAGGAGGAGCTGGCGAAGGCTGAGCTGCGCTGGGGCAGCAATGAGCAACCCAGTGATCAGTTTGTGCAGCTGCGCCTCGCCGCTCAGAAGCTGGCGGACCAGCTCAGCCAGGTAGAGGAACTGGAGGCGAGGTTGGAGGGGATGTTGGGGAGGCAGGGAAGCGGACGGCCCCGGCCCCTACCCGAATCAACACCACAAGACACCCAGCTCTGACATTCAGCCCTGACGAGATACCTGGCAAGATTTCAGAAACGGCCACCCAGGAACAGCGACTGAATCAGCGACGGCCCTGCAAACAACCGAACCAAGAAAGACACATCCTGATCAATCCGGACATGCCAGTAAAGATGCGAACCAGGCCGTTGGGCCGAAGTGTGCGATCACTATCAGGATTGGCGCCAGGATTCCAATGATAGGCAATCAGAATCTGACGCAAATCCTCAACGATGGAGCCCATCACCCTGAGGCTATGCAGGAACCCATCGGAGCGCGCCAGCAACACCATTTTGAATTCAAGGCCTGCGTACAACTTACGAAGTCGGACCTCCCACAAAGTCGCTACAGATTTGGCTTGAACTGCAGACTGCGTGAGACGAGAAGTAAGGGAGTCGCGATGAACACGATACAAGGTCAGCTGCTCGGGTAGATAAAGAAACCGACCCTTTCCCGCCAGCAAAGACCAACATAGCCAGTCTTCAACTCCTTGCTTGCCCACAAAAGAAAAAGGCACTCGCTCGAGCAGGTCCGCTCGCATCAATGAAGAGGAAATGCAAATCCTGTTGCGAATAAGATAATCCTTTTGCCCACGAAACCAATAAGGAATCTCAGGGCTACCCGAAAAAGCCCCTTCATAAAAAGCAGCTTGATTAAGATCGCCGATTACTTTAACCGCAGTATGACACATCACTATCTCAGGATAGCGCTCAAACGCAGCCAACTGCCGCTCCAACTTGCTGGGCTCGTAGAGGTCATCAGCATCAAGAAAGGCGATATACTCACCACACGCATGAGCCACACCGAGAGCACGAGTCATGCTGGCGCCATAGTTCTGGTGCCCCGGATGAGCCAGAAGCAGAATGTGCGGATAGTGGCTTTCCTTGAGCTCGCGCAACAGCTCCCAGGTTCGATCAGAAGAGCCGTCATCAACAAGAATCACCTCTTTCGGAGGCAACGTCTGAGCGGCAACTGATACCAGGGTTTCAGCGATAGTGGCCTGGCAGTTAAAACAAGGAATGATGACGGATACCGAGCTGGGCTTCATATCGCAATCATTTGACAATATAATTCAATCATATGATCAACAAAAAGTCAAAGGCTCGACCCTAGGCAAGGCAGCAATGAATGACGAATTCGCCGACCTCAGGGCACCAAGAAACGCGCAAGCAACGTACATCTAGAAGGAAGAAGCAGCTCATAGAGGAAACCTCAAAACAACAAATCCATCAATTCAGGGTTTCAGAGCGGCATCCATCGGCAGCTGCTGCTCTTCACCCGAGCCAGGACAACGTGCCAGGGTCAGCAGAGCGAGAAGCAAACTCGTGTTAGTCAGGAGCTAAATCCACACCGATTCACAAGAAATCCTGCACGCCTTTTCTTCCTACTTGATCACAGACCCGGATCGAGCTGGGGGACCCGTGAACCGTGTCTCTACGCGACAATGGCCCGATGACTCCGGCCTACCAACCCCTCCACCACAAGTACCGCCCCCAGCGCCTCTCCGAGCTGGTGGGGCAGGAGGCCATCGCCGCCACCCTGGGAAATGCCCTGCGGACCGGCCGGATTGCGCCGGCCTACCTGTTCAGCGGGCCTCGCGGCACCGGCAAGACCTCCAGCGCCCGCATCCTGGCCCGCTCGCTCAACTGCGTGGCCAGCGAGGGGCCCACGCCCGAACCCTGCGGCACCTGTGAGCTCTGCATCTCGATCGCTGCCGGTAATGCCCTCGACGTGATCGAGATCGACGCCGCCTCCAACACCGGCGTCGACAACATCCGCGAGCTGATCGAACGCTCGCGCTTCGCGCCGGTGCAGGCCCGCTGGAAGGTCTATGTGGTGGACGAGTGCCACATGCTCTCCACCGCTGCGTTCAACGCCCTGCTCAAGACCCTGGAGGAACCGCCGCCGCGGGTGGTGTTCGTGCTGGCCACCACCGATCCGCAGCGGGTGCTGCCCACCATCCTCTCCCGCTGCCAGCGCTTCGATTTTCGCCGCATCCCCCTGGAAGCCCTTGAACGGCACCTCACCTGGATTGCCGAACAGGAGGCGATCGGCATCACCCCCGAAGCCCTGCAGGTGGTGGCCCAGCGGGCCCAGGGCGGCCTGCGCGATGCCGAAAGCCTGCTGGATCAACTCAGCCTGCTGCCGCCACCGATTGAACCCTTGGCCGTGTGGGAGCTGCTCGGAGCGGTGCCGGAGCAGGAACTGCTGCTGCTGGCCCGGGCCATGGCCGAAGCCGAGCCACTTGGGGTGATTGAGGCCTGCCGCCAGCTGTTGGAGCGGGGCCGCGAGCCCTCCGCCGTGCTGCAGGGTCTGGCCGGGTTGCTGCGGGATCTGCTGCTGGCCGGGGTGGCGCCCGACCGGCTGGAGCTCACCAGCGTGTCCCCGGCGCTGCGGCCCGAGCTGCCCGCCGTGGCTCGCTCCATCGGCAAGGCGCGCTTGCTCCACTGGCAGGCCCAGCTCAAGGGAAGCGAGCAGCAACTTCGTCACAGCGTGCAACCCCGCCTCTGGCTAGAGGTCCTGCTGCTGGGCTTGCTGGCCGAACCCCAGGCCAGCGCTGAGCCAAACCACCAAGTCGATGGCGCTCGGGCCCAAGTGAGAAGTGCTGCTCAGCCTGCAGTGCCGGCCAGGACGCCGACAGCGGCGGCGGGGGCCCGTGCAATCGAAACCGCGACTCAGGGGGTATCCACAACCGATGCACTAGGTCCTGCGCCCTCCGACACCCGCCAACCGACCAGCGGCCCCTTGCAGGAGACCCAACCGGAACCTGGGGTTCCCAGCAACCAGGAGCAACCTGAAACCCCCGTTCCAGGAACGGCTCCGGCGGCGCCGGCCAGTGCGCAGAACCTGGGCGAGCTCTGGCAGCAGATCCTGGCGGGCCTTGAGCTGCCCTCCACCCGCATGCTCCTCTCGCAACAGGCCCACCTGCACCGCCTTGATAACAACCGCGCCGTGGTGCGGGTGTCCAGCAACTGGATCGCCATGGTGCAGAGCCGGCTGCTGCTGCTGGAGGGCGCCGTGACCAAGGCCCTCGGGAGCTCCAGACAGGTCACGCTGGAGGCGAACGACCAGAAGGAAGCCTCACCGGTCGCTTTCCCGTTGCCGGCACCACCACCAGCTGAAGCAAGGGTTCCGATGGCAGCGGCGCAGCCCGCAGCCCCGATCGAGGAGCCGGCGGTGGCGCCGGAATCGGAAGCACAGGCTTCCCACGCATTAGCAGCTTCGCCCAAGCCTGAGGTCGCCAGCACAGGCCCGCGCGAAGAAGCACCCCTGCCGCCTACGCCCATCAACGATGAACGAACAATGGGCACCGCCTCCAGCGGCAGACTCGACGAAAAAGCAAAACTATTCGCCGATTTCTTCAATGGTGAGCTGGTGGCTGGCAACGATCAGCCAGGCTGACGCCAACGACGCTTGACGATCCAGAGCAAACGAGCTGATACAGGTGTCATGCTTCGCCAGCCAGGCGGCGAGCCCTGCTAACACAGACGCGCAATGGGCTCACCAGATCAAAGCGATTGAGCACAGCATGCTGGCTCAAAACCAAGGGCACCGAACGAGATCACGTCCCACTGGATTCAGTCGCGATTTCAATGCCGCCAACCTGAGGATCATCCTCCAGGTCGGGTCCGGCCTCCCAACCCTCGTCGTCCCCTCCCCCATGCACCGTCTTGGCCCAAACCAGCGTTTTGGGCAGCAGGGCCATCTTCAGCGCCACCCACGGGATCACCACGAACCAATGCATCAGATAGCCCATCGCCAGGGCGATGTGAACCGGGGTGGGTTTGGGCAGCGATGGGCCTTCGGCGGGGCGTCTGCAGCCCGCAGCGATGGAAAAGCCTGAAAGACCCAGGGCCACGAGCGAGAAGGGCCACATCCCGGGCGGGGTGCCGGTGAGCAGGGCGCCGGCCAGATCGGCCACGGCCATCACCGGCAGCACGTACTGGAGCACGAAGAACGCGGCCAGGTCCCGCTTCTGGGCACCGTTGAGGCGGCCTGAAACCAGCTGGTCGCCGTAATCGAGGAAGCGCTGCAAACCCCCTTCGGCCCAGCGCTGCCGCTGGCGCCACAGGGCCGGCAGGGTGAGCACCGCCTCCTCGCACACCGGCGGATCCCAGAGCACGCCCACCGGCAGGCCGGCCAGGAGGAGGCGGAAGCTCAGATCCAGGTCGTCGGTGATGGTGGCCTCGTTGAAACCGCCGGCGGTCTGCACCGCATCGCGCCGCAACAGCTGGCCGTTGCCGCGCAGTTCGGCCACGCCGCCGCGGGCCAGGCGACCCTCCTGGATGAAAGCATCGAAGGCCATCTCCATCGCCTGGGCGCGTGTGAGCCAGTTGGTCTCGGCATTCACCTCGGCCTTGCGAAGCTGCACCGCCGCCCAGCCGCCCGATTCGGCATAGGGGATCAGGCGCTCCAGCAGATCGGGCTGGAGATCGGCATCGGCATCGAGCACCAGCAGCCAACGGCCCTGCAGCTGCTGCAGCACCAGATTGAGGGCTCCGGATTTACCGCCACCGGCATCGCGGCTGCGGCGCAGCACCTTCAGCTGGGGATGGAGGGCCTGGAGCTCGGCCAGGCGCTGAGGGGTGCGGTCCTCGCTGCCATCGTCGATCACCCAGAGGTGCAGCTGCTCGGTGGGCCAGCGCACCCCCAGCACCCGCTCCACCAGCCTCGCGATCACCGCCTCTTCATCGCGGGCGGCCACCACCACATCCACGGCGGGAGGCGGCCCGGCAAGGGGAAGGGGCTCTCCGGCGGAACCGGCCGTGGTGAACGCAGGGGCTCCCTCCGGCCTCAGGAACACCGTTCGCACCACATAGGCCCCCAGCAACCCCGCCAGGCCCAGGGCCGGCAGCAACCTGCCGAGGGGGCCCAATCCATGGGGCAGCACCCCCGCCACCCCGCAGGCCAAAAGGAAAAGAGCGGCCTTGGGGCGGCGGCGATCGTTAGAGCTGCCGCCACCCATGTCATCCACAAAACTTGAGCAACTTTAAAGCTCCCCCGCCGGGCGAGGGCATGGCTCCGCTCCCGGTCAAGGCAGGGGCCATCGATCCAGGCACGAGGTGAGTCTCCCGAAACTGGTCAGACAACGGCGCCGGCGGCGGGTCTTGGGGCCTGGAACGGAAAATCGAAACAGCTCTGTTCCCCAAGGGATCAGCCCCCGTCCTGCTGAGCTGCACCGATCGCCTCGAGTGGCTGCAGCGCTGTGCCTGGGTAGTAGTGCTCCAAGATCCGCTCGCTGCTCCAGCCGCGGCGGGCCAGGTCGATCGCGCCGGCCTGGGAGAGTCCGGCCCCATGGCCGAAGCCGCCGCCCTCCAGGCGCCAGATCCCCTCTCCGGCTGGCGTGAGGGTGAACAGGGTGCTGGGGAGCTCCCGCAGGGTGCGGCGGATCGCATCGCGCCGCAACACCGCACCACCTGCACTGCCGCCGATCTCAAGAGCCACCACCCGGCCACTGGCCCCGCGCTCGAGCACCCGGAGGCTGCGGACTGACCCCACTGCGGTTCCCCGGGCCGCGAGGGCCTCGGCTAGGCGGGCGGCCGTGAGCTGCCGCTGCCAGCGGAAGCGGGGATGGTCGGCGCCATAGGCCCCTCCATCCCCCTGCAGCAGCGACGGCAAGGCCGTTGCCGCCAGGGGCAGGGGCCAGCGGAGCGCCCCGGCGGGCGGCGCGTCCACGAAGGGACGCAGATAGGGCACCGGCTCCACCCCCCAGGCCTCCTCAAGACCTGCCGCCACCCCACCATTGCTGGCGTGATACACCGCCTGGATGGGCCGTCCGGCGGCGGTAAGCACCTGGCCCCGGGTCGCGGCGATCGCCGCCCGCACCGTGGCGCTGGCCTGGCCGGGGTCGCTGTACACCTGGCACTGGGTGTCAGCGCAGAGGTGGTAGCCATCCACGCTGTAGCGGATGCGGTTCTTCACGGCCCAGGTGCGGGCCAGCACCGCCTGGGCGGCCAGGGCGGCCGGCGGGGAGCCGGCCCCGATCTCATGGGGCACCACCCCCTCGAGATAGCGCTCCAGGGGCACCTCCTCCAGCAGGGTCCAGCCGCCATGGGCATCGGCCAGCAGTCGGAAGGGACCGCCATAACGGCCGTTCTGCCAGAGGAGTCCGGCAGGGGCCTCGATCCGGATCGGCCCCTGCAGCACCACCGCCCCCTCAGGACGACGCAGTTCCAGCACCAGGCGCTGGGTCGCGCGACGCTCCACCAGGCGGGTGGAGAGCTCAGCCGGAACCGGGCTTTGGGGCGCAGCCCACACCTCCCACTCCGCCGGCCGGGCAATCCTGGGTTGGGCACCGGCGGCCGCCCAGCGGCGGGCCGCCGCCTCGGCGCTCTCGTAACTGGCGTAGGGCCCCAGCACCCGTCGCTGCAGTGTGAAGGGCTGGGGCAGGGGCAGCCAGCGCCAGTGCAGGGAAAAAGCCGATGCCACGAAGCGCTGGCCGGCCCCGTCCACCAGAGTCAGGGCACCGGAAGCGGCCTGGAGCCGCAGCGGGGCCACCCCGGCAGCGTCGGAGGAGGGGGCAGCCTTTGGGCCGAGCCGGGCGGCCAGGGCCACCCAAAGCACGGGCTTGGCGGCCTGGAGCGCAGGGGGTTGCGGAACTGCCCAGTGGAGAGGCGCGAGCTCCGGGGCCGAGGGTGCACTGCTTGCGGACGGGAGGGGTGGCGGCAGCGGGGGTCTTGAGGAGCGGTCGGAAGCCTGGCAGCCACCGCTCAGCAACATCAGAACCCCCAGCAGCCCGCAGCGCAGCCAGGGCCCAGACAGGGCGCGGAACAGGCGTGGGCGGGGAAGGGTGCGGCGGGCCATCGGACCGTGACTTGGGGATCGGTTCAGTCGCGTCGTACTCTGCTTGTTTGTGTGTGCGCCGATCGCGATGCCGAAGCTCAAGACCCGCAAAGCGGCCGCCAAGCGGTTCAAGGTGACCGGCAGCGGCAAGTTCGTGCGCCGGCACGCCTTCCGCAACCACCTGCTCGACCACAAGAGCCCCAAGCGCAAGCGCTGGCTCGGCACCATGGCGGTCGTCGACGAGCGCGACGCCGACAACGTGGCGCTGATGCTGCCCTACGCCTGACCGGTCCCTGATCGGCACCCCGCCGGAATCCTGAGGCCCTGAATCCGCACCAGGGCCCATCCCCATCCGGCCTTTCTCCCCAACCCATCGTCCTGATCCATGGCCCGCGTCAAGAGGGGCAACGTCGCCCGCAAACGCCGCAACAAGATCCTTCGCCTCGCCCGGGGTTTCCAGGGCAGCAACGGCAGCCTGTTCCGCACCGCCAACCAGCGGGTGATGAAGGCCCTGTGCAATGCCTACCGCGACCGTCGCCGCCGCAAGCGCGACTTCCGCCGCCTCTGGATCGCCCGCATCAACGCCGCAGCCCGCCTCAATGGCATCAGCTACAGCCGTCTGATCGGCGGCCTGAAGAAGGCTGATGTGCGCATCAACCGCAAGATGCTCGCCCAGCTGGCCGTGGTCGACCCGGCCAGCTTCGCCACGGTGGTGAGCGCCGCCGGACGCTGAGCGCCGGCAACCCATGCAGGAACTGCTTCCCCAGGCCTATCTGATCGGCCTGATCGTGCTGCTCGGCGCCGCAGCCGTGCTCGTGGGCCGGCAGATCCTGCGGGTCCGCAAGGACGAACAGGCGCTTTCCCGGCTCAGCTCCCCGGGTCCCGGTGGTGCTCTGCCCGCGGATTCGGTGGGCCTTTATGAGCTCGCCTCCGTGCAGTTGCGCAAACGGCTCTACGGCCAAGCGGTGGACAACCTCAAGCTTGCCTTGCGCAAAGCCCAGGCCGAAAAAGCACCCGATGAGGCCCGCGCCCTGATCGAGAATGCCTATGGCTTCGCTTTGGCGGCCCAGAGCAAGTTCTCCGAGGCGATCCGCCACTACCGGAGTGCGCTACAGATCAAACCCGACTATCCGGTGGCCCTCAACAACCTGGCCTATGCCCTGGGGAAGCTGGGGGACACGGAGGAGGCCAGGGACACCTACGCCAAGGTGGCAGCTCTTGAGCCGGCCAATGGCACGGCCCGCAAAGGCCTCAAAACCATGGATCGGCGCCTCGGCGTCCGAACCACCCCCGCCTCGAAGGGCAAGGTGGAGCCCCCCGCCTCCAGTGGCAAGGGAGGGGGCAAAGGCATCAACAAGGCCGGCTAAATCACCAGCACTCCACCGCCCTCAGAGCCACCGGATCTCAGGTGCGATCATGGCCGCCTGCCAAGACGCGCTGCAGATCAAGCTGGAACAGCCCTCACCACAGGCCGCGGATCGGTCCCTCCGAACCGGCCCCTTGGCCCGTCTCAGAGGCCAGCTTCTGGGAACCTGGCACCGGCAGCAACTGCAGGCGTCCACCCATCATGGTCAAGCGATTGGCATTCCAGCCGGAAAGGCTCAGACCCTGCAGTCCCTGAAAGGCACCACCGGTGCCCAGATCCGCCCCGGGTGCCGAACCGAGAACCAACAGATCAAGCTGGTCGGACTTGGCATTGAGGTTGCCCTGCACCGGCGAGGCAACGCCGCCGATGGTGATCGTGCCCCGCATCACCACCATCTGGCCCGCGGAATCGGAGGAGGCGATGGCCAGACTCACGGGCACGGGCACACCGCCGTCGAAGGGGGTGTAGCTGCCGTTCCAGAGCCTGGGCAACTGGGTGGCGATCAACCCAGCACGGGCGATCGGATCGAAAGTCTCCACTTGCGAGGATTCCATCAACAGCGCTCCAAAATCCCTAGAGGGACCTGGAAGGCGGCTGGGGGGGGGCACCACGGGCGCGTAGGCGTCGCTCGGCATGGGCGAGAGCGCCAACAGCATGGGCAGGGCCGTGGGTACGAGCGGCAACGGCATGGCTTCGGATCACGGGGCCAGACCGCAGACTAAGGGTGCTGCGCGCCCAGTGACCCCCGGTCTTGAAACCTCACGCTTCCTCTACCAGCACAGCGCCGATCCCCGCGGCATCGACAGCCCCCAGCGGGAGCCCTCCGCCCAACTCGACGGCCATGGAACCACCGCTCCAGATCGGCGGCCGAAGCTTCCGCAGCCGCCTGATGACGGGCACCGGCAAATACCCCTCCCTGGCGGTGATGCAGGCCAGCCTGGTGGCCAGTGGCTGCGAGATCGTGACCGTGGCGGTGCGACGGGTGCAGAGCCAGGCTCCCGGCCATGGCGGCCTGATGGAGGCGATCGATTGGAGCCGCATCTGGATGCTGCCCAACACCGCTGGCTGCGCCACCGCCGAGGAGGCGATCCGGGTGGCCAGGCTCGGCCGCGAGCTGGCCAAACTCGCCGGCCAGGAGGACAACACCTTTGTGAAGCTGGAGGTGATCCCCGATAGCCGCCACCTGCTGCCGGATCCCTTCGGCACCCTTGAGGCCGCCGAACAGCTCGTGAAGGAGGGCTTCACGGTGTTGCCCTACATCAATGCCGATCCCCTGCTGGCGCGCCGCCTGGAGGAGGCGGGCTGCGCCACCGTGATGCCGCTGGGTTCACCGATCGGATCGGGCCAAGGGATCCGCAACGCGGCCAACATCGCCCTGATCATCGAGAACGCCCGGGTGCCGGTGGTGGTGGATGCGGGCATCGGCGTGCCCAGCGAGGCGGCCCAGGCCATGGAGATGGGAGCCGATGCCCTGCTGATCAATAGCGCCATCGCCCTGGCCGGCGATCCGGCCTCGATGGCGCGGGCCATGGCCTTGGCCTGCGAGGCCGGGCGAACCGCCTTCCGGGCCGGGCGGCTGCCGGTTCGGATCGAGGCGAGCGCCAGCTCCCCCCTGGAGGGGCGGCTGGGGACTGCATGCGAAGGGCCATGAAGTGTGAAGCCCTGCCCCATCCCGCGGGACCGGAGGAAAACCGGTTGGAACTGGAGAAACGCCTGCTGGGGCCGTGGTCCCCTCCAGCACGCCCGATGCGGACATCGGCCCACGACGGGGGGGGGAAGCCGAAGGCCTGTAGTAGCTTGCCAGCGGGCAATGGCTCGACCAGGAGACAGGAGTGAAGGTTCTCGTTCTCGGCGGCGACGGCTTCTGTGGGTGGCCCTGTGCGGTGAACCTTGCGGATGCCGGCCACGACGTGGTGGTGGTCGACAACCTCAGTCGCCGCAAGATCGACATCGACTTGGAGGTGGAATCCCTCACGCCGATCACTTCGATCGGGGAGCGGCTGCGGGCCTGGGAGCAGCTGGGCGGCAAAGCCATGCGCTTTGTGCATCTCGACATCGCCCACGAGTACGACCGGCTCCTGGAGCTGTTGCGTAGCGAGCGCCCCGACACTGTCGTGCACTTTGCCGAACAGCGGGCCGCCCCCTATTCGATGAAAAGCAGCGCCACAAAGCGCTACACGGTCGACAACAACGTCAACGGCACCCACAACCTGCTGGCCGCCATCGTGGAGAGCGGCCTGGATGTGCACATCGTGCACCTCGGCACCATGGGCGTCTACGGCTACGGCTCCCACCGGGGCGCCACCATTCCCGAGGGCTACCTCACCGTTGAGGTGCCCCAGGCCGATGGCAGTCGTTTCACCGAGAAGATCCTGCATCCCACGGATCCAGGCAGCGTCTATCACATGACCAAGACGCTCGACCAGCTGCTCTTTTTTTATTACAACAAAAACGATTCGATCCGGGTCACCGATCTGCACCAGGGGATCGTCTGGGGCACCAACACAGCACTCACCGACAGGGATCCTCGCCTCACCAACCGTTTCGATTACGACGGCGATTACGGCACGGTGCTCAACCGTTTCTTGATGCAGGCGGCCATTGGCTATCCCCTCACCGTGCACGGCACCGGCGGCCAGACCCGCGCCTTCATCCACATCCGCGATTCGGTGCGCTGCGTGCAGCTGGCCCTGGAAAATCCCCCGACCAGCGGGGAGAAAGTGAAGATCTTCAACCAGATGACCGAAAGCCACCAGGTGGGCCAGCTGGCCCAGAAGGTGGCCGACCTCACCGGAGCTGAGATCCGCTACCAGGCCAATCCCCGCAAGGAGGCGATCGAAAACGACCTGATCGTGGACAACCGCTGCTTCATCGAGCTCGGGCTCAACCCCACCACCCTCGATGACGGCCTGTTGGCTGAAGTGGTGGATGTGGCCCGCCGCTGGGCCGACCGCTGCGACCGCTCGCGCATCCCCTGCCTCTCCGCCTGGACCACCAGGCAAGCGGAAGCCCTCCGCACCCACGCCTGAACCGGACGGACCGCCCGTGAGGATTGCCTTCTTCACCGAAACCTTCCTGCCGAAGGTTGACGGCATTGTCACGCGGCTCACCAAAACCCTGCCCCATCTGGTGCAGGCTGGAGACGAGGTGCTGATCTTCTGCCCGGAAGGGGCCCCGGACAACCATGCCGGTGCCCGGGTGGTGGGAGTGCCGGCCCTGCCATTGCCCCTCTACCCGGAGCTCAAACTGGCCCTCCCCCGGCCGGCGGTTTCGGAGGCCCTGGAGCGCTTCCGGCCCGATCTGGTGCATGTGGTGAACCCAGCCGTGCTCGGCCTGGGGGGCATCTGGCTGGCCAAGACCCGCAACCTGCCCCTGGTGGCGAGCTACCACACCCATCTGCCCAAATACCTGGAGCACTACGGCATGGGCATGCTGGAGCCCCTGCTCTGGGAGCTGCTCAAGGCCGCCCACAACCAGGCCGAACTCAATCTCTGCACCTCCACCGCCATGGTGGACGAACTGGCCGCCAAGGGGATCGAGCACACCGCTCTCTGGCAGCGGGGGGTCGACACCGAGCTGTTCCGGCCGGAGCTGGCCAACCCCGCCATGCGTTCCCGCCTGCACGGCGGCCACAGCGACACGGGCAACCTGCTGCTCTACATCGGCCGCCTTTCGGCTGAGAAACAGATCGAGCGGATCCGCCCCGTGCTGGAAGCCCTGCCCCAGGTGCGCCTGGCCCTGGTGGGGGATGGCCCCCACCGCCAGCAACTCGAGCGCCTGTTCGAGGGCACCGCCACCACCTTCGTGGGCTACCTAGCCGGCGATGAACTGGCCTCGGCCTATGCCAGCGGTGATGCCTTCGTCTTTCCCTCGAGCACAGAAACCCTGGGGTTGGTGCTCCTGGAGGCCATGGCGGCCGGTTGCCCGGTGGTGGGGGCAAACCGCGGCGGCATTCCCGACATCGTGAGCGACGGCATCAATGGCTGTCTCTACGATCCCGATCAACCGGCGAGCCTGGTGACGGCTGTGCAGCGGCTGCTGGGGGATGGGGCCACCCGGACCCAGCTGCGCCAGGCGGCCCGCCTTGAGGCGGAACGCTGGGGCTGGTCTGGCGCAACAACCCAGCTGCGGGGCTACTACCGCCAGGTTCTCGACCAGCGGCCCCTCGCCTTGATGGCCTGAGACCCGGAAGGTGCTGGCTAGGGAGCCACGGTGCCCGGCGTGATGCCCGAGGGCGGATGGAACCAGGCCTCCATCATGATCTTCACCATCGGCGCGGCCACGGTGCCTCCGTAACCCCCGGAGTTCTCGCCGAAGGCCACGATCACCAGGTTGGGCTTGCCGGCCGGCGCGTAGCCACCGAACCAGGCATGGTCGGGGCGGGGCGGATCCTCGCCGGTGCCGGTCTTGCCGGCCACCGGAGGCAGGGTGGGATCGTTGAGGATCTTGGCCGTGCCCTCCGTCACCACCATCCGCAACCCTTCACGCAGGACCCGCAGCGTCTCCGGTTTGAGGCCCAGCCAGCGGCGCGGCATCGGACGCTCCACCAGATGGGGCGTCACCAGCCAGCCGCCGTTGGCCACTGCGGCATAGAGCCGGGCCATCTGAATCGGCGTCACCGTGACGGCGCCCTGGCCGATGGAGGAGGTGATGGTGTCGACAGAGTTCCAGGGCTCACCGATCACCTTCTTCTTCCAGGCCGGATCCCCCAGCAGACCGGCACTCTCCTCGTCAACGATCTCCACCCCGGTGTGGCTGCCGTAGCCCAGGCGGCGGGCCGCTTTGAACAGCTCATCGGGCCCCAGCTTGAGGCCCATCTGGTAGTAGAAGCTGTTGCTGCTCACCGCCAGGGCCTTCTCAAAGCCGATGGAGCCATAGGCGCCATGGTCGCCGTAGCACTGGCCGTCGAAACAGAAGCGGCCCATGGTGGGCAGGGTGGAAGCGGGGCTGAACTTGCCTGATTCCAGGCCAGCGATGGTGGAGACAATCTTGAAGGTGCTGGCCGGCGGAAACCCCTGGAAGGCCCGGTTGAGCATGGGGGCTGCCGGGCGGTTGAGGTCGTTCCACTGGGCGGTGGAGGGCCCATTGGCGAACACGTTGGGGTCGAAGGTGGGACGGCTGGCGATGGCCAGAATCGCCCCGGTCTGGGGATCGAGGGCCACGATCGCCCCCTTGGCCACGGTGTTGAGGGCGCGTTCGGCGGCGCGCTGAAGATTGAGATCAATCGTGAGCCTCAGGTCTCGGCCGGCCCGAGCCGGCTTGTCGCCCAGCACCCGCTGCACCCGGCCGGCGGCATTCACCTCCAATTGCTGGCCGCCCCATTCGCCCCGAAGATGGGATTCATAGGTGCTCTCCAGCCCGGTGCGGCCGATCCGGTCGCTGAAGCGGTAGCCCTTATCCCGGAGCCGCTTGTAGTCCTCCTCGGTGAGATTGCTGGTGTAGCCGATCACATGGGCAGCCAGGCTGCCATTGGGGTAACTGCGCAGCACATCGATCGACACCTCCGCCCCGGGCAGCGAGGCCGCCTGTTCGCGGAACCGGAGCACCTGCAGGGGCGTGAGAGGCCCCGTGAGAGACACATGCAAGCCATCCTGGTCACCCTTGTGCAAGCGGCGCTGCCGCTCCAGTTGCTCGGCAGGAATCCCCAACAACCGGGACAACCGATCCCGCAGCGATGGCCAGAGCCGCTCCTGGGTGAGTCGGGGCTGGTAGTAGAGGCGATAGGTGAGGCGGTTGGTGGCCAGCACTTGGCCGGTGTGATCCAGCAACCGGCCGCGCATCGGATCCCGGGGAATCAGCCGGATCCGGTTCTCATCGGCCATCGCCCTATGTTCCTGACCATGGAGGAGCTGCAGCCAGGCCAGCCGCAGCACGATGGCCGAACAGATCAACAGCACCAGGGCCATCAGCAGCCCAGGCTGCCGACCCACACCGGTCTGGCGGGTCTGGCGGTAACTGATCAGGGACATCAGCCGAGTCGCCGCTCCAACTCGTCCAGCCGAGCGGAGATTCTCGCCAGGGTGCTCTGAAGTTCTGCGGCGTTCTCCGCCCCTGGGCCCGGCACCGCACCAACGAACGACGACACCTCAAGATCCACCGATGGAGCGGCGGGGGCAGAAGGCTGTCCTTCCCGCACCTCCACCTTCACCACGGGGTTGCCGAGGCCGGGCTGGAAACGGTCGAGGGTCTGCCGCACCTGGCTGGCCACCGGTTCGCCCTCCTGGCGAAGGCGATCCAGGGAAGCACTTGGATCCCCCCCGAAGGCCGCCAACACCTCCCTGGGGCCTCCCTTGCGGGCCCTTTCCACCACGGCGAGCCCCACAGGCAGCACGTCTTGCATGAGGGTGAGGCGCAGGGTGTCGAGGGGGTCGGCAGCCATGGGGCCCAGGGTCGGTCCCCCAGTCTGCCGTGAAGATCCCCGGGGCGGTCAGCGGCTCGGTCGCTGAATACCCGGATCCACCAACACCGCCTGACACGGCCGCTGGCTACCCAGCCACCAGCCCCCGGCAGCCGCCAACACCAGCAGGAGGGAGATGGGCAGGAGGGCACGGCGGGTGGCCGGCAGGCCGAACCACTCCATCCAGTCGCGCAGCACCCGGTCGCGGTCGAAACGACGCCGCTCCCGGAGCCCTTGCTGTTCCCGCCGCCTCAGGGCCCGCTCCACCCAGCGCTCGAAGGCCTTCTTCTTGGTGACGGCCATCTTGCGCTCCACCTCCAGCAGCTGGCCGGGGTTGAGCTCGGGGTTGAAGGTGCTGATCAGCTCCAGAGTCTTAAGAAACATCTCCACAGCCCCGTCCTTGATCGGGGCCTCTTGGTCATCGAGCAGGGTCCAGTCGAGCTCGGGGTAGAAGCGCAGCCGGTTGGCCTGGATCTGCTCTTCCGGAAGCTGGCCAGGTTCCCGCAGCCAGCGGTCGGTGTTGGCGTCGAAGCGGCGCCAGTAGAGGAAGGGATTGAGGTACACCGTCTTGCCACCCACCAGGATGCTGTCCTGCTGCAGGCGCCGCTGCAACTGGGGATCCGGATCGGTGCTGACGGGGGAAGGTGCGACGGCTGTCACGGGGCCGAGCTCAGATAACCGATGGTATCGGGGGCGGGCGGGCCGGGCCAGCCCGGTGGGGCAGACCACCGGAATGGGCACTGCACGCCGCCGCCACCCCTACTCCCACTCGATCGTGCCGGGGGGCTTGCTGGTGATGTCGAGCACCACCCGGTTCACGCCCTTCACCTCATTAACGATCCGATTCGAGATCTGCTCCAGCAGGTCGTAGGGGAGGCGCGACCAGTCGGCGGTCATGCCGTCTTCCGAGGACACGCAGCGCAACACCACCGGGAAGGCATAAGTGCGCTTGTCGCCCATCACCCCCACACTGCGCACCGGCAGCAGCACGGCGAAGGCCTGCCAGATCTCGTCGTAGAGGCCGGCATCGCGCACCGCTTCGCGCACGATCAGGTCGGCATCGCGCAGGATGTTGAGCTTCTCGCTGGTCACCTCCCCCAGGATGCGGATCGCCAGGCCCGGCCCCGGGAAGGGGTGGCGACCCGCAATCTCCTGGGGCAGGCCGAGGCTGCGGCCCACCTTGCGCACCTCGTCCTTGAACAGGCGGCGCAGGGGCTCCACCAGCTTGAACTGCAGGTCCTTGGGCAGGCCGCCCACGTTGTGGTGGCTCTTGATCTTGACCGCCACCCGCTCGCCGGTCTTGGGGTCGATGTTGGTGCCGGCGCTCTCGATCACATCGGGATAAAGCGTGCCCTGGGCCAGGTAATCGAAGGGGCCGAGGCGCTTGCTCTCCTCCTCGAACACGCGGATGAATTCGGCGCCGATCAGCTTGCGCTTCTCCTCGGGATCGGTGATGCCAGCCAGCTTATTGATGAAGCGCTCGCGGGCATTGATGTATTCCACATTGATGTGGAAGCGCTTGTCGAAGAACTCCACCAGAAACTCGGGCTCCCCTTTGCGCATGAAGCCCTGGTCGATGAACATGCAGGTGAGCTGATCGCCGATCGCCCGGTGCAGCAGGAAGGCCAGGGTGGAGGAATCCACACCACCGGAAAGAGCCAGCAGCACCCGCTTCTCGCCCACCTGGGCCCTCACATCGGCGATCGCCTCGTCGATGAAGGCGGCGGTGGTCCAATCGGGGGTGCAATCGCAAACGTGATAAACGAAATTGCGGATCAGGGCCATGCCGCAGCTGGAGTGCACCACCTCCGGATGGAACTGCACGCCATACAGGCGTCGGCCGAGGTGGGCCACCGCCGCCTCCGGAGTGTTGTCGGTGTGGGCCAGGCGTACGAAGCCCTCGGGCAGGCGCTCTACCGAATCGCCGTGACTCATCCACATCGTGGAGCCGTCGTCCACGTTGGTGAGCAGGTCGGTGGGGTCATCCACGTGCAGCGGCGCCTTGCCGTATTCGCCCCGGCCGGCGGCCACCACCGACCCGCCCAGCTGCTGCACCATGAGCTGCATGCCGTAACAGACACCGAGCACAGGGATGCCCAGATCCCAGAGGGCCGGATCGCAGCTGGGGGCGCCCTCCTCGTAGACCGAGCTGGGGCCGCCGCTGAGGATGATGCCCTTCGGGGCAAGGACCCGCAGCTCCTCGAGGCTGGTGGTGCAGGGCAGCACCAAGGAGAACACCTCGGTTTCGCGGACGCGGCGGGCGATCAGCTCGGAGTACTGGGAACCGAAATCGAGGATCACCAGCCCCGGGGCCCGGCTCGATCCGCTGGTGAGGTCCCGGGCCGCGGCCTGCGGGGAAGCACCGCTCACGTGGACCATCGCAACTCAGAACCGTTGACCCAACCCTAAAGGCCCCCCTCCGCAAGACCCGTGACCGGCGGCACCGCCGCGAGCCACCGGCAGCTGCCGGGGATCCAGGCCCCGGCGCAGCCCTTCACTCCGGCTGAGCCGTGGAGGCGGCGCCAGACCCGGCCAGGGCCGCCAGCAGGGGTCCGCCGATCGGACCGGCGGCGCGAACGCGGCGGCTGCGGTCGAACAGCACCGCCCCCACCGCCATCCCCCCGCCCCCATGGCGGGCCAGGTAGGCGGCGCTGCGGCTCTCCACCGCGGCGGCGAGGCGATCCCGTAGGCGCTGGGCCAACGGCGGGGAGGCGGCCTCCAGCTCCGCCAGGGCCGCCTCCACGGTGGGAGCGGCATGGAGCGCCTGCAGGGGCGGGCCGGCCAGACCCTCCAGGGCGGCGAAGGCGGTGAGCACCTCGGCACGGCCATCGGCCAGGTGGTGATGGGTGTGGAAGATGCCCGCCGCCAGCTTGATCAACTTCCCCTGGTAACCGAAAAGCAGCAGCCGCCGCAGGCCCGCCTCGGCCGCCGCCACCAGCACCGGCCCGATCCAGTTGCCGGCCTTCAGCAGGAGCTGCGGGGGGAGTCCGAGCCGGGGCGCCAGATCGAGGCCGTTCTCGCCGATCACAAGCACCAGATCACCCTGGAATCCAGGGGCGCCGGCGCGCTCCCGGAGAGCCTCCAGGGTGGCCTCCAGCTGGTCCGGCGAGGCACCGGCCTGCACGGCGGCGCGGGTGCCGATCAAGGCCAGGCCCTCCACCACCCCGAAGGCGGCATTGCTGGTGCGCTCCGCCAGGGCCCGGCCAGCCGGCAGCACCACCCGCAGATGCAAGCCCTGGCCGGGAGGCACCCGCGGACGGAGGTTGGCCACCAGCAGGCGGCGGGCGTAATCCGAAAGGCAGGCAGCGCCGCTGGCGGCATGGATGCCAACGCCCTCGCCCGCCTCGATCAGCAGCCAATCTTCCACCGCAGGTCCTCCCGGAGCCAGCTCCCGCCAGCGCACCAGCACCCACACCGCCAGCCCTCGGGTGAGATCGAGGCCCTCGCCAGGATCACAGCGGGCCTGGCCCAGGGCCCAGCCATTCCCCAGGAGCGCCGCGGCCTCGACGGGCACGGCTCCCACTGCCGGGGGCTCAAGGAGGTCAAGAGCCACCGCCGGGGCCACGGGCTCCCCAAGGAGCGCCCCGAGGGCCGCCCGGGCGGCCGCCGCCACCCACACCGGCAGGGTGTAGCCCCGGAGCGGAGGGGTGGCGTCAGCCATGGAAGACACCCCCGAGGGAAGCGCTGGCGCCATCAGCGGGCCTCGGTTGGCCGCCGGGGGCCCGGCCGATCCGAGCACAGCCATCGCATGGAACTGCTGGCACAGGGGAGGGATGGAACGGGGAATCGATGACCCAGGACTCCACCGCCCGGGGAACGTCGTTTTTTATGGTGGTCGATTGCGTGCCCAGCCGGCGCCGCATCCCTCCCCGCCAAGCTCCTTCGGCGCCACCCCTACGCGTCCGCGACGCCCCGCCTTCCATGCAGGACAAACTCACCCTGATGATCCCCGGCCCCACCCCGGTGCCGGAAACCGTGCTGCAGGCGCTGGGCCGCCATCCGATCGGCCACCGCAGCGCCGATTTTCAGAAGATCGTGAAACGCACCACCGAGCAGCTGCAGTGGCTGCACCAGACCAAGCATGAGGTGCTGGTGATCACCGGCAGCGGCACCGCCGCCATGGAGGCCGGCATCGTGAACACCCTCAGCCGCGGCGACAAGGTGCTCTGCGGCGACAACGGCAAGTTCGGCGAACGCTGGGTGAAGGTGGCGAAGGCCTACGGGCTCGATGTGCAGGTGATCAAGGCGGAGTGGGGCCAACCCCTCGATCCCGAAGCGTTCCGCTCCGCCCTCGAGGCCGACACCGCCAAGGCGATCAAGGCCGTGATCCTCACCCATTCAGAAACCTCCACCGGGGTGATCAACGACCTGAAGACCATCGCCGCCCACGTCCAGGCCCATGGCACCGCCCTCACGATCGCCGACTGTGTAACCAGCCTCGGCGCCACCGACGTGCCGATGGACGACTGGGGCGTGGACGTGATCGGCTCCGGCTCCCAGAAGGGCTACATGATGCCGCCGGGCCTCAGCTTCGTGGCGATGGGCCCCCGGGCCTGGCAGGCCTACGGGCGCTCCGATCTGCCGAAGTTTTACCTGGATCTCGGCAAATACCGCAAGGCCGCTGCCGACAACAGCAACCCCTTTACCCCCGCGATCAACCTCTACTTCGCCCTCGAGGCGGCCCTGGAGATGATGGAGAAGGAAGGGCTCAAGGCGATCTTCGCCCGCCATGCCCGCCACCAGCGGGCCACCAGCGCCGCCATGAAGGCGATCGGCCTGCCCCTCTACGCCGCCGAGGGCCACGGCAGCCCGGCGATCACGGCCGTGGCCCCGGAGGGCATCGACGCCGAATCGCTGCGCAAGGAGGTGAAGAACCGCTTCGACATCCTGCTGGCCGGCGGACAGGACCACCTCAAGGGCCACGTGTTCCGCATCGGCCACCTGGGCTTTGTGGCCGACCGCGACATCCTCACGGCCGTGGCGGCGATCGAGGCCACCCTGCAGGACCTGGGGCTGGGCAAGGTGCCCACCGGCACCGGCGTGGCGGCGGCGGCGACCGAGCTGGCCCGGGGCTGAGGCGAGAGCGGGGGGGGCATGGGCCTGGGCCCAAGGCCCCCGGGGTGGCGCCGGTGGAGCTTGCTAAGGTTTCAGCGGTGGGTGCTGGATTACGGCTTTCCCGGGATCGCAGCACGCCACACCTGGGTCGAGAGGCCGGATTGGGCCATCCCAATCATTCCTTTCCGCAAGGTGCTCGTGCAGCGTAAGCAGCAAGATTTAAGAAATGCGGATGTAATTCAGTGGTAGAATGTCAGCTTCCCAAGCTGAACGTCGCCGGTTCGAATCCGGTCATCCGCTTTTTGTTCAGGATCAGCATTGGTTCGCGCCCAAGCGATCGGCTCGCTTGGCACACCCTGGAGGCAGAGCAACAGCCTGGGCCTTGGCTTCGTGAATCGGCCTTACCTTGTGATCGACCAGCATCGACGAGCGATGCCACCGCCTGCCTGGATCGCAACCACGCCACCGATCGCCCTGCCACTTGCCCCGCTGCTGGGGGAACCGATTCAGCCTCTGATGGTTGGCTTGCTGTTGGCTGCTGGCGTGGGCTTGGGACTACCGGGCGGCGCGTTGGTGATGCTGGCCGGCGCCCTGTTCGGATCCGCCGTTGGCCTGCTCACGGTGGTGATCGCCCAGGCCGTCGGCCTGACCATCAACTGGCATCTCTGCCGCGGCGTGCTGCGGCCACGCCTGCAGCGCTGGCTGGCGGCAAGCCGGCGGGGGCGCCGACTGGAGCGGCTGTTGCAGCGGCCGGCCAGCCTGGGCCTGATGGTGCTGCTGCGGCTGGCCCTGATTCCAATGACCCTGGTGAATGCTTCCTGCGCCCTCAGCCCCACCGCCCCCAGGCCCTACGCCCTGGCCTGCCTGGTGTTGCTGCCGCGATTTGCGCTGCTGGTGGTAGCCGGCGATCTGGGTGCGGCGGCCCTGCGCGGTTCCTTGAGCCCCGTCTCCCTGGCCCTGCGGCTGGTGGCGCTAGTGGCCACGGCAGCAGCGCTGCTCCTGCTGGCCAAGGGGGTGAGCCGGCAGCTGCGGCGGAGTTCCACGGATCCCGAAGAACCCTGCTGATTCCGCAACACGATGATCCGAGGAATCCGTGGTGCCGTTCCAGCAGATGGTGCGCCTCGACTCCAAGGCCAATCGCTTCGTGCTCGGCATCGAGGACATCGCCTTGGCCTATGGCATCCATCTCCAGCACGACAATATCAGCCAACATCAGGCACCCCTGAGATCCAGGCATAAGCCCGATCGCGTCTCAAAGCCTGGTCCAGCACGGCACTCACCAACGCAGCACTGGTCTAAAAACAATACTCGTGCCAGTCATCTTCTCGCCATTCCTCTAGGTACGAATCCTTAAACCTCCAAGCTGGTGGTGATGGCTACCAAAGGCGGGGCGGGGCCAGATCAATGCTCATCTCCATCACTCCTGCCGTTTCTCCAGCCCTCTCCGTCGGCCGTCCAACGCCCTTTGCAAATCATGGTCAGCACCCTCCCCTTCAACCCAGCCACCTCCAGCGCCCCCTCCGGGGTCGATCAACCCGCCAGCAACCTGAGCATGGATTCCGCCGCCGCCTTCGCCGCCATTGCCCTGGCGGCCGTGTCCTGGGATGGGGTGCTCACCATGGCTGGCTCCCGGGCCCTGCGCCACTCCCTCGACTACCGCAAGCCCTATCAGCACTATTCCCAGAAGGCCATCGTGGACCTCATGGATTCGCTGCTGGCCGAACTGCGCCGGGTTGGCCCCCAGCATCTGATGGTGGAGGCCGCCGAGCAACTCAACCCCCGCCAACGGGCCACGGCCTATGCAGTGGCCGCCGAGATCATGCGCTCCGATGGACCCCTGCAGAACGATGAGCGCAACATCCTCTCCAACCTCGCCACCACCCTGGATCTCGCTGAGGCCGACACCGCCCCCTTGCTCGCGGCCATGGATCTCCTCCATGCTGACGTGCTCGACGGCTGATCCTGCCCGCTGGCCCGGGGCGCCCCTGCTGACCTGCAAGCCGTTCAGCAGGTTTCGCGCAACAGCAGTTCCTCCACCGCTTCGGTGATGCCGCAGTCGTTGTAGAGGGATGCTGGTGGAAAGTGAAGCTCCCGCAACCACTCCACCAGCAGACGCCGGTCCTGGATTGCGGTGGAGAGCGCCTGCAGATCCAGGCCGACCTCGCCTTCGATTGTGATCTCCTGCTCGAGATTCTCCAACTCCATGCAAATCACCTGATAGAGGCAGTAGTCCCTCGCACTGAGATCGCGAAGGGTGTAGCGGCGAGCGCCTGGCATGGTGCCCCGCGGCGCAGGGTGATGGACTAACTGTATGGAGGCTGAAGGCGGGCAAAACCATCAGCAGCGGGAGTGCCGCAACCCCGGAAAACATCGCGGCGGTTCGTGTCCCGGGCAACGCGATGTGCCGCGCGACGGTCCCCACAGCCACCCTCGGGGTTCTTTCCTGCCGGGTCTGCCGCGCATCGACGGCAAACTCGGCATAAGGACATCGGGGCGACCATAATCGCCCAAGGGTTCCGTGATGATGCTTCAACCGTTGCTTTCACTCACGCTGGGCCTCGAGGCGATCCTTGTGGTGCGCACCCTGGTGCTCATCGCCCTGGTGCCCCCCCTGGTGAGGATGCTGCCCGGGGCCAAGGCACCCACCGGACCGCAATCGGCGCAACAGACCCGCAGGCCCGAAGGCCACGACATCGCCCTCTCGCTGGGATCGAGCTGGATCTTCGCCCTTGGCGGCGCCGTGGTGATCCAGGCCGATGCCCTTGGACTCACCCGGCTGATCCACGACCCGGGAGCCCGCTGGTGGCTGGCACCGCTGCAATTCGCGGGGGTGTTGCTGCTGCAGGACACCGTCTTTTACGGCCTGCATCGCCTGTTGCACCACCGCCTCTGTTATCGCTGGCTGCACCAGGGCCATCACCACAGCCGCCACCCCACCGGCTGGACCGCCTTCGCCTTCGATGGGGGCGAAGCCCTGCTGCAGGCCTGCTTCCTCGTGGGCGTGGTGTTCCTGATCCCCCTGCAGGGCGCCACCTTGATGGCCCTGCTGCTCACGATGAGCGCCTGGGCGGTTATGAACCATCTCGATCCAGCCCAGCAAGGCGGGGCGCCCCTAAGCGAGCGGCTGGGTCGCTGGCTGATTGGCCCAACCCACCATGGCCTGCATCACCTTCGACCAGGTCGCAACTTCGGGCTTTATTTCACCTTCTGGGACCGGATCTGCGGCACGGCGGAGCCCCCGTCGTCCTGAACCAGCAGCAGGGCCCGGGCTGAAGCCGCTTCCCTCGCCACCGCCCGGATCTCGGCCACCACCGGCAGCAGCCCTCCCTGGGCGCTGCGCAGCTCCAGGGAGCGCACAACGCCCCCCGGCCCGCCGGGCACCAGCACCTGCCGCAGGGCGGCGCAGAGGCCGGCGGATGGGTCCGGTTCCAACTCCCTGCAGGCCAGCCCCACGATCCCCGAAGGATCCCGCCCCACCAGGTCACAGAAGCGCTGGTTGGCCAGTTCCAGGCAGCCCTGGTCATCAAACAGGGCCACACCCCAGCGTCCGTTGTTGAACACCGCTTCGAACACGGCCTCCAGATCACGGCTGCGCTCCTCCAACTCCCGCTGGGAGGAGAGGTCGGTGAGGGTACCCACCACGAAACTTCCATCACCCTCCTCCAGCAGCCGAGCCGATTCCCGCAACCAGCGGTAGGCACCATCCCGGCAGGCGAGGCGATACTCCACCGACCAGGAACCGCGGGCCAAATCACGGCAGACAGCCAGGCGAGTGCGGTCGTCCGGATGCACCAGAGCATCAAGTTGGTGGGATTGATGGGTGAGCTCCTCCGGGGTCCAGCCGGTGAGGGTCTGAACCCGCTGACTCACGTAGAGCAACCGGTCCATGGCGCGATCCCGCTTCCACACCACCTCCTCGAGGGCATCGGTGAGGCTGGCGAACTCGGCAAGGGAAGCCTCGGCCACCCGCCGTAAGGCCACCAGTTCGGACACCTCCGTGAGGGTCACGATCACCCCGCAGCGGCGACCATCCCGTTCCTGGAAGGGCAGAACCTGCACCAGGTAAGCCATCTCGCCGCTGGCAACCTCGAAGGAGCGCCGCGACGCTTCCCCGGCCAGCACGGCCCGCAGGGCCCCGGAAAGATCGGGCAGGGGAATGGTCGTGGGCACCCCCTGCAGGGGGTGCCCGATGTCGGCCTCCACCAGCCCGAACACCCGCACGGCCAGAGGAGAGAAGCGACGGATGAGGAGCTGCCCGTCGAGGATCACCATGCCCTGGCTGAGGGAGGTTTGGATGTTCTCCAGCTCGTTGTTAAGCCGTTCGAGCTGTTCGCCTCGACTGCGTAGCTGCTGGTTGAGGCTGGCCAGCTCATCGTTGGTGGACTGCAGTTCCTCGTTCGAGGCCTCAAGCTCCTCATTCGAGGACTGCAGTTCCTCCGAGGAAGCCTGCAGCTCCTCGGAGGAGGCCTCCAGCTCCTCATTGACCTGCTCCAGTTCGACCAGGGAGCGGCGCAGATGGTCCTGACTGGTGAGCAGTTCCCGCTCCAGACGCTCGATCGTGGCGTCGAAGGCTCCATCCCGCTCCCCCACCACCCGCAGAGGCCCCTCCGCTGCCGCATCGGGCTCGGTCACGGCGCCATCGTGGGGCACAAAGGACAGCAGCAGCAGGGAGCGATCCGCCAGCACCATCGGCCGGGCCTCGAGATGCAGCCCCCTTCCGCCATCCGCCAGGGTCAGGGAACGGCTGATCACCGTCTGCCCATCCGCCCGCACCATCAGGAACAGGGCCCGGGCCTCACCCTGCAGCTCGGGGCGAAGCAGAGCCGTGGCCGCCGCCGTGATCTGTCCTTCAGGAATGCGGCAATAAGGGCTGACATCCCCGATCACCTGGAGGAGCTCGTGATGCTCATCGAGAACCAGGGAGGGACTTGCGAGGGTTCGCACCAGGGCCTCCAGCAGAGCCAGATGCTGCTCGGGCACCGCCTCCGGCAGCAGGGAGGCGCGCATCGGCTGACGCCCAGGGGGCGGAAACCGGAGGACCAGAGGGCCGGCGCCAGGCGAGCGGACCGGCTGCGCTTTTTCAGGGATGCGCCCATAGAGGTGCTGGGCCGCATCCACCGGCGCGAAGCCAGGAGCGTTCGAGCCGAGGCTCTCGGAGCTTCCCAGCAACAACAGCCCGCCGGGTTGGAGGGCGAAGCGGAACAGATTCAGCACCCGGGCGTGCAGGGCCGGCTTGAAGTAAATGAGGGTGTTGCGGCAGGAAATCAGATCCAGTTTGGGGAAGGGGGGGTCTTCGCCCACGTTGTGCCGGGCAAACACCACGCAGCTGCGCAGCCCCTTGGCCACCGTGATGCCATCGGGCCCCTCCGTCACGAATCGGTCGCGCAGCTCCGGCGGAATGGCCATGGCGGCGGAGAGCGGATACTCACCCCGACGGGCGATCGCCAGACTCGTCTCATCGAGATCGGTGGCAAAAATGCGCAGCCGGCTGGCCAGATCGGCGGGATGGCCGAGCACCTGGCTCACCACCATGGCGATGGTGTAGGGCTCCTCGCCGGTGGCACAGCCGGGCACCCACACCCGCAGCAATTTCCGATCACCGCGCTGGGGTAGATCCTCCTTCAGCCGCTCCCCCAGCCGCTCGAAGGCGGCCGGATCGCGAAAAAAGGAGGTCACCGTCACCAGCAGGTTGCGCACCAAGGCGGCCGGCTCCAAGGGATCCTGCAGGAGCAGTTCGTGATAAGCATCCAGATCCGCGAGCTGGCGGATCGCCATGCGCCGCCGCAGCTGGCGCTGCACGGTCGAATCCTTGTACTGACTGAAGTCGATGCCAGAGACCTGCCGCAGGCTCTGGAGAATCGGAGTGAGGGGAAAGGCTTCCCCGGCAAAGGCCCTGGCCATCCACACGCCCCCATCCGCCACCCGGCTGGCGAGCAACTGGCCGATCGCGGCCGGATCGAGCACCAGATCAGCCCCGCCGAGGTGGATGGCCGAACGGGGCATGCCATCGAAACGGGCCGTTTCCGGTGTCTGCACCAGGGTGAGGCCACCGCAGGCCCGCACCGAAAGCAGACCCCGGGCACCATCAGAGCCGGTGCCGGAGAGCACCACCGCCACGCCGTTCTCGCCCCAGTGCTCGGCAATCGACTCAAACAGCAGGTCGATGCAGGGGCTGGGGGCGAAGCGGGGCTCGGGATCCAGAAGCCGCAGCCGATCCCCCTCCACCCGAAGGTCCCGGTTGGGAGGTCCCACCACGATCACGCCCGCTGCTAGGCGATCGCCATCAACCGCCGCCACCACTGGAAGGTTGGTGGCATGGGCCAGGAGGTCCACCATCAGGCTGGGGTGGTCGGGGGAGAGGTGCTGGGCCACCACGTAGCTCACCGCGCCGGTGGGCGTCAGCTGGCCCACCAAGTGTTGCAACGCTTCAAGCCCTCCCGCGGAGGCGCCGATGCCCACCACATGCCTAAGCCCCGCCGCACCGGGCGGCTGGGACGCTTCCGGTCCGGAGGGATCGGGATCGTTGCAAAGGGCCGGAGCTGCTTCAGACGGTTGCTTCACCGTGCCGTACCGCCAGGAATGTTCGGAGAAAGACTACTACCTGAGAATAACGGTGGCCCGGCGGAATAAACTGCTCATTAAAAATAAAATCGACTGAATTCCGATAGGCCCGTTGAAGCCAGCCCACCGCAATTTCCAAAACCAGTGATTGCAAAGCATCAAGGATCATGATTAAGCTAAATCATCACTCGGGACCCTTGTCAACTCCCGATCACGCAACAGGGTCAGGATGACGCACATCAGGGCAGATCCCCTGAAAAGGACCGCATAACTGCAGCGGGAAAACGGTAGGTTGTCTTCAGAACCTCGATGCTAAAACCATGCACTGCGCCAACCTGGAAGTCGGCTTCCGCAAGCCCGTGCGGATCACCATCACCGTGCCCCACAGCACCCACCTGGCTCTGGCAGATCGCAGCGATGAAGAGGGCCGCTCCCTATCCAACCTGGCCGCCTACATCCTGGAGAATGCGCTCAGAGATTGATGCGCTTCCCTTGAGGCCTAAGGTTAAAGGATCGTGCTGATCTGATGCAAGGCAAACCGCCACTGCAGAACCCTTTCCAGCACCGCCTGCGCCTCACCCATAGCCTTGAGCAGAGCAAAGCGCAGCTTCAGACTGTGCTTCCGATCGCCTCGATCGCGGCCGCGGACAGCAGGGAACCCTGGTGGCACCACCACGACAATCCCTGTATCGGCGCCCTGGTGATTCATGCTTCGGTGCTGGCGCCGATGCGACTGGCCATCAACATGCAGAACGACCTGACGGTCGTTGTGATCTATGCCGGCATCCTCAATGTGGAGCAGGGGGCCTGGCAGCTTTCCTGCTCCAATCAGGAGCTGCTGATCCTTCCAGGGGCGGCCTGGCGCTGTGAGAGCAGCAGCTGCAGCCTTGTGATCATCCACCTGGAGCGAGAACGGCTGCAGCGGGTGGCGATGGCCATGGCAGAGCAGCGGTCCCTGCCGGAGGGCTGGCGGCAGCGTCTTGAACCCCGGGAACCCTGGCAACCCGACGACAGCAGCGCCAGCCAGGCCCTGCACGCCAGCCTGAGGGAGGTGCTGACCATGGCCGGCCGGCTGATCGAGCAGAACGAGGCCCTGCTGGAGCACCTTGAGCTGGATCTGCTGATCTACCGCCTTCTGGTGGCGTTGGTGGTACCGGAGCTAAGGGAGAGCGATTCCCTGGGCCGGTTGCGCTCCCGCCGGCGCGAAGGCGGCGACCGCTTCGAGGAATTGATCGCCTATCTCGAGGAGCACCTGCATGAACCCCTCAGCCTGCACCAGCTGGAGGCCATGAGCCACTACTCCCGCCGCGCCCTCCAATACGCCTTCCTGGAGCGGCTTGGCTGCAGTCCCACCCAATGGATCCGCACCATGCGTCTGGAGCGGGCCCGCCGCTGGCTGCAGCAGCCCCAGCCAGGAGAAACGGTGACCCGCATCGCCCAGGCCTGTGGCTACCGCTCGATGAATCTGTTTTCGATGGATTTCCAGCAGCGGTTTCACGTCAAACCCTCGGAACTGCTCCGGGAATCTCTTGGTAAGCAGCCACCACAACGGCTGCTGGACCCTCCCTCGATCCCGAACCACTCAACGGGGCTTGATCAGCTGGAGCACCTGGGGCCCTAGGCCACCAACACGGCGCTCGTGATCCAGCGCCTGAAGAATGAACTGGGCTGCGCTGGTGATGTCACCAGCCTCGGCGCTGAGCCGGGCCCGCTCCTGCAACCCGGAAGCCTGGGCCAGCAAAATCTGACGGTCACCTTCTGCCTGGGGGCGGATCGGCGCCGGCCTTGCCCCACCGGGGCCAGGATTGATTGGGAATGTAACGGGCAAGGATCTCGTGCCAGTCATGGGTTGCACGCGGATGCGCGCGGCGCAGGATAACGGGTTGCGATGGCTACAGGGGCAAGGAAAGCTTTGGACCAGAAGCGGGCCTGGCAGATCATGGATTCGCCGAAGCGATCTCCGGGGCTGACCGGAATGAAAGAAACGGATGGGATCAAACCTGACTGCATCCGGACGGGTCGAGCTCGTGGTGCAACATTTGACTCGGATTCATCGATCCGATTCTATCCATCAAAAATTTCCTGCAATCTTAGCGGCACTACCTTTGAGGTGGACCGGGTTACGGTCATCAATAGCGGACATTCACGCGACACTGGCTGTGAATCACGGGGCTCATCACTCAGGTGCCCGGCTCTTCCTGGTTGCCGCCTAGGGCGGCAATGGCATGCCTCAACTGCTCTGAACGCTGCAGATCTCCGCGAGTGAGGGCAACCGCCAAGGCGAATTCGAGTTTTTCGAGCTGATGTTCCCCCTCCGATGGGCTGGAGGTCTGACAGCGCCGGTAACCCTGATTGCCTGAGGATGATCCGAAGGAGGATCCGGCGGTATGACCGGAAGCGTGGGAGAGGGGGTAGGCCATCGCTCGCTTTCTTCCTATTCTGCCATCCCTGGCCAGGGTGTCGTGCCTCAGGCTGCGGCGCTGTCGAGCGGTCCTCTTGAAAACAGGGGAATCTCCGCGTCACCTTCGTAGGTTTCAACATCTTGGGCACGGTGCTCCGGAACATCGAAATTGAAGGCGGGCTCACCATCCAGCGGCTCCCCATCCCTCTGGGACGCCGCGATCACGGCGTCCCCATCGGCGGACCGGGCATCCGGATCGAGGGCGCCGCCGAGAAGGGCCCGGCAATCCAGCAGCAGGCGCTCGGCGTTGTCGAGGCTCTGCTCCAGGCCTGGATCCTCCTGCTCGGAGACCTGCCGCTGCCCCTCAAGGGCCTCGAGCCGCTGTTCCAGCTGCACCAACCTCTGGGAAAGAAGATGGAGCGTGCCAGCCAAATCCTCGGCACTACGGCTGATCCGGAATGAAACCGAAGGGGAGGCCATGGCTACGGAACGGATCGTGCGCATCACAACACACCACGCAGACTGTGGCCAGCCTGTCCCGAACGATGATCCAGCTCTGGCACCTCATGCTTCTGGCCGTGGCGGGCGTTGCCGGGGGCCTGCTGGCGTTGGCCACCGGCATCCCGGCGGCCCCGCTGGCGGGCGCCCTGATCGGAGCGGCGCTGGTGAGCCTCAGCGGACGGCTGGAGCCGGCCCAGTGGCCCAACGGAACCCGCACCATCCTGGAGATTGCGATCGGCACTGTGATTGGCAGCGGCCTCACGGCGGCAGCCCTCGGCGAACTGCGCCAGCTCTGGCGACCGGCCCTGTTGATCACCCTCAGCCTGGTGATCACGGGGTTGGTGGTGGGCCTGTGGTGCAGCCGGCTGCTGGGCATCAATCCGGTGGTGGCCCTGCTGGGAGCGGCTCCTGGCGGCATTAGCGGCATGAGCCTGGTGGGGGCCGAATTTGGCGTGGGGGCCGCCGTGGCCGCCCTGCACGCCGTGCGGCTGATCACCGTGCTGCTGGTGGTGCCCCTGGTGGTGAAGCTGGTGCTGCGGGGTGGCGGTGCCAGCCCCTCCGGCTGAGCCCTCCGCCACGGTCTGCGGCTGGACAGACGGCCGAGCCTCGATAAGGTTTGGCCCCGACCCGTCCGGCGCTCCCAGCGATGTTTCTTCGTGTTCGCCCAGCCCAGCGCCGCCTCTGGGGTGGACTGGCCACTGCCCTGATCGCCGCAGCGGGCCTGGCCGCTGCCCTGGAGCTCGGAGCTCCTGCGCCCGGCTCGGCCCAGGCTGCCGCACCGGCCTCGGAAGCCGTGATTGCGGGCACGAAGGGTGCGCAGGTGTACTGCTACATGCGCGGCAACGGCAACATCCACGAAGTGAGCTGGGCCGCCGCCTATGCCCTGGTCAAACGACAAAGCGCCAGCCTGTTCAAGACCTCACCAGAACATGCCGCCGTGATGATCACCGAAGCGGTGGTGCAGAATCCGAACGCCTATCCCGATTGTGGGCGCTACCTGGGGGATCTTTATACCCGCCGGCGCACCGTCATGATCACAGGCGCGGCAGCCGCTCCCGCCGCGGCCACGCCGGCCGGGGGAACGTCGGTGGGCGGTGGCCAGAGCCGCTGGTGAGCGCTCCTGCAGCGCGCCTAACCGGCCGGAATCGGCGGCACCAGGGCTCAAGGGGGCCCGCTGCAGCAGCCCACTCGATCGTGCTGACGATGGCGGTGGCGGTGGCGGCCCTGCTCACGGCCTGCGCTGAGGAACCCCTGCCCCAACGGCGCATCAGCGCCGACGACTGCCTCAGCGAGGTGCGGATGGATCGCCTGAAGGAGGCGCTCGAGAGCTGCGACAAAGTGGTGGCGGCCCACCCCAACGACCCGCTGCCCCTCAACGAGCGCTACGTGCTCCACACCCTGGCCGAGGACGACAAGGCAGCCTGCCGCGACCTGGCTAAGGCCCTCGATCTGGCCCGCCGGATTCCTGCCGGACGGCTGGATCCGATCCTCCGCCACGACCTCCAGATCCGCCGGGCGGACTGCATCTCTGCAGGCCTGGGCGCTGGGATGGCGCCCTCACCAGCGGTCCAGGAGCTCCCGCACAAGAACCGG